>SMVA01147347.1_pt1 | contig 41335 bp, 42 predicted proteins | sample 2456451 | NCBI WGS metagenome assembly SMVA01 (sample SAMN11095933, study PRJNA526329) | marine sediment metagenome | biome: Marine sediment; feature: Surficial sediment; material: Deep marine sediment; isolation source: Hadal surficial sediment | place: Pacific Ocean | collected 2014-05 | depth...
AAAGAGGAGCTGAATGGTTGGTTTTGCCTGCATTGCAAAAAGATAACTAACGGCTGATGTTGCAAAAAAACAACACTTTTTTGTGTTATCTAAAAATATCTTGATTTTCCTTGCTATATGTTACTTTCTTAGGCACAATTCTCACAATCTCATTAAGTTTAAAGAGGTTGAACCGTATACAAAATTTAATGTTGCAAAATGAAGGGTAGAGAAGTTGAATGTGTTTTTATTACTCACTAGGGAGGCTGTCACCATGAAGTTAAATCAAATTAAGAATAATTTATTGCATACGGGGGTCGCTATCGCGTTAGTTACCGGGATGGCATTTACGCTACCCAGTGCAAACGCTGGTGGTAAGATCACCATAGACGATACTAAGTGGATCAGTGTCGGAATGGGGATACGGATGAATTATAGTGCCGTACAGCAGGGGTCAGCTGGTATAAAATTCAATGGGACTGGAAAAGATTACAGCAGTGATTTTTCACTCAATAATACTCGTATTTATCTAGCTGGACAGGTTCATAAATACATTAAGTTTGCGTTCAATACCGAGTGTTTTAACTGTGGATTTGGCAATGGTAGTGTTTCGCCTTCATTCACCGGGCTTAACGGATTTGCGTCTAATTCCAATATTGGCATACTTGATGCGATCGTGAAGTTCGAGTTTAACCGGCATGTAAATTTTTGGGTTGGACGTACTTTGGTGCCTACAACGCGTGGCGAACTGAATGGTCCTTTCTACCACCAAACCCATGAAGGTTTTAAAACACCGTTCTATCCATCTGATCATAGTGTAAACTTTGCTGGAGGCCAATTTGGAACACCCGGTGGTAATTCTGGTGGGTTCTTAAATGGTGCTGGACTCTATGGGCGTGATGATGGTGTGGTCTTCTTTGGTGACCTCGATGTAGCGCAACCGTGGGGTGGTAACGGAACGTTACAATATTCATCAATGGTGTCGAGCGGCGTAAGATCGGCTGCTTTACTTGGACCTAATCAATCAGATAGTAATATGTGGTCTGGCCGTGTGACCTACAACTTTCTTAATCCAGAGAAGAATCCAGGATACTACACCAGTGGTGGCTACTACGGTGGAGCTGGCGACATTCTCGCGATTGCCATGGGGATAAGCCATCAGAAAGATGGTGCAGGTACTTTCATACATACTTCTGATTTTACTGGTCTTACCACCGATCTTCTGTTTGAAAAAGTACTCGATAACAATATGGGCGTGTTTACGTTCAATGCTGAGTACAAACGCTTCTGGGCACCCTACGACAAAATAGGTCAAATAGGAAAAACTGGATTAGCAGGTTTGGGAGGGGTTAACGCATTTGCTTCTCCGGATTGCGCATGTTGGTTTAGAGGCCAGTCATGGACCATGTACGGATTGTATCTGATCCCGCATAAAGTGGGCATCGGTCGATTCCAGCCCTATGGAAGATTCGTCAGTGTTCAACCGGAATCAAGTACCAATCGTACGGAAATCGAAGGTGGTGTGAACTATATTATCGATAATTACAATGCTCGTCTTTCGGCATTCTGGCAACATGGCGATCTGTTTACTAAAGGCTTGAACTATTCGCCTTTTGCAGCGGGTAATAAGATCGATAAATTCACGATTGCCGTGCAGCTTCAAATATAAGAAAGGTGGAGTTTAACTAGAATTTCTACCCTTATTTGAAAACCGAAACCCATCTTTGGGTTTCGGTTTTTTTTTGTTCGTCCTTTTCTCAAAGAATCATTGTGTAATAGATTCGTTTCATGAACGGTTCGCTTTCATTCGATCATGGGTTACGATTGGAATTGCGGGTCAGAAATGAAAATCTGTTTTTGTGTTTGGTTAGTACCTGGTGGATATTCATAGTTTATTAAAAATCTCTTCTAAAATGTCATCAGATGCATTTTTCTTAAAAGTACTTGTCATCGAATTAAACTTGCTAACAGTTAGCTGGCGTGAAAGGATATAAACTGTACCTTTTCTAATTAAGATCTTTACTTGAAAGGTGTATTATTCTGTGATGGGGATGGATATTCTTAGAAAATCCTGGTGTATTCAATTATATTGATCACTGTACATGCTTTATGTACATAGAATAAGTAAATCATGAGTATAAATTAACGCAACAATTTTGGCTCCTCCGCCTTCTCTAGTAAGACGTATTTTTTTATCCAACCTATTACGCTATCTAGCCCCTCAAGTGTCATCAAATTGGTAAACACGAAAGGCCCACCTTTACGCATTCTTCTTGCATCAGATTCCATAACCTCAAGGTTTGCTCCTACATAGGGTGCTAAATCTATCTTATTAATTACTAGCAAATCTGAGCGAGTGATGCCAGGACCACCCTTTCGGGGTATCTTTTCACCCTCCGCAACATCAATTACAAAAATAGTTACATCTGCCAGATCAGGACTAAATGTTGCTGAAAGATTATCGCCACCACTTTCTATCATTATTATTTCAATATCTGGGAAACGACCAGCCATCTCATCAACAGCTTCAAGGTTCATACTTGCATCTTCGCGAATTGCAGTGTGGGGACAGCCGCCTGTTTCGACCCCAATAATTCTATCTTTTGGCATTATGCTATTTTTTGTCAAAAATTCTGCATCTTCTTTTGTATAGATATCATTTGTAATCACGCCGATGCTGTAATCATTTAGAAGTTTCCGGGTTAATCGCTCTATTAACGCCGTTTTACCTGAACCTACAGGTCCTGCCACGCCAATTTTTACATACGTTCTGACTCTCTTTTCTGTCATTTTCTAGTCGCTCCAGTTTCTATATAATTATGTTCAAGACATGTATAAACGAGAGTACAGGCGTTCATGTTGCATACAGCGCATGTCCAAACCAATGTCTAAAAGTCCTACTAAAGATCGATCTACCTCTAAAGTTTCTGTTACTAGTTTAGTAATAATAGGTTGTAGGTGAAACATGATATCTTGTCCATCTAACTGCCCCAATGGAATAAGTTTAACGCTATTGGTAACTAGACCCACAGCGGTGTTGTAAAAGTAGGAGTACAGAGTCTCTTCCAATGGAATGCCAAGTAAGAAGGCATAGAAACCAAAAACGATGCAATAGTGGCCAGATGCTGTATTTTCTTGGATTGCAATATCGTATTTAGAGATAAACTCATGGTCTAGATGTTTCCGAAATATTTTAATAAGTCTTACACCTAATTTCTGACTTGCTTGCCTAATTTCTTTTGCACATTTAAGTGCGGTACATTCTTGATCTAAAGAAATAATTTCACTAAAATTATTTGTAGCAGCGGCCTCGAAGGCTAGGCGAACAAAAGATGCATCGTTATACTTTACGTTTGATTTTAAATTCTCTACGATAAAAAGTTCAGCCGATACCGTGTCATGCACTATATTTAATTGTACGTAGGTCTCTAATCCGTGAGAGTGTGAAAAGCCGCCAATAGGCAATGTTGGATCAGATAAATGTAGCAAGTTTCCAATGAAACTATTTTTCATGTGGAAGTTTTGATGCAAAATTAATAATCTTTGTGAACAATGGCTATTCCCTGTGCTTGTGGGTATGTCCATGTACAGCATCTGTAGATTTAAGAATGCTCTTCAACTTCCTCATTTCTTTTACTGGACGATAGCCACTTGCGATTAACCAGCGAAATAATGGTTCTTCAAAGGGGATTAGAACTTGATTGTCTTGAATAAAGATAGGTACATGTTTGTTACCAACTTCATAACATACTGTGCCCATTTCTAGTAATGAAGTTGGTGCCACAACAATTGCCTCACATTCTTTAATATTAATTATTATAGCTTTTTTACTGTCTTTGAATAGAACATCATCTTGAGATAATCGTTGTCCTTCCTTTAGGAACTTAATAGCAATTTGTGTTCCGTCATTTGTAATCTTGCTCTGGATACGCTTAGATGTCTCAAACCACTCCAATTCTAGAAAGTCTATTTCCAATCCTTCAAGTGACATGGTGGATTTATTGCCAATTATTTCGTTAATAATCATATCCAACTTATTCCATAAAAGTTGTTAGCATCAATAGTTATGTGTGTAGTCAGAAACTTGTTCAATTACCAGACATTTGGCAGTGCTATTGTAGCAGTCGATTTGTTTCTATAGGAGATTGTGATTGTTGAGAATATGGGTAGACTTTCTATCTATAGTATAACTAGCTAAAGTTTGCTAAGCCCACTATTAATAGGAGGAACATAGAAATATTCTTAGTAATGCATAAGTGGCTGGTGTTAATTCAAATAAGTCAGAGCCAATACTCATTGGCAAACATTAGTCAAACACTCTGAGCTTACTGAGTGTGCTAATTGACAAATTAGCATTGTATTGGTTGCTTTATGTGAATGAAAATACGACAAGCAAGTTTTATTTGTAGATCTTTTGCTAGCGGATGGGATCGTGCACTGTAACTAATTTCGTTCCATCCGGGAAGGTTGCTTCTATCTGTACGTCGTGAATCATTTCTGCTACACCTTCCATCACATCTGCTTTCGTTAGAAATGTTGCGCCTAGTTGCATTAATTGTGCAACGGTTTTACCGTCACGTGCAGCTTCCATCAGTTCGCTACAAATCAATGCAATAGACTCGGGGTGATTCAACTTTACGCCCCTTAACTTTCTTTTTTTAGCTAATTCTCCAGCACTGTGAAGCATTAGCTTTTCAATTTCACGAGGTGTTAAATGCATAGTTCCACCAATAGTTAAAAAATAAAGATCCTACAATTATTAAAATAAGAAGTAGCGCTGTGCTAGTGCTAGTTCTTTAGCTGGTTCAGAAGATATTATTACACCATCCACTTTCACTTCGTGGTTCTCAGGGTTTACAGAAATATCGGGTGTCTTATCATTGTGGATCAAATCTTTCTTACCAATAGTTCTACAGTTTGAAACCGGTAAAACAATTTTCTGCAGCCCATATTCTGCCACAATCCCCTTGTCTATAGAGGCTTTAGAAACGAATGTTGCACAAGTTTTAAATAACGCGTTGCCATATGCGCCAAACATATTACGATAAATTACTGGTTGAGGGGTAGGGATAGAGGCATTTGCATCTCCCATTTTGCTAGCTATGATCATTCCGCCTTTGATAATAAGTTCTGGTTTAACACCGAACATAGCGGGGCTCCATAAAACAATATCGGCCATTTTACCCGGTTCAATCGACCCTACATACTGAGAAATACCGTGTGTAATAGCAGGATTGATGGTGTATTTAGAAATGTATCGTTTAACCCGAAAGTTATCATTATTATTTTTCTTATCTTCTTCTAGTGCACCAAACTGTTTTTTCATTTTGTCAGCAGTTTGCCATGTACGGCAAATCACTTCACCTACACGACCCATTGCTTGTGAATCAGAAGACATCATGCTGAAGATGCCTCGATCGTGCAGAATATCCTCCGCCCCCATTGTTTCTGGACGAATACGTGAATCTGCAAAGGATACGTCTTCAGGGATATTTCTACTTAGGTGGTGGCATACCATTAACATATCCATGTGTTCATCAAATGTGTTAACAGTGTATGGGCGGGTTGGATTTGTCGATGATGGTAATATATTCGGATACATCGCTATTTTGATAATGTCCGGCGCATGACCGCCACCAGCCCCTTCCGTATGGAAAGTATGAATCACACGCCCGTTGATCGCATTCACAGTATCTTCCACAAATCCCGCTTCATTCAATGTGTCAGTATGAATCGCGACTTGAACATCAAATTTATCTGCAGCATTTAAGCAGGCGTTGATAACAGCTGGTGTTGAGCCCCAATCCTCATGAATTTTTAGGCCACAAGCACCGGCTTCAACTTGTTCTGCTAGAGGTGCCTCAGTAGAGCAGTTTCCCTTTCCAAAATAACCCAGATTCATAGGGAACGCTTCAGATGCTTCTAGCATTTTCTGGATATTCCATTTACCAGGAGTTACAGTTGTTGCATTGGTCCCATCCGCTGGACCGGTACCACCGCCCAGCATCGTGGTTATGCCACTGAATAAGGCAGTTTCAATTAAAGTGGAACTGATAAAGTGAATATGGGCGTCCATTCCACCCGCGGTAGCTATAAAACCATAAGCGCCATGCACCTCGGTAGAGGCACCAATTACCATGTTGGGAGAAACCCCATCCATCATATCTGGATTTCCAGCTTTACCTATACCAACAATTTTGCCATCTTTTATTCCAATGTCGGCTTTTTCAATCCCCCAGTGGTCAATAATAATCGCACCGGTAATCACTAAATCTAGAACGTCTTGATTTCTTGTTGCAGTTGATGACTGACCCATACCATCACGAATGCTTTTTCCACCGCCAAATTTTGCTTCATCTCCATAAGCATTATGATCCTTCTCTATCTCAATAAAAAGATCCGTGTCTCCCAAGCGTACTTTGTCACCTGTTGTGGGCCCAAATAAATTGGCATAGTTCTTTTTGCTCATCGTCAGACTCATGATTATTTATCCTTAAAGTTTTTGCTTTTCAGAAGCTGCATTGCTGCATCTTTGTTGACATCTTGCGTTACGCTACCGTTCACAAGATCATTGTGTCCAAAGACAGAATGAGACCCACCTATTTCTACAAGTTCTACTTCTTTTTCTTCTCCTGGTTCAAAACGAACTGCAGTACTTGCTGGGATATTTAAACGCATACCGAAAGCTTTTTCACGGCTGAAACTCATCGCTCTATTTACTTCAAAAAAATGAAAGTGTGATCCAATTTGTACCGGTCGATCACCCGTATTTATTGCCTTAACTTTCACTGTTTTACGGCCAGGATTACATATAATGTTGCCTTCCCCCACCTTAACTTCGCCTGGTATCATTACTTTTTTCTCCTGTTTTAACAAATGAGATTACGCATTATCACTAATTCTTTTTTCTGGGAAAGTTGCTTTGCCTCTAAATTGCCAATTATTTATCCAGCGTTTTAATTAATCTTTTTATAGGAAAGGGATGGAATGTTCTACCAAATTACTTACGCAGTGAATTTCTTTCAAATAGTGTTTAGTAACCTATTAGATTAGCGTAGCAAAGCATAGGATTTCTGTCAATGGAAGGCCTTTGCTTGTCTTAGATTCATTTACAAATTCAAAGTGCATATCAAGTGGGAGCTGTTTTGGATAGGAAAAATATGTAGCACAGGTAGTAGGTTTCTAAGAACAAGGTTTTTATCCAAAAAATCTCAAATACTTGAGAAAACGTCCAACTCTGATAAATTGCATAACTAGAGGTCTGCAAAAAATTTAACTTCTATTGTTTATCAATGGAGGGCAATTTTGTTATGTTGTACAGAGAATGGATAATAGTTGTTGAATCCTTGAAGTAGAGGGGCTATATTTGGAATATCATTCATTTACCAAGCGGGGGGGTTGCCATGACTATACGATTAGGCGATGTAGCGCCTGATTTTGAACAAGATTCATCAATCGGAAGGATAAAATTTTATGAGTGGTCAGGGGACTCTTGGACAGTATTGTTCTCACATCCTGCTGATTTTACACCTGTATGTACAACTGAACTTGGTTTAACCGCAAAACTCAAGTCTGAATTTGACAAACGAAATGTAAAAGCGATCGGATTATCAGTTGATCCTGTGGATAAGCATGTTGAGTGGATCAAGGATATTGAAGAGACTCAAAATACTATTGTCAGTTTTCCAATCATCGCAGATGTAGATAGAAAGGTCTCAGTATTGTTCGATATGATTCACCCAAATCAGTCGGAAACCATGACAGTGCGCTCGCTTTTCATTATTGATCCAAAAAAGAAGGTGCGCCTTATTATTACGTATCCAATGAGTACCGGGCGCAATTTTGATGAAGTATTGCGCGTTATTGACGCACTACAATTGACTGATAATTACTCGGTAGCTACTCCAGGAAATTGGTGTGATGGCGAGGATGTAATTATCCCATTGACAATACAGGATGAGGAAGTTATCAAGCAGAAATATCCGAAAGGTTACAGAGCACCACGTCCGTATTTACGTATAACAGCGCAACCGAACAAATAACTGGGTGCCCGCAGCGCCTAAATTCTTTAGTTTTTTATCTTTGGCTTTTCTTTAGTTGCCTCGGGTGCTTGAGCGTATAGATTACCTTCCGGCTCGAACCACGCAAGGTTTCGATGCAGATTTACTACTTTGCCGATGATAATGAGGGTGGGGGGAGTAAGATTTGCAGAGGCAGCCAAGTTTGGTAGTGTTTCTAACGAGCCGACTAGTACACGTTGTGCATGTGTGGTGCCTTGTTGCACAATAACTGCAGGTGTCGTGGTAGGTAGGCCATGTGTAATTAATTGCTGGCACAACACAGGTAATCCAAGTAGTCCCATGTAAACTACAATAGTTTGGCCCGGCCGCACTAGTGTGGGCCAATCAAGATCCACGCTACCATTTTTTAGATGGCCAGCTACGAAAATACAAGATTGTGCATAATCGCGATGGGTAAGGGGAATGCCTGCATAGGATGCCACCCCAGAAGCTGCCGTTATACCTGGTACTACCTGAAAAGGAATACCATGCGAGGTTAGCGTTTCAATTTCCTCGCCACCACGGCCAAAAATAAAAGGGTCACCTCCTTTTAGCCGCAAAACACGTTTTTTTTCTTTCGCTAGCCGCACAAGCAACTCATTGATGGATTCTTGTGACATAGAGTGCTTGCTGCGCTCTTTCCCTGCATAGATGCGAAGAGCATCCCAGCGTACCATATTGAGTATTTCAGGCGAGACTAGACGGTCATACACTACCACGTCCGCTTGTTGCATTAGGCGCATTGCGCGAAAGGTCAATAGGTCAGGATTTCCTGGCCCAGCACCAACTAGATAGACCTCTCCACATATTGCTTCATCAGATTCACTATGGAGTGAATGCTCCAGATAATCCAGTGCTGCTTGATCCTTTCCAGCAAACACCAATTCGGAGAAAGGTCCTTGCAATTCATTTTCCCAGAACTTGCGCCGCTTTTCGGGGTTAGAGAAATGTTGCTTCACTTGTTCGCGGAAATTAGCAGCATAGGTTGCCAAGCGTCCATATGCTTCTGGGATCATAGTTTCTAAATGCGCTCGTAATATTCTTGCTAGTACTGGCGATTTGCCACTACTAGAAACTGCAACCAGAATAGGAGAACGGTCAATGATGGAGGGCATGATGAATGAACACAAATCAGGATTATCGGCCACATTGATGGGAATACGTAGTTTTCCGGCGGCTTCAGAAATTTGCTGATTAACCAAGCGGTCATTGGTGGCCGCAAATACCAGTGTTGCATCACCAAGATGCGCGGGAGTGAAAGACTCGGCACGATGAACAATAATTCCTTGGCACAATTGTTCATGTAGTTCTATATCAAGTTCCGGTGCAATCACAGTGATGCGGGCACCTGCCCGCAACAGTAGGGCAACCTTGCGTGCAGCAACCTTTCCTCCACCAATCACAAGACAGTTGCGGTTTTTAATGTTGATGAGAATTGGCAGAAAATCCATGGGCTATCCTGATAACTTTCTTTTGCCAGTAGAAATGTTTTTGATGAGGTGAATTCTAGGATCACAAAGTACTGGTGCTTCCGCTTCATTTAGAATTAATAGTCCAGAAAAATAATTTATTAAGTGATAATAAAAACTCATAATCTTCACCTATTCATTTTCTTTTTTTCTAAGCCGTAGTACAAATATTTATATATTATGAAAAATGAAAATAGGCATTCATAATCATCGATACAATATTTCCTAGTAGCCTAGTTAGCTCAATATGTAATGACCCGTTGTGTTTAATTTAGTTTATTTAATTGTTTAATTAGTTTTTCCAGTGTAGAGCTAAAATTAGAGAAACGATTCTTTTCTTGCTCTGCTACTTTTGTTGGTGCATGTTCTATAAAGCCAGGGTTAGTAAGTTTGGACTCTGATCTTGAAATTTCTAATTTAATGCGTGCAATTTCTTTTGCAATTCGCTCACGCTCTACGACTACATCTATTTCTATTTTCAGCATCAGTTTGAATTCGCCTACGATTGCTACTGGTGCATCGATATCTGGCAATTCACCCTGCATAATATCTATTGCTGACAGTTTGGCTAGTGCCATCAAATAGGGAGAAAACTCAGTTAAAAATTTTGGATCTCCCGCAGTCAATAGGGGAATTCTTAATGCTGGAGATAGGTTCATTTCACCGCGCAAGGTGCGACATGCGTTGACTATTTCTTTAAGTACATGGATTTTTCCTGTAGCATCTTCATTAATACTTGTTAAGTCCACTTTGGGGTAAGGTTGGAGCATAATGCTTGTACTATGTTTATCAGCTAGCGGCGCAATTTTCTGCCATAACTCTTCAGTAATAAAGGGGATTATGGGATGAGCAAGCCGAAGAATTATTTCTAGCACATGAACCAAAGTATGGCGTGTGGCACGTTGTACTGAGTCAATATTTCCATTTAACTGTACCTTTGCAAACTCAAGGTACCAGTCGCAATATTCGTTCCAGACCAATTCGTAGATTTCGCGTGCCGCTACATCAAAACGATAATCGTGAAATGCTTGTTTTACCATACTTAGTGCCTGCTGCAAGCGTCCAGCGATCCACTTATCTGCAGCAGAAAATTCTAGTGGTAAATTCTTGTCCAAACCTACATCTTTTCCCTCACAATTCATCAACACATAACGTGTGGCATTCCATAATTTGTTACAGAAATTGCGGTAACCCTCACAGCGCTGCAGATCAAATTTTATATCTCGACCATGAGAAGCAAGGCTGGCAAAGGTAAAACGCAATGTATCAGCGCCGAATGCCGCGATGCCATCAGGGTAATTTTTTCGTGTGATTTTCTCGATGGACTCAGCTTGTTTGGGATTCATTAATCCGGTAGTACGCTTCGTAATCAGGTCTGGCAAAGTAATTCCGTCGATAAGGTCCAACGGGTCAAGCACGTTACCCTTGGATTTACTCATCTTATGACCTTCTGCATCACGGATCAGGCCGGTCACGTAGACTTCGTGGAAAGGCACTTTCCCAGTTAAATACAGAGACATCATTACCATACGTGCCACCCAGAAAAAGATTATATCGAAGCCAGTAACTAGTACCGAAGTTGGTAGGAATGTTCTGAGTTCCGGTGTCTCTTCAGGCCAACCCAGAGTAGAGAATGGCCATAGTGCGGAAGAGAACCATGTATCGAGCACGTCCTCATCCTGTGTGAGGTTGCTACTACCGGCTTGTTGTTGCGCTTCTTCTAGACTGTGAGCAACGTAGATGTTGCCATCTTCATCATGCCACGCCGGGATTCGATGGCCCCACCACAATTGACGTGAAATGCACCAGTCTTGGATATTTTCTAGCCACTGGTTGTAAACATGGCTCCAGTTTTCCGGGATAAATTTTACTTCTCCACTTGCTACTACCCCCAGCCCGCGCTTAGCTAGACCTTTCATCGCCACATACCACTGGTCGGTAAGCATTGGTTCTACGATGGCATTTGTCCGGTCGCTACGCGGTACCATGAGCTTATGCGGTTTGGTTTCAACTAGTAATCCCTGTGCTTCTAGATCAGCAATTATTCTTTTTCGTGCATCAAAACGATCAAGGCCCTGATATTCAGAAGGTGCAAGATCATTTATTTTTGCATCCAGTGTGAGAATACTAAGCAGAACGAGCTTGTGCCGCTGACCTACCTGATAGTCATTGAAATCATGTGCCGGTGTAATCTTTACACACCCAGTTCCAAAATTAGGGTCAACATAAGCATCAGCAATAATAGGAATACTGCGCTGGCATAGCGGTAGGCACACACTACTACCTATCAGATGTTGATACCGTGGGTCATCCGGATGCACAGCTACAGCCATATCACCCAACATGGTTTCGGGGCGAGTGGTGGCGACGATCAATCCTTCAGTTTTATTTGGTCCACCTTCAAACGGATAGCAAATATGCCAGAGAAACCCGTTTTCTTCAGTTGACACTACTTCAAGATCGGATACCGCTGTTTGTAGCACGGGATCCCAGTTTACAAGTCGCCAGCCACGATAGATCAAACCCTCACGATAAAGTCGCACGAACACTTTCGTTACGGCACGGGATAAACCGTCGTCCATCGTGAAACGTTCGCGTGACCAGTCGCAGGAAGCACCTAAGCGTTGCATCTGCTGGGTGATGGTGGAGCCAGATCGTTCTTTCCATTGCCACACACGATTTATAAATTCATGCCGCCCCAATTCATGCCGATTGGTATTTTGACTTTCCAACTGACGTTCCACTACAATCTGGGTGGCGATGCCAGCATGATCGGTTCCAGGCTGCCACAGTGTGTTGTCGCCGAGCATGCGGTGATAACGGATGAGTGCATCCATAATAGTGTGCTGAAATGCATGTCCCATATGTAGCGTACCCGTGATATTTGGTGGTGGCAGCATGATGCAATAGGGCTGAGTTAGTTTGTCGGGTACTCGAGAAAGAGCTGATTTAAAATAACCGGCGGATTGCCAGACTGAATACCAGCGTTTTTCTAAAGATCTGGGTTCAAAGTTCTTAGTGAGATTCATAAGGATTGAAGTTGAATCCGGTGGTTCTGAGAGGTCTACTATTATATCGGAAGGCACAGATGTTTCATCCGCTGACACTTGTGACTGAGATTCCGCTTTAAGCTTATTTTGATTAGGTGACAAGTAGGAGCTTTGTAAACGCTGTTCCAGCACTCTGATAAGCGACTCTTGCGTTCTAGGATCCAGACTGGTTGCCGTTTCCTTCAGTGTAGTATCTAAGATTTGTCGCAGTGTTGGTGCAATCTCAGACTGAAGTGGCAAGATTTCTGGGGATATAAACACTTTTTCAGTGAGTGTAGGTATGTCATCAAGAGTCTGGGTTAGGATTGGGAAAGACATTTCGGCATTTTCTGCGCCAGCTGTTACTGAGGACCTACTTTGGTGCTCGCGTGACAACGTATTAGGTTTGTTCTGGGTTTTATCTACACCGGGTTCTGGCGAGGTTTCGTTGATATTTATCATAAAGAGAGATAACCGGTGGATGGAGTGGGAGATTAACCTAAGTTTATCTAAGTGCCCCCAAGTTTATGATGGCAGATTTCATATCCTCTGTCTTTGTAGAAACGGTAACGTTTTCGGGCCGCTTGCATGTCCTCCAGTGTAGTTCCAGAAATTTCAATTAATCGAAGAAAGCTGCTAAAAAAAGGGGGGTGCCCAATATGCAGGTTAATCAACACATTATCATGTAGGAGTGGTTCAGCCTGGCGGCTGATTATAACTGGTGTTATGTATGCTAGTTTGTCATCTGCGTGGCAGTGTGGGATAAAGGCAGTGGAAGAAAAAGTCCACAGTAACTTATCAAGACGTTCGGCAGTCTCAGTATCAGGAATATAAATCATTACTTTCAGTTCTTGCTGCACTACCTTAGCACTCAGACAACAAGCAGTGTGCAGCTTGTCGTCTGCACCAGAATAGAAGTCGATTTGGGTCATATTTTCTTTATGGAATCTTTCTAGCTGCGCGTGTTGTTAAAAATTGTGTAAGCAGAGGTACCGGTCGGCCAGTTGCACCTTTTTTCTTTCCGGATTCCCAAGCAGTCCCGGCGATGTCTATGTGTGCCCATCGATATTTTTTTGTAAAGCGCGATAGGAAACAGGCGGCAGTAATAGTTCCTGCGGCACGTCCGCCGATGTTAGCCATGTCGGCAAAATTGCTTTTTAGTTGTTCTTGGTAATCATCCCATAGAGGAAGATGCCAGGCACGATCTGCAGCCTGCTCGGAGGCATTTAGCAGCTCCATTGCTAGTTCCTCATTATTACTGAGTAATCCGGATGCTACGTGTCCCAATGCAATTACACAGGCTCCAGTAAGAGTAGCAATGTCTATTACTACCTCTGGTTCATAGCGTTCGGCGTATGTCAGCGCATCGCATAAGATCAGTCGTCCTTCTGCATCAGTATTAAGTATTTCAATGGTTTGTCCGGACATACTGGTGACAATGTCTCCGGGTTTAGTAGCGTTACCACCAGGCATATTTTCGGTGGCAGGAATGATGCCAACCACATTTATGGAAAGTCTCATTTGGGCGATTGCTGCGATTGTGCCAAGTACACTAGCTGCTCCGCACATGTCGTACTTCATTTCGTCCATTTCTGCCGCAGGTTTCAATGAAATACCACCAGTATCAAAGGTGACGCCTTTACCCACTAGTACAACAGGTTTTTCCTTTTTCTTTCGTCCCCAGTATTCTAGTGTAATTAATTTAGCAGGCTGACTGCTGCCTTGTGCAACCGACAGTAATGAGCCCATGCCAAGCCTTTCCATGTCTTTTTGTTCCAAAACGGTAGCCTTGAGCTTGTAGGTTTTGGCCATCTTTATAGCCACTTCCGCCAGATAGCTTGGGGTGCAAACGTTTGGTGGAAGATTACCTAAGTCTTTCGTCAAGCTCATACCATGAGCCGTAGCAAGTCCCCATTGCAGCGCTTTTTCACCAATATCCGAATCCACTCGGCTTGTCGTGCTCAGCGTGACTTTTCGCAGATGTTGTTTGCTACCTTCATGTTTGCTTTTAAGTTGATCAGGGTGATAGACACTTTTCATTGCCATGATCACTGTATGGGAAATTTTCCAGGAAATTTCACGTTTTATTACAGGGTCTTCTATTAAAAAAAGTACTGCATCTAAAGCTCCGGTTTTATGTAGCGCATTGAAAGCAGCTTGTACCGCATTTCTATATTCCCTGTCGTGAAGTTTGCTTTTTTTCCCAAGCCCAACTAGCAGTACTCGTTTACATACTGTATTAGGTACCTTGTGTAGCAACAGTGTAGAGCCTGCCTTACCTTCCATATCTCCATCATTCAGTATGTCACTGATATACCCATTGGCATTTTTGTCCAAGGTTTTCGCAGCCTCTGTTAACACTCTGGTTTCGAATACGCCCACGACCACGCAAGCGCTGCGTTGTTTTCCCGGATTTCCATTTTTTATGCTAAATTCCACACTTCGCTCCTCGGTTCATGGTCTTGCAACATGTTTGTACAAGCTGGATAATTGTTAATTATTGCTGGATTGTTCGCATAAAGTCAAAGCGGATGAGGAATGATGTTTCATCACTATCATGAACAGACCAAATAACATTTCCAATGTCTAAACTAGCAAATGACTATCAGGCGAAACTTGTCACACCTTTTGCTGTTATAGGTATTCGTACTGAAGAAGATTGGTTGACCGATATCGAATATTTACCTCTCGATACACCTCCGCTTGCGTTCCAAAATTCTCTTGCTAAGGAAGTTTGCAAACAGTTGCAGGCATATTTGGCCAATTCTAGGTTTATATTCGATTTATCGCTGCACATTGGCGGCACCATTCACCAGCGCCGGGTATGGCAGACCATCCAGACAGTTCCAAGCGGCACAACTTGTAGTTACGCAGATATCGCTGCGCAACTGTCCTCTGCACCCCGTGCAGTGGGACAAGCATGTGGAGCTAATCGTCTCCCCATTGTCATCCCTTGTCATCGTATCATTGCCAAAAATGGAGGAATTGGCGGATTCATGAACGCTAACAATGGGTTTCCACTCTTTATTAAGCGCTGGTTGTTACATCATGAGTGTGTCTGGGCTTAATGAGGAATTGCTAGATGAGTTTTCTGATGCCCTGTGGCTGGAGGATGGTTTATCACGTAACACGCTGGAAAGCTATTGCAATGACCTGCGGCAATTTGGTTTATGGCTGGGGAAATGCAATGATATGACATTGATAGAAGCGAAACATTCCGATTTACTTGGGTTTCTTGCCTATAAGGTTTCAATTAAAGTCAAAGCCAGTACCACTAGCCGCGAACTATCGAGTTTAAAACGATTTTACCGTTTTCTATTGCGCCAGGGAAAAATCCAGACCGATCCGAGTCTCAACATTGAAACTCCTAAACTCCCGCGAATTTTACCTAAAAGCCTTAGCGAAAAAGACATAGAAGTGTTGCTGAATGCACCTGATTTAGAGCAGCCCATAGGCTTACGAGACCGCACAATGCTGGAGGTTCTCTATGCTAGCGGGCTGCGGGTATCGGAACTGGTCAGTCTAAAAGTCGTACAAGTAAGCCTGGATATGGGAGTGGTGAGGGTAATGGGCAAGGGAGGAAAGGAGCGGTTGGCACCACTTGGAGAAGAAGCGATGGGGTGGATTAGCCGCTATACGACAGAAGCTCGACTTGAACTTCTGGGTGGAAAAGCTTCAGAAGCGTTATTCGTTACGGCTCGTGGTACAGCCATGACGCGCCAGGCGTTCTGGCATCTCATCAAGCGTCACGCAAGTCAGGCGGGTATCAACAAACCGCTATCACCACATACACTCCGCCACGCTTTTGCTACTCACCTGCTTAACCATGGCGCTGACTTGCGTGTTGTACAGCTGTTGTTGGGACATTCTGACATTTCTACCACACAAATCTATACACACGTTGCAAGTGCAAGACTAAAGCAGTTGCATGCTAAGCATCATCCACGAGGGTAAGTATATGTATGCGTCTCTTTTCATTTCTGCATTAAATACAGAATAAAAAACATATTTCAGGGAGAGATCCATGACAAGGGATTGAGATACGGCATACAAAGCCATTTGTTAAAAGATTATTTTCTAGGATTTTTATCAGAGGCGTCACTTAGGGGGCGGAGGTGGTTTTCCTGGCGGCGGAGGTGGAATATTTTTGTTCAGATTGCTATTGTCGCCAGGAGCATCAGTGAATTGTCCGTACACAGGAACACGATGACCTTGTGCGTACATACATTGTACATAGCTGGTGTCGTAACGTTGTTGATTGACATACTCTGAAACATTATCAGCACTAGTTTCGTTTACTCGTTCATGGGCAAACTGTCTGCACTGATTGTCGTCGTTATGGAATTTGTCGAAGCTTTTACCAGAACCCGGTAGAGCCATCATGCTGGTGCCTGTTGGCATGTTCGCGCATGCGGTGAGCAAGAAGCAGGCTAACAAGAGTAAAGATAGTTCGCGTGGTTTTAACATGATTCCCTCCTTAGTTCACAGTTGGTTGAGGGGTTCTTTCTGGCAGACAGGTAATAGACCGCTAGGTTATGGTAGTTTTGCCAAAAGTTGGTCTTTAAAAAGCAACTTTCCTCACAACTTTCTATCGTTGAAAGTACACTGATGGTACTACAGGTACTGTTACCACAGGTCGATATGCGTTATGGGGCAAATAATAACGTGTTCCATAACCATTATACCCACTATAGCCACCATACCCTAAACCATAACGTAAGGCCGATCCCAAGGCCAATTCTAATACGAGTCCACCAATATGATTTTGATGATACCCGTGATGGTGTCCGTGATGGTGTCTGCCACGGGCCCATACTGAACTGTTAAATGTCAATCCAAATAAGGCAACCACGAAACAGATTAATTTAATTGTTTTCATAAAAAGCCTCCGTTATGGTGACACAAAATATCTATCCTTCAGTTTCTACTAAAATGATGAGTGTAGCTCTTGGTAATATAACGTGTAAAAGTCAAATTGGTTGTCACGCGGTACAAGACCTCATAATAATAATCGTTAGATTACTCAGCATCATAAATTCATGAGCTATCAATAATTTACTATTTCCGTAAGTTAGGTTGATCTACAGAGCTTAGGGTTTAAGGTCGATCATAGGGTTTGTCAACGGTTTGTCTTGGTTAGCATTAAGTATATGATTGAGTCATGAAAAATATTTGATCTTCTTATCTTCTCTGCTAAAGTGATTACCAATAACATTTAAGGAGTAACCATGCGTTATGAGTTTACAATTATTGCCATAGCTACAACGTTTGCACTTAATGGTTGTGCCAACATGTCTGAAACACAGAAAGGAACAGGGGTAGGTGCTGGGCTAGGAGCGGCAACTGGTGCAGGTATTGGTGCTATTGCCGGTGGAGGTAAAGGCGCAGCAATAGGCGCAGTAGCTGGTGCTAGTGTTGGTGCAGCCGGCGGCTACATATGGTCGAGTAGAATGGAAGAGCAAAAAAGAGCGATGGAACAAGCTACGGCAGGTTCTGGTGTGCAAGTCTCCCGGACTCCAGATAACCGCCTGAAGCTGGATATTCCTAGTGATATATCATTTGACATAGGTCGCGCTGAGATTAAACACAATTTTAGACCAGTTCTGGATAGTTTTGCTAGCAGTCTTGTTAATAACCCGGGCACTAGCGTGACCATTATCGGCCATACCGACAACACGGGTAGCGATGCCATTAACAACCCGTTATCCTTCAACCGTGCGGAAAGTGCACGTAACTATCTGGTAAGCCGAAATGTTTCTTCAAATCGTATAAGTATCGATGGGCGCGGTTCACGTGAACCTATCTTTGTAAATAACACTTCTGTGAATAAAGCAAGAAATCGTCGAGTTGAAATCTTTGTTGCTGAATCGCAACCTGCCCTACCGGCACATCCCCCTCAAGCTATTGTAGAAAGGTGCAATAAGTATGCCTCTGAGCAGGTGAATAGCAAAACTGAGGAAGTAGTCAAGGACGCAGGGATAGGGGCTCTTCTCGGTGCGGCAGCAGGTGCGGCTATTGGTGCGATTTCAGGTGGCGGTAGTGGTGCTGCAAAAGGTGCAGGTATTGGAGCTATTGCGGGTGGGGCTGGAGGAGGACTCTATGGCATCAATCAGAACCAATCGAATGATGCGAGATATCAAACCGCTTATGCTATTTGCATGCGCCAAAATGGTTTTTAGTCATAACTTGGTATTCTGATCACATAATGAAGCCGGTTCCGTAAGTAAGCCGGTGTCTGGCCCAAACGATTAGGGGGCATAGAGTATTGTTAATGTTACAGATGTAGTCATTAACATTCTTAGGGTCGTTTATTGTAGGTTACAAGATCCGACTCCAGGATCATCTTGCTTTGTAGGAAGGCACTGCTTGACAATTAAATTATAAGGTTGTTTAATCAAACTTCATCAAATCTTGCATCCAAGTTTGAGCACATGAAGTCTATCAATCTCACTAACCTGTCTTTTAATTCATTGTGGGAATATTATTTCCGCGATAAGCATCTTCCTAGTAGGCTATTTGGCTCCTTATCCGAACGTCTTGATACCGTTGGTTATCCAGAAATCTGGATCAGTCGAATATCACGGACGGATTTGCTTTTTGAGGCGGAGAAATTGGATGAAGCTCTGCGCAAGCATGGTGAGCAGGTGTTAAATCATATGCCACTTTTTGGACTACCGTTTGCGGTCAAGGACAACATTGATGTCGAGGGTATGCAAACTACCGCTGCTTGTCCGAGTTTTGCCTATATGCCACGGGTGTCTGCCTACGTAGTGCAGAAACTGCAGGCAGAGGGCGCTATCCTGATCGGTAAAACCAATCTTGATCAGTTTGCGACAGGCTTAGTGGGTACACGTTCACCATACGGTGTGGTACGAAACGCGATTAATTCAGATTACGTATCCGGAGGATCAAGCTCTGGATCAGCTGTTGCTGTTGCATTGCAGCTTGTAAGCTTCACGATGGGAACTGACACAGCTGGTTCTGGTAGAGTTCCGGCTGGATTCAATGGTATCGTAGGATTGAAACCGACACGTGGTTTGCTCAGTACGCGGGGCGTGTTACCTGCTTGTCGTACCCTAGACTGTGTTTCTATCTTTGCACAGAATGTTCAGGACGCGTGGCGCGTATTACATACAACTGCCGGGTTTGATGATGAGGACGCTTTTTCGCAAAATATCATACAGTCCGGCGTAAGGCGGAACGGCTACCGCGTTGCCGTTCCAGATATCCTTGAATTTTACGGTGATACGAGTGCTCAAACAGCCTTCTCGGATGCTATGACACAAGTCGCGAAACTTCCTAACGTGGAAATTAAGACCATACCATTTTTTCCATTTATCGAAGCGGGAAAGTTACTTTACCAAGGTCCATGGGTAGCCGAAAGGCGGGCGGCAATCGGCTCCTTGTTTGACAAGCAGCCGCAGAAGATTGAACCAACTGTTCGCAATATCGTCGCCCAAGCTGACAAATTTAATGCGGTTGACACATTTAAAGCTGGCTATCGCTTAGCAGAGCTAAGACGAGAAGCCGAGCGCTTGATGAAGGAAACCGATTTTCTTGTAGTACCGACCGCACCGACCATACCTACCATTGCAGCGGTCAATGCTGAGCCAATTGCCAGAAATAACGAACTTGGCTACTACACCAACTTTGTAAATTTTCTTGATCTGGCCGCCCTGTCGATCCCTGCAAGTGTACGCTCCGATGGCTTACCTGCCGGCATCACACTAATCGGCAGGTGTGGTTCCGACCATCTACTCGCCGCAGCAGGTGAAGTGCTCCAGGCAGAATTCGACCGCTTAGACACAACACGTGTTCAATACGGAGGTAGTTATTCAGTGGTTATGGATCCTCTGCCTTACGCGGAATCCACGGTGCAAGTGGCTGTGGTCGGCGCGCATCTGGAAGGCCAACCACTCAACTGGCAGTTGCTGGAGCGTGGTGCGCGTAAATTACTTTCTACCTCAACCAGCAAAAATTACCGGTTGTATGCTTTGCCAGATACGGTCCCACCGAAGCCAGGTCTAGCGCGTGTTATGGAAAATGGGGATGCAATTGAGCTTGAGCTGTGGGAAATTCCACAGCGCAATTTCGGCAGCTTTGTTGCCGAGATTCCGGCGCCGCTCGGTATTGGTTCAGTACAGCTGTCTGATGGACGCTATGTGAAAGGTTTCATTTGTGAACCTTGGGCATTGAATGGCGCACAAGACATTTCTTTCCATGGTGGTTGGCGTTCATACCTTGCAAGCCAACCAATTTAAAAGCAGTGGCAACATAACTTTTTTATTTCTTGAGGGGAAATGACATGAATAGCTTTAATCGTCGCAAATTTTTGAAAACAACAGGTGCTATTGCACTCACTAGCACACTTTCCTTCGAGCTGGCGCATGCCGCTGGCGGAAAACTAATAGTCGGTTTTATCTACGTCGGTCCGCGCGACGATTTTGGTTACAATCAGGCGCATGCGTATGCAGCTTCGATCATCAAGAAAATGCCCGGCATCAAAATGTTCGATGAGGAGAAAGTGGCTGAGACGGTAGCAGTACAAAAATCCATGGAAGCAATGATCCGGCAGGATGGTGCGTCGTTGATTTTTCCAACCTCATTTGGTTACTTCTCTCCTCACGTTATCAAGGTTGCAAAGAAATATCCGAAAGTGCGTTTCGCGCATTGTGGTGGATTATGGACCAAAAAAGATCCGATGAATGTTGGTAGTTTTTTTGGCTACATCGAAGAATGCCAATACCTGAACGGAGTGGTTGCGGGTTACATGAGTAAGTCGAAGAAGCTTGGCTTTGTCGCCGCTAAACCGATTCCGCAGGTGTTGCTCAACATCAATGCGTTTACGTTGGGCGCGCAATCAGTAGACCCGTCTATCACGACACGCTTAATCTTCACCGGAGACTGGGCAATGCCAGTCAAGGAAGCCGAGTCTGCGAACAGTCTGATCGATCAGGGAGTTGACGTGCTAACTTGTCACGTAGATAGTCCGAAGGTGGTGGTAGAGACGGCCGAAAAGCGTGGGGCGATGAGTTGTGGCTACCACGTCAGCCAGGCCAAACTGGCGCCGAAAGGCTATCTGACAGGTGCCGAGTGGGATTGGATCACACCGTACACAATAATCGTTAAGGCGGCGCAGGAAGACAAGCCAATGATTAACTTTCTGCGTGGCGGGCTCAAGGATGGTTTCGTCAAAATGTCACCTTATGGCGCATCGGTCAGTGCAAACGCCAAAACCAAGGCTGATGAAATCAAGGACAAGATGCTAGCAGGGAAATACCCAATCTTCAAAGGACCACTGAAAGACAATAAGGGTAAGGTCGTAATTCCTGCAGGCGTGATACAGGAACAAACTGACATTAAGCTGGAATCGATGAATTACCTGGTGGCCGGAGTGATTGGTCAGGTTTAAGCAGTTTAGCAATGCGTATCTTCTTCCAACGGCTGACATTGAAAATGTTGCCGGCACTTCCGACGCTTTGTGCGCTCGCTGGTGCACTCTTGATGTTTGTGGTATTTCTTGCGCTACAGGGCGAGCCTGCGCTTGAGGCATGCCAACTGATTTATGTTGGTGCGTTTGGCTCCGGCTTTGCTTGGGAGAACACGCTACAGCGTGCAGCACCGCTGATGCTAACCGCGCTGTGCGTGGCTATCCCTGCGCGTACTGGGCTCATAATTATTGGCGGCGAGGGAGCGGTGGTTCTAGGAGGTTTAGCCTGTGCTGTGACTCCGTTGATGCTTCCCACCGCATTCCCAGCTACCCCTGCGTTAATTATCATGGCAACTGCGGCACTGGTAGCAGGCGGGGGTTGGATTGCACTCGCTGGATGGCTACGGCAGTTTCGTGGCGTGAACGAAACAATAAGTAGCCTGCTGCTTGCATACATTGCAATTGCACTGTTCAACCACATGGTGGAGGGCCCCTTGCGCGATCCTAGTAGTCTGAACAAACCCTCCACATTTCCCTTGCCAGAAGAGTATCTAATTGGTTCATTGCCAGGAATTGACGTGCACTGGGGTTTGTTCTGGGGTGTATTTGCCTGTATTGCTGTGCATGTTCTGGTACGGCATGGAGTGTTCGGTTTTTCCATGTCTGTGGTAGGCGGAAATATACGTGCCGCACGACTAGTGGGTTTACCAGTTAATCGCATTGTATTAATGGCATGCCTACTTGGCGGGGGTGCAGCGGGCCTTGCCGGAATGATGGAAGTTGCTGCTATACACGGCAGTGCTAACAGCGCGCTGATAGCTGGATATGGCTATAGTGGAATTCTAGTCGCTTTTGCCGCACGTCAGAACCCACTAGCAATTATCGTTTGTGCGTTGATGATAGGGGGTATCGAATCAAGTGGTAGTATGCTGCAGCGGCGGCTCGATTTACCAGATGCAACCACATTAGTATTACAGGGACTGCTATTTATTAATCTGTTGGCATGGGAAACGCTTACCGGATGGTTGGGAGTGTGGCGTATACGTCTTCTCGAATCTACAAAGCGTAGAACAAAAAGGACAGCCCATGCTTAATGAAATTGTGCCGAGTACTTTTGATTTCGCTTCACTTGCACTCGCATTGTTTGCCGGGGCAATCCGGATCGGAACACCTTTCCTATTCGTGAGTCTGGGAGAATGCCTGACAGAAAAAGCGGGGCGGGTTAACCTTGGCCTAGAGGGTATTTTAGTATGCGGTGCAATGACCGGCTACGCGGTTTCACTGCAGACGGGCTCACCATGGATTGGTGTTCTTGGTGCAGGCATATCGGGAATGATGCTAGGTGCTTTTCATGGGCTAGTATGTTCTCTGCGGGGGGTAAATGATATTGCCTTTGGTATAGCCCTAATGGTGTTTGGTACTGGGCTTGCGTTTTATCTCGGCAAACCATTCATACAGCCGCAAGCACCAATGTTGCCTGCATTTTCACTGGGTGACTGGAGTACAAATTCACAACTGCGTAATGCACTGGAAATAAATGGGCTGTTCCTGGTAGGAGTTGTGCTTGCGGGCCTACTGCATTGGGGAATGGCGAGCACTCGGTGGGGGCTTGTGCTACGACTGGTCGGCGATCATGCGGAAACTGCTCGTGCCCTGGGTTATCGGCTGATTCCTGTACGAGTTATGGCAACCGCGGCGGGTGGCTTTCTTGCAGCGGTTGGTGGTGCGTACCTGTCGTTGTACTACCCAGGGAGTTGGAATGAAGGTTTGTCTAGTGGGCAGGGATTAATGGCAGTAGCGCTCGTGATTTTCGCACGCTGGAGGCCATGGCGCTGCTTGTTTGCTGCACTACTCTTTGGTGCTGCTGGTGCACTTGGCCCAGCGCTTCAGGCACACGGCATCACATCCGGTTATTATTTGTTCAACGCAGCACCTTATGTGCTTACGCTGGTGATCATGGTATTCACCTGCCGGACTGATCGTACAGTAAGTGGTGCACCGGGCGAACTCAGCCTGACGCGCTAATGCATAATCATTTGAAAGAGGACTTCAATGTTTAAATCAAGCGATTTCAACAAGCTATTTAATAGTGTTGTGAACTAGTCTGGTACAGCTAATGACGCCGGATTTACGCATGTACGATGCTTTCATGAAAAACCTAGAGTTTGTTGTGCGGTAGCGTTTGATCATCGTGAGAGGACGAAATGATGAAAAGGAGAGGATCACATTAGGCTGTCGTACTAACAACCTGTACTTACCAAGGAGAAGAATATGACAATCAAGAAGTTTGTTGAATCGGATCCGTATCCGTGGCCGTTCGATGGTAGCTTGTCACCAGATAACACAGCGTTGATCATTATCGACATGCAAACAGATTTCTGCGGAATCGGCGGTTATGTGGACAAGATGGGCTACGATCTATCACTCACACGTGCACCGATTGAACCGATTAAGTCGGTACTGGACGCAATGCGACATGCCGGCTTTCATATCATTCACACTCGCGAAGGCCATCGCCCCGATCTGTCAGACCTTCCTGCCAACAAGCGCTGGCGTTCACAACGAATTGGTGCCGGAATCGGTGACGAAGGACCCAGTGGGAGGATACTGGTGCGTGGCGAACCTGGCTGGGAAATCATCAATGAGTTGGTACCGTTGCCTAATGAAGTAATTATCGACAAGCCAGGAAAGGGTTCTTTTTATGCGACTGACCTCGAGCTAATGTTGCGCACTTGTGGTATACACAATCTAATTTTGACTGGTATCACCACTGATGTTTGCGTACATACAACAATGCGCGATGCGAATGATCGTGGTTTTGAGTGCTTATTGCTAGAGGATTGCTGTGGCGCGACCGACCATGGCAATCATCTCGCCGCAATCAAGATGATCAAGATGCAAGGGGGTGTATTTGGTGCAGTATCTGATTCTGAGCAGTTCCTAGCGGCTCTCGGGAAGCGAGGTTAACATGTCTGCGCTTAGCCTTGAGACTTTTGGTGCGGGAAAATCCTTTGGCGATTTTCGGGCGCTAGACGACGTGTCGATTCAGGTTGTCGCAGGCACCGTGCACGCGTTGTTAGGTGAGAATGGTGCTGGCAAGAGTACGCTTGTCAAGGGCCTGATAGGCTACAGCCCTCTCGATCAGGGGAAAATCTTGTTAGATGGCTCCGAACATGCGATATCCAGTCCGCGTGATGCGCATGCACTGGGAATTGGTATGGTGTATCAACATTTCACATTAGCGCCTGGACTTACTGTAGCAGAGAATTTGCTACTTGCGCGCGGTCACCTGCCGTGGGGCATTTCCTGGGCAAAAGAACGCGCGACACTAGAAGCATTCATGAATACCATGCCGTTTAGGCTAGCGCTTGGAAGTTTAGTCAGCGGACTGTCTGCCGGTGAAAAGCAAAAATTGGAATTATTGAAACAGCTTTATCTCAAACACCGCTTTCTGATATTGGACGAGCCGACATCAGTATTGACGCCACAAGAGTCAGAAGAAGTACTCGGCCTGGTGCGCGACCTGGCGCATCGCTCAGAGTTGACGGTATTGATGATCACGCATAAGTTTAAGGAAGTCATGTCATTTGCTGACGAAGTAACTGTACTACGCAAAGGGCAGTTGGTCGGCCACTCTAAGGTTGAGCATACCAATCCAGATGAACTAGCTAAATGGATGATGGGTGAAGCCCGCATAGCGGCAGCACCGAAGATGCGCTCGCCAGTAAAGGATGAGGCATCGATTGGCCTCGAAATATTGCGACTTTGTGTTGCGAGTGATCGCGGCACGACAGCGGTAAACGAATTGTCATTGAAGGTCAAGCGTGGGGAGATCGTCGGGATTGCCGGTATTTCCGGAAATGGACAGAAAGAACTAGTTGAGGCATTGTTAGGACAGCGTCATTTCTTGAGCGGGGAAATCAATGTTAATGGTGCGCCATATCACGCGACACGCACTGAAATGTTAAAGCAGAAAGTATTCAGCCTCCCGGAAGAACCCTTGCATAATGCCTGCATCGCAGGCATGAGCGTTGCGGACAACATTGCGCTGCGTAATTTCGACAGTCCTGCAATGCGTCGACCCGGCTGGCTTATTAACCGCGCAGCTATTCGCATACGAGCACAAAAGCTGATCGCTGCATTCAACGTCAGTCCGGCATTACCCGATCGACCAATCGGAACACTTTCCGGTGGTAACGTGCAGCGCGCAGTGCTGGCACGTGAACTCGCCGAATCTGCAACAGTGCTGATTGCGGCTAACCCAGTGTTTGGTCTAGACTTCTCTGCCGTGTCCGACATCCAAGCACGCATCCTTGCTGCACGCGAGCAAGGTACGGCAGTATTGCTTGTAAGCGAAGACCTCGACGAGCTGCTTGAGTTGGCGGATACGGTTCTTGTCATGACGAATGGTTGTATTGTTTATGTGACCGATGCGCGCAGCGCGGACCGTACGACCCTTGGGCGTTACATGGCCGGACATGCAAAATCTGCTCTGGAGGATGCGGCATGACGACGCATAGCAGCAGCATTTGTGTTACAGCTAAACCGTACGATTATATATTTGTTCCCAAGTGCACGGCGTTAGTCGTAATCGACATGCAGCGTGACTTTATTGAACCTGGTGGATTTGGGGAAGCATTGGGTAACGACGTGTCACAGTTAGAGGCCGTCGTTCCGGTAGTCGGTTCTTTACTCGATCTAGCACGCCGTCTCAGTATGGTGGTCATCCACACCCGTGAATCGCATCTTCATGACTTGTCAGATTGCCCACCATCCAAGCGATCTCGGGGTAATCCTGTCTATCGGATTGGCGATCAGGGTCCGATGGGCCGCATTCTGATACGCGGAGAACCAGGAAACGATATCGTGCCGGCATTGCAGCCGATGGTAGGAGAAATCGTGATCGACAAACCGGGCAAGGGCGCATTTTACGGCACAGACTTGCACGTACAATTGCAGCAGCTTGGCATTACTCACCTGATGTTTTCCGGTGTGACCACAGAGGTCTGCGTGCAGACTTCAATGCGCGAGGCAAATGACCGTGGCTACGAATGCCTGCTGATCGAGGATGCAACTGCAAGTTATTTTCCTGCTTTCAAAGTGGCGACATTGGAGATGGTACAGGCACAAGGCGGTATTGTCGGTTGGACAGCTCCACTTTCAGCTTTGTCTACTGCAGCGAATGAAGCTGGATAATAAAAGAGAGGATCATGGATTGACTGATGAGTGAACACGAAATTAATTTACCCGATGTATTGATTGATCTAGGTCTCGCATTCGACCAATATGAGGATGCGCTTGTTCGGCATGACGTATCGGTCCTTGATAAATTTTTTTGGTACAGTCCAATGACAGTGCGCTATGGAATAGCAGAAAACACATATGGAGGGGAAGCGATTCGCGCTTACCGTATGGCATGTGCCCCGGTGCCTCCCGGACGACGTATTATTCACAAGGTAATCACAAGTTTCGGACGCAATTTCGGCACCGTTAGTGCAGAATTCAATTCTCCGGACTCAGAACAGACTGGCAGGCAAATGCAGACATGGATACGCTTCTCTGAAGGCTGGCGTATCGTTGCCGCTCACGTTAGCGTGATCTGATACATTTTCAGTTCTTCAGTATAACTATTTTTCTATACCATATGTCTTCTCACTCTGACGCAAATCCTCTTGCCGAGCAAGTATATGGAAGACTCAAGGAAGACATCTTTGAATTTCGCCTGTTGCCAGGTGATCACTTTACTGAAACCAGAATGGCGTCCTATTACGAGGTATCGCGTACACCAATGCGCGATGCACTCTATCGGTTGCAGCGGGAAGGTTTTCTTGAGGTAGGGTTCCGCCGTGGGTGGAGAGTGCGTAATCTTGATTTTGCTTACTTTGATGATCTTTACGACTTGCGAATTGTATTGGAGATTGCCGCAATTGAGCGAATCTGCCAAATGACCACACATTCACAACAATTACTAGATCTGAAAGATGTCTGGATAATACCAAAAAACGAACAAGAAAAGGACGGACGTGTGATTGCACGCCTGGATGAGAACTTTCATACAGTACTCGTAAGCATTGCTGATAATAAACAGATAGCACGCGTTCACGCTGAATTGACAGAAAAAATTCGTATTATCCGCCGCCTTGATTTTACGGCCCGTAATCGGATCGAAGCAACGTATCAGGAGCATGCAAAGATACTAAAATTGTTATTACAAAGAAAATTTGTAGAGGTCTCCAAGCTGCTGCGTTCGCACATCGAACAAAGCAAACTAGAAGTCCGTAAGATTACGCTTCATCGGCTTCATGAAGCGCAGAGTATGAATTGTCCTGTTCATGATATGGTTACAAAAGGTAACTAAGTCGTTGCACATCATGTTATTTGTCTTGAATCATTATTCCCGGATTTGGCATAAATCTTCCGTTCCTGATACTTGGTTTATGATTCGTAGGAATGTTTGGCAGAACTCTTGGTAGAAAGATGAGTGGCTGTGGTTATATGTGTAGCTAGATATGTAGCCAAACTAAAATAAGCTATCATTACGAAGTTAATATTGAGTTTAAGTATTATATGAAACTTGCCACTTGGAACGTCAACTCTCTAAAAGTCCGGCTGTCACAGGTTCTCGATTGGCTAGCGGTTAACCAGCCAGATGTATTATGCTTGCAGGAGACCAAGCTACAAGACGAAAATTTTCCTACAACCGAAATTATAGCTGCGGGATATCAGTCTATCTATGCTGGACAGAAAACCTATAATGGGGTTGCACTGCTCAGCAAGCAAATAGGGGATAAGACTATCACCGCAATACCGTTCTTAGCAGACTATCAAAAGCGTGTCTTAGCAGCAACCTACGGGGATGTGCGAGTAATTTGTATTTACGTTCCTAACGGTGAGAGTGTTGGTTCAGAAAAATACCGATACAAGTTGGATTGGTTAATTGCCCTCAATAAATGGTTGCAGGGCGAGTTAAATAAATATCCAAAACTTGCTTTGCTAGGTGATTTTAATATTGCACCAGACGAACGCGATGTACATGATCCTAGATTATGGGAAGGAAAAGTTTTATTCAGTCAGCCGGAACGAGAGGCGTTCAAGGAGTTACTCAAGTTAGGTCTAGTTGACAGTTTCCGTCTGTTTGATCAGCCCGATAAATCCTACACATGGTGGGATTATCGTATGATGGCCTTTCGCCGCAATATGGGTATGCGAATAGATCACATTTTGTTGAGTAACGAATTCGCCAGAACATGCACTGCGTGTGTTATAGACAAAGGGGCGCGTAAGAATGAAAGACCATCTGATCATTCTCCTGTAATGGTAGAGCTGGCAGCGTATTTATAGTCCCGATATTATTTATTTGTGACTTAGCCATCACCTACAAATCACAGGGGTGCCAATAAAATACTAGGTGTATATCTAATTAGGGTTACCTAGATTCTGTAGCTCAAGATTAAGAGTTCCAATATTTTCTTCGTGTAGAGCTATTTCATTCTTGAGTCGTTGGATCCGGTCAAGGTATCTCTGATAATTTTTTTCATTGCCAATACGTTCTGGTTCGCCTCCGTTATACTCTTTTTTCTTTTCTTCAAGAAGTTTTATCTCCTCTGTAATCATTTTTTTAATAGTCTCACGGTGACCTTCATTTTTATCGATAGAAGTTTCCCAAGTTCTGGTTTCCAGTCCTATGTTGGTACTTGGTACCACCGTAAGTGGTGGGAGTTCGAGCTTTTGGGAATTCTTCAGGGGAGCATCTGAATATGTGACATTACCGCTTTTATTCACATATTTGTATAGCTCAGATTGTGCAGAACAGGAGACGCTAAACAGAGCTATAAGTAAGATATTATTAATTTTCATAGAATCACCATTCAAATCTGTTAAGGCTGATTGATCCTAATTAGATGTTCATAAGCTCCTTCTTCAGTGCAATAATATTCCTCATATGTAATGATGCATCATCTTTCCTTAAAGTTTGTTTTGCGCTCGACAAGAGTTTCTTTTCTGTGGTTAGTTCACCTTCCAGAATATTGCGTCGTTTCAAATCTCTTTTCCTTTGTAGCCTACTAGCTACCTTTGGAAAGTGTTTAAGTGTCGCCATTTTGGCTTTGGCTAAGGTTTGCTTGGGAAGGACTTTCTTTGCGCCATTCATGCGGGTATTGGAATAGGTAATTTGCCCGTTTTTATCCACATGCCTGTAAATTTCAGCAGAGGTGACGGTAGTCAAAATAATTCCAATGGTCATCAGAACCGGAATAGAAACTAAAATTCTTGTTCTCATATTATAGTTAACGGATGCTCTAGCAAAAGGTTTAATCCGCATTTAGTAGCTATACATATTTATGTAGATAGGTCTATGTTTGATCCCGATATTTTATCAAGGGATAAACCATTCTCTACGTAAAAGAAAGGGGTAAAACAACATCATTTCTCCAATAGTAGGATACTTAGATTTGTGTTATGGAAGTACAACAGGTTGTTTATTTTTTTTCTGGTATTTTGCTACTGCGCGGTTGTGGTCCGCCAAGTTACTGGAGAAATGCGATTCTCCGTTTCCCTTTGCGACAAAGTATAGAGCATCAGTTTTAGCAGGATTCAGTGCTGCATTGATCGAAGCTAGTCCTGGCATAGCAATAGGTGTAGGCGGGAGGCCGGGGCGAGTGTATGTATTGTACTCATGATCTGTCAGAAGATCCTTCTTGCGCAAATTACCGTCGAATTCCTCACCTAATCCATAAATAATAGTGGGGTCAGTTTGAAGCAGCATGCCTAACCGTAGTCGGTTAATAAATACTCCTGCAATTTTGTTTCGATCAGTTTCTTTGCCAGTTTCTTTTTCAATTATGGAGGCCAGAATCAGAGCCTGATAGGGGTTTGCTAAAGGCAAGTCTTTAGTAGATGTAGCCCATGCAGATGCTAGGTTATCCTGCATTATACGATAAGCCCGTTTCAATATTGCTGTGTCACTGCTGCCTTGTTCAAAAAAATAGGTATCGGGAAAAAATAGTCCTTCTGCCACAGTTTCGTTTGCACCAATTAATTGTAGAATATCCTGGTTATTCAGTTTTTCTGTATCGTGCTGGATGGCCGGGTGTTCGTTCAGTGTTTTTCTAAGCTGACGGAATGTCCAGCCCTCAATAAATTTAATTTCACTTTGATTAACATTCCCCTCGGTAATGTATTCCAGTAATTGAAGAGGTGAGGTGTTTTCAGAAAGCTTATAATTGCCCGCCTTGAGGGAAGAGGCATGTCCCATTATTCGCGATAGTAAAACGAATGACCAAGCATCAGATAAGACCCCAGCATCAGCTAGTTGCCTGGCAACATTTCTTAGGCTGCTACCCGACTTGATTGAAAATTCGTATGGGACAACAGGAATATGAACAGCTGTGTTGACATGGTAGAAGAACCATCCAGCAAATAAAAGGATTATTGTTGAGGCAAGGAGAACCGAACGTTTTAACGTACACATACGATGTGACGACTAAACTACATTTTTCGAAGTATTAGGGTACCATTGGTGCCACCAAATCCGAATGAATTTGACATTGCCACCTTAATTTTCATATTCCGTGCAGTATTGGGTACATAATCTAGATCACATTGCGGATCTTGGTTGAAAATATTAATAGTGGGTGGAGCAACCTGATGGTGTATTGCCAGTGCGGTAAAAATTGCCTCAACCCCACCTGCAGCACCTAGTAAGTGTCCAGTCATGGATTTTGTGGAATTAACTACAAGCTTCTTTGCATGAGCACCAAAACAACTTTTTACCGCCACTGTTTCAGCAAGGTCACCCAGCTGTGTGGATGTGCCGTGAGCATTAATGTAATCTACCTCAGTAGCATTTATACCTGCATTTTTGAGAGCATTATCCATACAACGAGTAGCACCTTCTCCATCGTTGGAGGGCGCTGTCATATGATACGCATCTGCGCTCATACCAAAGCCAGCTATTTCAGCATAAATTTTAGCGCCACGTCGATTTGCGTGTTCCATTTCTTCTAGTACTAGAATACCTGCACCTTCTCCTAGTACAAAACCATCTCTGTCCTTGTCCCAAGGTCGACTAGCAGTGTCTGGATCGTTATTTCGCAACGATAATGCCCGTGCCGAGGCAAAACCGCCAACCGAGAGCGGCGTTACACACGATTCTGCACCACCAGCGATCATCACATCCGCATCCCCATATTCGATCATTCGTGCTGAGCTGCCTATGCAATGGGTCGCAGATGTGCAGGCAGTAACAATGGCGAGGTTTGGTCCCTTGAAGTTATACATAATAGATAGATTGCCAGCAATCATATTGATAATTGTGCTGGGAATGAAGAAAGGTGAGATTTTACGCGGGCCACCCTCATGATAGGCGTTGTCCGTATTCTCGATCATCGGTAAACCACCAATACCTGATCCAATGTTGACACCAATTCGATCAGCATTAAGGCCTGAGCCAGTAATATCTCCAATGCCCGCATCTTTCACTGCCTGGATTGATGCAGCCATACCATAATGGATAAATATATCCATACGGCGCGCATCCTTTGCAGATATATATTGTGTAATATCGAAATCCCTAACTTCTCCAGCAATCTGAGAAGCAAAGGCGGATGCATCAAAGCGAGTAATCCGAGTAATACCAGACTTGCCGCTCAGGATGTTTATCCATGCATCTGATGTGGTGTTGCCGACGGGCGATACAATACCCATTCCAGTTATAACTACTCTACGGTTGGGCAAATTGGCTCCAAATTTGGGGCGAATTAACGCATGAGATTAGTTTGTTTGGGAATTAACGAAATCAATAGCTTGTTGGACGGTATGTATCTTTTCTGCTTGTTCATCTGGAATTTCACATTCAAATTCTTCTTCTAGCGCCATAACCAGTTCGACAGTATCCAACGAGTCAGCACCTAAGTCATCTACAAAAGACGATTCATTTTTAACCTCTGTTTCGTTCACTCCAAGTTGCTCTGCTACGATCTTTTTTATACGTTGCTCTACTTTTTCCATCTAGATCCCCTTCATTTTCTCAGGTATGAAAAATGTCGCTATTTTAACAAATTTCTAGCATTAACAAAACCAGAACATAATTAATGATTGAGAAAAAATCATTAAATTTAAATTGATTAACGATGTTTAGTGCAGATCAATGCTAATCTATGCGAAACCATGATTTTACAAATTCATAATAAGCCAAGGATTTATGAATATTTGTATGTTCTAATAGATATTTTTTAGTTATTCCATATACATCCCGCCATTCACATGCAGTGTTGCACCTGTAATGTACCCGGCAGATGGTGAAGCAAGGAACGCCACTGCTGAAGCTATTTCTTCGGATCGTCCCAGTCTACCTAGTGGCACGTACTGGATCAAGTCTCGCTGTTGTTTTTCTGTAAGTGCGCGAGTCATATCTGTATCAACGAAACCTGGAGCGACGCAATTCACTGTTATATTACGACTACCTACTTCGCGCGCCAGCGATTTGCTGAGGCCAAACACCCCAGCTTTGGCAGCGGCATAATTGGCTTGCCCAGCATTCCCCGTGGCACCCACTATTGAGGAAATATTGATAATGCGTCCAGAGCGTGCTCTCATCATAGCACGCAGGACTTCACGACTTAGACGAAATATCGACTTGAGATTTGTGTCAATAACTTCATCCCACTTTTCATCTTTCATTCGGACCAGCAGGTCGTCGCGAGTTATGCCGGCATTGTTCACCAGTATCGTAATTTCACCGAATGTTTTACGTATTTCTGCAAGGATATTTCCAATTTGATCAGCATCGTTTACATTTAACACCAAACCCATACCTTCTATACCAGCTTCCTTGAGGTAGCAGCTAATATTTTTAGCGCCCTCCTCAGTGGTTGCAGTACCAACTACTGTGTCACCATCCTTGCCAAGTTTAAGTGCAATAGCCTGCCCAATACCACGGCTTGCTCCAGTTACCAACGCTATTTGATTTTGCAACATAATCTCTCTACTTGCTTAACAAATTAACAATACAACAAAATATTGGGATTACATATAAAATAGAATATGAGAATTTCTATACAGGATTGTTTACACTTACTACATCAAAATATTAATTGTCTGTCGGAGCGCTGCGCTATCTGTTAACGCTATACTCTGTAAATTTTTGTCTATTCTCTTATTAAGTCCTGTCAAAATTTTACCTGGGCCACATTCTACTATATGAGTAACGCCTGCTTCTACAAAAGCATGGATAGTCTCTGTCCATCGTACCGGAAAATATAGTTGTTTCACTAAAGAATTTTTAATAGCAGCGTTATTCTTGTGTTGTTGTACGTCCGCATTATGCAGTATTGGTATTTTTGGTGTTAATAGTGTTAATTTATTTAATCGCTGCTGCATTCTTTCTGCGGTTGAAGCCATTAGTGAGCAATGCGAGGGCACGCTCATGGGTAACAGTACTGCCAGCTTTGCACCTTTCTCTTTTGCCAGTTCAATACCGCGCAATACTGCATTTTTATGCCCTGCAATTACAACCTGTCCAGGTGAATTAAAGTTTGCAGGTTCTAGTGATTCTCCGGCGGAATCATTTGTAACTTCAGCACATACTGTTCGTATCATATCATCGTCTAGTCCTATTATTGCGGCCATTTTGCCGGTTCCTTCTGGTGCTGCCTGCTGCATTACTTTCCCTCGAAAACGCACTGTTGATAAAGCGTCACGAAAAGTCATTACTCCTGAAACAACCAATGCAGTGTATTCTCCTAAACTGTGACCAGCTGTGAAGGTAGGACTTGGTCCACCTAAGCTTTCCCATGCACGGTACACAGCAATTCCTGACATCAACATCAACGGCTGAGTATTAGTTGTGAGGTTGAGGCTATCAGTCGGTCCATTATTAACCATTGTCCAGAAGTCATGACTTAGGATGTCAGATGCCTCAGAAAAAGTTTCACGCACTATGGGAAAATCATTATATCCTTTCATCATACCGACTGATTGTGAACCTTGGCCGGGAAATACGAAGGCAAATTTCATTCTTCACCAGCGAATTAGTACCGCACCCCAGGTAAAGCCGCCACCCACTCCCTCTAATAATACATGTTGGCCGGGCCTAATGCGCCCGTCACGTAATGCTAAATCTAGTGCTAGTGGAATAGAAGCAGCAGAAGTATTGCCATGTTTGTCTATTGTAGTTACCACTTTCTCCATTGGTATACCTAGTTTTTTTGCTGTGGATTGAATAATTCGAATATTTGCTTGATGCGGGATCAACCAGTCTATATCAGATATCTGTAAATTATTTTCGGCCACAGTCTCACGCACAATTTCCTCCATAACTTTTACAGCAAACTTAAAAACCGTATTACCCTCCATGGAGACATAAGGGTTACCTTTTATCTTTCCACTACAGATATTCCCTGATAGTGAAAGGGTATTATAGTAACTTCCATCGGCATGCAAGTGGTTTGAAAGTATTCCGGGTTGATCACTCTGGGTTATTAGTATTGCTCCGGCTCCATCTCCAAATAGTACACAGGTACTACGATCGGTCCAGTCGAGTATGCGTGAGTAAATCTCGGTACCGACAACTAGTGCTGTTCGGCATCTACCAGCGCGGATGAACATGTCTGCCGTAGCAAGTGCATAGATAAAGCCACTACATACCGCCTGCACGTCAAACGCCGGGCAATCTTTGATTCCAAGCTTGTATTGTAAAATGCATGCAGTACTCGGAAAAGTCATATCCGGAGTCGTAGTTGCAACTATAATAAGATTAATCTCATCTGCGCTCACATCCGCTGCCTTCATCGCCTTACGGCAAGCATTAAGTGCTAGATCACTTGCCATTTCATTATCAGCCGCAATATGTCGCTGCTCTATCCCTGTTCGACTACGTATCCATGAGTCGCTGGTATCAACCATGTTCTCAAGATCATGGTTAGTGAGAATTTTCTCAGGTAAATAACTACCCGTCCCAATCACTTTGGAATACATCATGCTACATCTTCTTTTGACGTGGATTGTGTGGGTGAAGATGAATCTTTTGAGTGATCTGATAATTTCAGCATATGTTCACTGATTTTATTTAGCATTCCGCCTCGAACTTCTTCATGAGCTCGTTTGATAGCAAATCCAAAAGCATAGCTGTCAGCAGAACCATGGCTTTTGATGACGATACCGCATAGTCCAAGTAAGCTCGCACCATTATATACACGGTGATCTAGTCGACGCTTGAATGAATTCAGAACAGGCAAGGCAACAAGTCCCGCTAATTTTGTGAGAAAATTGCGCCCGAATTCTTCTCTTAGGTAAGTAGTGCCCATCTGGGCTAATCCCTCTGAAGTTTTTAGGGCAACATTGCCGACGAAACCATCGCATACCACCACATCGGTTGTACCCTTGTAAATATCATCGCCCTCAATGTTTCCGTAGAAATTAAGTCCACTATCACGTAACAGCTCAGCTGCTTGTTTTGCTACTTCGTTACCTTTAGTTGCTTCTTGGCCAATATTTAACAAGCCGATGCTCGGCTTGTTCTTACTTTCCACTGAAGACACTAGAGTGGTGCCCATGATACCGAATTGAAGCAGGTGCTCCGGGCTGCAATCCACATTGGCGCCTAGATCTAGAACGTAGGTGTGTCCTTTCATAGTAGGTAGCTCTACGGCGAGTGCTGGTCGATCAATACCGGGGAGTCTTCTTAGAACAACCCGGGATGTCGCAAGCAATGCTCCGGTATTTCCAGCGCTGACACAGGCCTGGGCCGTGCCATTTTTGACTAGATTTATTGCAATTCGCATCGAAGAGTTCTTTTTACTGCGTAGAGCCACTAAGGGTGAATCATCCATATTGATGACTTCACTTGCGGCATGCAGTTGCAGTCGGGGACTGGGTGCAAAGTTAAGAGCCCTCAATTCTGCATCTATCGCATCATGTAATCCTACCAGAACGATACTGGTACTGGGATTGCGGCGAATAAAATCAACAGCAGAGGGAACTGTTACATGGGGGCCATAATCGCCACCCATACAGTCTATAGCTATGGTAATGTCCAATTTAGATGCCCATCATAAGGCTGGGAAGAACTAAAAATTTTGTTATTCGTAGAATGATGACTAAAAGGCTAATCGTTTTTGGTTTTGACGATTTTCTTGCCGCGATAGTAGCCATTGGGACTAATGTGATGTCTCATATGTACCTCACCAGTACTGGGCTCTAGTGCTAATGGTAGGCTAGGCAGGGAATCGTGCGAACGATGCATCCCGCGTTTCGATGGAGATTTTTTATTTTTCTGGACAGCCATAGTATTGGACTCCTTAAATAATTTTAGTGTGTGTTTTTATTTTTCTAGCATGGCAAAAGCATGTTTTTTTCTATCAAATTACTATTAATTGGTTCCTGAGCCGAGTACTCCCCTTCCCTATGACGTGGAGAAATCGGTAGGCTTAAAATAATCTCGTCCTCAATCAGTGCCAAGACATCCAAATCAGAAACTGCCAAAAACCCATCAACTGTTTCAGTTTCATCGAGACGAAACAACTCATTTTCATTTTCTGCAAGTAGTATTACTGTCTGCAAATCTAGTAAATGTACCAGCTCACCAAGACAGTGCTGGTAATGCAAATTTATTGTTTCTTTTATGGTAACCGATAATATAGATTTGCCATTTTAATCCAGAGCACCACATATTCTGTATCCTAGCTTGCCTTGACTATCAGATAAATAGTCTTTCAAAAGCATACATTCTTCAAATGCGATTTTACCATGGTGCGTCCTAGTATTGCGCACAAAATCAAAGGTATCTATAAGAAATCGTGCAGGCATAAGGAGCGCATGATATATTTTTCGTACTTGAGTGTCAAAAACCATACTACAACGACCATTGAAAACACAACAGAGCGCTCAAAAACTTGTCTTGGGGTCCAGTTCTTCTTATCGTTACGAGCTACTTTGTCGCTTGCAAATACCTTTTGAAGTCTCTAGCCCGGATGTTGATGAAGCGGCCTTATCCGGTGAATTGCCTGAAGCTACTGCTAGCCGCTTAGCTGAGAATAAAGCACGTGTGGTTGCTACGATTTATCCTGGCGCACTTATCATAGGAGCCGATCAAGTGGCAGCTCTAGATGGCATTCAACTTGGAAAGCCTCTTAATTATGAGAAAGCAACTAAGCAATTGTATTTCATGCGCGGAAAAGAAGTAATTTTTCATACAGCGTTGAGTCTTTTCAACAGTCGTAGCGGCAGGATGCAGTCCCGGATCATCTCTTCTGTTGTCAAATTTCGTGAATTAAGTGATAGTCAAATCGGAAACTACCTAACTAAAGAGCAGCCATATCACTGTACGGGTAGTGCAAAATACGAGGGATTGGGTATCGCACTGATTGAACGCATGGTAAGCGATGATCCAAACGCTCTGATTGGGTTGCCGCTGATAATGTTGGTAGAGATGCTGGCACATGAAGGCGTTGAAGTGGTATGAATTATTGTTCCCTTCACCTTTACCTAATTTTGTGCATGGCGGCGATATTACCTCGGCGATTCTTGTTGCTGTTTGTTAATGCTTAACAAGGTTTAGATACTAAACTCTGGTACCGTTAGTCTCCTAAAAAATCCGAGTCATACTAGTCGAATAATCGCAATGAGGCGACAGATTGTTACCTCAGCCTCCATCCGTTTCCAGCACTGATCAAAGCGTTTGCAGATGCTGAGCCTAAGCGATTAGCGAAACGTTCAAGAAAGCTTTCTCTTGTGGTGAAGTCTACAATATCTTCTGCTTTTATAATTTCACGCGCAACATACTCCGCGCCACCCAAAGCATCTGTAAGTCCGAGTTCTATGCTCTTCTGACCGGTCCAAACAATACCACTGAAGATCTCGGGTGAGTTTTTCAAACGCTTGCCTCTACCTTGCTGCACTACCTGGATAAACTGCTGATGCACGTCTTCTAGAATTTCTTTGGCATATTTCTCTTGCTGTGGGTTGAGCGGCGAGAAAGGATCGAGAAAACCCTTATTTTCTCCTGCCGTGAGCAATCTCCGTTCGATACCGAGTTTTTCCATTGCACCAGTATAGCCAAATCCGTTCATTAGCACACCAATGGAGCCTACTATACTAGCCTTATCCACATAAATTTTGTCTGCGGCCACAGCGACGTAATAACCGCCTGAGGCACAAATGTCTTCAATTACGGCATAAAGGGGAATGTTCGGGTATTCAGTACGCAGCCGTCGAATCTCCTCGTTGATATAGCCTGCTTGAACTGGGCTGCCGCCCGGACTGTTGATGCGTAATATTACCCCTTGCGTATTTTTGTCCTTGAAAGCATTCTGCAGCCCTGTGTTGATGTTGTCCGCACTACTAATGCTATTTGCAGAAATCTCTCCACGGAGTTCGACAAGAGCAGTGTGTTTACCGGAAATAGCCACACCATTGCTACCGAACCAACCTAAGCCAATAAATAAAAGAATAAATAAGTATAAAAAGGTGAGCGACTTGAAAAGTATGCTCCAGCGGCGCGCCCGGCGCTGTTCTTGAACAGATGAAAATGCTAATTTCTCCAGTAACTGCTTTTCCCAACCTTCATTGCGGTTTTCTGAGTCAAACATAATTTTTCCAACCCCTCAAAAAAATATTACTGTTGTGTTTCCCAATTTTTAACTGTTGTATATTTTATTTCTTACATTTCCTTTCCAAGTAGAAACTACTTTTGTGTGCAAAAGTTGCACTGTGAGTTGAATAAAATAAGTAGATTCTTAAACGATCATAAAGTTTATCCATTATTAGGTCCAACCCGGTTCCAATATAGCCGCACCGGTTGAGGTAATCATAGATTTCCTTTTATGAAAAATAACAAATGCTGCAGTAAATTAGGTTCATGGTTATGTTTTATATTAAAATGGATTCTTGTGTCATCCTTAACAAGTTTACTACTTGTACAGATTAGATATTTGTATTTAACCATGAGCGTAATTTCATCACGTTTTCAATACAGGCAAGCGGTACCAGAGACTCAAGTTTCTCCCTAGGATGGGCACCATATGTTACACCGAGCCCAGGGACCCTAGCATTGATCGCCATTTGCAAGTCATGAGAGGTATCGCCAATCATCAAAGTACGCTCAGTTTTTACGCCAAATTCGCTCATCAATTCTAGCAGCATTGCTGGATGGGGTTTTGAAAAAGTTTCATCGGCACAACGGCTAGCGTGAAAATAATCTCCTAATCCACTTGACACGAAAGAACGATTAAGTCCGGCACGACTTTTGCCAGTTGCGACAGCCAATAGAAAATTTTCTGCATGCAAGGTTTTAATAATCTCGATGATGCCCTCATACAGTGATATTTCCTGGTCATGTGCAAGGTAGTGATATCGGTAGCGATCTGTTAATAATCTAAGTTTTTGTAAAGGAAGATCTGGGAAAAGGTATTCGATAGCCTCACTTAGTCCCAGGCCGATGACATGACGCGCTTCGTCATTTGAGGGTTCAGTCAATCCCATATCACGAGCTGCACCCTGTATCGACAACACGATCACACTGGCGGAATCCACCAATGTTCCATCCCAATCAAACACCAATAAATCGAATTTCTTGCTCATAAGAAAAATAATATCAATTTATAACGGATTCAGAGCTCACGTTGTTTATGTTGTCAATTATTTCTTGTTCAATTCATTCAGAAATATTTGTAGATCCTTCGCTAGCGGCGCTTCTATGCGTAAGCTCTCACCAGTTACAGGGTGTGTTACTACGGTTACGTAGGCATGTAGAAACATACGTTTCAGAATAGGTCCTTGTCCATTGCGCTTATTTAGTTCCTTATTTAGCAGATAATCACCATATTTGTCGTCACCTACAATAGGAAAGCCTAAATAGGCAAGATGTACACGGATTTGATGAGTACGCCCAGTTTTTAGTTCTGCTTCCAATAAACTAAAATCCTGCCAGGATTTTTGTAAAGTAAACACAGTATGGGCCGTCATTCCCCCTTTTCTTTCTTTTTCATCCATAGTTACCGCCACACGTCGCTCTCCCGCGGTTGTAATATATTTATTAAGTGCCAATTTCACATTCTGTTTTGGATTGTGCCATTTTCCTTTCACCAGCACTAAGTAGCGTTTTTCCATTTCTCTTTCACGGATCTGTCGGTGTAATTCAACAAGTGCTGCACGTTTCTTAGCAAGTAGAAGGACCCCTGATGTTTCTTTGTCAAGACGATGAACCAGTTCTAAAAATTTCCAATCAGGATTCTGGGCTCGTAGCTGTTCTATGACACCGAAGCTTACATTGCTTCCACCGTGTACCGCCATGCCGGCAGGCTTATTAATCACCAAAAGGGCCTCATCCTGGAATAAAATATCAAATAGAGCGAATCTTGATTCAGCCAATTT
>SMVA01195114.1_pt1 | contig 40937 bp, 41 predicted proteins | sample 2456451 | NCBI WGS metagenome assembly SMVA01 (sample SAMN11095933, study PRJNA526329) | marine sediment metagenome | biome: Marine sediment; feature: Surficial sediment; material: Deep marine sediment; isolation source: Hadal surficial sediment | place: Pacific Ocean | collected 2014-05 | depth...
GGCTTTGAATCCGCGCTTGACGAACAGCGGAACACTCTGAAGCACGACGCTCGTGGAGCCCGCCGATCCCGGTAGCAAAATCGGTTTCACTTCGGGGTTCGCCCAGGGGCCCTTTACCTGGAAATAGGCGGCGACGAGATTGGCATCGGTCCCGAGCAAGAGTCGACTCAAGATCGGAATTTTTCCGATCACACGGTCGAGTTTGGGGAACAAGAAGAGAGCCACTTTCCCGTCAATGACTTTTCCCTTGGACATGAGTTCGATCTTTCCGGAAGCGAGCACACCGAGCTCGGGTCCGTTGAGGGAAAACGCCTCTGTACTTAGCGTTCCGCGGTCGAATTCGAGTTTGGCTTCGAAATTCTGGTATTCGAGCACCTCGCTCGGATCGAAATCCTCCAGCGCTTTGCTCGCGCGGGAGATTGCAGCCACGGGTGGCGCTTTCTTGCGAATCAATCCGTTGGTGGCGCTCACGAACATATCACCGCGTAGTGTGGCGTAGATCGAAGTAGCGGGAACCAAGGTGCCGTCGAAGCTCCCCGCGAGATCGACGCGGCCGTTGATATGATTCGGCGGCAACCCGAACAGCCTGGCGACCGCGGCCGCGTCACCCGACTTCAGCGCGAAGTTCAGTTGAAAAGGAACCACGCCGATTTCCGAAAGGTGAAGCCTCCCGCTCGCTTCGACTACCCCCGATGGCTCGAGGTCGATCGCCAAGTTGGAGATTTGAACGCGATCCGCCGAGGCCTCGAATTCTCCTCGCGCGGCACTTTGGCGCCAGCGCTTGCCCGCGATTCGCCCAACGGTAAATCGACCGCGCGCCCAGGTACCCTCTGGAATCGACGCAGAGGGTCGACCACTCGGGCGGCCCGCTTTCAATTCGACACTGACGCGCTCCTCGGGAAGAAAGAGCCACTCAACTTTTCCGACGATCGGGACACCCGCCCAGATCCCATCGACTTGATCGACGCGCAGCCCCTGCGCCTCGGTTTTGATTGCAAGCTGCAAATCTCGGATCGGCCAGAGAAACATCGGGTGATCGAGATAGTCGAGGTGGAGATCGATCGTGGTACCCGCGCTTGGCGAATCGGCTGCGGGCGTCAAGCGCAGGCTGCTCCAGAAAGTCCCCAAACCCGTTAGGGGCTCCGCGCCGGAGACGATCTTGCGCGCGTCCGGATCGCTCGCAAAGAAATTTGGGAAACCATCGATCACGAGGTCCAGGCTTGGAAGCGGCGTTCCGTTGAGCACGGCCGTCACACCGCTGACCTCGGCCCGTGCACCAACCCAGTGCACCCGACCGCGCAGCTCCTCGATCCGGTCGCTCTCACCGACCCAGATCACTGTATCTGCAAGCTCAGCAGTCAGCCGAAAGTCTTCGGGCATCGTGCGCGTCCGGCCGGCCAGAAAATTCTGCCAACCCACCAACGTTGCACCGCCGCTCGCACGCAGCGAAACCAGGCGGCCACTCTTGAGCGGGGAGACGATCGCCGCGGCTTCTTCTCGCTCGATTTCAGGCAGCCAGCCGATCAGATGCCGGACCTGAGAAACCGAGACGTCGTCGAACTCGAGCGAGAGGTCGGCCATCGACGCGCTCTGAAGCGGCCGCGCAACTGTTCCGCTCATTCGCAAGGTGGTTCGCGGGGTGACGATCACGCCCTCGTGGACTGCGATGCTCTGGGGTGTGATGACGAGGCTCGCTTTCACCTCGACCCTCGGCAACTCGGTCCGCTCGGGAGGGCCGACACCTGCTGCGGGGACCACACTTCGCAGGCGCTCGCAAACGATGTCGATATCGAGGTGACCGCTACCGGGTTCGGGAGTTTCGTAGACGATCTTGCCGCTCATGCTGCCGTCGATCCGCGCGTCGGAACCGAACTCGCTCACGTAAGTGTCGCTGATTCCCAACGCCAACGAATCGAAACCCAACGAAATCCGCATCCGCCCGCTGCGGCTGCGCTCCCCACCGAGCTCGATCTCCCCGAGGTCGCGCTCGCCGGCCATCAACCGGCCCGTCAAAGAGAGCCTGCTCTCACCGCTGAAGCGGTGGTGGACGAGCCGGCCGCTCACCTCCCGCATTTCCATCGGGGTCTGGCGGCTGGGGTCGGCCGAGCCCTCGAGGTCGACCGAACCCAATTGGAGGGTGCCATTTTGGAGGTCGAGCACGGAGGCGAGCCGGGGCGACTCGAGGAGGTACCGAACGGCGATTTCGAGCGCGATCAACGGGCGCAGCAATTCGCGAGGGTGCTGAAGCTCGGGCTCGAGAGAGAGGATCCGAGGAGCGCGCCCGCCATCCATGGAGCGCTCGATGGCTCCGGTGCGAAGGATCACGCCGTCGATGTGCACCTCCCGCAACCGCAGCTCGCCGACCAACATCGGCAGCAGATCGATCGCCCCGACCACGCGAAGGATCTCCAGCCCCGAGCCAGCCTCATCGGGCCAGGCTCGGACACCCCGAGCCTCCAGTTGGATCCAATTTTCGGGAGAAACCGTTATTTTTTCGATAGTTACGGGGGTCGCAAGCAGGGCCGAAAGCCGCTTTTCCAATTCCACCTGCAGATACTGAGGGGAAATCTCCCGAACGAGCAGCCAGCCCACGAACGCGGCGGCAACGGCGCTCGTGAGGAGGGTGGCGACGATCAGGCTTCGATAGCGCCTCACGATCCCCCCCTGCCCGCTCCAATTGGAGCCGAGCCCATCCAACCCGCTCGGGCGCGTTCTCCACCGGCTGTTTTGCCGGTCCGTGAACCCTACCTGAGGCTCATTGACACGCGGTTTTCATGCGCCCAGGTCATGCATCCCCCGGCCGTGGCGGAACTTCTCGAAGCTCGCTTTCCCGTCGAGCCCGCCGCTCCAAGACCGCATTCCCACTAAAGAAATCCTCCGTTCGGTCGAAACGACGAAAAGTTGACTCAACTCCGAGAAGCCCTCGGAGAAGAGATGCCGAGCAAGGAGTGCACTGTGGAAGTTAATGAATCGCACCCGGTTCGAAAGAATCGCGTCCGAGAGCTTCGAGAAAATCGCCTGATGACACAGGCCCAGCTTGCGCGTAAAGCCAAGGTCGCCCTTCGGACGATCCACAGTGTCGAGAAGGGAATGAACTGCCGCATGGATACCAAGCGGAAGATCTTACTCGCGCTTGGGCTGCGCTTCGAAGACAAGGATCAGGTATTCCCGTCCGCCTATCGGATGATCGACCCCAATCTGCCCACATTCTGATCGCCCCGGCGTCGTCCGTCGACAAGAGCGCACCTCGACTCGACGAGGAAGTCTTCCAGATTTCCTGAACCACCTCGAACTTCGGTAACATGGCTGTATCACTGCTAGGGCACCCGCCCGCGGGAGACCCGCCATTCCGAACCGTGTCACGCTTCTGGCCGATGTTGCCGAGATCGTTTCGCGATCTCACAGTCTCAACGAGACCCTGAGCAATGTCGTCGAACTCGTCGCCAAACGCCTCGATGCGGATGCGTGCTCCCTCTACCTGACCGATGCGCCCACCCAGGAACTGAGGCTGGAGGCGACGATCGGCCTCTACGCGGATGCCGTGAACCAGGTGTTCCTTCCCCATGGCGAAGGCCTGGTGGGGCTGGCGGCATCGACTGGCCAACCCGTCGTGACCGTCCACGCCCGCGAACACCCCCAGTACAAATACTTCGCGGAGACCGGCGAGGAGCGCTTCGAATCCTTCATGGCGGTCCCAATGATCGTCCGGGGCGCGACGATCGGAGTACTCGCAGTACAGACCATTCTGCCGCGGGAGTTCGATTCCAGCGAGGTTGAAATTTTCCGGACCTGTGCGCAATTGATCGCGCCGGTCGTCATCAATGCACGCTTGCTCGCATTGGTGGGGGGCTCGGACGAGGAAACTCCGCTGGGGATCGCGGACCGCGAGGGATCAGAAGCGCACGCTCCGGATCGAGAAGAGCAGAACATCGAGCACCACGGTATTCCGACTTCGCGCGGGATCGCGATCGGAACCATCTACAAGCTCGAAACCCCGCTGAATCTCGAACGGCTCCGCTACACGCCCAACTCGGATCCAGAGCTCGAAGTTGAGGAATTGATGGACGCGATCGGCGAAGCGCGCCGCGTGCTCGACGGGATGCGCGAGAAGCTCGGATCCAAGTTCGGGCTCGACCTGGCTGCCGTTTTCCAGACCCACATCCAGATTCTCGAAGACAAGGGCTTCGTCGCGAAACTGCGCGCAGAGGTGCTCGCCACGGGCAATGCCCTCGACGCTGTGACCAATGTAATCGGGACTTATCGGAAGACGTTTCAACGCATGTCGGATCCCTATTTTCGCGAGCGGGTGACCGACATCGAAGACGTCGGTCAACGCGTGATGGAGAGCCTGCTCGGAGAGCGCGATCAGACGACCCCGTTGAGCGAAGGCGCAATCGTCGTGGCAAACAATCTACTGCCGGGCATGTTTGCGCGGCTCGAAGTCGAGAACATCGCCGCCATCGTCTCGGAGCACGGTGGACCGACTTCGCACGGCGCGATCTTCGCCCGAGCCCTCGAAGTTCCGGCGATAACCGGAGTTCCGGGAATCCAGGCTGCCGTTCGCACGGGCGAGATGGCGATCGTCGATGGTGCAGAAGGCCGGATCATCCTCGCGCCTGACGAAGGCTTGCTCTACGAGTATCGACGCGCACAGCAGCGGTACTCGGTCGCAATCGAGCACCTCGACGCGCTGCGAGATCGGCCCGCCGAGACGCGCGATGGGCGCGGTATCCGATTGAGCGCCAACGTCGGCCTGGTGAGCGATCTGCGCCTCGTCGATCAGCATGGCGCGGATGGGGTGGGGTTGTTCCGAACCGAAATGCTCGCATTCGCGCATCGCGGATTTCCCGGCGAAGAGGAGCAGGCCGAACTCTACGAGACTGTCGCGAAAGAGATGGCTCCGCGTACGGTCACGATCCGAACCCTCGACCTCGGCGGCGACAAGGAAATGCCCAACGTCGGCATCCGGCAGGAGGACAATCCGCAGCTCGGCTGTCGATCGATCCGGCTGAGTCTCGCCAACCAGGAAATATTCAAGGCGCAACTGCGCGCCATCTACCGCGCGAGCGCAACTGGGAACATCCGATTGATGCTCCCGATGATCACCTCCCTCGACGAACTCCGAAGCGCCAAGGCGCTCATCGCGGAAACGATCGAAGACTTGGAACGGGCCGGAATCCCCTACGACAAGAACGTGCCCGTCGGCCTGATGATCGAGGTGCCGGCGGCGGCAATTACCGCCGACGCGCTCGCGCGTGAGTGCGACTTCTTCAGCATTGGCACCAACGATCTCACGCAGTACACGCTCGCGGTCGACCGCGGCAACGAACACGTGGCACACATCTACGATCCCCTGCATCCGGCGGTGCTCGCACTGATGGGCGCGAGCGTTCGCGCGGCTTCGCGCGCCAACATCCCGATCTCCGTCTGCGGAGAAGTCTCGAGCAATCCACTCGCGGTCCCGCTGCTGGTGGGCCTCGGGATCCAGGAGCTCTCGAGCACTCCGAGCGCGGTGCCCCTCGTGAAGGAAATCATCCGAGAACTCTATTTCGGCGACCTCGAAGCAGACGTGCGCGCGGCCCAGGAGGCCGGGACCGCCACCGAGGTGCACCGAATCGCCGCAGCCCGCTTGCGGGACGCGGGGCTACTCGAACATCCCGACATCGGCCCCTGGCTCCGCACCATGGTCGACAAGGTGCTCCCGAGCGGTTGAGCCCCGCTCCCGCCGACCGCTCAGCGGTTCCCGTCGACCCACCAGGGACGGTGTGGTACCCATTGCGCGGATTTACGCCGCCCGAGAATCGGGTTTGCGCGACGATGCAAAGGGAAGTCGAAGGCTTCCCCGGCGACCGCAGAGGTGCATTCCGCACCCCGGCGACCCGATCCAGGAGTGCAGACCCGAGAATCGGGTTTGTGCGACGCCGCAAAGGGAAGTCGAAGACTTCCCCAGCTAGCCGTGAGCACGAGTAAAGCGATGACGATGCCACCCGCCCAGACCTTGCGTACCTATCTCGAGCTCACGAAGCCCCGGATCCTGCTGCTCGTGATCTTCACGGGCCTGCCTGTGATGGCCATGGCGAGCGAAGGCTGGCCGGGCATTCCGTTCGTTGTCGTGACGCTGTGCGGAATTGCGCTGGCCGCGGGGGCCGCCAATACGCTCAATTGTTATCTGGAGCGCGACCTCGACGCGCTGATGGAACGAACCCGCAACCGCCCGCTACCCGCCCGGCAGATCTCGCCGCGCGCGGCCTTGATCTTCGCACTCGTGTTGGGAGTGGTGTCGACCGCAATGTTGTACGCCGTTGCGGGCTTCACGGCGGCGGCCCTCGGCATTGCGAGCATCCTCTTTTACATCTTCGTCTACACGATCTGGCTCAAGCCCCGGAGCCCGCTGAACGCCGTGATCGGCGGTGCCGCGGGTGCAGCAGCACCACTGATCGCCGATGCCGCCGTCAATGGCCACGTTGGCGCGGCGGGCTGGTTGCTGTTTGCGATCGTCTTCTTCTGGCAACCCCCGCACGTCTGGGCAATCGCGCTGTTTCGCAAGGACGACTACGAACGTGCGGGAATTCCAATGATGCCCAGCGTCGTCGGCGACCAGCCCACCCGTTGGCGCATGCTCGCCTACACGTTGGCGCTCGTTCCCGTGACACTCGCCCCGGTGCCGCTCGGTCTGTTGGGATGGATCTACCTGGCCGTCGCGCTACCGCTGAATGCCTGGTTCGTCTGGTTGGCGATTCGCGTGCTGCGGGAGCGCACCGAGGCAGCTGCACGCAGCATGTTCCACGTCTCGCTCGTCTTCCTCTTTGCGCTCTTCTTCAGCATGCTGCTGGATCGGGTGATCCTCGCCTACTGATCTCAGCCGTGCGGTCCTGGTGATCTACCCGCGCCGGCGCCACCGATGGATCTGCGAAGCTCGCCGAGGCGGGACAGGCTCAGCGCTTGGGCTTCCGCGGGCGCTTGAGCTTGAAGGGCGGATAAACGGGGACTTCGACCCGGAGGGTCGTTCCATCGGGGCGCTCGATTTCCCGTATTACCTTGCGAATGGGCTTGAGGCGCTCGCCTTCGACCTCGCCCGGACGTAAATCAAGATTCCTCGCCGTGCCCTTGTTTCGATGAGCCACTTTGAAGACCTCCCTTATTCCGTCTCCCTGTGGAGCCGGTCAGCCGGATAGCGCTCCTCCCCTCCTGTTCTCTTAGTTAGATCGGTCGGGGGCCGGCTTGGTTTCAGGAAAATCGTCGGATGAGAGTTAGAAATGGCGAATCTAAGGCGAAAGCCGTAGATAAAAATAAAGCCCGCAGGAAGACGGGCTTCTCGCGAGCAACCCAAAGATCATAGCACAGATTATATTTCTCGCAAGCCAAAATTAAAATTTAACCTGCAATCGCGATTTCGAGTCTCGAGCACCCATTTTCGGCCCGCAGAACTCTTTTTTCGGACCCAAAACGAGGAATCGCAATCGACCAAAAGTCGCAAAGCGAATCCGCAAGATTGGCCAGCTAGGAGAGCGAACCCGAGAATCGGGTTTGCGCGGCGCCGCAAAGCGAATCCGCAGGATTGGCCAATGAGGGTTCGAGATCAGCAGACGATGTTGACGAGCCGGCCTGGGATCACGATGACGCGCTTGGGTTCACGACCTTCGAGCTGACGCACGACGCCGGGGCTTTCGAGAGCGGCGCGGCGGATGGTTTCTTCATCGGCATCTGCGGACACTTCGATCTCGTCGCGGCGTTTGCCGTTGACCTGAACGGCGAGGGTCAGTGTCGCCTCCTCGAGTAGCGCGGCATCGGCTGTGGGCCACGGATGGGCGGCGAGACTTTCGGTGTGTCCCATTCGCTGCCAGAGCTCTTCGGCGAGATGCGGTGCATATGGGGAGAGCAGCAGCACGAAAATTTCGGCGGCTTCGCGCGGCAGTGCCGCGTCGCGACCGACCTCGCGGCTGAAGACCATCAGCTTCGAGATGGCCGTGTTGAACCGCAGTGCTTCGGTGTCTTCTGTAACACCGTGAATGGCCTTCGCGGTCAGCCGCTGCTGATCGAGGGTTCCGGGACCGTCTACGAGATCCACGACGCGTTCACCGCCGTCGGTGTCTTCCACGAGCAGCCGGTAGGCGCGCTGCAGGAAGCGGTGGACGCCCGGGATCGCATCGTCCGACCATGGTGCACCCTTCTCGAGCGGCCCCATGAACATCTCGTAGAGACGCATCGAATCCGTGCCGTAGCGCTCGATCACATCGTCAGGGCTGACGACGTTTCCGCGACTCTTCGACATCTTTTCCGTGACCTCTTCGAGTACGAGGCCTGGGATGTCGGGGTGGATCGGCCTGCCATCCGCATCGCGCTGGACGTCTTCCGCGCGAACCCAACGCGCCTTCAGTTCAGCGCCACCTTGAATCGCAGCTGGAGTTTCACCGTCGGTCCGAACTTCCGACGACGAATAAACGGTGGGCTTTGCACCCTCTGCATCGGCGAAATTGTCGTCGTAGTAACGGTAGCTGTAGCCGAGGACCATCCCTTGATTCAGGAGCTTCTTGAACGGCTCCACGGTGTGCACGAGACCGAGGTCATAGAAGACCTTGTGCCAGAAACGCGCGTAGAGCAGGTGGAGTACGGCATGCTCTGCGCCACCCACGTAGAGATCCACGGGCATCCAGTAGCGCTCGGCCTCTTCCGACCACGGAGCGAGTTCGTTGTGTGGATCGCAAAAGCGCAGGTAGTACCAACAACTGCCCGCCCACTGCGGCATCGTGTTGGTATCTCGCAGCGCGGGCGCACCGGTCGCCGGATCTGTCGTCTTCAGCCACTCCTTCGAACGCGCGAGCGGCGGCTCGAATTCGCCGGAGGGCTTGTAGTCGTCGAGTTCCGGGAGCAGCAGCGGCAGTTCGCTTTCGTCGATCAGCGCCGTGGTTCCGTCCTCTCGGTGGATCACCGGAAACGGCTCGCCCCAATAGCGCTGTCGGCTGAACAGCCAGTCGCGGAGCTTGTAGTTGACGGTACGGCCACCCTTGCCGTGCTCTTCGAGCCACTCGGTCATTCGCTGCTTGGCGTCCGAAGTCGAAAGCCCGTCCAGAAAATCGGAGCCGACAGCGGTGCCGTCTTCGACGAACGCGGCCTCCGAGAGATCACCACCCGACACGACCTCGACGATCGGAAGATCGAATCTCTTGGCAAATTCGTAGTCGCGCTGGTCGTGACCCGGAACTGCCATCACCGCGCCGGTTCCGTACGTGGCGAGCACGTAGTCGGCGATCCAGATCGGCAGCGGTGCTCCGGTCACGGGGTGGGCGGCCATTGCACCCGTGAAGACACCCGTCTTCTGCTTGGCGTCCGCGATGCGCGCACGCTCGCTGCGTCGAGCCGCGGCTTCGACATAGCGCTCGACCTCAGCGCGCTGCACCGATGTGGTGATCTTTCCGACGAGCGCGTGTTCGGGCGCCAACACCATGTAGGTTGCACCGAAGAGCGTGTCCTGCCGGGTCGTGAAGACTTCGATGTTCTCGTCTGCGCTGCCGGACAACTCGAATTGGATGCGCGCTCCTACCGAGCGGCCCACCCAATCGCGCTGCATCTTCTTGATCGGCTCGGGCCAGTCGACCTCATCGAGGTCGTCGATCAGCCGGTCCGCGTAGGCGGTGATCCGCAGCATCCACTGGCGCATGGAGGTCCGAACGACCGGGTGACCGCCACGCTCGCTGCGTCCGTCGATGACTTCTTCGTTGGCGAGCACGGTACCCAGCGCCGAGCACCAGTTGACGGGTACTTCGGCGAGATAAGCGAGGTCGCGCTCGTAGAGCTTGCGGAAGATCCACTGGGTCCAGCGCACGTAGTGGGGGTCGGTGGTGTCGATCTCCCGCGACCAATCGTAATCCGTCCCGAGCGATTGAAGCTGGCGGCGAAGATTTTCGATGTTGCGCGCGGTCGTCTCGCGGGGGTGGGTCCCGGTCTCGATCGCGTACTGCTCAGCGGGAAGCCCAAAAGCATCCCACCCCATTGGGTGAAGGACGTTGAAGCCCTGCATTCGCTTGTAGCGGGAGTACACGTCCGTCGCGATGTAGCCCTTCGGATGGCCGACGTGGAGACCCGCACCCGATGGATAGGGGAACATGTCCAACACGTAGAACTTGGGCTTTGTGGGATCGACCTCCGTGGCAAATACGTCGTGCTCGCGCCAGTAAGCCTGCCATTTCGGCTCGATCGCCTTGGGTTCGTACGGCATGGGCACCGAGGGTGCCGGTGTAGAGCCGCAGAGTCAACGATTCCGCCGATCCGCTCACCCCGGGCAGATCGCTCGGACCGGCTCGAGTCATTGGGGAAGTCTTCGACTTCCCTTGGCGGCGTCGCGCAAACCCGATCCTCGGGTTCGCCCTCCTAGCTGGCGAATCCTGCGGATTCGCTTTGCGGCGTCGTGCAAACCCGATCCTCGGGTTCGCCCTCCTAGCTGGGGGAGTCTTCAGGGTCGCTTGTGGGGGCGCGGCGCAAGCTGGTTGCGACTTTTGGCTGGAAGATCGAGTAGAAGGCTGGAACGACCGTGATCGCGCCCAGCATGTTGATGATCATCAGCACCACCAGCAGCTGGGCCATCTCTGCCTGGAAGCGAAGTGTGGAAAACATCCAGAGGACGACCCCACCGACGATCGTCGTCGCGGTGAACGTCACCGCCAGGCCCGTGGTCTGGATCGCCCGGCGGATCGCCTGATCGACATCGACTGACGTGATGGCCTCCTGTCGGATGCGGTCCACGATGTAGAACGCGTAATCGACGCCGATGCCCACACCCACCGCCTGAACGGGAAGCGTATTCACGTTGATGCCGACGTTTCGCGCTGCCATGTAAGCGAGAGACATCATCGTCGCGGTTGAAATTTGCAAGAGGATGATCCCCCCGCTGGAGGCGGATCGGTAGGCGATCGAATGAATTGCGAAGATCGCGAAAAGGATGAGTGCAATGTTGGCGACGTGGCTGCGCTCGACCTCTTCGTTGATTGCGGCGAGCAGGCCGATGCTTCCGCCTGCCATCACGAAGCGCACACCGCGCGTCCAGGAGCCAGTCGATTTGTAGGTAGGAGTGGAATCCACGGCTTTGAGATCTGCGACCAATAAATCCACGGCGTTGACGGCGACGACGCGAATCCCGAGTTCGGCACTCTCCCACCAAGAGTCGACATCCTCATTCGACCAGCTCTCGAGGCGATCGGGCCAGCTGGCGTGATCGGTACCCGATCGCGACAGCGGCCGCTCTCGTGGATCCGATTGTCTCGCATAAGCGGTCATCGCATCTCTGCGAAATTCATCGATCCAATCGGGCAAACGCTTACCGGCCGGCCAGACAGCCTCCGAGCGGTGGGTGCCATCCTCCTGACGGACACGGACCACGAGGGTGTGATGTCGCGGGGGGAGAATGGGACCGAGCACGTAGTACGCCATGTCGATCAAGCTTTCGCGATTGAAGAAGCCGGCATCCGCCCGCGCTTCATCCCGGTCGAGCCGAATCGAAACTTCGCCCAGTGGGTTTTCCTCGATGAATTGCTCGGCGAAGTAACGCACGCGTTCGATGGTTTCCGCTCTGTGATCCGGATAGAAGAACGAAATCGCCGCGAGCTTGCCATCATCGGTGAGGTAGGGGCGCAACAATCCCGGCGCCCCACCTTGTCGAAGGTGGAAGATCATCGCGCGAACCGATCGGGAATCGTCGGGAACAAAACTCCACTTCGGGTCCCCGTAGTGGTTGTTCATCCAATAGCTGCGGAGGATCGGCACGAGCGAAGCAGAAGCGCCGAGAGGGGTGTTGCGGCGGAGATGGCGCTCGAAATCCTCCATGGCCCGGATCGGGCGAGCATCCGTGTTTGCGTTGGGTCGATCCCCTTCGGCGAACACCACCAGAGAGTCGACGCCACCAAAGCGGGAACCGATCTCGGCAGTGGCCCGGTTCCACTCGTGATCCGGCCAGAGAAGTGGCGTGCCGGGTGCCGCCTCACCGATCTTCCCGTAGTGGAATGCAACATGGGCCGAACCTGCGAAGAGCGCGACGGTCACACCTGCGATTGCATACTTCCAGCGAGGGTGGGTGGTCGCGATTCCGACGAACCGCGTGAAGCGAGTCATGAACCCAGGCACGAAGTGGTGGTGCCGGGTGGGCGGCGGGAGGTAACAAATCATCACGGGGTGCAGAATCTCTACGGTCGCAATGATCGACGCCACCCAGAATGCACCGATGATCCCGATGTTCTGCATCAGCGGAATCGTGGTCATCAAGATCACGAGCAATCCGACGACATCGGTGATCACGCCCAGCGTACCGGGAACGATCAGCTCGCCCATCGCGACAGCCGCAGCCTCCACTTTCGCTCGCGCGGGATCGCCGAGACGAGGAAGATAGATCTCGTAGTTCTCGAAGAAGCGCTCCGCCATTTGAACGGTGTGCGAGATGGCGCGGGCCGTGATGATCATTGGGATGACGAGAATCAGCGGGTCGAAGGGAATTCCCATCCAGCCCGCGAAGCCCAACCCCCAGATCACGGTCATCACTGCCGAGAGCGCCGGGATCAGCACACCGTGCCAACGGCGGAAGTAGAGCCACAGCAGCGCGAAGACCAGGAAGATCGCGGCGATCACATAGCGCGTGATCTCGAACGCGTGGGCGAAGATCCATCCGCGGAGAATGGGCTCCCCCGAGATGTGGATCTGAATCCCATCTCCCTCCAGATCGCGTTTGATCTGCTGGACGTGATCGAAAACAGCCTGGTATACGCGCGCGTTGCTGAGCCGGTCCGTTACGAAGCCGGCGGTAATCAGCGCGCCCTTCTCGTCGCGTGAAACCAAGCGACCGAGAATCAAGGGTGAATTTTCGCGTACCCGGTGACGCAACTCATCGATCTCGCTCTGGGTGTCGAGCCTCCCTTCCATCAAGACGGCGGTCGTCATGGAGCCATCGGCTCCGATTTCCACCACGCGCGTACTCGCGTGGGCAATCGACCTGATCTGGTCGTGGTTCACGGGATAGGGGGGATACGCGCGATCGAGACGGTCCCGAATTTCCTGAACGTCGAGGGTCTGCTCGCCCTCGAGCCGATCCCGAAGCGCCCGTCGCTCCTGGGTGTGAACCTCGAAACCACCACCGTCCAGTCGCTGCGTGACTTCGCGAATCACGCGAAGACGCTCGGGTGTGAAAATCGTTCCGGTGTCTACCGTGACCGCGATGGCGATCGTCGACGCACCACCAAAAATCTCACCAAATCGATCCTGGGTGCGGATATAAGGGTGGTCGGGAAAGAGATCGCGCGGGTCGGTGTCGATTCGAACGACTGGACCGGGGAGCGGCTTCCCGATCGCCATCATGGCGGTGTTTAGAATCGGATAGAAGAGACCGACGCTGATCACGAACAGGATCAGGGCGACCGGGCCGCGATAGCGCACGATCCAGCGCGCAAAACGCAGACTCCTTGTCTGTCTCGGTCCGGTGTCTGTGGGCGCATCGGCCATGGCCACCCGACAACCCTAGCTGGCCGGCGCTCTTTTGGGACAGCAACCCGACGAACCCGGCCGGAAGCCTGCCGTGGAAAGCGGGCGGAAGGGCTACCCGCCCCGGCCCATGTCGCCCGAGGGCACTCGTCACCGCACCCGAGCAATCAGCTCTCGCAGCGGGCCAGGAAGTCTCTGGGGGATACGATCTGAGCACCTCTTCCGCGCGCGCGGCCCGCGACTCTTCGATCCGCGGTCACCACCGCGATCTCGCTTGGATCTTCGGCCTTCCTGACGCGATCGACGAGCCAATCGTCCGCAGAGACCGCAAAGACGCAGTGAAGCCCCGGCGGCTCGGCGGCGACTCCGGGGTCGTCCGGGCCGTCGAAGACGATCCAGACCTCGGCGTCAGCGTCGAAGCCGGACACCCGCTCCAGTAGTTCGCGACGCCGCGATCCCGTCCACCACTCAGATCGGTCTCTCCCACCCAGCACAGCAGCATGAAGGACGTTGTATCCGTCCACGAGCCAGATTTTCGCTTCGCGGCAAGTCATCGGAGAGGGAGAGTAGGCGATCGGCGCGCATACTTCGTCTCGTCGTTGGAGATCCGATTCAGCAACCGCCCAGCCCAGACCCGCTGAAACGAACCCCGCGCCGATCGCGAACGTCACCAGAATCTCACGGCAAAACCTCGACCACTTTTTTGAACGCATGAGGTCAGATTGAGCGCAGGCTGTGACAGTCGCGGTCACGTCGCATGTTCTTCTTGGGAGACGCTTCAATCGCTTCCCGCTGGGGGCCTGATTCAATGGAGTGGCTGAGCGAAGAGCCGGAGGGAAGGGCCATCCACTCCAAGCCCAGCAGGCCGATTCGGCGATCGGTACGAACGGAGAATCAGGAAATCATCAGAGTTCTTCGTCGTGGTTGATTTCCTTGATGCAGACGGGGTGTGGGGAGAATTCGGGGCCGCCGTGCCAGCCCGGCAACTTGGCGGCTTCTACGAGCCACGAGTTTGCGATCGATCGATCGACGACGGCATCGTTGTTGTCGAAGCCTTCGATCAGGGCGTCCCAGAGGTCGCGCCCGCCGCCTTCCCACCATTCGGGGCTCGGATTCTCGAAGTCGATCGCGAGACGCACCATGTCTGTCACTTCACTCTCCCCTTCTTTTCATCTTCCGGCGCCGAATCTATCGCCTGAGCGAGAGGTTCTCCAGCACCCGCAAATCGCTGCGCGGCCCCGCCGTCTGCGCGGGAATCAAAAAGGCGCTGCCGTGCTTTGGGAAAGACTACCGATCCCTAGCGGATCGAGACACGTTCGGGCATTGTTTTGCGCGAACCGGTCGCAAAAGAGCAAAGGAGATCCCCGATGATTGCCAGATCCCCACTTCGATCGATCCTGGGCACCGCACTTGTGGCCGTGCTCTGCGCAGCGTGTGCGAGCGAACCAAGCCCCCGAAACGTCGAGGTGACCCACGACGGGCTCGTGCGCGTCGTCAATTCCAGAGTAGAGCGCGCCTGGATCAAACCGGACGTGGATTTCAGCCAGTACACCGAGGTCGGCTTGCTCGACGCTTTCGTTTCGTTCAGGCGGAACTGGCGGATGAATCATTTTGGCGTGCGCACGCGCGACATAGAGAGGATCCAGACTACGCTCGCTGAGGAATTTCGCCGGATCTTTACCGATGCGCTCGAGAGTGGCGGCTACCCGGTCGTCACGGACGCCGCCGAACACGTGCTGCTGATTCGCCCCGCCATCATCGACCTCGACGTCGCCGCACCGGATACGATGTCGGCTGGCCGATCCAGGTCGTTTACGGCGTCGCCCGGCGCCATGACGCTCGTCATCGAGCTCTACGACTCGGTGTCCAACGAAATCCTCGCCCGCGCGATCGATCGAAGACGGGCCCGAAATGTCGGCAACATCCAATGGGCGACGAGCGGTTCCAACCGCGAAGCGGCCCGACGGATTCTGGGGAGATGGGCGAACCTGCTCGTCAGCCGACTCAACGAAGTCCGCGGCGAGCCGGGCGGCTGAATTCGCGAGCGTCTTTGCTCCGACCGCGCGGCGACGAGGTCGCCCGCGCCAGCCGCAGCGACTTCAGAAGAGGTTCGAGACGATCTCGTAACCACCCACGTAGGTGCCGATGATGCTGCCGATGGTGGTGAGGATGAAAACCAGCAGCACGCGCAGCATTCGGTTTCTCCACCACTCGCGCGGCTTGCCGACGTCGTCGGCCAGCGACTCGAACTCGCGGACCTTCGGCGGCTGGAAGTACGCCTGAAGAAACGCACAGACGTAGCCGGCTCCGATCACCGGAGTCAGACTCGTCACGGGTGCAACGAAGAACGCGGCCACCACAGTGACGGGGTGCGCGAGCGCGACCGTCGCACCGATCATGCTCGGCACACCGTTCGCGATGATCCAGTAGAGGAGATTTTGCCCCGCGACGTCCGCGCCCTGGCTCATACCGATGTAGACGAGCGACGCGATGATCAGCGCGGGAATCCCCCACCCCACCACCTTCCAGGTCGTAGAGACGGGCGGAACCGTGTCGATCTCCGAGAGGTCGACGTCGCGGGTAGCCGCCAACGCTTCGCAGATACCGCTGACGTGGCCTGCTCCGACTACCGCAACGATGCGATCGCCGGGGGCTTCACGCATACGCTGGGCGAGGTACGTGTCGCGCTCGTCGATCAGCGCGACTTTGAGGTTTGGCATCGCCTCGCCGAGTTCTCGCATCAGTTCCGAGAGCACGTCCTGGTCGCGCAGCCTGCGCAGGTCGTCTTCGCTGATTTCGGGTTGGTCGAAGATGCTCACCATCAGGTTGGCGGCCAGCGTGGTCTTCTTGAAGAAACCCATCGACGCCCAGGCACGGCGCAGCGTGACGCGCACGTCTCGGTCGCACAGCGCGATCTGGATGTCGTGCTCTTTGGCGACCCGGGTGGCCTCCAATAGCTCCGCCCCAGGAAGAATTCCGAGCGCACCGCCGAGCTTTTTCTGATACGAAGCCAGCAGAAGGTTGGCGAGCAGCGCAGCGAGTTGCTTCTTGCGAATCACCTGCCGGATGTCGAGTTCCTGGAATTTGCTCTTCTGCGAGAGCGCCTCGTAGCGCTGCGCGTCGAGTTCGACGCAAACGCAATCGGGCCGTTCCTTCTCGATCACTTCGCGAACCAGATCGGCAGACTCCCGCGAAATATGCGCGGTGCCCACGATTATAAATTCGCGGCCATCCACCTGCTGGATGTGGACATCCGAACCGTAGTCCCGCTGGCTCGCGTCGGTGGGCCCGGTTTTCGTCGGATCGCTGATGGTGAGTCCTCGCTCGTTTGGCTAATGGCGGCGGGCCGTCGGGGCGCCGTTTCGATCAGGCGTAATAGGGATTCTCGCCCGCGGCGTGATCGGTTGCGTCGACGACCTCGCTGATCTCGGGAATCTGCTGCTTGATTTGAGTGGAGACGCCTTCTTTCATCGTCAGATCCGCCATCCCACAGCCCTGGCAGCCCCCACCGAAGCTCAACACGACGCGCGTCTCCTGGATGTCGACGAGGCTCACGACACCACCGTGGGCGGCGAGACCCGGGTTGACGCGATCGTCGAGGACCGCCTGCACGCGCACCGCAAGCGGGTTGCGCGCGAGCGTCGTCTGATTCGGGTTGTCGAATTTGAGGCCTGATCCCGAGATGTCATCGACGAAATCGAGGGTTGCGCGATCGAGCCGAGGGACGCTCTCGCGGTCCAGATAAAGATCGATGCCGTCGAGATGGACGACGCTGTCATCGGCTTCCTTCGAGTCCGTGGAGACGATCTTGAGTTCGTATCGGAACTTCGCACCGTCTTCGCGAACCATCACCCGCAGCGCGACATCTTCGCGGCCCTCGCTCGTCTTGGCGGATAAAATCTTTTCCGCGGCGGCATCGGTTACAGTGAGAGTAGACTCGGTCATTGGGTTCCTCCCTATCGGGGGCTTAAGGTTAGCACTCAAGAAAATCCCCGTCGGCGCAGGTTCGCGCACGAGTTCGATTCAGGCCTGAGACGTCTGCGATTCCGCCTTGTTGGGAGTCGCCTTGCTACTCCGCGAACGCGCAAGCCAGAACCATAGCCGCAACCCGAGCAGGAGCGTCAGAACGGCCGCGTAGAGCAGCGGCTCGCGAAGATCCGACTTGACGAGCCAGAGGAAGTGGATCACTCCAAGGATGGCGGCCAGATAGCCCAGGCGGTGGAGCGAGACCCAGTGCCGACCCAGCCGCCGCATCATCGCACGCGTCGAGGTCGCAGCGAGCAACATGAGAAAGAGAAATGCCAGGAAGCCAGCCCACACGTAACGCCGCACGAGCAAGTCTTCCACGATCAATGGCCAATCGAACATGTGCTCGAGGCCGAGATAGATGAGGTAGTGGCAGCACGCATAGCCAAACGCGATCAGACCGAGGGTCCGCCGCAGAGGTGCCGCCCAGCTCCATCCGAACAGGCGCCGCATTGGCGTAATGGCCAGGCTCGAGAGCAGGAAGCGAAGTGCCCAATCGCCCGTGACATGCGTAGCCCGCTCCACGGGATTGGCCCCCAACCCGTCGGTGAGCGCCGAAACGATCAGCTGCACGGCGGGTAGCGCACCGATGGTGATCGCCACAGCCTGGAGTACGCGGTTTCGCCGAGAGGGATCGATCTCCAAGGGCTCGTCCGATTTTCAAAAATTCTTGCGAAGGTCGATCCCCGCGTAGAGCTGTGCGACTTGATCCGCGTAGCCGTTGAAGGGCAGCGTTGCGCGCTTCCGGAGTTCACCGATGCGGCGCTCACGGCGCTGACTCCAGCGCGGGTGATCGACATCGGGATTGACGTTCGCAAAGAAACCATACTCCTTGGGAGCTCGCTGGTTCCAACTCGTCGGCGGTTCGGTACGCGTCAGCTGAATTTCCACGATCGATTTGATGCTCTTGAATCCGTATTTCCAGGGCACGACGAGCCGCAACGGTGCGCCGTTCTGGTTGGGAAGCTCCCGCCCGTACATACCCGTGGCAAGAATCGTCAGGGGATGCATCGCCTCGTCGATCCGAAGCCCTTCGACATAGGGCCAGCTCAACACCCGGCTACGTTGGCCCGGCATCTGCTCGGGGTCCAGCAGCGTCGTGAAGGCGACGTATCGCGCGTTCGAGGTCGGCTCGAAGCGCTTGATGATCTCGCCAAGAGGAATGCCCAACCATGGGATCACCATCGACCAGGCTTCGACGCAACGGAGCCGATAGATTCGCTCCTCTGCGGTATGGGGCCGCAGGAGATCGTCTAGGTCGATCGTACCGGGCTTGCCGACCTCACCGGTAATCGCGACCGACCAGGGGCGCGTACGAAGGCTGCCCGCGTTGCGCTGCGGGTCACGCTTGTCGGTTCCGAATTCGTAGAAGTTGTTGTACTGGGTCGCATCCTCGTACGCGGTGGGCTCTTCTTCGGTTCGGTAGGGGTTCGCGTCACCGTCAGCCGTAGAGGCGGGAGGCGACGCCTCACCCTCGGCGCCACAAGCGAGCATCGGTGGGAGCGCGGCTCCTGCAACGACCCCACCCGCGCGGCGGAGGAACTCCCGCCGACGCAGGAAGACAGCGTGGCTCGTAATCTCGCCTGACTGGATGGTATCGGCACGTCGGATCAGCAAGCCGTTCTCCTTCTCGTTCACAGGCTACCAATCTCTTGATACGCTCGGCGAACTTCGCGGGTTTCAGCCACAGTCGTCGAACAGCTATGATAGGTGGTCTTCCGACGGATCTTGGAGCTGGCGCCCCGGCGGGAGTGCTGAGGTCTCTGGTGACCAGATTCGCTGTCGAATGCGAACACGATCCAAAGCGAGGGGAGATCCCCGCCCGCTTTGGATGGCCGGGTCGAATGCAACAGGTCGTCGAGTTGATCGATCGCTGGGATGGTGACGAAGACGTCTACTTCCGCGTTCGAACGGAGGACGCCTCAACTTACATCCTGAGGCAGAATCGCGACAGCGGTGTGTGGCAGATCCACTTCTTCAAAAGGGGTGGCGAAGGATGACGGAGACGCGCTGCGTATCGCGGATTGGCTAGAATATTGGCCCGATGCGCGCAATTTGCGATCGATTTTCGCCGCGCGGTGAATACGAGGCAATGGCGAGTGACCGACGGCCCTGACAGGACTGCATCGCCTACGCGAGACACCGCGCCGACCCTTGCCGCGGGAGGAATCGAAAGCGCCTTTTCGCTTCTCGCAGAGATGACCCGCGGCTTCGCGGAATCGATGGATCTCGACGCGACCCTCGAACAAGCGCTCACTTCCGTCGCGAAACACCTCGATGCGGAGGCGGGTTCTCTCTGGCTCCTCGATCTCGAACGCGAAGAACTGCAATGCCGCGCATCCGTGGGCCCGAACTCCATCACGGGCATTCGTCTACCCATGACGAAAGGAATCATCGGACGATGCATCACGGAGAATGACTGCCAGTGCGTCTTCGATGTTCGATCAGACTCGGCGTTTTCGGCGAAAGCGGATGACGAGAGCGGAATGGTCACCCGCTCACTTTTGTGCGCACCAATGAGTTTTTCTGACCAACGGATCGGCGCGATCGAATTGATCAACCGGCGCGGGGGCAACGGCTACTTCGACGAAAGCGACGTCCATCCGCTACAGGTCCTCGCATCATCAGCGGCGCTCGCCATTGCGAACAATCGAATGGCGGCCTCGCTCGTCGATGCCGAAAGAACGCGCCGAGAAATCGAGCTCGCGGCAGAAATTCAACGCAACCTGCTTCCCGCGGCGCGCCCAGATCCGTTTCCCGTTCAGGGTTTGAACATTCCGGCCCGGACAGTTTCGGGAGACTTCTTCGATTTCATCTCCATCGACGGCGGGCGCATCGCATTCTGCCTGGGCGACGTCTCGGGCAAGGGAATCAACGCCGCGATGTTGATGACCAAGACCGCTAGCCTCTACCGTTGTTTGGCGAAGACGATCCCAAGCCCTGGCGAACTGCTCCGCCTTCTAAACGATGAAATTTGCGAGACCGCCACCCGTGGAATGTTCGTCACGATGGCAGCAGGGGTTTACGACCCGGCAACCGGCGCGGTCTGTATCGCAAATGCGGGCCACGAGCCGCCCGTCTGCCACGCAAAGGGCCGTTTTTCAATCTTCGAAGCCGGTGCGCCGCCTCTCGGCATCATGCCCGATGTCGAGATTCCGGAGGTCGAACTCGATCTGCACGGTGGCTCGCTCTACATCTTTTCGGATGGTCTCACCGAAGCCGAAACAGAATCGGGGGACCAGCTCGGACGCAAAGGATTCGAAGCGCTGGCGGAGAAATTCGCCGACCTGCCACTCGCGGGTCGCGTGGCGGCCATGGTGGAGAGCGTCACCCAGCTCGTGTTGAAGGATGACCTCACGCTGCTGGCCGTCTCGGGTGAGGAGCGGCCTAGCTGATGCCCGGACCCGACTCCAAGGCGTTGCTCCAGCTGCGTTTTCCGGCTCGAGCCGCACAGCTGAAGGGTACCCGCGACGCCGTCCGTGCGGCCATGGAGAGCTGCGGGTGCAGCACCAAATCCACCGCCGACATCGTGCTCGCGATCGATGAAGCCTGCCAGAACATCATTCGACACGCCTATCACGGAGAGTCGGATAATCTCATCGAACTCGAAGTCGAGCACCGGGACGATGCCCTGGTCTTCTCGCTCGTCGATCACGCACCGACAATCGACCCGAGTCAGGTCAAGCCGCGGAACCTCGACGACATTCGACCGGGTGGACTTGGCACGCATTTCATCCGCCGGGTAATGGACGAAGTGGAATTCTCGAGGCCCGCCTCGGGACGCGGAAATCTGTTAAGAATGGTGCGGCGGGTCGATTGATTTCCGCCGCCGATTGATCGTCAGCAGCTAGAGGGAGCCATGGAACACACCGTGAGAGACGAACAGGGAAACGTCGTCGTATCCTTCAAAGGCGACGTGGATCTCGAGCACTCCCCGAAGGCGCGGGAAGTTCTCTTGAAGTGTGTCGCAGAGGGGCGAAACGTATTCGTCGATCTCTCTGCGGTCAGTTACATCGATAGTTCCGGCGTTGCGAGCCTCGTAGAAGCGTTTCAGGCCTCCAAGAAAAAAGGCACGCAGTTCGCACTGGTTGCGGTAAACGAGGCCGCGCTGCGCGTACTCGAGCTTGCGCGACTCGACAAGGTTTTTACGATCCACGAGACCCTTTCTGAAGGAATCAGTGGCAGCGACTGAAGAACACAGCTCGCCGGCACGCTTCCTCGAATCCGTGGGAAGGGGCATGGCCCGATCCGTCGAAGCGATCGGCTTCGGCGCGCACCTCTTCTTCGAATCCTTCTACTGGCTCATCATGGGTCGCAGAGTGGGCCAGCGGGTTCGCGCTGAACCCCTCTTTGCGCAGATGATGCAGATCGGCGTAAAAGCGATCCCAATCGTGTCGATGCTCTCCGTGGCAATCGGCATAACGCTCTCGATGCAGGGCATCAACTCGCTCGAACAATTCGGCGCCCAACACCAGGTGGTATTCATGGTGGCGCTCTCCGTGACCCGCGAATTCGGACCATTGATCACGGGCATCATGGTCGCAGGTCGGTCCGGCTCTGCGCTCGCCGCGCGCATCAGCACGATGGTAATCAGTCAAGAAATCGACGCCCTCAAGGTAATGGGCATCAACCCGGTCCGTTACATGGTCGTTCCCTCCCTGGTGGGAATGATGGTCGTGCTTCCAGCGTTGACCTTGTGGTCGATCGGGATTTCGTTGCTCGGCTCAGCAATTTACGTGGCACCGCAGATCGGCACGACCGTCGGGGCGTACTTCGCACAGGTCAACGCGTCGATCGACTTCGACGATCTCGCCCACGGCCTGACCAAGAGCCTGATCTTTGCAGTGCTGATCACGATCGTTGCCGTCATCGATGGCATTTCTGTCAAAGGCGGCGCCGAAGGGGTCGGCCGCGTGACGACATCGGCTGTCGTTCACGGGATCTCGGCGATCGTGCTGACGGACATGGTCTTCGTGTTCATGACAACGGGTTGAAATGACACGAGCCGAGATCTCGCAGCAGCCCGTGATCGAAGTCAGCAACCTCGTCACCCATTACGGCGAGCGCCGGATCCTCAATCAAGTGAGTCTCGCGATACAGCACGGCGAGATCATGGTGATCATGGGCGGCAGCGGATCTGGCAAGAGCACTTTGCTCCGACATCTGATGGCGCTGGAAACAGCCACCTCCGGTTCGATCAAGCTGCTCGGAAACGAACTGAGTGAACTCAGTCAGATGGAGCTCTACAAGCTGTGCCGGAAGATCGGCGTCTCGTTTCAGGGCGGAGCACTGTTCAGCTCGATGACAGTGCTCGAAAACATCATTCTGCCCCTTCGCGAGCACACCGAACTCGATCGGGTGACGATGGAAGTCATGGCGCGCATGAAGCTCCAGGTCGTCGACCTCGCCCCGTTCGAAGATCTGATGCCCGCCCAACTCTCGGGCGGCATGATCAAGCGGGCGGCAATCGCGCGAGCCCTCATCATGGATCCGGCACTGCTATTCTTCGACGAACCCTCCGCTGGCCTGGATCCGGTAATCTCTTCTGCTCTCGACGAGTTGATTCTCGAATTGCGAGATGCCATGCAAATGACGATCGTCGTCGTAACCCACGAACTCGAAAGCGCTTTCAAGATCGCAGATCGGATCACCGTGCTCGACAAGGGCGAAATCTTGACCGTCGGAACCGTTGAGGAAGTGCGAAACAGCAGCAACGAGCGAATCCAGAACCTCCTCAATCGGCGATTCGAGGAGGAAGAGCTGGATCCGGATGAATACCTGAAGCGACTCATGGGACAGACCTAGGATTTCAAATCGATGAAGGAAGCCAACCGAAACTACGTCGCAGTGGGAGCCTTCGTGCTCTCGATGCTCGCTGCTCTGATCGTGTGGTTCGCGGTTCTGTCAGGTGTGACCGGATCCACGGACCGTTATTACATCCTCTGGGACAACGTGATGGGCCTGAAGCCCGGAACCCAGATCCTCTTCGAGGGCTACCAGATCGGTCTGATCGAAAGTATCGAGCGCTCCCCCGACGCAGATTCGGGTGGCCCGAATTACCGCGTCGAGATCGAAGTCGACCAGGGTTGGCCGATTCCCGTGAGTGCATCTGCAGAGACGACCGCGCCGTCGTTTCTGGCCGCGCTCGTGGTCAATATCAATGCCGGAGATTCAGATGAGTACCTCGAACCCGGAAGCGTAATTCGAAGCAAGGAGCAGGGGGATCTGCTCAGTGCGGCGGGCGACGCGATGTCGAAGATTTCAGAAGTACTCGATTTCATGATGCCCAAGATCGAAGAGATCACGAACTCCGTGAATTCGGTTCTCAGCGATGAGAATGCCCAACAGATTCAATCCATGCTCAAGACGATGAACGCTCGCGTCGAAGACATCCTGAGCCGGGAAAACGCCAAGCGAATCGAAAGCATCCTCACCAACCTCAGCGCAGTCTCTGAGGATGTGTCGGATCTGACCGACGGCCTGCTGGCCACCAAGGCCCAGGTCGACGACGTCATCGGAACGATCAACGACCTGGTCGAGACCAGCAGTGACGACATCAGAGGCGCGCTCGGCGATCTTCGCGCATCCCTCGGGGCCGTATCGCGACACATAGACGCAATTGCGAGGAACCTCGAAAACACGACGCGAAACGCCAGTGAGTTCAGTGAGCAGATTCGCGAAGATCCGAGCGTGCTGCTGCGGGGCCGCGATTCTGCCGACGACGGTGCCGATTGATGAGAAATCGGATCGCTGAAAATCGGTTCGGGCTGCCGCTATTCGGTTCGGTGATGGCGCTGATGTTCTGGAGTTGTGCGTCTGGGCCCGCTCCGATCGACCATTACTACGAGATCGATGCAGGCGTCCCAAACGCGCCGCTCGCAAACAAGTTGAAGGGAAACCTGCAGGTCGATCCATTGCGCACCAACGCCCTCACCGGCGAGCGTCAACTTCTCTACAAGAAGACCGCCGATGCGCCGGAAATCCGCCAACACCCCTACCAGCGTTGGTCGGATCCACCGCCGATCCTGCTTCAAACCGAACTCATTTCCTTTTTGAGCGCGGCCGCCGCCGCCGATACCGTGATGGCAGCGACAGCCCGCGTGAAGCCAGACTACCTGGTATCTGGCCGCATCAACGATTTCGAGCGGGTTCTCGAGCCCAGAGTGCGCGCCATCGTAGAGATCCATCTCGTCGCAATGAGCGCAGATGGTGAAGAGATCCTCGTCAACCACACCTATCGCGAAGAGCGAGCCGCCGCGAACTCCACGATCGCGGCCTCAGCCATCGCGTTCAGCGAAGCCGTACACGCCATCTTCGAACAGTTCCTCGCCGACCTCGGCGGCTCCTGAGCAAAGCTGGATCGGCCCTACCGTACACCGCAGATCAGCGAATAGTCGCGGTCCGGCCTTCGCTTTGCGTCCGGTTGAATGCGCGTGAGGGGTGGGGACGGGGGGCATGCGCGCTCTGACCCCATGTCGCTTACAGGCTCCCCGTCCCCACCCCTCACGATCCGTTGCCCGTGCGTTGACGGCCCGATTTTTGGTAACCTTCCGCGCCGAGTCACACGCTATAGGATGGAGAGCCCGTGAATCCCAACGAAGCGCTTCTTGCGATCGCCGAAATTGCGATCGCGACCATTGGTTTTGCGGGAATCATGTCGGTATTGCGGTCGGGCTCCGCCCACAAGACGAATGCGATGCACCGACTGCGACTTCGCCTCATGGTCGAAGCCAGTGCGATTGTGATGGTCTTCTCATTTCTCCCCTTCGTGCTTTCGGGGTTGGTCGACATCGACCAAATCTGGATATTCGGCAGCGCCATCCTCGCCATTGCGTCTCCGATACTCGTGGGCAGCATCTACGTGCGCCAACGGCGCCTCTTTGGCACCGGATTGATCCGCGAAACACTTCTCTTCGACACATTCGTCGTGATCATGGCGATCTTCGTCGAAGCGGTCCTGGTCGTGAACTGCTTCGGAACCATTTTCGAACAGCACTTCGCCGCCTACCTACTCGGCGTGCTGTTCCCGCTCGGCGTTGCCGTCGCAATGTTCATCCGCGCAATTTTCGCCGCCGACGCCAACGACCGCGGCCCCCCCCCGTCAGACCTCACGGGCTAGCCCGCCGAAATCACTATCGCCAGCACCAGCACCAGACCCTGAGAATCGGGAGTGGGGAGGCGCGTTAGTAGGTGCCGTCGAGTTTCGAGTGATCCCAGGAGATCACCCGATTCGGCTTCACGCGGATCAGAACCCGCTTCGAGGCGGTCTTTTTCATACCCTCGTCCACCACAATCCGCGCTCCAGCGTCGCTTTCCGTCGTCTCCTTCTGCGAAGCCGCTACCAACGTGGCGACGATCGCGCCGGTGTCATGGCTGAGTTCGGCGGTGCCGTAAATCACCACGCCCTTGAGCTTTGAATACTCGCGGCCAGATTCGACCAGCAGGCTCACGCGCGGATCGCGTTTGAGATTCGCAATCTTCTGGGTTCCGCGGAAGGTTGCCATCGAGACGACCAGATCGTCATCGGCGACGAACCACATCGGCATCGGGTGTGGAACACCATCGGACCCGATGCTGTTCAGGATGATCGTCTTGTGAGTGCGCAAGAAATCGCGGACTTCTGCATCCGTCATGCGGATCTGATCGCGGCGGGGCACGCTTCCTCCCTCCGGCGGAATGACTTTCTCAGTCCGGGTATTCGATCCTGACCTTTCCGCTCACGCAGCGCGCCTGGCAGGTGAGCACCCAGCCTTCCTCGAGCAACCCTTTCGAGAGGCAGTCGTTGGTATCCATTTTCACCTCTCCAGCCACCAACTTCGCCATGCAGCAGGAGCAATACCCCTCTTCACAGGAAAACGGCGCGTCGAGGCCCGCCGCCCGCACTGCTCCGAGAATTTTCTCGCCCTTCTTGTACGGGACCTCTCGGGTCTCTCCGTCGAGAACGATCGTAATTGAATCGGGAACGGAGTCATCCGCAACCTCTGGGGTCACTTCCTCCACGTGCAATCCCGGATCGGGCGGTGACACGAAGCGCTCGACGTGAATGAGATCATGATCGACGTGCAGCTCTCGAAGTGCTTCTTCTACGACAGCCATGAATGGCCCGGGGCCACAGAGATAAAAATCTGACTCCACATCGGAGCCGACGTGGGCTTTCACATCGTCTCGATCCAGAAATCCGTCGACCTCATCGAGGCAATGGACGACCTCGATCCGATCTGGATTCGCACGCGCGAGTTCATCCAGTTCAGCCTTGAAAATAATCGAGCGTTCATCCCGATTCGCATAGACGAGCTTCAGTGAACGTTGGGAAGTAGCGAGCGCGGATTTGATGATCGAGATCACCGGCGTGATGCCGCTTCCCCCTCCGAACAACACAATCCGGCGATCGGCGTCGTTGAGCACGAAAGAGCCCGCCGGGGGAACCACCATGAGCCGGCTTCCCACCTCGACCCGGTCGTTCATCCAGTTCGAAATGCGACCATCGTCGACGCGTTTGATGGTCACCTTGTGCTCACTATCCGTATCTGTAGAACTCGCCAATGAATAACTGCGCGTGAGCACATGGGCCTCGTAGGGAATCTTGAAGCTCAGGAATTGGCCAGGTCGATAGTGGAAGCGCTCGACGAGTTCGGCTGGGATCTCGAACACGAGCGAACGGGAATCGTGTGTCTCATCGATCACTTTCGCAACGCGAAGCTCGACGCAAGACGCCGTCGCATCTCTCCAATTCGCTTCGGACACACCAGCCTTGTCGATTTCCGTCATTATCGGTGCACGGCTCCCCGCTCACTGTGCCGCCTCGGTTGGATTCGCGGCCTTCGCAGACCCGCGCTGCGCGGGAACCGGGCAGGCTAGCGCAGGTTCAGCGCCGGGCTCAAGAAGCCGCAATGAGCCCGCTCGGCGGAAGGCGCCCTCAATCGGCGGGAACGTAGAGATCGATCACCGCCCCGTTTTGCAGATCGCGTTCGAGCAATGACCAGATCTCACGCGCGGCCTCCTCGGGCTCGCGGGATTGACCCTTCTCGCGAAATTCGATGAACATTTCAACGCTCGGAAAATCGCCACTCGACGCCGCGCGAATTTCTTCCTGCATCGCGGTCTCTACGATTCCCGGAGACACGGCGAGCAATCGGCAGCGATTCCCTCGGCGCGCCTGTTCAGCGCCAACGGTTCGTACCCATTGATCCATCGCGGCCTTGCCCGCGCAATAAGCCGACCAACCTTCGAATACGGTGAATGCCGCTCCTGAGCTGATCATGACAACGTGACACTCGGCCTCGATTTCGCGCGTGGCGCGCAGGAACGCATCTCCGAGTACCTGCGCCGATCCGCTGTCGAGCAAGACCTGCCGCAGGTAGTCATCCGTTGAAACTTCGCCCGCAAAACCAATGGGCTGTAGCGTCCCGGCCGAGTGAACCAGAATGATTCGTTCGCCGGTGAATCCCTTGGTTTCCCGCGCAAAGAGATCCGCGACTCCGCGCCAGGCAGCTGGATCCGAAAGATCGGCCTCGTAGTGGTCGTACCCCGGCAGCGCACGCCGACTGATGTTGATGACGCGCGCGTCGCCGTACGGGACCGCGCGCGCCATCGCAGCACCGATCCCGCTGGAACCGCCGGTAATGAAAACGAGGTTTGCAACCACGACCCGAGTGTAGGAAACCCGGTGCGGCCCGGGAGTCGAGGAGGGCTCGTGCGGGGAGGCTCCGAGCGAGATAACCTCTGCCGGGGCACACGGGCAGTCGCCCCTGGACGCTTCGGGCGGCCCATTCGCTCACGGCTCAACGCCACCCAACCCCGGATGTTTTTCGTAACGAGGTCTCAAACTCATGAAGCGATCGAGTCTCATGTGGCCCGTCGCCGTCGTCTGCCTGTTCGCTGCATTCGCGGGCGCCGACTCGCTTGAGCGCACGCTCGTCGTAACAGCTACGGCCTACAATTCGGTTCCCGAACAGACCGATTCCGATCCCCTCCTGGCGGCCTGGGGGGATTCACTCGCTCCGGGTATGAAGGTGATCGCCGTTTCTCGCGATCTCATTCCCGTTGGCCTCGATCGCCACACGCCAGTGAAGATCGAGGGATTCCCGGGCGTCTACCTCGTGCTCGATAAGATGAACAAGCGCTGGAAAAAACGAATCGACATCTACATGGGAAATGACCTCGAAGCGACGCGTGCTTGGGGCTCTCGTCAGGTGAAGATCAGTTGGTAGATCCGGCGGGTACCGACGATTCGGCTGGCTGTTTTTTCGGCTCGGATTCGTAACACGAATGAGCGTACTCGGTTGGATCCTCTGCGGCGGATTCCTAATGAGCCTGATTGCGCTCGTGGGCGCCATCACTTTTGCGCTGCCTGAGCGAACCCGCGAGCGGCTGATCCTGCCGCTCGTTGCGTTTTCAGCTGGATCCCTTCTCGGTGGCGCACTGCTTCACATGATTCCGGAGGCGGTCGCCCAAAGTGGTGGTGCAACATCGGTCTATCTTTGGGTGTTGTTCGGGTTCACCGCGTTTCTGGCCTTCGAGCAATTTCTGCACTGGCACCATTGGCACAGCGACGCGCCCGAAGTCAAGAGCCCGCTGAGCACCATGATGGTAATGGGCGACAGCGTTCACAATTTCCTGGGCGGTGTCGCTGTCGCTGCCGCGCTGATCATCGACATCCGGCTCGGCATTACCACCTGGCTCGTCGCTGCAGCCCACGAAGTTCCGCAGGAGCTCGGCAAGTTCGGGGTGTTGCTCCAGGGTGGCTGGAGCCGAGGAAAAGCGCTCGGCGTGAGCTTTCTCTCATCGTTGACGTTCTTGATCGGCGGAATCGTCGCCTATGCGGTGTCGTTCGAGTTGGATGTGGGATTTCTGGTTCCGTTCGCAGCGGGAAACTTCCTATACATCGCTGCCTCGGACCTCGTTCCGGAAGTGAACCGGCACCACCACCTGGGCGTGAACATCCTCCATTTCGCCTCCTTCTCAGCTGGAATTGCACTGCTTCTCGCAATCAAAATCCTCTCAGGCTAACTGGCTCCGGGAAATGGGGTGTTTTCACTTGCATTTGAGTGGAAACCGCTACTTTCCGGGTACACAGGCTTTCCGTTGGCAGAAAATCAAGCACAATAGAAGTGGGTAGCGATCCATCGGTGCCGAACGGATCTGCTCCAGTGGATCGCACAATGCAGCAACAGTGCACGAGTGCATGAAATGACCGCAAGAAAAAAAACCTCCAAGAAAAAAACCGTTCGAAAGAAGGCGAGCCAATGGGGCGGGCGCCGCAAAGGCGCGGGCCGGCCGCGGGGCACCGGAACGGGCCCTTCCAAGCACGCGCGAATCAATCGCGTCGTAGCAATGCTCAGCAACGAGGAACTGAAGACGCTGCAGGCGCACGCGAGACGACAAAAGCTGCCGCTCGGAACTGCCGCTTATCGGATCATCGCAAAGGCGCTGCGTCGACTCAGCTGACTCGACCGCTCCCACGCTGACCACCTGCGGCGAAACGTCGCCGTTTCCATTCGATCGGGAGTCGAGGCGAAAACGCCGAATACCGCGAATCGAAGTTTCTTGAAAATTCGCATGGGTGCAATCTACTCGCGAGTCGGCGCATCACCACTCTTCGGGAAAGTTCTCGATCGCGACGCGATCGCCATTGATGAATTCAGCCACCTTCCGCTTCGATCCATTCGGATACCACCCCGTCCAGGTTCCGTGGAAATTCCCCTTTCGAAATGCCCCCTCTGCTTCCTTCTGCCCATTCTCGAAATAGGCGACCGCGGGGCCGTCCTTCTCCCCATCGATATAGTTCTCTGAAAATTGAAGCTGTCCGCTGGGGAACCATCGCTTCATCACCCCGTTGCGCTTGCCATTCGCAAAGTTCTGCTCGAGCAGCTGGACTCCTTCTTCATCCCAGGTTGAAAATATTCCGTGGCGTTGATCGGCGGTGTAGTTTCCCTCTTCCGCGAGTTGGCCGTTCGCGTGCCAGAGCCTGAAAACACCGTGCAACTTTCCCCCGTCGAAGTGCGCCTCGGCCTTAGGGCGATCCACTTCGTACCAGGCGAGGCTCGGGCCTTGCTGGGTTCCGTCGGGAAGCTCACACCAGGCTTTCGCACCCTCCGGAGGAGGTACCCCATGCACCGCGGTCCCACTCGGACATTGGAATTCCGCTGCCGTCGCAGCGTGGGAATCCAACAGAATCGCGTACAGACCGATGGCGATCCACGGGGAGATTCGACTCATAGCGACCCAGGATATCACTTTGCGGGCATCCCATGGGCCGAACACGCGATCTCGATCAGGGCGTAATGATCAGCTTCCCGTGGGTCTTTCGAGAGGCGAGTTCGGCGAGCGCCGACGGAAGATCTTCGAGCGCGTAGGAGTTGTAGATCAGCGGTTTGATCTTCCCGTCGCGGTAGAGGGAGAAAATTCCCTCGAAGGTCTCCGGCACCCTCGCGGGCTCTTTCAATAGATAAGCGCCCCAATGGACACCCGTCACCGCAATGTTCTTGAGCAGGATGCGGTTCACCTTCACCTCCGGAATGCGACCTCCAGCGAAACCGACGACGATGAGGCGGCCATTCCAGGCGATGCACTTGAGAGATCCGTCGAACACGTCGCCACCAACAGGGTCGTAGATCACGTCAGCACCGTTTCCGTCGGTAAGCTCGCTTACACGGGCCACGAAGTCGTCCACCCGGTAATCGATCACTTCATCGGCACCGAGATCGCGCGCGATTTCAGCTTTCTCTCCTCCACCCACGGTCGCAATCACACGAGCGCCTAGCGCCTTACCAATCTGTACGGCTGCGCTGCCAACACCACCGACGGCGGCGTGAACGAGGAGGGTCTCGCCAGTCTGCAGATTCGCGCGAAATATCAACGCCGCATAGCTGGTCGGATAGATGATCGGTATCGCCGCGCCTTCCTCGAACGACATTCCTTCGGGTAACCGGTGAGCCAGGCTCGTGGGAACGACCACGGTCTCCGCAAAGCCGCCGACTTGTACCCCGGCCAGAATGCGATCCCCAACCGCGAACCCCTCGACGCCCTCACCGACGCCTTTCACCACGCCCGAGATCTCTCCACCCGGCGTAAACGGAAAGTCGGGTTTGACCTGGTATTTGCCCTGCACGATCAGGGTGTCGAAGAAATTGCAACCGGCGGCGCGAACTTCGACCTGAAGCGCGCCTCGTCCGGCTTCGGGTTCAGCAATCTCCGACACCCGAAGTTCGGCGGGCTCCATCCAATGGTCGACTGTGATTGCACGCACGAGGCTGGCCTCCGAGGCGATCGGGTGCCGAGATATCGGCCCCGGGCGGTCATTCTAACCGCTGCTCGCGTCCGCGCAGCTCCGGTGAGCGCAACCGAGGCTACGCGGGTTAGTATTGCGCGCATGGACGCCACCGAGCTCAAGCAAGCCGTCTGCGATGCGGTCGACGAAATCCGCGAGGAAGTGCTGCGGCTTTCGCACGCTATCCACGCGAAGCCCGAGCTCGCCTTCGAAGAGCGGGAAGCGGCCGCGCTGCTCTGCGATTCAATCCGCCGATCCGGGCTCGAGGTGAAAGCCGGAGCCTACGGGCTGGAGACCGCATTCGCGGCGGAATTCGGATCCGGCGACGCGGGCTGCGTGGCGATTCTCGCCGAGTACGACGCGCTGCCGGAAATTGGTCACGCCTGCGGACACAACATCATCGCGAGCGCGGCCGTCGGCGCGGGGCTCGCTCTGTTTACCCTCGCGGACCGCTTGCCGGGCAAGGTGCGGCTGCTCGGCACGCCTGCCGAAGAGCGCGGCGGCGGCAAGGAGTTGATGGCGCGAAATGGCGCGTTCGACGGAGTCGACGCCGCAATGATGGTGCACCCCGCCGGCGCGAATCTCGTGACGATGCCAAGCCTGGCGTGCTCGGAGGTCGATGTCCGCTACCGGGGCCGGGCATCGCACGCGGCGGCAATGCCCGAACAGGGAATCAACGCGCTCGACGCATTGGTGATCGCCTACCAGGCGATCGGCGCGCTGCGCCAGCACATTGGAATCTTCGAGCGCATTCACGGCATCATCACCAACGGCGGACAGGCGCCGAACATCGTCCCCGAAAATTCGGCCGGGCGCTTTTACGTGCGCGCCGCCAACGCAGGCGAACTCGCGGCGTTGAAAATCCGAGTTGAGAACTGCTTTCGCGCGGGCGCGACTGCGACGGGTGCCGAGCTGGAAATTGACTGGAACGAAGTTGATTACCTCGACATCCGATACAACGAACCGCTCGCTGAGAGCTATCGCGTCAACGCAGAGGCGCTTGGCCGGGTGTTCTTCCCGATCGACAAGGTGCCCGCTGGGCTCGCGGGCAGCACCGACATGGGAAACGTGAGCTATCGCGTTCCGTCCATTCATCCGATGATCGCGTCCGCTCCGATCACCTGCTCGATCCACAACGCGGAGTTCGAAGAGTGGGCGGGAGGAGAGATGGGCGACGAAGCGGCGATCGACGGAGCCAAAGCGCTGGCAATGACCGCCGTCGACTACCTGTGCGACGAGAAGCTGCGCGAGCGAATCCGCGCGTGTTTCGATCGTGGCGGCGACGCATGAGCGACGAGAACGGACCCACCGCAGACCCGCAGATCGACCCGAGTGCGTGGATCGCACCGAGCGCACAGATCTACGGCGCGGTCACCATCGGGCGAGATGCTTCCGTCTGGCACAATGCCGTATTGCGCGCCGAGTGCGAGCGGATCGATGTTGGCCGAATGACGAATCTGCAAGATTTCGCGATGCTCCACATCGGCTACGACAACCCGACGATCATCGGTGAGTTTTGCTCGATCACCCACCACACAACGGTGCACGGTTGCACGATTGGCGATCACTGCCTGGTGGGAATTGGGGCCACCATCATGGATCACGCGGTGATCGGAGAGGGATCGATCGTGGCGGGTGGCGCATTCGTAACCGAGCGCAGCACTTTCCCCCCGCATTCGATCATCGCCGGAATTCCCGCAAAGCGAATCGACGAGCGCGACTGCGCGCGCGCCAACCGTATGAACGCCTGGATGTATCACCGCAACGCCGAGTTCACGCGTCGTGGGAATTACCGCGCGTGGTCGGGAGCAGCATACAAAGACTGGTATGCGGCGAAGAACGCGGAGATCGAAGCCGATCAAGATCTCTGAAACACGCGGTCGTGAAACACACCCTGCACATTTCGTTTTAAAAGACCGGTAGTGCACCCGGTTGATCAGGTGGGTCTCGAATTGGGGAGCCGGGGGGAAGAGGAATCGCGACCGAGGCCGCGAAACAGCAGCTCGACGGTGCCGTCGATCGCCGTTCGGCAGGCGCCTTCAGACAACAGCCCATTCGCCCAGGAAATCCGGGCGCCGATCGCGCCGTGGAACAGAGCGCGGGCCGCCGTCAGAACGTCAACGCCGGGGTCGAGATCACCCCGCGAGCGACCTCCTTGGAGAATTTCCGCCAACAGACCAATGGTTCGATCGTTCAGCGCCAGTACTCGACTCGCGACACGAGAATCGGGGTAGGTTGTGGCGCGAATCGCGATCACGGTGAGATCCGGGCGCTGCGCGAGGAGTTCGTGTTGACTCTGAAAGAACCTTTGGATGCGCTCGCGTGTGGCGATGGTCCGGGTGTCCTGTCGACGGAAGTCGAGCCAGGCTTCTTCCTGTAGATCGGCAAGTTCGAGCACGAGAAGTTCGTGCTTCGACTGCACATGGCGGTAGACCGAGCTCGCCCCCATTCCCGCGCGCGCAGCGATTGCGCGCAGTGTCGCCGCGTCGAAGCCTCGCTCTTCGAAGAGCGCACGAGCCGCTTCGCGAATTCGGGCGCGGCTGCGCGCACCGCGCTGCAACCGCCCATCGTCGGGCCGGTGCTTCGCGCCGGAAGCCGGCAATTGACCAGGAACTCGAGACTGCATCTGTGCGAACAAGATCGCATAGATTTGGAGGGGGCTGCCAATGCGGGGCCGCGCTGCCCCCAAAGGCACAGAGGCCCAGCCATCGCTGGCCGAGCCTCCGGACACCGTCAACCCAATCCCCTTCGGCGAGTAGCCGGAAGAGGAAAACGGGCCCGGCGTCAACACCGCTCCCGCGCTCACTGCGCGTCCCGGAACGATGTCCCATCTTGGTACTACTCTGTGTCAGCAAACTTTATGCCGACGCCGTGGGCGGCTGTAAGTCACCGGTTCTCTTGTCAATCGGCAGCTTCCAGCACCGGTGCGAGGAAGCGTTTTTCCGGTTCACGGAAAAGCTTTTCTCAGGTGGAAATGCGTTTCTGAGGGGCTCCGGCCACAGCGCGCATCCGATCAATCGCAGTGCAGAATATGACCGGCAGGGGTGGACTCTCGGCAGGAGCTTCGATCGCGGGGCAATGCGGTTTCGAGATTGGCGCTGAGCATTCTGACGCGTTCGCTTTCGATGCGGGCTTTACGGGTTGCGACCCACCCGGTCTCAGCTGGATCCGAAACGATTTTGTATTCAGGCCCACTTGCCTCTTCGAGCACCTGCATGACCTCGTCCCAGCCCGCGCTCGCGGTACCTGAAAATAGAAGAATCCAAACTGCAATAAGCAGAATACGCACGACACACTCCATTGTTTAAAGATTTAACTCTCGGAAAGTCCGAGACGTGTCGGAGCAATCGAGTGATTGCTTTAGCGGTTTACAGCAAAACGCTGTCGAAATTTCAAGAAATTCCGTCGAGCACCCGGGCCGCAGCCTCTACGGTCGCTCGGGAATTACGCGTCGTCCTTCAACGGCCCTCGTAGATCCACCGGTTTGTCGGCGGCAATTTCCGCGAGTTGCCTACTCGCTGCGTCGTCGAGATCCTTTGGAACGACGATCTTGATGATCACGTAGAAATCACCTGCGGGCCCACCGCTCGGATGGGGCACACCCTTGCCGCGCAAACGCAACTTGGCACCACTGTCCGTACCCGGCGGAACGGTAACGGTGACTCGACCATCGAGACTCGGAACCTCGACCTTGGTTCCCAAAGTCGCCTCGGAAATCGTCACGGGTACCTCGAGCAGAATGTCGCGGTCCTCGCGCCGGAACAGCGGGTGCGGTCGGACGCGAATCGTCGCGATCAGGTCGCCGGCCGGGCCGCCGCCGAGACCCTCGCCGCCCTTACCCCTCAGGCGGATCTGGCCGCCATCCGCAACACCGGGCGGAATTCGAACGGTCACGGGCTCGGAACGCTGGCGGCCATCCCGGGTGGGCCGGGAGACCTGAAACCGCTGTTCACAGCCGCGCGCCGCATCGAGAAAGTCGAGGTCGACGCTCGCCTCGAGGTCCGCTCCGCGACGCGGTCCCCGGCCGGGGCCGGAGCGACCGAAGAGGTTCGAAAACAGGTCTTCGAATCCGTGCGCGCCAGGTCCCCCGCCGCCAGAGTTCGCGAATCCCCCGAAGCCCCCGCCGAACGCGTCGCGGGCGCGCCGCGCTTCCGCGGCGTCGAAACCCGGCTGGAACGAAACCTCTCCGAATTCGTCGTAGGCTTTGCGTTTCTCGGAATCGGAGAGCACCGAGTTGGCCTCCGAAACCTCCTTGAACCGCTCTTCGGCGGCCGGGTTGTCGGGATTCACGTCCGGGTGCAGTTCCCGCGCGAGCTTGCGATACGCCTTGCGGATGGTGTCCTCGTCGGCATCACGTGGGACACCCAGGATCTTGTAGGGATCTTTCGCTTCCGATGCTGCCATCAACCATCCTCGGGCAGTTTCACCGGATCGACCATCGTCTCGGGGTTCTCGACCCAGTCACGAACCATCCCCAGCGAGTGCTGGGAGTAGAGGCCGTCTTCGATGCGCTCGTCGTACGTATAAGCAACGGTGAACATTCGATCCCCATCGGCATCGAGCTCAATCTTTCCCATCACCGCAAATATCGATATCGATCCATACTCCCAGAGGTGATGGAAACCCGCCGGGTAGTTGATCGAGCCGAGATTGGCGATGAAGATCGACGCGTAAAGCGGATCTGCCTCGATCATTTTTCGCGGCAACAAGCCGAAGCGGTCAGCAAGCTGTGCGATGGCAAGCGGAATCCTCGGTAGCGGATGGGGGAGGCGAAGCAGCCACTTCATCTCCTTGTCGCTCGTCGTCTCCTTGCCCTTGCGACCCGCCTTCAACAGCTCGTAGGTCGCATCCGTCATCTCGCCGAGGGTTTCGCTCTCGGGATGAAAGCGGCGCTTGATGGCGATCATCGGAGAGCCGTCGATGAGCTTTCGCTTGGCGCTGAACGTCAACCACACACCATCGCGTTGCCAAAGGCGACCGCCCTTCACAAATCGATTGACTCCGGGACGAAGCAAATAGATCATCGAGATCGCGCGCAAATAGAGGTGAAACAGCGTGATCGGACGATTCCGCGGGCGCTCTTTGTTCCTCTTGGCGATGAACTCGAACGCGGCTTCGGCGCGAATATCAATATTCATATAGAAGACCGAATCGTTTCGCCTCGGAGATACGTAGGGCATGAAACGACGCAGCGTGCTGAGATCACGGACCAGGGTGGCATCGGGGCGCTTGCCGAACATCGTCATCTCCCATCGGGCAATGCGGTTTAGGGGCGAGAGTCTAGTTATTGCGGCGACGGCCTGCGGCGGCCCTTTTCATACACCAAGTCCGCACGCCCAGAACCAAAATTTCCCCTTCCAGCGAGAATCCCGCCCGCTCGTAGAAGCGGATATTCGACTCGCTGTCGGTTTCCAAATAGGCCGACACGCCGTCGCGGTCCACTCCGGCCAGCCAGTGAGAGAGCAAGGCCGCCCCAATGCCACGGCGCCGCGCCGAAGCGACGACCCCCAGGGTCGCGAGATACCAATGGGGCTCGGCGGGGTGGAGAGCTTCGAAAACCCCGAAAACCTCGTCCCAGCGCCGGGCTACCCGCCATCCCTGGCGGATCAAGCAGCGCAATCCACCCATCAGGGGTGGGGGCGGAAACGGAAAGCGGCCCGGTGGAGACGCCACGAGTCCACCCGCCACCTGCCCATCCAGCCCCGCCACGAGAACCTGCCCGTACTGGCGCGCGGTCGGGAGCAGTGTTTGCATGCTGTGGCGATTCGAGCGGAAACAGCGCTTGGGATCGTCGGATTGAACCACTGCTCGATTCAGGGGATTGCCGCAGAACGCGCGGGCCAGCACATCGGCCGTTTCTTGCAGCTGCGAATCGGCGAGAGGGGCAATCGACGCTGCGCTCAGATCGTTCCAGCCCAACACTCGCAGAGGCGGTCGGCGATCGGTGCTGCGGGTTCGAACGCGGCTGCGCGCTCAGGCACCCTCACGGGCTCGCTGGCGCTGCACCATGCCGTGGTGGCCAATCGGGAGATTCAGGATTTCACGCGGGAACGCCTCGACGATGAATTCGACCACGTCTCGCACCCGGATCGTCAAAGCGGGCCGATACTCGTCGTCGACCACGGGAATATGGCGAAACCCCCCGACCGACATCATATTGAGCGCCGAGGCGACCGTCGAACGTAACGAAAGGGTTTCCGGATCCGGAGTCATCACTTCACCGATCGGCAGCGCTGCGGGGTTTCTTCCGCGATCGACCACCCGGAAGAGCACATCCCGTTCGGTGAAAATGCCCGTTAGCTTGCTGTTTCGGGTGCCGTCATCGGTGATGACCACACAACTAAAGTGCTCGCTTTTCATCAAGCGCATGGCCTCAGTGACCGTGGTATGGGGTGAGACGGTCAGCGCTCGGCGCGAAGGAAGCACCGAAACAGGCTCCCGGAGGAGCGCCGAATCGAACACACGCTCACCGGTCCGCGGCGTTTCGAAATAGTTCTCGTCGAGCAGATCATCTCGATCCTCGAAGGCCATTTCATTCCCTCCCTGTCGGTATGACCCTGTATTGTAAACCCGCTGGTAGGTGCTGAACAGAGCAAATCTCAAAGCGGCGAGCTGTAACATTAGTTCTGTTAAAACAAGGTGTTACAGGATTTGGAGCCGCTTGGCAGGAAAGCCGGGGCCGGGGATCTCCAGCGGCTGGCCGGACCGGCATAGATCCGGGAAGCTCCGGCCCAATCATGGTCCCGCATTCGCCCGACTCACCCGCCACGCCGGAACTCGCAAGCTACCAGCGCAAGGCGCTACGCGGGCTCGCAAACCCACTGCGCCCGGTCGTCCACGTCGGCGAAGCCGGCATCAGCGAAGCGGTCCTGCGGACACTCGACGAAGCGCTCCTCGCCCACGAACTCGTCAAGGTCCGACTCTTCGCGCCGGACGACAAGAAGGAGACAGCTCGCGTGATCGCCGACAAGAGCGGGGCGGCGCTCTGCGGATTGGTGGGTCACACCGTCATCCTCTATCGACCCAACCCCGAAACCCCCCGCATCCAAGTTCCCGAGCGCCCAGCCGGCTGATTTCGGGACCGCGCGGGATCGCGGCAGCGAGAAACGCGATGTCGTTCAGTGATCTGCAGCCCGCGCGCTAGAACAAGCCGGTGATCTTACCGTCATCGTCGACATCGATGATTTCTGCCGTCGGAACCTTGGGCAACCCCGGCATCGTCATGATGTCTCCGCAGTAGACAACCACGAACTCGGCGCCAGCTGCGAGCCGAACATCGCGCACCGTGAGATTGAAACCCTCCGGAGCGCCGAGGAGCATCGGGTCGGACGAGAACGAGTACTGGGTCTTCGCCATGCAGACTGGGAGGTGGCCGTAACCGGCTTCTTCGATCGCGCGAACCTTGTTGCGAACGCGCTTGTCGGCTTCGACTTCACGGGCGCGGTAGATCTTCGTTGCGACGGTCTGGATCTTTTGCCACAGCGGCAGCGAGTCTTCGTAGAGATAACGAAAGTCCGAGGGAACCTGCTCGATGATCTCGACGACCTTTTCGGCGAGCTTCCGGCCACCCTTCGATCCGTGCTCCCAGACGGTGCTCTCGATGACATCCACCCCGAGATGAGCGCACTTTTCCATCGTCATCGCGACTTCTGCTCCCGTATCCAGTGAGAAACGATTCAGTGCAACCACGACGGGAAGGCCGAAGGAACGACAGTTGTCGATGTGCCGCTTCAAGTTCGCCAGACCGGAGGAAAGCGCTTCGAGGTTTTCCGTACCGAGCTTCTTCTTGTCGACACCACCGTTCATCTTGAGCGATCGGATCGTCGCAACGATGACGATCACATCCGGCTTGAACCCCGCCTTTCGGCAAACGATGTTGACGAATTTCTCGGCGCCCAGGTCCGACCCGAACCCGGCCTCCGTCACCACGTAGTCTGCCATCTGGAGCGCTACTCGCGTCGCGATGATCGAGTTTGCACCGTGAGCGATATTCGCGAACGGGCCACCGTGAATCAGCGCCGGCGTGTGCTCGATGGTCTGGACCAGATTCGGCCGAATTGCGTCCTTCAACAACGCCGCCATCGCGCCGTGAACCTTCAAATCCCGAGCGCAAACTTCTCGCCGGTCACGCGTATAGCCGATGACCATATTTCCGAGGCGCTGCTTGAGATCCGTCAGATCGGTACACAGACAGAAACAGGCCATGACTTCAGACGCAACCGTGATCTGGAAGTGATCTTGTCTCGGAACAGAATCGTTCACACCGCCTAGTCCAACGACGAGATTGCGCAATGCCCGATCGTTCATGTCGACGACACGCGACCAACTGATCCGGCGAGGATCGATCCCGAGATCGTTGCCGTGGTGGATGTGATTGTCGATCACGGCGGAGAGCAAGTTGTTGGCCAGACCGATCGCGTGAAAGTCACCCGTGAAGTGGAGATTGATCTCCTCCATCGGGAGAACCTGCGAATAGCCACCGCCGGCGGCGCCACCCTTCATGCCGAAACAAGGCCCGAGCGAGGGCTCCCGGAGGCAGAGCATCGTCTTCTCGCCGATCGCCGAGAGCGAGTCGGCCAGCCCCACGGAGGTCGTTGTCTTGCCTTCGCCGGCTGGGGTCGGGCTCATGGCGGTGACGAGTATCAGCTTGCCGCTACCGCTCTTCGCATTCGAGAGCGCCAGGCACTTCTCGCGGCTGAGTTTGGCGATATAGCGGCCATAGCAATCGAAGTCGTCCTCTCCGAACCCCGCTTTCTTCGCAATTTCACCAATCGGCTTGAGCTCGGCGTTTTGTGCAATTTCAATATCAGAAGGAAACTCGACGTTGGCCATGAAATTCTCCTGGAGATCTGCTCGGCACGAGCAGGGGCACCGCTGAATCAATCGAATGGAGGTGACGAAGCTGCGTGAAAGGAACCCCGGAGTGTAGGAAGAGCCGTATGCCTGTCAAGCGATCGGAGCCCTCGGTGAGCCCTCCGGCAGCACACCTCGAACGACCCGCTGAAACGCGCAACTAGGAGCGCGACCCCGAAGGGGACGTGCGACATCGCGAAAGCTTTGGCCGAAGGCCAACGCGCAGCTAGGAGCGCGACCCCGAAGGGGACGTGCGACGCCGCAAAAGCTTTGGCCGAAGGCCAACGCGCAGCTAGGAGCGCGACCCCGAAGGGGACGTGCGACGCCGCAA
>SMVA01087545.1_pt1 | contig 40863 bp, 41 predicted proteins | sample 2456451 | NCBI WGS metagenome assembly SMVA01 (sample SAMN11095933, study PRJNA526329) | marine sediment metagenome | biome: Marine sediment; feature: Surficial sediment; material: Deep marine sediment; isolation source: Hadal surficial sediment | place: Pacific Ocean | collected 2014-05 | depth...
AAACGAAGTACGCCGGTTACATCGCCCGGCAGGATGAAGAAATTGCGAAGATCCGCCGCCACGAGACGATCGAGTTACCGCCCGAGCTGGTTTACGACGACATTTCGGGTCTCTCCAACGAGTTGCGCCAGAAGCTGGGCAGCGTACGCCCGGCAACGCTTGCAAAAGCATCACGCATCCCCGGAATCACCCCCGCGGCTTTGTCCCTGCTGCTCGTTCACGCCAAAAAAATCAAGCTGACTACCGCCCGGCAAGGGCGGACTACCGCCCAGCAGGGGCGGACCACTGCCGGCGTGGAGACGGCTGATCTCAGGCGCGCAACCGCAGGCACCGGTGCACACGACTAGCAGCATGTTGCAAAATACGCTGCTAGTCTCGCACCAGGTCGCGAGCATTTATCGAGCGGTTGAGTGCTTGCTGAATGGGGGAGCTTCGAGGCCAGGGATAGCCGAAGGCGCAGGCTGCTAGGTGGACGCGCGGGCGCCAGCCAACCTCGTCGCCGAGGCACGTCTGCTCGATGTCGAACTGAACAGCGCACAGGTCGATCTGCTCGCCGGTTACGTGGCACTCCTCGTGCAGTGGAACAAGCGGTTCAATCTGCTGTCGCGCCGCGACATCGGCCGGATCTGGCCACGCCACGTGCTCGACAGCCTCAGCATCCTGCCGTTCATCGAAGGTCCACGGATTCTCGATCTTGGCAGCGGCGGCGGCCTGCCCGGGATTCCGCTGGCGATTGCCGCGCCACAGCATACTTTTACCCTGCTGGATCGCAGCGAACGCAAGACGCGATTCCTCGAGCACCTGGTATTGCGGCTGGGTCTGGCGAACGTGGTCGTGACGTGCGTGGATGTCCCGGATGGCGCGCGCGCGCACTGCCGCGATGAGACGGCTGGGATGTCCTGCGTCGTGAGCCGGGCGGTGGCGGAACCGGAGAGGATCTGGCATATGGCGCAGGCGCTGCTCGCGGCGAACGGCATTATGGTGGTGATGTCTGCCGTGAATGTCCGTCCGCAGCCGGACGCAACCCAGGTGGACTCAGACTCCAGCGGGGCGCGCGCCACGGACCTTGCAGGCGTGCAACAGACGCTGCATTGCATAGACATTCCGGGGCTTGATCAGCAACATGATGTTGTGGTTCTCAGGCGGGACGGATGAGTGCAGGAATTAAGGCTTTGTGGCGGGGGATGAGAGTTTGACCCGCATCATTGCGGTCGCCAACCAGAAAGGCGGGGTCGGTAAAACCACCACGAGCGTTAATCTCAGTGCATCTCTGGCGTTGTCCGGCTGCCGGATTCTGCTGCTCGATCTGGATCCGCAAGGTAACGCAACGATGGGCTCCGGTGTCAACAAGGCGGATCTCGAGGTGAGCATGTATGACTGGTTGCTCGATGGGATACCGCTGGCAAGCGTTCTGCATCGCTGTCCGAGCGGCTATGAACTGATACCGGCGAATGGCGACCTCACGGCCGCTGAGGTGGAGTTGTTGGCCCAGGATGAGCGCGAACTGCGCCTGCGCCAGCGGCTCACAGGGGTCACGGACTACGACTACATCATCATTGATTGCCCGCCGTCGCTGAACATTCTGACGTTGAATGCGCTCATTGCCGGCAACAGTGTCCTGATACCGATGCAGTGTGAGTACTACGCGCTTGAAGGGTTGAGCGCGTTGCTCGATACCGTCGAGCGAGTCCGCGGGGCGGCAAACCCAGACCTCGGCATAGAGGGCCTGTTACGAACGATGTATGATCCGCGCAACAGCTTGACACGGGACGTGTCGCGACAGTTGATCGAGTATTTCGGTGACCAGGTATTCCGCACCGTGATACCGCGTAACGTCCGTCTGGCGGAAGCACCGAGCCACGGGCTCCCGGCAATTCTCTATGACCGTCAGTCCCGGGGTGCAGTGGCCTACATGGCGCTGGCCGGGGAACTCAAGCGCAAACATGACAGGCGTAACGCTGGAGTATGAGTAGGAAGCGATTGGGACGCGGCCTGGATGCCCTTCTGTCATCGCCTGCAGCAACAACCGCAACCGCAGCGACAGATGAAGCAACCGCAATCGTACAGGGCGCCACGGGCGCACACACGACGGCGCTTGCGCAACTGGCTATCACCGATGTCGTCCGGGGCCGCTATCAGCCCCGGCAGGAATTTCCTGAAGAGGGTCTGCAGGAACTCGCTGCATCGATTCGCGCGCAGGGACTCATACAACCCATCGTGGTGCGGCCACGACCCCAGGGCGGCTATGAGCTGATCGCGGGGGAGCGCCGCTGGCGTGCCGCGAAGATTGCCGGTCTCAGTCACATTCCGGCGACCATCCGGGAAGTCGGCGATAAGCAGGCATCCGCGATGGCGCTCATCGAGAACATCCAGCGCGAAGACCTCAATCCTCTTGAGGAAGCGACCGCACTGGAACGGCTGAAGGAAGAGTTCGCGCTGACCCAGCAACAGATTGCCGATGCTGTCGGTAAATCCAGGGTGGCGGTAGCGAATCTGCTGCGCCTGCTCAACCTGGCGGTGCCCGTCAAAGAAATGCTGGCCGCAGGCGCTATCGAGATGGGCCACGCCCGGGCGTTGTTGTCCCTGGAACTGCTCGACCAGGAACGTCTGGCCATGCAGGTTGCAGCCAAGGGCCTGTCGGTACGCCAGACCGAAGCTCTGGTCAGACGCCAGCAGCAACCGGCCCGGCCGCGCGACCGCGAGGTCCGCAAAGACGCGGATACGCGGCGCCTGGAGCAACAGATGACCGACCGGCTGGGTGCGCCGGTGAGTATTGACCACAACGCCCAAGGTAGGGGTCAGGTGGTCATTCGCTACACCAGTCTCGATGAGCTGGACGGCATTCTTCGCCACTTCGGCGATTAGGTGGAAGCACGCGCACAAGGCTTTGCGGGAATGCGTGAAAAAGCAGGCAAAACTGCGGCTTTGCGTTTGAATGCGTCTGCCTCGCTCACTATAATACGCGCCGCTTTTCGCCGCCTGAAACGTGATTTGCGCTAGCTCTACCGTTTGCGATTTAAACGAGTGCCACTGTCCTATCGAATAGTGATGCTGCAGCTGGTGGTGACGCTGGCTGGCGCGATTGTCGGGTTGTTCTGGGACTATACGCAGGCGCTAGCCGCGGTGCTGGCCGGGACGGTTTGTGTGGTGCCCGGCGCGTTTTTTGCCTGGCGGGCGAACGTTGAAAATTCGCCGCAGGCGCTGCTGCTGCAATGGGTTGGCAAATTCGGCGCTACGCTGGTGCTGATGGCGTTGGCCATCATCTGGCTGCAGCCGGCGGCGTTGGGTTTTTTCGGGACGTTCATCGCCGCCCAGGCAATGTATGTGATCGGCCCGCTTAAGTGGGCGCAGCCGCTTGGTGGGCGAAGTCGGCCTGACTGAGAATTACCTTGGAGGTAATTGTCGCCAGAAATGCCGGTGGTTGAATAGCTTAGGACAGACCGCGACGGATTGAGAACGTGCCAGAAAAAAACTTAAACGCTTAACACAAGACGACCGGAGAACATGGCCACCACATCTGCAGAATATATCCAGCACCATCTGACGAACCTCACTTATGGTCGGCATCCCGATGGCAGCTGGGGCTTTGCGCACACCGCGCAGGAGGCCGCCGAGATGGGGTTCAATTCGATCAACGTCGACTCCATGTTCTGGTCGATTAGCATGGGCTGTGTCTTCGCCGGGTTTTTCTATGCGGCTGCGCGCAATGCCACGGCCGAAGTCCCCGGGGCGCTGCAGAATTTTGTCGAGTTGATCCTGGATTTTATCGACGACACGACGCGCAGCATCTTCAGCTACTCAAACTCCTTGATTGCCCCAATGGCGTTGACAATTTTTGTCTGGGTCTGGCTCATGAACTTCATGGATCTGGTGCCGGTCGACTGGATACCCGAACTTGCGAAATTGCTCGGCGTGCACTACATGAAGGTAGTGCCGACGACCGACCCGAACATCACCATGTCGATGGCGTTTTCGATTTTTGGCCTGATCCTGTTTTACAGCATCAAGTGCAAAGGCCTGGGCGGCTTTCTCGGTGAACTGGCGTTTCATCCTTTTCCAAAGATATTCTTCCCGATCAACCTCATTCTTGAAAGCGTCACATTGATTGCGAAGCCCCTGTCGTTGGGACTCAGGTTATTTGGCAACATGTACGCCGGTGAGATGATCTTCGTACTGATCGCCGTGATGATGAGCGCCGGGGTGGGGTACAGCCTGTTTGCCAGTGTGCTGCAGTGGGGCTGGGCGGTGTTCCACGTCCTCATCATTACATTGCAGGCTTTCATTTTTGCCGTGTTGACGATTGTTTACATGGCTCAGGCCCATGAGGTCGAAGAAGAGCATTAGATTTAATTTGCGGCCGTGGGCCGTATTTAGCTAACTGAAAACTTGGAGTAATCATGGAATTTGAGGTTCTACTGTATGTCGCCGGCGCAATCATGATGGGCCTGGGTGCTGTTGGCGCTGCCATCGGCGTGGGTGTCCTGGGTGGCAAATTTCTCGAAGGCGTGGCGCGTCAGCCAGAACTCCTGCCGATGTTGCGCACACAGCTGTTCATCGTGCTGGGCCTGGTGGACGCGGTGCCCATGATCGCGGTTGGTATCGGTCTCTACGTCATCTTTGCAGTCGTCGGCGGCTAACCGCCGCGGGCGCATACAATCGAGAGGTGGGACCATGAATTTCAACTACACGATCATCGGTCAGAGCATCACGTTCTTCGTGTTTGTCTGGTTTTGCTGGAAGTTTATCTGGCCGCCGCTGATCAACGCGATGCAGGAACGCCAGGCGGTGATCGCCGAAGGCCTGGCTGCCGCGGAGCGTGCAGCAAAAGATCTGGAACTCGCCCAGGACCGGGCAACCGATCAGCTCAAAGAAGCGAAGGAAGAAGCCGCACAACTCATCGAACAGGCGCGCGGACGGGCCAATCAGATGATCGAAGAAGCTAAAAATGACGCGCGTGATGAAGGTGAGCGATTGAAGGAAGCTGCGAGGGCCGACATAGAACTCGAGCTCAACCGGGCAAAAGAAGTCTTGCGGGGACAGGTTGCGGCCCTGGTTGTCAGCGGAGCAGAGCGAGTGCTCGCCGCTGACATCGACGCGAGTCGTCACACGCAACTGCTCGATCAGTTAGCAGCGGATCTCTAGGCAGAATTATGGCTGAAGCAGCAACTCTGGCGCGACCTTATGCGAGCGCCGTTTTTGACATCGCAAAGAGCGGTGGTGAACTCGACCAATGGTCGCGCATGCTTGGATTCCTCAGCGTGGCGACGACTGAGCGCGCCGTGCAGCAACTGCTCGCAGCACCCGATGTGGCGGCTGAGCAAAAGGCATTCCGCCTTGCCGAACTCGTTGGCGATGAACTCAACGACCGCGCGCGCAAATTCCTCGGCGTGCTGGCATCCAACAAACGTTTGCCGCTGCTGACAGAAATCTACATCCAGTTCGAAACGCTCAGAGCGCTTGAGCAACGCAGTCTGGACGTTGCGGTAATCAGCGCTTTCGCGTTGAGCGATACCGAGGAATCCAGCCTCAAGAATTCGCTGCGTGAACGATTCGACAAAGAGATCAACATGACGAGCGAAGTCGATTCAAGTCTGCTGGGAGGAGCCATCATCCGCGCGGGAGATACGGTGATCGATGGCTCCGTGCGCGGCAAGCTCGATAAGCTCGCAGCGACAATACAGCGGACATAGAAGAACCGACACGTAACAAAGGCGCGAACTGGTGAACATTGCCAGTGAACTTATTTAAGGAATGCAAAAAATGCAGCAACTGAATCCTTCTGAAATCAGCGACATCATCAAGAGTCGCATCGAGAGCCTGGATATTCATGCTGAGGCGCAAAACGAAGGAACCATCGTTGGTGTTGCCGACGGCATCGTTCGAATTCACGGCCTGGCAGATGCGCAATACGGCGAGATGATCGAGTTCACCAGCGGCCTGTTCGGCATGGCATTGAACCTTGAACGTGATTCGGTCGGCGTGGTCGTGCTGGGCGAATACGAAGGGCTCTCCGAAGGCATGACGGCTCGCTGTACCGGGCGCATCCTGGAGGTTCCGGTTGGCCCGGAGCTACTGGGTCGCGTTGTCGACTCGCTGGGTAATCCGATCGACGGCAGAGGACCGCTCAACGCGACCGAGACGGCGCCGATCGAGAAGGTTGCTCCCGGCGTTATTGCGCGGCAATCCGTTGACCAGCCAGTGCAGATCGGGCTCAAGTGCATCGACTCGATGGTGCCGATTGGCCGCGGTCAACGCGAACTCATTATCGGTGACCGTCAGATCGGTAAGACGGCGCTTGCGCTCGATGCGATCATCAATCAGAAAGACAGTGGCATTAAGTGTATCTACGTTGCCATCGGCCAGAAAATGTCCACCGTCGCCAACGTCGCGCGCACCCTGGAAGAACATGGCGCACTCGACAACACGATCATCGTCACCGCGAGCGCGTCGGATCCGGCACCCATGCTGTTCATCGCGCCGTATTCCGGCTGCAGCATGGGTGAGTACTTCCGTGACATCGGAGAAGATGCACTCATTATCTATGATGATCTGACCAAGCAGGCCTGGGCGTATCGGCAGATTTCTCTTCTGCTGAGGCGGCCGCCGGGTCGCGAAGCCTACCCGGGTGACGTTTTCTATCTGCACTCGCGGTTGTTGGAGCGTGCTGCGCGCGTCAACGCCGATTATGTCGAGAAGATGACCGATGGCCGGGTCAAGGGTAAGACCGGTTCGCTGACCGCGCTGCCCATCATTGAAACCCAGGCCGGCGACGTGTCCGCATTTGTCCCGACGAACGTGATTTCCATTACCGACGGTCAGATCTTCTTGGAACTCGACCGTTTCAATTCGGGCATCCGGCCGGCGATGAGTCCGGGTATTTCCGTATCCCGGGTCGGTGGCGCCGCACAGGTGCCGTTCATGAAGAAGATCTCCGGCGGCATCAAGCTTGCGCTTGCACAGTATCGTGAACTGGCCGCGTTCTCCCAGTTCGCCTCGGACCTCGATGAAGCGACGCGCAATCAGCTCGAACACGGCAGCCGGGTCGAGGAATTGATGAAGCAGAAACAATACGCACCTATGACCGTCGCCGAGCAGGGCGTGAGCCTGTTTGCCGTGAGCGAAGGGTACCTGGCAGATGTCGAGGTGAAAAAAGTGCTCGATTTCGAGAGCGCACTCATCTCCTACATGAATTCCGAAAAAGCCGAGTTTATGGACAACATCAATGCAACTGGCGCCTACAACGATGAGATTGTGGCGGAGATGCGCGCGGCAATCGAAGCGTTCAAAGCCACCCAGACCTATTGATCGATTCGGGCGACGTTGAGACTCGCTAACACAGTACAAAGGTAAAAAATGGCCGTCGGCAGAGAAATAAAAAGCAAGATTAACAGCGTTGAGAACACGCAGAAGATCACCCGTGCGATGCAGATGGTGGCTGCCAGCAAAATGCGGCGCACTCAGGACCGGATGCGCGAAGGCCGGCCGTACGCGGAAAAGATCCGCCAGATCATCGGGCATCTGGCCAACTCCAACCCTGAGTACCGTCACACTTACCTGCAAGTTCGTGAAATTTCCCGCATCGGCTACCTGGTGGTCTCCAGCGACAAGGGCCTCTGCGGGGGCCTGAACGTTAATCTGTTCCGGGTGCTCTTAAAGGACATCGGCGAATGGGTCGGCAAGGGTGTCGAGGTGGATCTGGGCCTGCTCGGCAACAAGGCGGAAGCTTTTTTCCGCTCTACCGGCGGAAATGTTATTGCCACGATCAACAACGTCGGCGAGAACCCCAAGCTGAGCGATCTGATTGGCGGCATCCGAGTAATGCTGGATGCGTACGAAGAAGAGAAGATCGACCGACTCTTCATCATCAGCAACGATTTCGTCAATACGATGACGCAAGAGCCGGTGATCCGCCAGCTGTTACCGCTCAACCCGGACGTGAGCGAGGACTACACCCATCGCTGGGACTACCTCTATGAACCCGATGCACGGCAGCTGATCGATGGACTCGTGACCCGTTTCCTCGAGTCGCAGGTCTATCAGGCAGTGGTGGAGAACAGCGCCTGTGAGCAAGCCGCAAAGATGATTGCCATGAAAAACGCGACCGAAAATGCGGGTGAGCTCATCGATGAGCTGACCCGCATCTACAACAACGCGCGCCAGGCTGCGATCACGCAGGAGATCGCCGAGATCGTAGGTGGTGCTGCGGCGGTTTAGCGCTGCGGCGAGTGTAAAAAAGCCGCGTCGGGTCGTAAAAAAAGCGCCCGCGGCGGGTGCAGCGCGATGAACATTTATTGAACTGAACGAGTTGGTAACAAGCCAGCGAATGGAAAAAGGTAATGAGCAATGAGTAGCGGTCAAATCGTACAAATCATCGGCGCAGTCATCGACGTGGAGTTTTCCCGCAAAGATGTACCCAAAGTCTATGACGCGCTCAATGTCAGCAGCACGGGGCTCACGCTGGAAGTACAGCAACAGCTCGGTGACGGCGTCGTGCGGACGATCGCGATGGGCACCTCCGATGGCTTATCGCGCGGCCTCGAAGTGACGAACACCGAGCAACCGATCACGGTTCCGGTCGGCGAAGAAACGCTGGGGCGAATCTTGAATGTCCTGGGTGAGCCGATTGATGAGAAGGGGCCGGTGAATGCAAAGGTCAGCATGCCAATCCATCGCAAGGCGCCGAGCTACGAAGACCAGAAAGGCGGTAACGAACTGATGGAAACCGGCATCAAGGTGATTGACCTGATCTGTCCGTTCGCGAAGGGCGGCAAGGTTGGCCTGTTTGGTGGTGCCGGTGTTGGCAAGACGGTCACCATGCTCGAGTTGATTCGTAACATCGCAACCGAACACTCGGGCCTGTCGGTGTTTGCCGGTGTCGGCGAAAGAACCCGCGAAGGCAACGACTTCTACTACGAGATGGAAGAATCCGGCGTGCTCGACAAAATTTCGCTGGTGTTCGGCCAGATGAACGAACCGCCCGGTAACCGATTGCGCGTGGGCCTGACCGGACTGACGCTGGCGGAGAAGTTTCGCGATGATGGCCGTGACGTGCTGCTGTTCATCGACAACATTTACCGCTACACGCTTGCGGGCACCGAGGTGTCCGCGCTGCTCGGACGAATGCCGTCTGCGGTGGGCTATCAGCCGAACCTGGCCGAGGAGATGGGCCAGCTACAGGAGCGGATCACGACCACGCACGCGGGGTCAATTACTTCCGTGCAGGCGGTCTACGTGCCAGCCGATGACCTTACCGATCCGTCTCCGGCAACCACGTTTGCCCACCTCGATTCCACGGTAACCCTGTCCCGCGCGCTCACCGACCTGGGCATCTATCCCGCCGTCGATCCGCTGGACTCCACCAGTCGCCAGCTCGACCCACTGGTCGTTGGCCAGGAACACTATGACACCGCACAGAATGTGCAGCGGGTGTTGCAGCGCTATGCGGAACTGCGTGACATCATCGCGATTCTCGGGATGGACGAACTGTCCGAAGAGGACAAGCAACTCGTCTATCGGGCGCGCAAAATTCAGAAATTCTTCTCGCAGTCTTTTTTCGTCGCGGAAGTCTTCACCGGCACCCCCGGTGACTACGTGTCCAGAGACGATACCGTGCGCAGTTTCAAGGCGATCCTCGACGGTGAGTACGACCATTTACCCGAAGATGCTTTCTACATGGTGGGAACCATCGAAGATGCCGTCGAGAAGGCGAAGACAATAAAAGGCGCAACGGCGTAACCGGCGCGCATAGGGAGAGACAATGGCGATGACCATACATTGCGACATCGTGAGTGCCGAAAAGGAGATCTTTTCTGGCCGGGTCACGATGATCAGCCTGACCGGCTCCATTGGCGAGCTGGGTATCCTGCCAGGACACGCGCCGCTTTTGACGGGCATCCGGCCGGGGCCCGTGCGCCTGCAACTGGATGATGGCGAAGAGCAGGTTTTCTTCGCCTCGGGCGGATTCCTGGAAGTACAACCCGGCGTCGTGACGATCCTTGCCGACACGGCGGAGCGCGCAGAAGACCTCGATGAGGCAGCTGCCGTGGCGGCCCAGGAGGCAGCGGAACGGCTGTTGCAGGAGCAGACGGCGGATGTCGAGTTTTCGGTTGTGGCAGCGCAGCTTGCCGAGGCCATGGCGCAGCAGCGAACCCTGGCAGAACTCAGGAAGCGCCGCGGCCGCTGAGCGCCGGCCAAATTAACGGCTTACAAAGAGGGGTGATGCACATCGCCCCTTTTTTTGCCCGCGGTTCTATAATCGCCCTTTGTTCGGCAGACACTGCCGGCTCAGGTTAGCAAAGCAAACATGGCCGAATTCGACAAACAAATAGACGTTCCTCTCGAGGTTATCGTCCTCGCCGCAGGCCAGGGCACGCGGATGCGCTCGGCGTACCCCAAGGTGCTGCATAGGCTGGCTGGACGGTCCCTGCTCGAGCATGTGCTGACGACGGTGGCCGGTCTCGAACCAAGGCAGACCCATGTCGTTGTCGGCCACCAGGCGGCCGAGGTCCGCGCGTTCGTCGCCGCTGCAATGCCCGACGCACAGTTGTGCTGGGTGACGCAGAGCGAACAACGCGGTACCGGACACGCCGTGCAGCAGGCGTTGCCTGCGATTGGTGACGATGCGACCGTGCTTGTCGTGTACGGTGATGTGCCGCTGGTAACGCTCGAGACGCTCGCCGGTTGTGTGGCGATTGCCAACCGTGGTCATCTCGGGCTCATCACTGCTGAATTTGCCAAACCCGCCGAGCTCGGGCGCATCGTTCGCGACGCCAGTGGCCACATTCGCGAAATCGTCGAGTACGCGGATGCCGATGCCGCCCAACGCCAGATCGACGAAATAAATTCCGGCATCCTTGCGCTGAACGCCGTGGGTATGAAGGCACTGCTCGCTGACCTGCAGCCGGATAACGCCCAGGGCGAGTACTACCTGACCGACCTGATCGCCCTGGCGGTCCGCAGCAACGTTGCGGTTGAAGGTCTCAGCGCCCAATCGGCGGAGGAAGTCGCCGGAGTCAACGACCGGCAACAACTGGCGCAACTCGAGCGCCACTACCAGGCGCGTGAAGCCGAGCGCCTCATGTACTCAGGCGTCACGCTTGCCGACCCGGCACGGCTGGACATTCGTGGCACCGTCGTTGCCGGCGAAGACTGCTTCATCGACATCAACGTCGTGCTCGAAGGTCAGGTGCGGCTTGGCAGACGGGTCTCCATCGGGCCGGGCGTGGTGGTGAAAGATACCCAAATCGGTGATGACGTAGCGATTGCGGCGCACACGGTGATCGAAGGCGCAACGGTGGCCGCGGGTTGCCAGCTTGGGCCCTTTGCCCGCATTCGTCCCGGGACCGAACTTGCCGAAAACGTGAAGATTGGCAACTTCGTCGAAACGAAGAAAGCCAGACTCGGCCGCGGCACCAAGGCCAGTCATCTCAGCTACCTTGGGGACGCAACGTTGGGTGAAGGCTGCAACATCGGCGCCGGCACTGTGACCTGTAATTACGATGGCATCGACAAGCATCACACGCACATCGGCGACAACGTGTTCATCGGCACCAATTCGACGCTGGTAGCACCGCTGGAGATTGGCGCGGAGTCATTCGTTGCAGCCGGGTCGACAATCACTTCGAAAGTGGGGGCGCGTGAACTTGCGGTCAGCCGTGGCCGGCAGCGCAACATCGAGGGATGGACGCGTCCTGTCGACAGGACCGGTCAGCGTCCCGTAGACGCAACCAAGCAACCTGCACAGACGAAGCCGGCTGCAACGGACGGGGAGTCGTAGCCTATGTGTGGCATAGTCGGGGCGGTCGCCGACCGCGAGGTACCGGCCATTTTACTGGCCGGATTGCAGAGACTGGAGTATCGCGGGTATGACTCGGCCGGTCTCGCGGTGATTGGCAATAACGAGTCAACCATTCAAATCCGGCGCCGTGTGGGCAAGGTGCAGGAACTCTGCGATGATCTGACGGGCAAGCCGGTTCACGGTCACATCGGCATTGCCCACACCCGCTGGGCCACCCACGGCGTGCCCAACGAAAGTAATGCGCACCCGCATCTGTCCAACGACCGAATCTGCCTCGTCCACAACGGCATCATCGAGAATTTCGAACCGCTGCGCGATGAATTGCGCAAGCTCGGCTATGAGTTCGCCTCCGATACCGACAGCGAAGTCATCGCGCATCTTGTCGATAAGTACTATCAGGAAACCGCGTCACTACTGGAGGCCGTGCGCGCGGCGGTGAAACGCCTCGAAGGCGCTTATGCGCTGGGTGTTATGGCCGCAGACGATCCAGATCGAATTATTGCGGCTCGCATGGGCAGCCCGCTGGTCATCGGCAAGGGCATCGGTGAGAACTTCATCGCTTCGGACCCGCTGGCTTTGCGGCCGGTCACCGACCGGTTCATTTTCCTCGAAGAAGGTGATCTGGTGGAGGTTACCCGAACCAGTGTCGGGGTGTGGAACATCGAAGACGAGTCGGTCATCCGTTCCACGGTGAAGGTCGAGCTGGGCGTGGACGACACCGACAAGGGCAACTATCGCCATTTCATGCAGAAGGAAATTCACCAGCAACCAAAGGTTCTGCGCGCTACGCTGGAGGGCCGGATCGGCCGACGGCGGGTGCTGGAGTCGGCTTTGGGCATTGGTGCGAAAGAGATTTTCGATGCAACGCAAGCCGTGACCATCGTTGCCTGTGGCACGAGCTTCTACGCCGGTTCGATCGCGCGCTACTGGATTGAGGAACTCGCCGGGATTCCCTGTCAGGTGGAGATTGCCAGCGAATTCCGCTACCGCAAAGTGGCAGTGATTCCGGGTAGCCTTTTTATCACGGTCTCCCAATCCGGTGAAACGGCGGACACGCTCGCCGCGTTGCGCGTGGCAAAAGAGCTGGGCTACAGACACACGGTGACGATATGCAATGTTGCCACCAGCTCGCTTGTCCGGGAGTCTGACCTGGCGGTCATGCTGCAGGCGGGCACCGAAGTCGGCGTAGCGTCGACCAAGGCGTTCACGGCGCAGCTGGCCGACCTCCTGTTGCTGGCATTGCTGATTGGCCGCCGCCACGGCATGGCGGAGATACTCGAAGAGGAAGTGGTCACCGCGCTGCACGGGCTTGGGGACGCAGTGGACGCGGCACTCGATCTGGATGGCAGGCTGCGCAAGCTCGCCGAAGAATTCATCGATTGTCCCAATGCGCTCTTTCTCGGCCGCGGCCTGATGTTTCCGATCGCGATGGAGGGGGCTCTCAAGCTCAAGGAAATCTCCTACATCCATGCCGAAGGCTATCCCGCCGGCGAGCTCAAACACGGACCGCTGGCGCTGGTTGACGATCAGATGCCGGTGATCGCAGTTGCGCCCAATGACCAACTGCTCAAGAAAGTGCACTCGAACCTGCAGGAAGTGAAGGCGCGTGGCGGCCAGCTCTACGTTTTCGCCGATCCCGCCTCGGGCTTCCGCGAAGAACCGGGCGTCACCGTGATTGCGTTGCCGGAAGTTCATCGCCTTTTAGCTCCCATCGTGTACGTCGTGCCTTTACAATTGCTCGCTTACCACGTTGCGGTGCTCAAGGGCACGGATGTGGACCAACCGAGAAACCTCGCCAAGTCCGTCACCGTGGAGTGACCCGATTTCCTGACCGGCGTGGTTGCCTTCTTGTAGGAAGAGTTATGGAAGGAGTCGTGGGAAGAGCGTGGACGTCACTCATATTCTGGATAGCCTGAACGACGCGCAACGCGATGCCGTGACAGCTCCCGTGGGCAATGCGCTGGTGGTGGCCGGCGCCGGCAGTGGTAAAACGCGCGTGCTCGTGCATCGGATTGCCTGGTTGATCGAAGCCCAGGGTGCCTCGCCCCATGGCGTGCTCGCGGTGACCTTTACCAATAAAGCGGCGCAGGAAATGCGGGTGCGCATCGAAGAACTGCTGCAGATTTCGGTGCGCGCGCTGTGGGTCGGCACGTTTCACGGCATCGCCCACCGACTGCTGCGCATGCACTGGGCCGAAGCCGAGCTGCAGCAGAATTTCCAGATCCTCGATGCGGACGATCAGCTGCGCCTGGTAAAACGAGTCATGCGCACGCTCGATCTCGATGAGCAGAAATGGCCCGCGCGGCAGGCGGTCTGGTTCATCAACGGCCAGAAGGACGAAGGTCGCCGGGCGCGGGAAGTCGCCACCAATGATGATCTGTTTCAAATTACCCACAAAAAGGTCTACGAGCGCTACGAAGTCGTGTGCCAGGAGGGTGGGCTGGTAGATTTCGCCGAGTTGCTGCTGCGCAGCCACGAGCTGTGGCTCAACCGGCCGGAACTACTGAGTCACTACCAGGCCAGATTCGAGCACCTCCTGGTGGATGAGTTTCAGGATACGAACACGATTCAATATGCCTGGCTCCGGGTGCTTGCAGGTCAGCGCTCACACATCATGGCGGTCGGTGATGACGACCAGGCAATCTACGGCTGGCGTGGTGCGAAGATCGAGAACATCCACCGATTCTCCAAGGACTTCTCGGCGGTACGGACATTCCGCCTCGAGCAGAACTACCGTTCTACGGCGACGATTCTGCAGGCGGCCAACGGTCTGATCCAGCACAACGCGAACCGGCTGGGCAAAAAGCTGTGGACGGATGGTCCGCCCGGGGAGCCGATCCGCGTCTACTCCGGTTACAACGACCTCGATGAAGCTCGCTTCATTACCGATCGCGCGCACGAGTGGATAAACTCCGGTGGCAGCCCGGATGATGTAGCCGTGCTGTACCGTTCCAACGCCCAGTCCCGGGTGCTGGAAGAAGCGCTGTTACGGGCGCAGATTCCCTATCGGATCTATGGTGGTCAACGCTTCTTCGAACGTGTCGAGATTAAGAACGCGCTGTCCTACATGCGGCTGATGCACGAACGTAATTCGGATCCTGCCTTTGAACGGGTAATCAACACCCCGACCCGCGGTATCGGTGACAAGACGGTCGAAGCAATTCGACAACAAGCCAGAGCACGAGAAGTATCGATGTGGCAGGCCTGCAGGCAGGGGCTCGCCGACGGCAGTTTCTCCGGCCGGGTGGCGGGTAAAGTTGCGGCGTTTACGCAACTCATCGACGATCTTGCTGCCGCCACCGCCGAGATGTCCCTGTTTGAGCTCGCCGATCATGTCATCGAAGGCAGCGGCTTGCTGGAGTTTCACGCGCGCGAGCGTGGCGAGCGTGGTCTCGCACGCAAGGAAAACCTCGAGGAGCTGGTGAGTGCCTGTCGCCAGTTCACGGGAGAACTCGTGTTTCCGATCGCGGAAGAAGCCGGGCGCGAAGTCAGCGTACTGGAAGAATTTCTCGATCACGTCGCGCTCGATGCCGGTGACCGGCAGGCAGAAGCCGGCCCCAGCGTGCAGCTGATGACACTGCATTCAGCCAAGGGACTCGAATTCCCGCTGGTGTTTCTGTCGGGTATGGAAGAGGGCCTCTTCCCGCATCGGATGTCAGCGGACGAACCGGGCCGGATAGAAGAAGAACGCAGGCTGTGCTACGTCGGCATCACCCGCGCCATGCAGTGCCTGTACCTCACGTACGCCGAAGCGCGACGCCTGCATGGCACCGACACCTACAACCGGCCTTCCCGCTTCCTGCTCGAGGTGCCCAAAGAGCTCATCCAGGAAGTCCGCATGGGCGGTGCCGTACAGCGTTCCTATGGCGGCTCGGCGCGGGGGCTCGGGCGGAATAACGGCGGTTCGCTGTTCGATGATGAGGACTGTGCACTGCACATGGGGCAACATGTCAGGCACGCGAAATTCGGTGAAGGCGTGGTGCTGCAGTGTGAGGGCAATGGTGAGCGGACCCGGGTACAGGTCAATTTTGCCGAGTCCGGATCGAAATGGTTGATGCTGGGATATGCAAACCTGGAAGCGCTGGATTAACTAGCAGCCTGTTGAAAAACACGCTGCTCGCCTCGCGCTTTTTTCAACAGGCTACCGGTGCTTGCTCAGAATGTGTGATTTCGCAGGATGCAGGCCCAGGAACCTTTGCCGGTCCCAGGGCCATTGCCAACCGATAGATTGGCAGGATTTCTGGACGAGAATTCGATGATGAGTCGCTGGATTGTGGTGGGATGCTTGATGGTGCTGGCGTGGGTTGCTGGGTGTTCACGGCCTGCGCCATCTGCGTCGGTCGCTGCCAGTGCGGACGCAGCCGCGACGGTGCCGGCAACGGTCTACCGCTGGAGATTGATCACGACCTGGCCGAAAAACTTTCCGGCATTGGGCACAGCGCCGGAGCGCCTGGCGGACAATCTCAGAGCCATGAGCAACGGCCGGTTGGACATCAGCGTCTATGGCGCGGGCGAACTGGTCGGCGCTTTCGAGGTGTTCGATGCCGTCTCCCAGGGAACGGCACCGATGGGTCATGGCGCGTCCTACTACTGGCGCGGCAAAATGCCGGTGGCGGCGCTGTTTTCGACCGTACCTTTCGGCATGACGGCGCAGGAAATGAACGGCTGGCTGCACTATGGCGGCGGCCTTGAGCTGTGGCGCGAACTCTACGCGCCGTTCGGCGTGGTGCCGTTCGCCGCCGGTAATTCGGGTGCGCAGATGGCGGGTTGGTTCAATCGGGAAATCCGCTCGCTGGCCGACCTGCAAGGATTGAAGATGCGCATACCCGGACTGGGTGGCGAGGTATTGCGACGTGCAGGCGGTATACCGGTCGCACTGCCCGCCACGGAAATTTTCACTGCCATGCAAACTGGCGCGATCGATGCGACGGAGTGGGTGGGCCCGTATAACGACCTCGCGCTCGGTCTGCACAGGGTCGCGAAGTATTACTACTATCCGGGCTGGCACGAACCTGGTGCGACCACGGAGGTCATCATCAACAAAGTCGCATGGGATGGCCTACCGGCGGATCTGCAAGCTATGGTGCAAGTGGCTACCAGAGCGATGAACGATGACATGCTGAGCGAATTCACGGCGCGCAACAGCGCAGCGCTGACAACGCTCGTGGTAGACCATGGTGTCCAACTGCGGCGGCTGCCCGATGACGTGTTGGACGAATTTCGGCTTGCCGCAGCCGCCGTCGTCGAGGAAACGGCACAGAACAACGAACTCGCTGGTCGCATCCATCGCTCGTATATGAATTTTCTCAACGAGGTCAGGGCCTATCATGAAATCAGCGAGCGGGCATACATCAATGCCCGCTAAGGGCACCTGCCGTCAGCCGGAGGGTTTCAGATAGTGTTGGTGCACTTGTCAACGAGCTTATCATGCGTGCCATGGAGTCTGTCATGGAGTTGAAGGCGACCGAACTGGAGATCGCCGACGGCATAGCGATTCTAACTTTGAACCGGCCACACCGCATGAACGCGTGGACCGGACGCATGCACACGGAGTACCGCTGGTGCCTGCAGCAACTCGATGCCGACGCCACGGTGCGGATCATTATCGTGACCGGCGCGGGCCGTGGTTTCTGTGTCGGTGGCGATGTGGAAGCGCTGGCCGGTCATGTGCGAAAAGGTGGCTATGACGCCGGTACGCCGGCGCAGCTTGCGCGCCCCGGTTATGGCGTCGCAGCGGAATTCGAGGCGTCCTTCGCTTACCAGTTCGGTCTGAGCAAACCTGTGCTGGCCGCGATGAATGGTCCGGCAGCGGGGGTTGGCCTTGCGTTGGCTTGTTTTGCGGATCTGCGGTTTGCCGCCGCAGGCGCGCGGTTCACAACCGCTCACGGCAAACTCAATCTGCCGGCTGAATACGGTCTGAGCTGGTTGTTGCCGCGCATGATCGGGCTGACAAGGGCGAATGAACTCCTGCTGTCGAGTCGCGTGTTCAGCGCAGAGGAAGCGCTCAGCATGGGGCTCGTCAACGAAGTCCATCCGCCGGAAAAAGTGCTGGCGGCGACGCAGGACTACGCGCGTAACCTGATCGCCTCGGTGTCGCCGAATTCGCTGAGACAGACGCGCTGGCAGATTTACCGGGATCTGCATCGGGATGTTGCAAGCTCGGTGGCGAACTCCGAGAGTCTGATCGATGACATGATGCGCGAGGCGGACTACGCTGAAGGTGTCGCGGCGTTCCTCGAAAAGCGTGCGGCTCAATGGGGTAAGTCGCAGGCTCCCTAGTTCGTGTCCAGAAATTCCTGCACCGTGACCTTCTGCCGCAACGCTACCGACTCCGGATTCGAATATTCTGCACAGGCGCTAGCTAGAGCTAGCCAGAGTTGGTTCAGTGGCTGGTGAGAACCGGCCGGCCGCGTGCCCAGACACCAACTGGCCGCGTCAGCGCGCGCAGATCTGCCAGCGGATCGCCGTCCACGATCAGCAGGTCCGCGGCAAGTCCCGGCTTGAGGGAACCGGTCTGCGAGCTTATCCCGAGGCCCACTGCGGCTTGCGAGGTGGCGGTCAGCAGTGTCTGCAGGGCAGTGCTTTCGGTAATTTTGGCGTACACGGCAAGCGCCTGCGGCAGGTGGTGATGGTACACGCCCGGTATACCGGCATCGGTTGACGCCATGAATGGAATATCGAGCGCAAGCATCGCTTTGAGGGCGCGGCGGATTCTGCCGAGTCTTGCAGCGTCGCCGTCGAGCATCCGCTGCCAGCCTGAATTCACCGTGGGTGACACCCACACACCATTGTCGGCAATGGTGTCGGCGATGGCTGCCTGGTAGTCGCCTGCCCAGCCAGCTTCGCCAACCCAGGAACAGTGTTCGATGGAGTTCACTCCGGCCTCGGCGGCAATGGCGATACCGGCGGTGCCGTGGCAGTGCGCGGCAACCGGTCGGCCCGCTGCCCGGGCGGTGGCGACGATTGCGCGCATCGTTGCGAGATCGAACTGCGGCTGCCGCGGATCCGAACCCCGGGTGATTCGGCCACCGGTGGCCATGACCTTGATCCAGTCGGCGCGGTGTGCGATCTGGCGCTTGATGACTGTCGTGGCAGCGTCGGCATCGACGGCTTCGCCGTTCCAGAAATGACAATGACCACCGGGACAGGTTATCGGCTGACCGGCACACAGGAGCCTTGGCCCTGCGAGTTCGCCTGCGTTGATGCGATCACGCAGTGCGATCTCAACCCAGGCACCGCCGCCGAGGTCACGGGCGGTGGTGATGCCCGCCCGCACCATGCTCGCTGCGCGCTCGGCCATTGCTGCGGTATCGGGCATATCCGTCGCGGCAGGCGGCCGCCGGTGGGCGGGATCGAGCACCATGTGGACATGGGCATCGATGAGCCCGGGCAGCGCGGTCGCACCCGCGTAGCTCAAGCGCTGCCTGGCACCGGCTCGACCGGCTGGCAGAAGATCGGCGGCACTGCCGATCGCCGTGATTGTGCTCCGCTCGACAGCAATGGCATCGGCATCGACGATCGTAGTGCCGTCCCAGATGTTGAGATCCGTCAGCACAATGCGGGTGGTCGCGTTTCCGTGCAGGTCAGCCATAAAGTTTGCCCGGCAGCCACGTCGCCAGCGCAGGCCACACCGCGAGGATCGCAAGTAAGAGCAGTTGCAGAGCGATGAAAGGTAACACCCCCCGGTAGATGTCCGTCGTCGGCACGCTCGCCGGCGTGACACCGCGCAGGTAGAACAGCGCAAAACCGAAAGGTGGTGTCAGAAAAGACGTTTGCAGGTTGACGGCAATGAGAACTCCCAGCCAGATCGGATCGATGCCCATCGCAAGCAGAATCGGACCGACGATCGGTACGACTACGTAGGTGATCTCGATGAAGTCTAAAATGAATCCCAACACGAATATGACCAGCATGACGATGGCAAGCGCACTCATGGCGCCGCCGGGCAGGCTTGCGAACCCGGAGCGGACGAGCTCATCGCCACCGTAGCCGCGAAAGACGAGCGTGAACACAGAAGCGCCGATCAGGATTAAGAAGACCATTGCGCTCGTCTTCAGCGTCGCGAGGCTGACAGCGCGCAACAGCGCCAGATCAAACGTGCCCTGCGCAAACGCCAGTAACGCGGCGCCCACGGCGCCTACCCCGGCGGCTTCGGTGGGGGTGGCGTAACCGCCGAGTATCGAACCAAGTACCGCCACGATCAGCAGCAGTGGCGGGATAAGTCCTTTAACGAGTGTGCTGAGCGCCATGGCTTGCGCGGAGTTCGAAGATTCGGTGGTGTGGGGCGGTGGCGCGCTCGATGGCTGGATCGCTGCGCGGAGGAACGTGTAGAGCAAGTACAGCACGACCAGCAGCAGCCCGGGCAGCAGCGCTCCCGCGAAAAGATCACCCACCGAGACGGTTCTGGGTGCGAAGATACCCTGGCTGAGTTGTGCCTGCTGATAGGCGTTGGAGAGGACATCACCGAGCAGGACGAGGGCGATCGATGGTGGAATGATCTGCCCGAGGGTGCCGGTCGCCGCAATCGTGCCGGTGGCGATTCGGGGATCAATGCCCTGTTGCAGCATTGCCGGCAGAGCCATCAGACCCAGCGTGACGACGGTCGCGCCGACGATGCCGGTACTCGCCGCCATCAACGTACCAACGATGATCACGGCACCCGCCAGGCCGCCGCGCAACTGGCCACACAGTTGCGCCAGGCTGACCAGCAATCTCTCGGCAATGCGCGTCTTTTCGAGCGTGACGCCCATGAAGATAAACAGAGGCACTGCCAGCATCGTCTGATTGACCATGATTCCGAACAACCGATTCGGCAGGAAGCCGAGATCGCTGCTCGGGAAAACACCAAAGGCGATGCCGGTAAATGCGAATAAAAGAGCGACACCGGCGAGGGTCAGGGCAACCGGATAACCGGCTAACAAAGCGACGAACACACCACCGAACATCAGCACCGGGATCAATTCGATCACCGATCCCCGCCGTTTCTCAAAAAAGCGATGTGCCTCGCGGACTCCGCAATGCCCTGCAGAAACAGCAGGACCGCCATGACCGGCAGCAACGTCTTGAGCAGGAACACGGCGGGAATTCCGCCGACTTCAGGCGACCCCTCGAAAACCCGCCAGGCGCTGGCAACGTAGCCCAGGCTGTAGAGGAACATGACGCCACACAGCGGGAAGAGGAGCAACACATGACCAGCAAGCTCGATGCGGGCTTTCGCGCGTGCGGAGAGGGTGGCGTGGAAAACGTCTACCCTGACATGCGCACCAGCCTTGAGCGCGTAGGGAATGCCCAGCATGAATGTCATGGCGTGCATGTACATCACTGCTTCCTGCAGCGCGATTGAACCCTGGTCAAAACCGTAGCGCAGAACCACCACCACGAATGTCAGCAGCGCCATCAGGGGGAACAGCCAGGCGATTGCGCGGCCGAGCCGATCGGTCATGGCATCGATGACGGGTGTGATTTGCAGACTCAGACGGCCACCAGGGAGGCAACTACTGGCGCCAGGTGTACCTCGGCAACAATCCCGCCAAATAGCGCAAAGCCGACCCAGACGTTGTTGCCAAAAGCCTGTAAGCATTTCTCCCGCTCACGGGCGCGAATCAGGATCTGCTGATAGACAAACAGACAAGCGGCGCAGCCGACCCCGAAAAAATAAAAGGTCTGGTACTCGAGCTGCTCGCCGACCAGGAGAAACGTCACCAGAGCGGCGATTTGCAGAACGCCAACCATCAATCGGTCGGCGGCGCCAAACAGTATCGCGGTGGATTTGATGCCGATCCGCAGATCGTCTTCGCGGTCGACCATCGCGTACAGGGTGTCGTAGGCGACGATCCACAGCAGGCTTGCGACGAACGCAAGCCAGGCGACAGCGGGCACCGCGTTTTGTACCGCGGCAAAGGCCATGGGCAGTCCCCAGCTGAAAGCTGCGCCGAGGACGACCTGTGGCAGATAGGTCCAGCGTTTCATGAAAGGATAAAGTACGGCGATGCCGAGACCAGCCACCGCCAGCCAGCGAGTCAGCGGATTGAGAAAACCGAGCAGGGCGGATGCTGCCAGCACGAGCCCGCAAAAGAGAATCAGCGCGTTCCTTGTGGCAACCGCGCCGCTGGCCAGCGGTCGCTGGGTTGTCCGTTCGACCTGGCCGTCGAATTTTCTGTCAGCAATGTCGTTGACCACGCAACCCGCCGCTCGCATGAGGGTGGTGCCCGTGACGAATACAACGATCAACGCGATGTCGGGGAAGCCATCGCTGGCCATCCACAGCGCGCCCAGCGTTGGCCACAGCAGTAGCAGTGTTCCCACCGGCCGGTCCAGCCGCATGAGTTGCAGATAAGGATTGAGCGTCAGATTCATAGGCTTCACGGCAATGGCGCGGGAGTTTAGCGTCTCGCCGACATCGCGGCCACAGCTTTCCGGGCATGGCATCGCGGGGCTGACGCAATTGATTTTTACACAGCGGGCAAGTAGCTTAGCCCGCCTTGCGCACCGTCCCTTGCCTGGCGTGGACCCGGCTTGCAGGGTTTCGTCCAGGCGGGCGAACGGTCGATCGGCTGAGGACTCGAAGAAGGATGAAGAAGTGGCAATGCATAGTCTGCGGCTGGATCTATGACGAAGCTGAAGGCTACGACGAGGAAGATCTCGCGCCTGGCACCAAGTGGGAGGACGTGCCCGAAGATTTCGTCTGTCCGGAATGTGGCGTGAGCAAAGAAGATTTCGAAATGATTGAAGTCGGCTAACAAGAACTCAAACAGGGCCTCCTCATGAATCTGACCATCCGGATACTCATTGGCATGGCTGCCGGACTGACGCTGGGCGTGCTCATCCAATGGTCGGGTGTGCCCGCCGATCATTTTCTGCGAGCGTTCGTCGTCGATGGCCTGCTCGACGCTGGCGGCGAAATCTTTATCCGGAGCCTGATGCTCATGGTGGTCCCGCTGGTTTTCGTGTCGCTGATCTGCGGCGCGGCGAGTCTTGGCGGTCACGGCAATATGGGGCGGGTGGGCCTCAAAACGATTGGGCTGTATCTGCTGACTACCGCGATTGCGATCACCATCGCCCTGGTGCTTGCACTTGTTATCAGCCCGGGCGAAGGCGCGGGTGACGGCGTTGATACCACCAGTTTTCAGATCAACGAACCAGCCAGCATCAAAGATACGCTGGTGGATATCTTTCCACGAAACCCCGTCGCTGCGATGGCCGAAGGCAACATGCTGCAGGTGATCGTGTTCGCCCTGTTGCTCGGCGTCGCACTCAGCCGCTGCGGTGCGGCCGGTGAGCGGATCAGAAGTTTCTTTGATGACTTCAACGAACTCATGATGAAGTTGATCACCATGCTGATTCAACTTGCACCTATCGGTGTCTTTTGCCTCATGGCGACGCTTTTCAGCAACGTCGGTTGGCAGGAAATTTACAAGCTGCTGGCGTATTTCCTGACAGTGGTGGCCGCACTCCTCGTGCACATGACGCTCGTGTACCCAACGTTGCTGATCGTGCTCGGCCGGCTCAACCCCGTCACTTTTATGTTGAAGATGCGCGAGCCGATGCTCGTTGGGTTCAGCACCGCGTCGAGCGGCGCGACGTTGCCCGTGACGCTCAGAACGATCAAGGAGAAAGTGGGAGTCAAAAACGAAGTGGCCGCATTTGCGATACCGCTCGGCGCAACGATCAATATGGACGGCACCGCGATCATGCAGGGTGTGGCGACGGTTTTTATCGCGCAGTTTTACGCCATCGATCTAACGCTGGCCGACTATCTGATGGTGATACTCACCGCCACGATGGCGTCGGTGGGTACCGCCGGTGTGCCGGGTGTCGGGCTCATCATGTTGACGATGGTACTCAGCCAGGTGGGCCTGCCGGTGGAGGGCATCATGCTCATCATCGGCGTGGACCGACTCCTGGACATGTTGCGCACGGCCGTTAACATCACCGGCGATGGCACGGTCTCGACGATTGTGGCGCGCAGTGAAAACGAACTCGACCTCGAGAGGTTTGAAGATCCCCAGGCGGGTCAGGTGTTAAGCGCCAACTGAAGGCGTCAGCCTGCTGGCGGCGTATGCTCACACGCTGATGTGGCCACTGTCCTGTGGTGCCCAGATCGACAGTAATCGCTCAGCCGTTGCCGGGTCGTTTGCCAGCAGTTCGTCGCCACGCTTTACCACTTCTGGAATCAGTCCGGCGTGTTCGTGCAGATCGGCGATTCGAAATTGCGTCTCGCCTGTCTGGCGCGCGCCCAGCAGCTCGCCGGGGCCCCGCAACTGGAGATCCTTTTCTGCGATGAAGAAGCCGTCCTGAGAGTCGCGCACGACCTGCAGGCGTTGTTTCCCGGTCGCCGACAGCGGGCTTTTGTAGAGCAGAACGCAGCTCGATTGAGACGCACCTCTGCCGACCCGGCCCCGCAGCTGGTGCAATTGCGCCAAGCCCATTCGTTCGGGATTCTCGATGACCATCAGCGTGGCATTGGGGACGTCTACGCCGACCTCTATCACCGTTGTCGCGACCAGTAGCTGTAAATCGCCGGCCTTGAAGCGAGTCATGACAGCGGCTTTCTCGCTCCCTTTCAGGCGCCCGTGAAGAATGCCGATCGCAACTCCCGGTAGTTTCGCTTTCAGCAACTGCGCCGTCGACTCCACGGCACTCACCGGTAAGTTGTCGGAGTCATCGATCAATGGACATACCCAGTATGCCTGCTGACCCGACTTGAGGAGTTGTGTCACGCGGGCAATAACCTCGTCTCTTCTGCCGTCGGCGATGACGCGCGTCGCGATGGGCAGGCGGCCTTTGGGCAGTTCATCCAGCGTGGAGACTGCCATGTCCGCATACAACGCCATGGTGAGCGTTCGCGGAATAGGCGTCGCCGTCATGACAAGCTGGTGCGGCGTGTGACCTTTGGCGCGCAACGCCATTCTCTGGTGGACGCCAAAACGGTGCTGTTCGTCGACGATGGTGAGTGCGAGCTGCTTGAACTCGACCTGATTCTGGAACAGCGCGTGGGTGCCGACGGCAACCAGCGCCCTGCCTTCGACGATGGCCTCGCGTGCGGCCGCGCGTTCCTTCGCGCCCTGCGAGCCGGTCAGCAGCACGACTTCGATGCCAAGCGGCGAGAGCCATTCGCTGAAGGTGGCGTAGTGCTGTTCCGCCAGTATTTCCGTTGGCGCCATCAGCGCAGTCTGCATGGCATGTTCGCTTGCGCGGATCGCGGCGAAGGCGGCAATCACGGTTTTACCCGAGCCGACGTCGCCCTGCAGGAGTCGCAGCATGGGTTTGTCCTGGGCGAGGTCTTCGAGCACTTCACGCGCGACCCGGCGTTGCGCCGCCGTGAGTTCGAAGCCGAGGTTCTTCAGCAGCATAGCGCCGAGCTTCTTCGCCTGGGGCAATGCCTGCGCGGTTTGACTCGCATGGGCGGCCTGGCGATGCCGCATCACGAGGTAGTAGGCCGTGAGTTCATCGCGGGCAATCCGGTTCCTGGCGGCGGCTATGGCGTCGGTGGCCGCATCGGCCGGCGGCCGGTGCAGATAGGCGAGGCTGTCGTATGGGGTGCCATCGTCGCTGGGCCACTCCATGTCCAGCAACTGGCTGGTCAGGCTGCGCAAACGTGCCTGACCGAGCCCCTTGGTGGTGGGATACACCGGCGTGAGTTCCGCTGCCGGTGGCTCGGGTGCAGTGTCGAAAAGACGATACTCGGGATGTGCCATCTCCAGACCTTCGCGGCCGAACCTCGCCTGACCAAAGCACTGCACAAACCGGCCGACGCGAAAGCCGGCCTGCTGATTCTTCGAGAAGTGGAAAAAACGCAGGCCCAGGAAACCGGTCTGATCCTCTATGGTTACGAACAGACTGCGGCGCCGGCCGTAGCCGAATTTCACATCGACGATTTCACCGCTGACGAGGGCTTCCTGTTCGGCCCGCAGGCTCTGCAGTGAGACGACCCGGGATCGATCCTGGTAGCGCAGCGGCAGGTGCACCAGCAGATCCATCGTGCGGAAGATGCCCAGCCGGGCGAGTTTTTCTTTCAGGCTTGGACCGACGCCCTTGAGGGCGTCAATGGGTTGGTTGGGATCAGCGATCGCCACCGGGTGCGACCATAATCGCTTCGATTTCCAGCTGTGCGCCCTTCGGCAGCGCCGCGACTCCGAGCGCGGCGCGCGCCGGGTACGGCGGGCTGAAGTGCGCGGCCATCACCTCGTTGATGGTCTGAAAATGATCGAGATCGAGCAGGAAAACCGTCAGCTTGACGAAGTCGTCGAGACTGCCACCGGCGGCAACGGCAACAGCCTGCAGATTCCGCATGACTCGATCCGCCTGGGCGGCAATATCGCCGTCGACCAGCTCCATCGTCGCCGGATCCAGTGGGATCTGGCCGGACAGGTAGACCCAGTCGCCCACTCGAACCGCCTGTGAATACGTGCCGATGGCCGCGGGGGCGTGCTCGGTATTGATGACGCTTTTCTTGCCGCTCACGCGCTTACCCGGTTGATGGACAGTACACTCATTATGTTTCTGAGGCGGCGAATCACGCGCGCCAGATGTTGTCGATCATGCACCGACAGGCGCACGATAACGCTGGTGAGCTCGGCGTTGCGCTCTTCGACGTGAATGTTCTCAACACCGGCATCCGTGTCGGCGATCGTGGCGGCGAGCTCGGCAATGACGCCCTTCTTCCGCTTGACTTCAATGCGCAGTGTCGTGAGAAATTCGCTGTTTTTCATCGCGGCCCAGTGCGCCGGAATGATTTCTTTCGCCCCCCGCCGACGGCGCACTTCCACCATATTGGCACAGGTCTCGACGTGGACGACGAAGCCTTTGCCCGGCGTCATATGGCCGACGATGGCATCGCCGGGAACCGGTCCGCAGCACCTGCCGTAAGTGATGACGAGGCCTTCACCGCCACGCACTGCGACAGGTCCGCCGGACTCCACGGGCACCCCCTCGAAGTTCGGATCGTCCACAGCAAGTAGACGCTGGGCGACGACGTAGGACATCAGCGTGCCGTTGCCGATGGCGGCCAGGACCTCGTCGAGGCGTCTGACGCCGAATTCTTTGAATACCCGGCGCAAACGGCGGAAATCCAGGTCGTTGATGCTCTTGTTTGCACTTGCCAGGGAACGATTCAACAACTGGCGGCCGAAGGCGATCGATTGTGACTCCTGTTGGGCTTTCAATGCCTGGCGGATGCCGGTGCGGGCTTTGCTGGAGACCACAAATGTCAGCCAGTCCGGGTTGGGTAGCGCGCCTTCGGAAGTGATGATCTCGACGTTCTGGCCGCTCTGCAGTTGCTGCGACAGGGGCGCTAAGTTGCGATCGACGCGACAGGCAACGCAGCCATTGCCGATATCGGTGTGCACGGCATAGGCGAAGTCGACGGGACAGGCGCCTTTGGGCAGTTCCAGGATATCGCCACTGGGGGTAAAGACGTAAACCTCGTCGGGAAAGAGATCGATCTTCAGGCTTTCGATAAACTCCAGCGGATTGCCCGCACGTTGCTGCAGATCCAGCAGATCCTTGACCCATTGCCGCGCTCGATGCTGGCTTCCCTGAAAATCCGCGTCCGCGGACTTGTACAACCAGTGACCGGCGATACCGTTGTCTGCCACAGCATCCATCTGCTGCGTCCGGATCTGCACCTCGATCGGCACGCCGTGCATGCCGAAGAGTGTTGTGTGCAGCGATTGATAACCATTCACCTTGGGTATCGCAATGTAGTCTTTGAAGCGCCCGGCAACCGGCTTGTAGAGATTGTGGACAATGCCCAGCGCGCGATAACAGTCATCGGGTTGATCCACGACGATGCGAAACCCGAAGACGTCCATGATCTCCGAGAACGACTTGTGTTGGGTCTTCATTTTCAGATAGATCGAGTAGAGATGCTTCTCGCGGCCGTTGACCTCGACGCGGATGCCTTCCTGGGCGAACGCGGTCTCGATGGATTTCCGCAGTTCCTCCATCAATTCTTTGCGATTGCCACGCGCGGCTCTGACCGCGGCGCCGATACGGTCTGCCCGCAGTGGATACAGCGCATGAAATCCCAACTCCTCGAACTCGACTTTCATCGAGTGGATGCCGAGCCGATTTGCGATCGGCGCGTAGAAATCCAGTGTTTCCCGGGCAATGCGTTTACGCTGCTCGCTCGACATCACGCCGATCGTCCGCATGTTGTGCAGACGGTCGGCGAGTTTGACCATGATCACGCGTATGTCTTTAGCCATCGCCATGGCCATCTTCTGGAAGTTCTCGGCCTGGGCTTCGGCCCGGGAGTGAAATATGGTCGATAGCTTCGACACCCCATCGACGATCTCCGCGACGGAATCGCCGAAGCGTTGACTGAGCGCCTTCTTGGCGACTCCGGTGTCTTCCATCACGTCGTGCAACAACGCAGCGATAACGGTTTCGGGGTCCATCCGCATGCCGGCGAGAATGTTGGCCACGGCCAGCGGGTGCGTGATGTAGGGATGTCCCGTGCGCCGCATCTGGCCTTCGTGGGCGGCTTCGGCGTAGGCGTACGCCTGCGCGACTTTCTGCACCTGATCCGCCGGCAGGTAACTTTCCAGCCGCGTCAGCAGGGCGGTGATCGTTGCGGGCGACGCGACGGTGTCGCGCTTGGCGTTCTCGGCGAGACGGGAGACGAAATAGGATTGGTTGCTGCCGGCGGGCGTCTGCTGCCCGGGCACAGCACCGTGTTTGCCAGGTTTCGGCTGCGGCTTGGTAGCGTTGCGATCAACGTCACCCTTCCGGGTCGATTGACCGGAAGAATGGTTGTCGGCAGCCTTGTCGTCGGCTTTAGAAGTTGCGGGTTTCGCCATCTCCGAGGTTGAATGACACTTCCATTTCCTCATCCTCCGTGGAGGCTTCCTGCGCGTCAAGCATTTCGTTAGAGATGAGACCGGCGGCGATCTCGCGCAAGGCAATGACCGTGGGCTTGTCGTTCTCTTCGGGCAGCAGCGGCTCAGCACCGTAGCGCCGCATATGGCGGGCACGGCGGGTTGCCAGCATCACGAGTGCGAAGCGGTTATCGACGTGGTCCAGACAGTCTTCAACGGTAATACGGGCCATTGCCGGCACCTGTTTTCAGCGAGCGCGCGAGTGTAACGGCGCCTACCCTGTCTGACAAGGGGTGTGTGCCGGTTGTAGCAGCGCCGGGCGGTGCGCCGGTTGTCCGTTGGTGCGACGGTTACTCGACGCGGCATCATTGCGTGGCGAGGAGTTCGTCGAGCAGCGCCCGCACGCCGGCAGAGGGGCAGACGCTGCGTCCGGGTCCGGCGCGGGTAATGGCGCGCATCTCCTGCAACGCTGCATCGAACTCGTCGTTGACCACGAGGTAGTCGAACTCGTCCCAGTGCGCCATCTCTCCGCGCGCCGCAGCGAGCCGGGCTTCGATCACCGCGGCATCGTCCTGACCACGCCGCTGCAACCGCGCCCGCAGCGTGGCGAGCGACGGTGGCAGGATAAAAATGCTGACAGCCTGCGGAAACACCTGGCGGATCTGTGCCGCACCCTGCCAGTCGATTTCGAGCACCACACTGCGGCCGGCGGCGAGATCCCGGGTCACCGCGGACATTGCCGTGCCGTAGAGGTTGCCGAACACCTCGGCATGTTCCACGAAGGCATTCTCAGCGATCATCCGTTTGAAAGTGCGAGTGTCGACGAAGTGATAGTTGACGCCATCGCGTTCATTGGGCCGCTTCTCCCGCGTCGTGTGCGAGACGCATACCAGCAGATTTGGCTCGTGTTCGAGCAGGGCCTTGACCAGAGTGGTTTTGCCGGCGCCGGAAGGCGCGGAGACGATGAACAGGACGCCTTTCGCGGCTGCAACCGGCGTGCTCGTGCGCGTGTCAAGGCTCATTCGACGTTCTGGACCTGCTCGCGAATCTGTTCGATCGCAACTTTCAGGTCAACGGCCTTCTGCGAAGTCTCGGCCAGGATCGACTTTGCGCCGAGGGTATTGGCCTCACGATTGAGTTCCTGGGTGAGGAAGTCCAGGCGGCGGCCGTGGGGACCGGGTCCGCGCAGGTTAGTGCGCGCTTCCTCGACGTGAATGCTGAGCCTGTCGAGTTCTTCGGCGACGTCGGCGCGTTGCGCGAGGAGTGCAATTTCCTGCTCGAGGCGGCTAGCGTCGACCTGTACCTGCAGTTCTTTCACCCGCGCGGTGAGTTTAGCCTGGAGTTGGTGACCCACCGAGTGGATTACCGCTTTCACGGCCGCCACGGTCGCGTCGATTTCTTGCAGGCGATCGTGGATCGTTGCGGCGAGTTGCGTGCCTTCGCGTTGGCGGTGGGCGATCAGTTCGCTGAGAGCCTCTTCGAACAGATCGCTGATGGCCTCAATGAGACCCGCATCTTCGAGATTCGATGTGTTGCCGATGATGCCTGGCCAGCGCAGCAGATCCATCGCATTCGGCGGCCCGATTTCCGGTGCGTCCCGCCGAATCTGCTCGAGCACAGCCAGTATCTGCAGGAGCAGCGGCCGATTCAGGGCGACGGTAGTTTCCCGCTCCTGTCGTTCGAGCCGCAGTGCACAGTCGATTTTACCGCGGCTGAGATGTTTGCGCAGCGTTTCGCGCAACTTATGTTCCTGTGAGCGCACCTGCTCGGGAAGTCGGAACTGAGTCTCGAGAAAGCGATGGTTAACCGATCGGATTTCCCACGTCACTGACAAGCCATCCAACTCAGTCTGTGCGCGGGCAAAGGCGGTCATGCTGTTGACCATTGAAACGTCTTCAAAATTGCAGGCGGCGCATTGTACCGCTTGCGTTGGGTAAAAGTAGGCTGCGACCTATAATGCGGGGGCACTGATTCTCAACACGGAAGACGAACAATGACCATTACCAGGCCCAGCGGCCGCCAGCCCGATGAATTGAGAGTGGTTCGATTTACCCGGGGCTTTACCGACCACGCCGCCGGCTCGGTGCTCGTGGAATTCGGCGCCACGAGAGTCATCTGCACAGCGAGTGTGGAAGATTCCGTTCCGGGGTTCCTGCGTGGCAAAGGCCAGGGTTGGATCACGGCCGAATATGGGATGTTGCCGGGCTCTACTCACTCCCGCGTGGATCGCGAGGCCACGCGCGGCAAACAGGGCGGCCGTACGGTGGAGATCCAGCGGTTGATCGGCAGATCCCTGCGCGCAGCCGTGGATATGTCCGCCCTGGGCGAGCGCACCGTGCGCCTGGACTGCGATGTGATTCAGGCCGATGGTGGAACCCGCACGGCGTCGATCACCGGGGCGTCGGTCGCGCTTGCCGACGCGCTCGCGCGAGTGGGGATTCAGGCGGCATTCAGGTCACATGTGGCATCTGTGTCGGTGGGAATCTGGCAAGGGACACCGGTTCTCGATCTGGATTATGCCGAGGACTCCACGGCTGAGACCGACATGAATGTGGTGACGCTGGCAAGTGGCGGCTTCGTTGAAATTCAGGGTACGGCCGAACGCCAGCCCTTCTCCCGTGAAGAACTCGCGGCGATGCTCGCGTTGGCCGAAAAGGGTACGCGGCAGCTGGTCGAATTGCAGATTGCTGCGTTAGAGGACGCGCTGTGACGACATTGACGACAGAGCTGGACAAAACTGCGCTGCTTGCGTTGCTGATCGAACAGCAGGTGCTGAAGTTTGGTGATTTCACGTTAAAATCCGGCCGCCGCAGCCCCTATTTCTTCAATTTGGGACGCATTAATACCGGGTCGGCGATCAGCCAGCTTGGCGCGGCTTATGCCGCGCGAATTTCGGCGCTGGCGCTCGATTGCGACCTCATCTTCGGACCGGCCTACAAGGGCATTCCGATTGCGGTCGCGGCAGCACAGGCCTTGGCCCGGCAGGGCGCTGACGTTGGCTGGGCGTTCAATCGCAAAGAAGCCAAGGACCATGGCGAGGGTGGCCAGTTCGTGGGTGCCGACGTCACTGGCCGGGTGCTGCTGGTTGACGATGTGCTCACCGCAGGCACCGCCATTCGTGAAGCGGCGAGCCTGGTGCTCGGTGCCGGGGCGACGCTCGTGGGCGTCGTGATCGCGCTCGACCGGCAGGAACGGCGTGCCGGCGGCGCCACGGCGGTTGCGGAGCTGGCCGAGGAACTCGGCGTGCCGGTGGTGAGTCTGCTCAACCTGCAGGACGTGATCGAGTACCTTGACTTAAAAGGGGGTCAGGACAACCATTCCCCCTCGGTGCTCGCACAAGTAAAGGCCTATCAGGCGGAGTACTGCGAGCTGCTGCCGGGTGGCTGAACTGGTCGCCCCAGAGAGCTTGAATCGAGCTTGCATGGATCCCGAGGAGTAGCAAAATGTCTGTCAACAATGTTGCCCTAAAGTTGAACCAGGCAAGCCGGTTCGGCGGCCGCGCGCGTGTCGTCGGTGTGCTCATTGTTGGCCTGCTGCTCACGAGTCTGGCACAGGCTGCGCAACCCCTGTACCGCTGGACGAACGATCAGGGTAAGCAGGAATATTCCCATTCCATCTCAGGCGACATGGTTGTCCGCGGTTACGACGTCCTCGACGGCCAGAGCATGCGCGTCGTGCGGAGGGTCCAACCACAGCTCAGCGAGAGGCAATACGCAGCGAAACTCGAGCATGAGCGACAGCTGGCCGACTGTAAGCGGGCAATGCGACGCGTCATCACGCTTTATCTCTCCATTGGGGACATCGAATCCGCCGAAAAGCAGATGCTGAAATCCATGGACAGCCGTATCGCCAACGCACAGGCGAATCTTGCGCTGGCGGAGAACCAGCGGCTGGGCCTGGAACAGGAAGCTGCGAACAAGGACCGCGCCGGTGAAATGCTGCAGAGCGCCTTCATCAACAGCATCGAGCGGGTGAAAATTCAGATCGTCAACCAGCGGCAGGAAATCGATAAGCGCAATCGGGAAAAAGACCAGGCGAAGCTTGATTTTGCCGAAGACCGGCGGGTATTCAGTCTGACCAATTGCGAGACGGATCTGGCCGCGCGCTGAAGGCTTGTCCGGACCCGCTGAAGGCTCTTCTCCAACCCCGCTGAAGGCTTCCTTCTCCAACCCCGCTGAAGGCTCTTCTCCAACCCGCTGGGCTCCTATAACGCTCCTCTAGCGGAAGACGGCCCTTTCCAGAGCCTGCCACTGCTCTTCCCAGCTGGCGGTAGGCAGCGACCGGAAATCGGTACGCACGAACTGATTGATCCGTCCCTCGGCTGCCGACAGGAACAGATTCGCCGCCGCTGCTATACCCAGCTCCGGTCCCGGTACCCGGGTTACGGCCCACTCCCGCAGGACCAGACGCAGCTGGGTTTCCAGGCGATCGAACAGTTGTCGCATGCGTGAGCGCAGCCGGTCTGTTTCACCCTGCAACGCATCTCCCGCCAGCAAACGAGCCAGACCGGGATTGCGCTCGGCGAACGACAACAGCAGCCACAACAGTTTGTTACAGCGCTGCTGGGCGGTGGGCTCCTCGATCATGATCCGGTTGACCCGGCTGAACAGACTCTCTTCGACGAACTCTATAAGTCCTTCGAGCATCTTTGCCTTGCTCGGGAAGTGCCGGTACAGGGCGGCTTCGGAGACGCCCACCTGGCGGGCAAGGGCTGCGGTGGTGATGCGCGAGCCCGGATTTTTCTCGAGCATCAGCGCAAGCGCTTCGAGAATTTCCTGGCGTCGGTTGGGTTTACTCATAGCCTGTGATCTTCGTGCCAATGCCCGCGTCGGTAAACACTTCGAGCAGTAATGAATGTGCGACTGTGCCATTGATGATCTGCACGCTGGCCACACCGTTTTGCAGTGCCGAAATCGCACATTGCGCTTTCGGCAGCATGCCGTCCTTGATCGTCCCGCCATTGATGAGCGATTCTGCCTGCTGCACGCTGAGTTGGGTCACAGTATTGCCGTCTGCATCGAGGATGCCGGGGGTATTCGTCAGCAGTATGAGCTTCTCGGCTGCGAGTTCTTCGGCGAGCTTACCCGCCACGAGGTCGGCATTGATGTTGTAGGACGTGCCGTTTTCACCCACGCCAATCGGCGCGATCACTGGAATGAAGTTCTCGCCAATGAGCGTGTTGAGGACACTGACGTCGACGCTCTCGACTTCACCGACATGGCCGATGTCGATGATTTCCGGCACCTCCATCTCGGGGTTGGTCTGGGAAAAAGTCAGCTTGCGCGCGCGGATGAGGTTGCCATCCTTGCCGGTAATGCCGACCGCGCGACCGCCATTTTTGTTGATGATGGAAACGATGTCCTGATTCACCAGACCACCGAGCACCATTTCAACCACGTCCATCGTCTCTTCATCGGTGACCCGCATACCGTGCACGAATCGCGTCGGAATGTTGAGGCGATCGAGGAGATCGCCAATCTGCGGTCCGCCACCATGGACCACAATGGGATTCAGGCCCACGAGTTTGAGCAGAACGATATCGCGCGCGAAGGTGTTCTTGAGTGTTTCGTCCACCATTGCGTTGCCGCCGTACTTGATGACCAGCGTGGTGCCGTGAAATCGTTGGATGTAAGGCAGCGCTTCGGTAAGAACGCTCGCAACGTTGCGTGCATCGGCTTCGGAAATCGTCATCGGCTCAGCCGATCGTCAAGTCAGAATCGATCGTATGCAGCTGATGCTGGAATATCTTTTTGATCCTATCCAGAGCAGCGTGGCCGTCGGCTTCAAAGCGCAGTGAAAGCATCGGGCTGGTATTGGAGGCTCTGAGCAAGCCCCAGCCGTCGCTGTAATCCACTCGAACGCCGTCGATGTTCGTCACCGTACCATTTCCCCATTCCCCCTCTTTTGCCAGCTTTTCGACAATTTCAAACTTCGCTTTCTCGGTGGTTTCAATTTTTATTTCCGGCGTTGAGACTGTGACTGGAAACTGTTTGAACAGCTCATCGACCGTTTTGTCTTCAGCGCCAATGATCTCGAGCAAGCGGGCGGCGGCGTACAGCGCGTCGTCGAAACCGTACCACCGTTCGCCGAAACAGATGTGACCGCTGAATTCGCCCGCCAGCAGCGCGCCCGTTTCCTTGAGCTTCGCCTTCATGTGCGAGTGACCGGTCTTCCACATGATTGGCCGGCCGCCATACTCACTGATCAGATTGTTCAAGTGTCTTGAACATTTCACATCATAGATGATGTCCGCACCGGGGTTGCGACCGACGATGTCCTGCGCAAAAAGCATCAGCATCCTGTCGGGCCAGATGATTTCGCCGCTGGCTGTCACCAGGCCAAGCCGGTCGCCGTCACCATCGAACGCAAAACCGAGCGCGGCTTCTTCATCCTTGACGACGTCGATCAGGTCCTGCAGATTCTTGGGATCCGCGGGATCGGGGTGATGGTTCGGGAAGTCGCCATCGACGTCACAGTACAGAGGTACGACTTCACAGCCGAGCTCCTCCAGCAGGCGGGGTGCGATGAGCCCGGCAACCCCGTTGCCACAGTCGACGACGACTTTACACGGCTGAGCGACCACCACATCTTCGACCACGCGGTCGATGTAGTGGTCGGTGAGATCCAGTTCTTCGATGTCGCCCTCACCGCGGGTCAACTGGTTTTCTTCGATACGCGTTTTCAGTGCCTGAATACGCTCCTCCGCCAGAGTCTCGCCGGCCAGCACCATTTTCAGCCCGTTGTATTCGGGCGGGTTGTGACTGCCGGTGATCATGATGCCGGTCGCCGTGTCCATCGCGTGGGTGGCGAAATACAGCAAAGGGGTCGGTACTTCGCCGATGTCGAGAACGTCGGCGCCGCCCTCCGTCAGTCCGCGCACCAGGGCTTCCTTGAGAGCAACCGATGAGTGCCTGCCGTCGCGGCCGACGGCAACCCGCGGCTGTTCGAGAGCCGCGGCTTCTGCCGCAAATGCTCTACCGATCCAGTAGACGACGTCTTCGGTCAGATTCTTGCTGGTAATGCCGCGGATGTCGTAGGCACGAAAAATTTCCGGCGCGAGCTGCAACCCCATATCCGCTGGGCTTACATCTTCACTGACCTCGATGCCGAAATTCTCCTTGGCATCGCTGGCAACATCGAGCAACCGTTCTTTGGGCGAATCGAGGAGATTGTCAACGTTGCCGTCTTTGCCGTTCTCGCCAACGTCGAGCGATTCTTTCGACGTCGCCTCAGTTTGCCCGCGAGCCGACTTCTTGGCAGGATCTTTTTTCGCCTTGCCGTATTTCGCAAAGCTGCGTGCCAGCGCCTGAAATACCGGCAATTTGTACTCTTCGGGTTGCGCGCTGCGGCCGCGCAGCAGGCGGGTGACATAGCTCTCCAGCGCCTGGGCATCCACGTCTACTTTGCGCGCCAGCGAAGAAAAGGCGAAAGAGATGCCGGCGAGCACGAAGCCCAGGATCACGCCGAGTGCGCTCAGCAGATCCAGGAGACTGGCAACCGGTTTCAAGTTGTTGAGGTTTGGGGTGAATAACAGTTGCCAGTGATTGGCGATGAGCTGGGTTCTGAGGCTGCCGCCATCGCCGGAAGAACTGCCCCAGCTGAAAACCTCCGTTTCGGCCGAGCCTGGGAGAACCTGCCGGATACTGATCTCACCGAACTTCGCATCCATGTAAGTCAGTGGCTGATAAAAAAAGCTCTGTTTGTCGAATGCGACGAACAGCACCCCGACGACGATGCCTTCATGGGTGATGGGTTGGGCGGCGAACACTAGATCCTGCTGATTCAGGCTTACCTCCGGACCAACAAACGGCTGCGTCTCTGCGCGCTTCATCAAGTCCAGTGCGGCAAAAGAAATCGGTATTTCGGCGTTGAGCTCAACTCTTGCCCGGCCTTTTGGAATGATCGCCACGCGTCTGGCAAATGCTGTTTGTTGCGTCAGGCGGACGTTTACGACTTCGATGAGATCGTCGTCGTAACTGATGAGCGCATTTACCGTCTGCGGCGCGGTTGCCAGCGCGTTGACCTGTTGCTGCAGTGTTTTGATTCTGCCGTTGACGTAGCCGACAAACGTAGTGTTGAGAGCTGCGCTGGTTTGCGCGCGGTGATCGGCGTTACTGCTGGCGACGAGTTGCCACCAGGTGATCGCAGTCGCACAGATGACGCCAACGATCGAAAACGCGATGGCGATGAGAGCGTGATTCCATAAGCCGGGTGCGGTTGACTTTTTTTTGCGGCCGCGAGACTTCGCGGGACTGCCTTCCTCAGTGGCGTGTTCCAAAGTTGCTTTTCCTTACCGAACCCCCGGTATGTTAGTGCGCCGACCCGAGGCTTGCTAGCGTGAACCGCTAATTTGCCACGTCTGCCGGGTTTGCGCCCGCTAACTGGTCCACAAAAAGAGCAGACACTTCGGCCAGGATGGTCCACGCTAGCGCATATTTATCGCTTTTTGCTAGCTGTGTCTCACCCTCCGCCCAGATGAGGGTGGCGGCATTCTCATCGGAATTGAAGCCGATGTCCGGTTGTGAAACATCGTTGACGACGATGGCGTGCAGCTTCTTGCGTTGCAGTTTCGCCCGCGCGTTTGCCAGTGGCTGAGTGGTTTCCGCGGCAAAGCCTACGACGACCGGTGGGTTTGTCTGCTGCGCAATGCTGGCGATGATGTCAGGATTTTCGATCATTTCGAGCGTCATCGAGCCGCATGGCTCTTTGCCGGTCTTCTTCTTAATCTTCTTCTTAATCTTCTCTTTGGCCACCTGTGCCGGCCGGTAGTCGGCCACCGCTGCCACGCCGATGAAGAGGTCACAGTCGCGCGCGGCGCGTTTGGCGGCTTCGAACATTTCCAGCGCGCTCTCCACGGCCACCAGAGTCACGCCTGTGGGGGCTGCAAGATTGACCGGTCCGCTGATGAGTGTCACCTCAGCACCGGCATCGCGGGCAGCGCGCGCCATGGCATAACCCTGTTTGCCGGAGCTCATATTGCTGACGAAGCGCACCGGATCAATCGCTTCGCGGGTGGGTCCCGCCGTGACGACAACGCGGCGGCCAGCCAGAAACTGCTCCTGCCGTGGGTCGGTGGCGGCCAGCGCACGCGGCGTCTGTGGCATAGCTGCGGCCAGATCGGCGACGATATCAACCGGTTCGACCATGCGCCCTGGGCCCACCTCGCCGCAGGCCTGATCGCCGCTGGCGGGCCCTATGATGCCTGCCCCGTCGGCGCGCAACGTCGCGATGTTGCGTTGCGTGGCGGCGGCCTGCCACATGACCTGGTTCATTGCCGGTGCGAGGTACAGCGGACTCTCACCCGCCAGGCACACCGCGGTGAGCAGATCGTCGGCCCGACCGCTGGCAAGACGGCTCAAGATATCGGCCGTTGCCGGTGCAATCACGGTCAGATCCGCCCAACGGGCAAGCTCGATATGACCCATCGACGCCTCTGCTGCCGGGTCCCACAAGGTATCGCGCACCGCGACCCCGGCAACCGCCTGCAGGCTGGTTGGCGTCACGAAATGTCTGGCGCTGTGCGTCATGACTACTTGTATTGCAGCCCCGGCCTGACGCAACAAGCGCACAAGCTGCGGTGTTTTATACGCAGCGATGCCACCGGAAATGCCGAGTAGGATCCGTTTATTTTGCAGCGGACTGGCTTGCCAATCACTCATGAGGCGCGATTCTAGCATGCAGATTGCCGATCAACCGAGATCACGAATTCTGCAGCTGGGAGCGGATTTTCTGACAGATGCCGAACTGCTCGCGGTGTGTCTGGGGACCGGCAAGGCGGGCGTCAATGTGCTCCAGCTCGCCCGCGAGCTGTTGCATCACTTCGGCTCGATGGCCGGTTTACTCGACGCCGAACCGGCCGTTCTCCTGGCGTGGCCGGGCTTGGGTCCGGCCAAGGTCGCCGTCCTGAAAGCCAGTGCCAGCCTCACGGAGCGCTGTGAGCTTGCGCGACTCAATACAGGCCCGCTGTTAACCCGCTCGGATGCCGTGCGTGGCTATCTTCGAGCCAAGCTCGGCCATGCAGAACGGGAGATTTTTGCCTGCCTTTTCCTCGACTCCCGACACCGCTTGCTGGCGTATGAAGCGCTCTTTTTCGGCACCCTGGATCGGGCGAGCGTGCATCCGCGGGAAATTCTGCGGCGCGCTCTGGCGTTGAACGCCGGTGCGGTCATTTTAGCTCACAACCACCCCTCCGGCGTAGCCGAGCCCTCCGCGAGCGATATCGAACTCACCGGCAACCTCGTAGAGCTGCTGCGGCAGATCGATGTCCGCGTGCTCGATCATCTGGTGATTGGACGTGGCTCGGAGGTATCATTTGCCGAGCGGGGCCTGCTCTGATCTGCCAGCGGTGGGCGAGCGAATGTGGCGGTTACTGCGGTGAACGCGGGTAGTGCCCGTCTGAGACACCCGCCGAACGCGTGCGGGCTTGTTCCGCGCGACGCGCTGGTGTATAAACGCGCCTCTTTTTTTCTGGCTGAGCAACATGTCGCAAGTCTGTCAGGTGACCGGTAAGCGCCCGATGACGGGCAACAACGTCAGCCACGCGAATAATCGAACGCGCCGCCGCTTTGCGCCCAATCTGCACAAACATCGGTTCTGGGTGGAAAGTGAAAATCGCTTCATCCGGTTGAAGGTCTCTGCCCAGGGCATGCGGATCATCGACAAGAACGGCATCGATTCCGTGCTCGCCGATATGCGCAAGCGCGGCACAAAGGTCTGAATCGCACGTAACCGCACGGGAATTCATCATGCGAGAAAAAATCAAATTGGTCTCCAGTGCCGGTACCGGCCACTACTACACGACGGATAAGAACAAGCGCAGCACGCCCGACAAGCTGGCGCTGAAAAAGTACGATCCCGTCATCCGCAAACACGTCATCTATACGGAAGCGAAGATCAAGTAGGCCCGCCGCCTGGCGCCCTCGATCGCCGAACTCCCTGCGTGCCGGAACTGCCGGAAGTCGAAACCACCCGCCGCGGCCTTGCAGCGCTGGTGGAAGGTGAGCGGATAGACAAAGTAATTGTCAGAAATCCGAACCTCAGATGGCCCGTCGACCTGCCCGATGGGATTGCCGGGCAGACAATCGAGCGAATTTCCCGCCGCGCAAAATATCTGATCTTCGAGTTGCAGCGAGGCTGTCTGATCGTCCATCTGGGCATGTCGGGAAATCTGCGGGTCGTGCCCGTGGGTGCGGCCTATCGCAAGCACGATCATGTGGCCTGGCGGCTCGCCAGCGGCAGCGAGCTGCGGCTGCACGATCCAAGGCGCTTCGGCAGCGTGCACTGGCACAGTGCGGAGCCGCTGACGCACTGGTTGCTGGCAAATCTGGGTGTAGAGCCGTTGGCCAACGAGTTCAACGGCGCCTACCTCAAGGCCCAGGCGGCCAAACGCCGCGCGCCGGTCAAGAACTTCATCATGGACGCCCGCGTCGTCGTCGGCGTAGGCAATATTTATGCTAACGAGGCGTTGTTTCTCGCGGGAATCCGACCCTCACTGCGGGTAAATAGGCTACCGCTGATTGCCTGGGACCGCCTGGCGCACGCGATCCGCGAGGTTCTGCTCGAGGCGATCCGGCTGGGCGGCACAACCCTGCGGGACTTTGTTAAGCAAGATGGCAATCCCGGATATTTCACACAATCCCTCAATGTTTATGGCCGGCAGGGCGAGCCCTGCCGGCGCTGTGCGACGCCGCTGACCGGCTGCCGAATCGGCCAGCGGGCGACAACCTATTGCCGAAGTTGCCAACGAACCCGGGGTTTCGGCGCATAGCCGGTGGTAGAGTGCCGTGCAAGTCAGAGAGGAAACGCTATGAAATTCATCAACAGACTGCTCACTGCGCTGGTTTTGACCTGCATTATCAGTGTGCCTGCCATGGCGGGGCCCGAAGACGCGCCAAGCGCCGAAGCAGTCGCCATCGATGTCATCGTTGCCAGGCCGCTGGGAGTTGTGATTACTGGCCTGGGTGCAGCACTTTTCATTGTCAGCCTGCCGTTTTCACTATTGGGGCGTAATGTCGGAGAGGCAGGCAAAGCACTGGTGGGCGGTCCGGCCAAGGAAACGTTTTTGCGCTGTCTGGGCTGCAGCCGCGACCGCAGCGCCACCTATACGGACTGATAACCGCGCTACTGTTTGAAGTGGTCGACCACCGCCGGGTGGACGAAATCGGCGATATTGCCGCCCAGCGACGCAATTTCGCGCACCAGCGTCGATGAGATGAAGGAGCACTCCTTGTTCGTCGGCAGAAACAC
>SMVA01240955.1_pt1 | contig 40829 bp, 44 predicted proteins | sample 2456451 | NCBI WGS metagenome assembly SMVA01 (sample SAMN11095933, study PRJNA526329) | marine sediment metagenome | biome: Marine sediment; feature: Surficial sediment; material: Deep marine sediment; isolation source: Hadal surficial sediment | place: Pacific Ocean | collected 2014-05 | depth...
AATTTGCTGCCTGTCCCCAAAATGCTTCCAAAATGCCGATTCGCGATTGCTGCCTGTCCCCAGTTCGATTTGCTGCCTGTCCCCAATTCGCAGGCAAAAAAACTCCGATCGTGAGATCGGAGTTTGAGAGGAAACCGCTGCCACCGGGGGAGAGTGGGAAGGGGGGATCGGTGGCAGCGATTGGGGGATCGTTTAGAGTCGCTTGGAGATCCTCTTAATCGTCATCGGAATCGTGGTCGTGTCGTCTGTGGCCATGATTCCTGCGGCCGTAGCGTTTGTGACTGCGGTGTTTCTTGCTGTCCCAGTTGGCACGCGCTGCGGCGATCTTCTGGCGCCACATCTCGCGGCGCTCGGCGCGGGCGGCCAGTTGCTCTTCCGAGAGCGCCGGCTTGCAGACTTTGTAGCGCTTATAGCGGCCGAGATCAGGTCGATAGACTAAGCGTTTCTTGCAGACGAGTCCGGCTGCGGGTGCAGTGACCTTCTCCTCCACAACGGGCGGTGCTTCAACGCTCGGGCACTGCTTGGCCAGACACTCCGGAGGCGCGCTTGGCGCGAACATACCGGCGTTGACACACACGTAGTTGGGGGCGCCGTCGACGCACATGCATGAGCAACCGTTATCTGCCGTTTGTGCCATCGCCGGGCTGAAGCCCAGCGTTGCGAACAACAGTGTTGCGAGTATTCCGATAACTTTCAGTCGTATATTCATGTCTGCGACTCCTGAACAATCAATTGGCAGCTCTACTGCCTGTGTCTTCGAGAGCTACCTTAGTGGTGCCAGAAATTCAGATATGTGACGAGAATCACGAAAAATGTTGCCCTCGTGTAAGGGTTTGTATGGCGCCGGGATAGCGCCGCGAGACCCGTGGTTCGGCGAAAGTGGCTGCTAACCCAGAGAGCATGGTCGTGGGCAAACCAGGCAGCAGTTGACCCTCAGATCGACTATGGCATGGTGTCGCCCTGTTTTCTGCCGACCGGAAGGATGTGCGATGCGCCAGGCTTTACACCTGCGATTCCTGTTATTTCTGCTGTTTTCCGCCTGCACGGGTGCACCAAATGCACCCGATGCTTCGGCTGGGCCGGAATCTGTGGTGCCAGAGGTACAAGTCTGGCCGCACGGTGCGATGGTCGCTGTGGCGAATCCGTATGCCGCTGAAGCCGCCGCGGCGATTCTGCGGCGTGGTGGGCATGCCGTGGACGCAGCGATTGCCGCGCACGCCGTGCTTGGTCTGGTCGAGCCACAAAGCTCGGGGCTCGGTGGTGGCGCATTCATGCTGGTCTACGAACGCGCAGATGACCGCGTGATTGCCTACGATGGCCGGGAAACCGCGCCGCACGCGGCGACGCGAACCATGTTTGCACCCGCCGGCAGACCGTTGAGTCGCCTTGAAGCCTGGCAAAGTGGCTTGTCTGTGGGTACCCCGGGCATCGTTGCCCTGTATGAACTCAGCCACGCAAACCACGGCAGACTGCCCTACGCAGAGGTGCTTGGCCCTGCCATAGAGCTGGCGCAGGCAGGATTCGAGGTTTCGCCGCGGCTTGCCGGTTTTCTCGAGCGGATTGCTGCCTTCAGCCGGCTCGATGACAATCCCGCGAGTGCTGCCTACTTCTATCCCGGGGGGCAACCGCTGGCGGTCGGCAGCCTGCGCCGGAATCCCGCCTATGCAACGACGCTGACGAGGGTCGTGCAGGAAGGTGCTGCGGCTTTTTATACGGGCGAAATCGCAGCGGAGATCGTTGCCGCGGTGGGTGCGAAACCGAACCCCGGCTCGCTTGCATTGAGAGATCTCGCGGCGTACGAAGTCAAAACCGCTGAAGCACTGTGCGTGGAAGTTGCCAGGCAACGGTTCTGTACGATGCCCCCACCATCATCCGGTCTCGCGTTGATCATGACACTCGGACTCTATGACCGTCTGATCGCAGACAAATCGCCAGCTGATGCGCCGCAACGGCTGTCTGCATTTGTCGATGCGTTACGTCTTGCGTACGCCGATCGCGACCACTACGTCGCAGATCCGGCATTTGTCGCAGTCCCAACTGGGGATCTGCTCAACGCGGATTATCTCGACGCAAGGTTCAGGCAACGATTTGCGCCGTCGGTAGCGCCCGTACCTGGAGATCCGGGGGAGGTGCTGCGCGACGCTCCTGTCATTCAGCGATGGGGCCGTGACACCACGGCGGAAACCCCCGGCACCACTCACCTTTCAATCGTCGATCTCGATGGCAATGCCGTAGCCATGACGGCGACCGTGGAAGGCGTATTCGGTTCTTCGCGCTGGGTGGGCGGGTTTTTGCTCAATAACGAGATGACGGATTTTGCCAGACAGCCGAAGTTGCACGATAAACTGGTCGCGAATACGGTGGCACCTGGCAAGCGGCCGCGGTCTTCCATGTCGCCGTTGATGGTGTTCGATGCCGCCGGCGAACTCAAAATGGTGACAGGCTCGCCGGGTGGTAACTCGATCATCAGCTATGTCGCGAAGACACTGGTCGGTTCGCTGCGCTGGGGCCTGAGCGCCCAGGAAGCTGTAAATCATCCCAACATCGTTGCCCGCGGACTCAATGTGCGCGTAGAGACTGGTGTTGCCAATGGCCCGGAAATTGCGCGCATGCTGGCCGCACAGGGCTATCCCGTGCAGGAGCGGGAAGGCGAAAATTCAGGCCTGCATGTGATTATGGTTGGCGCCGATGGCCTGGAAGGCGCGGCTGATCCACGCCGCGAAGGGGTGGTGATCTCGATAGACGCCAGCGGTGTATCCAAGAATGCAGCCAGCGATGTCGTCAGTAACATAAAAAGGTAGACAGCTTTGATCCATTCAGCCCGCGGTTTATGCCGCGCCAGTCACTGTGTCCTGATGGGGCTGCTTCTGACCCTGCTGTGGCAGGTGGCATTTGCGGCGAGTGAACCCACTCGAGCCGCGCACGGGATGGTTGTCTCAGCAGACACCTTCGCCTCGTCGGTCGGTGTCGAGGTGCTGCAGGAAGGTGGCAATGCGGTAGATGCAGCCATTGCGACGGCTTTTACGCTTGCCGTCACTCACCCAACCGGAGGCAACATCGGCGGCGGCGGCTTTCTCATCCATCAACCCCGTGCCGGAAAGCCGATTGCTTACGATTTTCGCGAGTCAGCACCGGCTGCTTCGCATCCAGGGATGTGGCTCGACGACGGGGAGTACAACTTCCAGCGACACCATCTCAGCCATATGTCGGTGGGTGTTCCGGGCACCGTCGCGGGGTTGTACATGGCCTGGCAGGACAGCGGATCGTTACCGTGGGAGAGGCTGGTGGCGCCCGCAATCGCACTGGCCCGCGATGGCTTCGTCATATCCGATGGCCTGGCCAGATCGCTGCGCAACGGCCTGCAGCGGATGCGGAAATATCCGGCATCGATGGCGCAGTTTTCGAACGATGGAGTTGCCTTCGTCGCAGGCGAGATCCTGCAGCAGGCAGATCTCGCCGACTCGCTCAGCCGAATTGCAAAAGACGGTCCGGCCGGATTTTATCAGGGGCCCACTGCGGACTTCATCGTCGCCGAGATGAGGGCCAACGGTGGCCTGATTACGCACGCTGATCTCGCGAACTATCGCGCGCATCGGCGGGAGCCGGTGCAGGGTAACTACCGGGGGTACCGCATCGTCTCGATGCCGCCGCCGAGTTCCGGGGGCACGACGCTGCTTGAAATGCTCAACATACTCGAAGCCTACGACATCGCGAGCCTGGGCTTCGGCTCAACGGCAACGCTGCACCTCATGATCGAGTCGATGCGTCGTGCGTATGCGGACAGGGCACGCTACCTCGGGGATCCTGAGTTCAATGACAATCCCGTCAGCAGATTGATATCGAAGAGTTACGCGCGCGATTTGCGCCTCACGATCCGGCTTGATCAGGCATCGGTCTCCTCGGCGACGGATTTCGTATGGCCCGCAGAAAGCGAGGAAACCACTCATTTATCCGTTGTCGACAAAGATCGCAATGCCGTGTCGCTGACGTACACCCTGGAGTACGGTTACGGCTCCGCCATCGTAGTCCCCGGTGCTGGATTTCTCCTGAACAATGAGATGGGAGACTTCAACGCTGGCCCCGGCCTCACAAACGCCAACGGTCTGATTGGCACGCCGGCCAATCTGGCCGAACCCGGCAAGCGGATGCTGTCGAGTATGTCGCCAACCATCGTTACCCGAAACGGCGAGCTGTTTATGGTTACAGGGACTCCCGGCGGCCGAACCATCATCAACACGGTATTGCAGACACTGCTGAATGTAATCGATCACGGCATGAACGCGCAGGCGGCGGTGGACGCCGGCCGCATTCATCACCAGTGGTTGCCGGACAAGTTCTATTACGAACGGCAGTCGTTTTCGCCGGACAGTATTCGCCTGCTCGAAAAACTTGGCCACATAGCCGTTGAGCGCAAGGTGCAGGGCTCGGCTCAGGTGATCGTCGTCAATGTCGATGAAATGTCGCTCGAAGGTGGTCAGGACAGACGCCACGCCGATTCCGCGGCGGTGGGTTACTAGCAGCACGATTTCAATCCAGGCGAATTCTCAAGGCGATCGTAGCCCCGGGGTAGTTCGACATGACGCGGCTGTAGACGCGGTTGTCCCACTCGTAGAAAACGCGATAGCCTGTAACGGTATCTGATTCGACGAGATGAGTTGTGCACGCGTAGCCCAGATCCCAACGCAGTTGCGCCATCAGATCGTTCGAGCGGCTGGGCTTTGCCGGGCATTCCTCGACCTGCGTGGCGCCACCCGTTAGAGATTCCACATTCACGACCGGCGCGTTGACACGCAATTCCCGTGCATGACCTGCTGGCGCCATCGACAGTAGTGCCACCAGCATTGCTACCGCGAATCCGTGGCGCGCGTCCAGGCGTCTGTAGCGTGTTCGTGTGTTCATATTCGAATGCTCTATGGTGCCCCCAGGCTTGACCAACCCAGCGTTTCCAGAGTGGCGACGTCGGTCGGTCCGAGCCCAGTTTCGTGAATCACCATCAGAACCTCGTAGGTACCATCGGCCGTGATCTGGGATGTAAAGCTGGCCCCTTTGACCTGCTTGTCGAGAAACCTGGCGAAGCGTTTCGCGTGAAGATTCGAATCGAATGCGACCGATCGGGTGGTGCTCAAAGCGGCTTCTCGATTGCTGGACTGGTTGTTGATTTTCGTTTGCTTGCTTGTCACCTTACGGGCGTAGTTTTTGGCACCTTCCGGGAGTGTGGATGACCGACTGATCCTGCCTGGCCCATAGTTGTAGGCCGCGAGCGCCCGTTCGACATCGCCGCCAGATCCGTGAAGCAGCTGTTTCAGATACCGCGCGCCGAGTTCGATGTTCAAGCATGGATTGTAGAGTTCGGAAACACGCCTTACCCCGAGGTCCTTCGCGGTTCCTGGCCACTGGATTTGCATGATTCCGTGCGAATTCTTGTTAGACCTCGCGTCCGGATCCCAGCCGCTTTCGATTGCGGCAACCGCCAGCAACAGGTCCACCGGCACTCCATGCATTTCCGAGGCTATTTCGAAGCACGACTGGTACGGGTAGCGCTCAGCAGCAGACACCGGTAGTGCGAAACACAGTAGCGCGGTGAAGAGAACGAGCGTCCTCACGGTGCACGATATCCGGTCACGGCGGCAATCTCGTCGAGCAGCGCGTCGCGTTCATCGATTGAGGCGTAGTCGAACACCACCTGATAGTCGCCCGGACCCTGACGCGCCACGGCAAACGGGTGCTGAAACTGATCGGAGAGCTGGCGCGCAAAACCTTCCGCAGACATCTGGGAGTGGAAGGAGACCCAGACGGGCTCCGATTGCCTGTGGGCGGTGGTTTGGCCGAAGGTGTTTGCAGAGTGGCTGGCGAGATCGACTGGCGCGCTTGCCTCGGCTTGCGCGCTTGCCGCGACAGTCTCGGCCGCTGGCCGCGTGCTGGCGGCAACCTTGGGCGCTCGCTCAAACGATGCACCGGCGACGCCCGCCGTCGGCCTATCGTCGGCAATCGCCTGTGGCATTGGCCCCGCCGATATCGCTACCTCCCGGGCGGCAGGTTCGCTGCGGGAAAATTTCTCTGCGAGAACGTCGAAAGCGTCCACGGCGATCGCAAAAGGCGACTCAGGAGAGTTCGGGTTGTCAGATGTCGTGGGCTCTCGCGCCGGTCCGGGCGATGTTCCAAGCAATGTACTGGGCGGTGTGTTGGGCGATATGCTGAGCGTCGGATTTTCGAAAAGCACCTCGCTGGTCGTCTCAATTATCGCATCCCACAGATTGACCACTTTGTCGAATAGAGGATTGGTCGGCGCGTCGACCGCAGTCGCGGCAAACAGCGTAAGTGCTGCGCCGATTATGATCCCGAGTATGAATCGCATGACTGACTCCTATAATTCGGTGATGCCTTGTGGCGTATGGTTGAGGTGCATTGCACGCCATTGATAAGCGCCCTGATGCTGCGCCAGCAGTCGATCGAGCCGGTCGAGCCAGGTACGGTGATCCCAGGATTGGTCTGACTCGCAAGGCCCTCGCGCGATATGCCGAGCGATTTCCCGCGCAACCTGACGATCGTTCACCGCAATTGCGTAGAAACCAACGTCCGCCGTCTGCGGACTTGCGCTGGGCGTAATTCTCAGTCGGAAGATTCGTTCTCCGGTCTCGGCTACGCGCGGGTTACGCGTACAGGAAGTCGAACTCAGCGAGCGGCCGTTGCTCGAGAGCACAAACAGGTAAGCGGGTGCCAGAAGATCGAATGAGATTTCCACACAGTTGTGGGCCTGTACCTGGCGACGGTTGCACACACGACTTCGCGCACCGGTCGGCTTGACCGAATCGCTGAACGACAAGCTGGTAAGCAGATCCGCCGTGCGGCGAGATTGCGGCTTCGATTCGCCGGGATGGCGATCAAGCCCGATGACGAACACGGAAGCCAGCCGCTGTTTATTACCCTGTGTGATATCTGTCAGGGTTAGAGACAGTTCGTGCGTTTGATTGCCAAGAGGGCTCGCCTGCAGCGAAAGCAGCCAGCGGGCCTCGGTTTTGTCCGGGGTCACAGCGCCGATTGGTGTGAGGGCGAGGTCTTTGCGCAGTTGTCCAAGAATTCGGGTCAGCTGCCGGGTTTCCGACGCTTCAAAATAGAGGGGACCATCGAGGCCATCGGGGAGCGCGCAATGCAGATGCCTTTGCATGATGTTGGCTATCTGCTCGCCCGCACTGATTCGAAGCGGGCTGTCGAGCGTACCCCTGGGCGGCAGGGAGAACGCCTCGTGTAAAGCCGTCTTCTCGGCGGTGGTCAGGCGGCCCTTCCAGGTGAAGTTGACGCCACTCACCCAGATCGACTCTGCAACATCCACCATTGAAATATTCAGTCGATGGCGGCGACTGCCATTACGCTCGATCTCAACGCCGAGCAGGTAAGGAATCACTGTGGGCGTACCGCAGGTCTCGCGGGTCTGGTTCCAGGCGAGCCGCACGCCGGGGTTGCGCAACAACAGCTGCGTGAGATGTTCTTCAACCGCCTGATGCAGTTTGCTGCCGTTTGCCAGAGGCTTGCCATCCTGCATTGCAACGAAGCGGACAGTTTCGCCTTTGAATTTAGGATGCTGGCTCAACAGTTCCGTCAACTTCGGGGCGACACTCGTGTTCAGCCAGCGGCCCAGAGCATCGTTCAACAATCCTGTGTCTGCCTGCGCAGCAGCACTGAGCCACAGGCACGACCAGATCAGCCTACGAGCGATGCCGAGCCACATGGTGAACCTCTCCATAGCGGTTGATAACGAGTTGACCGCTTCGTACCGATGCGATGTGGTTTTCGATCTGATTGCGAATCGCGGGTGGGATTGCAATTGCCCAGGTGAATGGCGCAGCCTGCGACTCCGTGCGCTCGAGAGCATCGAGTATGAGCCTCGGCACGGTTTGCTCCATCAGTTCATACACCTGACCCGGCGCATCGACCCGCTGAAACCGGTAGTTCGGCTGCAGCGCAAACACACCGGATTCGTTATAGGCGAATACGCGAATGTCGCCTTTAGCGATCAATCTGAGAAAGTCGCCGTCGGAGGCAAACCTGAGACTCAAACCCTCATCCTCCATGTTCTGCGAGCTAAACGGGGGAGCCGCTGGTGCAGCAGGCTTTTCAATCGGCGCTGCCTCGGGTGCTGACTGGACAGGTGCGGTGGCAACGACCTGTTCTGCGATAGGTCTGGCCGCGGGAATTGGTATCGGCTGAATTGCGCTGGGCGTGGGTTCAAGCGTTGGCATCGGTGCAACGCGCCGCACGGTGGAACGTGTAATTTTCGCTTCCGGCTTCTCGATAGGCTGCTGCCAGCGCGGTTCTGGTTCATGCGCTTGTGCTGGTTTCACGATACTGGGTGCCGGTGTCTCGGGTGCTTCCCCGTTGCGGACCAGCGCGAGTATTGCAATCAGGCAGAAAGCAATTATTGCCATAAAACGCATGACGTCCGCCTGCAGGCTTTCGCTGTCGATTGCAGGACCGACCGGGTTAGGCGTCATGACTGGTCTCAAAGCCTGTGAGCTGTTGCTCGATACGTCGCGTCGACGCGACGAGGTCTTTCAGGTCGGCTTTGTACAGGCCGTCGTAGAATATGTGCAACTGTGCGCCCACCATCATCGTCTTGCCCAGACGCATGAGATAGCCGCCCATGGCGCCCACGATCGTGGTGGTTAAAGCCAGCAAAATGCCACCATCGACCAACTTCTGCAGCACGGAGCTTGCTGTATCCACCAGAGCCTCTCCGGGATCGCCCAGAGCGCTCTGCAGGGCGCTACGCATTCCGACAGCCGTCCAGATCACGCCGATACCGACAAACAAGTGGATCCACACGTCGGACAACTGATCGAGTTCAACCACTTCCTTAAGCATCGGTTCCCGATTGAGTATCTGGTGCAGGCGCGAAAGGTTCATGAGATAGACAGTCAGTACAACTGCGAACAACCACACGGAACCGCCGAGGTTGATCTCGATCCAGCCACCCAGGGTGGCTCTTGCGGAGCCGCTCTCACCCGCCAGATTCGGCGAGTCAGCGAGCAGCAGCGCAATCAGGACGAGCACGATTCCCGCGCCCATTCCCCAGCCGAATCCCCAGGTGCGTGAGCTCAATTGCTTTTTCCGGCCGCGCAGGCCCGACAGGTTGCCTCGAGAACCAGATCGGCTTCTTTGAGGAGGTTGTCGGCACGGTAGAAACTTGCGGAGTCTGCGCTAACGCGCATGAGTCCCAGTTCCTTGTCGTGCAACTCAGCGCGCATATCGGACAGCACCTGACGCCGGACCGGGCAGGTCTGGGAGCAGGTGTTGTAGTCGCCCTGCAGAGAAACGAACTTGATATTGAAATAGCGGTTGTAGAGCGCTTCCGCCTGTCGTCGACTGATCACGCCCATTTCGTTGACCCGCATCAGATGATCGCTGAAGAGCATTCGATTTTCTCTGGCGGGGTTTGCTTCGGCGGTCTTCAACAGGGATTGGAAGTAGCTGTCGAAGTGGTATTCACAGCCGCCCGCCATCCGGGTTTCGGCGGCAGTCATCGCAGATTCCAGATTGCCGGAGAGATTCACCGCGCAGTAGTCTGGTTGGCTCGAGCAGGCCGCGATGAGTGGCAAACTCGCAATGAGACAAAGGGTTGTTCGCATCATGTTCAATACTCCTGCTTTTCTTACATCGCCAGCGGGCTGACAAATTCAGTTTCGCCAATGATGTATGGGGGTGAGGCAATAGGTGAGCCGCTTGCGGCTTCGCCGAAGAGAATTTCTTTCACTCCGCTGACCACGGCCGACATCTCCGGTGTGATCAATCCGAATGACTGATTCAGCTGCTCCATCAGCGACGCCCGGCCGATCTCTTCCTGGGTGGCAGCAATCAACTGCACCGCTTCTTCCATGTCGAGATAGATGTCGGAGGCAACAACCGCCAGGGATTGTCCGGGTCCTTCACGATGCGTTGCGACCAGTTCGTAATATTGTTTGAAACGATCGGACAGACGAACGCCGGAACGGCCGCGCAGCGCGGGTCGTTCACTCCTGGGGGACAGGTTTGTCTCGCCGAGAAGAGCGTTCTGCAGTGAAGTGGGCGTGGTCCTCTGCCCGAGCTCCTGCCGCAGACGCTTTTCGAGGCTGTTACGCGTGCTTGTGACGGCCCGTTCCATGTCGGGTAGGCGCTCGCTCATGATCTCCAGCATCTCGAGATACGTCGCGCCGAGCTGTTTGCCAATTCGTTCGCAGCCCTGATCCCCGTCAGCGCCCTGGCAGAGACTTTCGGTGTAGAGCTGCTCCTGCATGTCCAGCCGGTGAATCACTTCCTGAAGACTGTTCTCCATTTCTTCGGCGACCTGAGCCGTTTCACGAATGTCTTCTAAAACAGTCGTTGGAAAAAGTCGCACGACCGGACCTGACACGGCGGCGAACGCCGCTGTCGCGCTGAGCGCGAGGAGAAATGCGAGTGGGGCGCCGCAGAGTCGCCTGACACGGCGGCGCGAACTCGAAAGTTGTGATTGCATCGTTAAACCCTCCTGGATTTTTACCGACGTTGTTAAAGGCGTTGGTAAATCTGTTTGTCTGACGCTACCGCCTGGCGGATGAATGAATCCTGAATATCACCAGCAGCCTGTTGAAAAATCGTGCTGCGGGCTCTTTTCCGCACCTTCGGCCATCCCTGGCCTCGGGCTGCGTCGTATACCAGGCACTTTTGTGCCCGATAAATGCCCGCGACCTGGCACGAGACCGGCTGCGTGTTTTTCATACGCTGCTCGTTACACGCCCAGTGGGGTCACTCGCACGCGAATGCTGATTTCGTCACCTGGATGGTGGGGCACTCTTTTTTCGAACGTGCGTCCGGCGTACTCATAGGTCACGAGATATCCATCGATCGACTCCTCAGGGCGCGACTCATACGTCGTCCGGCAGCGCCGGACCGGTGCAACACGTCTGTAGTCGTCACGGTGGTCGTAGCCATGGGAATCGGCGTCGTGATGCCGTGTGGCATTTCTCGCGATGGATGACCCGGTCAGCGCGCCGAGTATTGTCAGCGCCTTTTTTCCGTTGCCACCGCCGAACTGGTGACCCACCCAGCCGCCGATCAGCCCACCGAGCAGCCCGGGGAACACGCGCTGGTGTGTGTGACGCCGGCGCGGGTAATCGTCGCCTCGCGCCGCGGAATATTCGGTGGTGCAATGCTGCACGGGATGATCCACATAGCGTTTGGTCACGATTGGCTCCACGTGGAGCACCGGTGCCTGCACAAAATAAGACGCCGTGGCGGACGATTTATGTGCCGCCAGCGCGGGCGTGCTCAGCAAGGCAGACGTGCTCAGGATTGTCGCGCAGAGCAGGCTGAAAGTTCCGGCGGTAAGACCCCGCACAGTGGTATTGTCGGGTTTCGGTTGCGCGTCATTCATGTGTCCACTCCACCCTGTCGTTGAGAAGCGACTCACATGTTAAGCGTCCGAAGTTAAACGAATGCTGAACGAACCCCGATGCAAATGACCCGATGAGTGACGAAGACCGACAGCGCTGGGACCAGCGCTATGCGCAAGGGGCCTATCGTGATCGCGACCACCCCAGCGGGATCCTCGTCAGGGCCTGCACAGACGGGACGCTACCGGCGGTTGCGACTGCGGCGCGTATGCCACGCGCCCTTGATGTTGCCTGTGGTGCGGGCCGCAATGCCCGGTATCTCGCTGGCCTGGGCTATGCGGTCGACGCGGTGGATATCTCCGCAGTCGCGCTCGCCCGTGGCCGTGAACTGGCGGCAACGCGGGGGTTGAGCGTCAACTGGCTGCCGGCCGATCTCGAATCTGCGACAGCCAGCTGGCTACCGGCAGCACGCTACGATCTCATCGTGGTCATCCGCTATCTCAATCTGCCGTTGGTATCTGAACTGGCTCAACGCCTGGTCGCAGGCGGCATGCTGATCTGCGAAACACACCTGCAGACTCAAGCCGTGGTCGCCGGACCCCGCGGTGCTAGATTCCGCGCCGCACCCGGCGCGCTGGCCCAGGCAGCGCACGGCCTGCAGATTCTATTGAGCGTAGAAGGGCTGGTGACAGATCCTGACGGCGCTACATCCTGTCTTGCCCGATTGATCGGCGCCGCGCCGAGTCAATAAACGGACGCTTCACGCTTTTTTCAACAGGCTGCTAGGCCGGGTTGACTAGTGGCGGCTCCCGCCGTTCGAGTAGTAGACTCAGTCGTCCGTCAGTCGTGATCGGGTAAAGCATGCTCCTCTCCGCAGAAACTGTACGTTGCCAGTCAGATCTCGTTATGTTCGACAGGCTCCTCGAAGACCTGACGGTGAAACGGGTCAATGAGCAAATCGAACGGGCTGCCAAGAAGGATGGCGGGCGCACCGGTTTGCGCAGGCGCCTGCTCAGCACATCGGTCAGACTCAGCGAAGCGATGGCGCCGGATCTGCGCAGGATTGCCAATGAGTGCAGTGAACGCCTCGAGCTCGGTATCGATCTCGAACTCTACGTGTACCCGAGTCCGGTCTACAACGCGATGTGTTTCAAATCCGAAGCCAGCCGGTTGTTCGTCATGTTTTCCTCGAGCCTGCTCGAAGCGTTCACCGACGAGGAACTCAAATTCGTGATGGGTCATGAACTCGGCCACCACGTTTACAATCATCATGAAATTCCCATCGGTTATATATTGCGCGGCGGCACACGGCCTGACCCGCGTCTTGCGCTGGATCTGTTTACCTGGTCGCGCTATGCGGAGATTTCCGCAGACCGGGCGGGTGCCCACTGCGCTCAGGATCTGCTCTCGGTGTCCCGGGCACTCTTCAAACTGGCATCCGGCTTGAGTGGCACCACGGTGCAGTTCCAGCTGGATGATTTCCTTGCCCAAGTGGATGCCATGCAGATCGAAGATGCAGTTCCGGGTCAGGGCGCACCCAAGGAAGACTGGTTTTCAACGCACCCTTTCAGTCCCTTGCGGGTCAAAGCGCTCACGCTCTTCCATAATTCGGAACTGGCCGGGGGTACACAGTCGCGGCATGATCTGGAAGTCGCCGTGCAGGGGGTGATGAGTCTCATGGAGCCGAGCTACCTCGACGGGCGCACTACTACAGCCGAAAACATGCGGCGCTTGTTGTTTGCTGGCGCACTTGTCGTTGCCAACGCCGATGGCACGATCAGCGAAGAGGAGGTGGCCATTTTCGAGAAATTTTTCGGCAAAGGCGCATTCAGCGATTCACTGAACCTCGATGCCCTGGCGGACGATCTGGAGGATCGGATCGCTCAGGTGCGTGAGATGGCCAGTACGCCGCAGGCGATGCAGGTGCTGCGAGACCTCTGTCTGGTTGCTCGTTCCGGAGGACGGATATCGCAGGTGGAAACCGACGTGCTGAATGAAATTGCCGATGGCCTTGGTGTACCTCGAGAGTTCGTGTGTCAGTCACTGGATTCAGAACTCGAGCCCGATTGAGCTGCAGATCGTTAAATCGAAACCGGTTGCACGGGCTGGCCGGCACTCGTGGTTTCATTGCAGCATGATTTGCTGGTAGTCTCGCAACGTTCCGAGTGCCCGGGGGGATCCGAATGACAGCCGAACGCTCCGTTTCCAGAGTTTTCTGCGCGCTGCTAATCCCGCTGCTAACAGTGCTTGCTGCACAGGCGGTGGCGGAAATCGAACCCGAGCAGATGGGCTCGACGACCATGGCCGCGCCACAACCGCATTGGCTCATAACAATCGGCGACAGCGCCTCGATCTGGGACGGCGATACCGGCGAGTTGCAGGGCAACGTCAACATTTCCGATTACACCTCCGGCGTGGCAATAGACCGCGAGCGGGGATTGATTTACGCACCGGGCTCCTACTACTCGCGCGCGACCTATGGCGAGCGAACGGATGTTCTTGTATTTACCGATATCGAAACACTCGCACCGGTCGCCGAAGTGGTCGTGCCGACAAAACTCGCAGCGGTATTCCATCGTGCGGTCATCAATCCCGTCGGTACCGATTTCATCGGTCTCTACAATATGACGCCTGCAATGTCGGTCAGTATCGTAAATGTGGAGAACCGGTCCTTTGTCGGGGAAATTTCCACGGCGGGTTGTGCGCTCGTGTATCCCGCGCCAGGACGGCGCTTCATGCAGATATGCGGCGACGGCACATTGCAGCTTATTACTCTCGGCAGGGATGGCCGGGAAACGGATCGGATTCGCAGCGAGGTTTTTTTCGACCCGGAAACCGATCCGGTATTCGACTATGCAGTTCCCAAGGATGACGGCTGGATTCTCATTTCGTTTGCGGGCCTCGTCTTTGAGGTCTCGATCGATGATGAAATAACGATAGCCGAACCCTGGTCACTGCTCACGGAAGAAGATGAAGAGGACAGCTGGCGTATCGGCGGGCACGAAGTGTTTGCGTACAATTCCGCACGCGATGTCCTGCTCACATTGATGCATCAGGGGGGTGAATACGGCCACGAGGATCGGGGCACGTCGATCTGGGCGTACGATTTTTCCAATCAGCGGCGCGGCTATCAGATCGAACTCACCGAGCCGACCGTGACGATCGCCGTTAGCGCCGATGAGGCGCCGTTGCTGTTCGTGGTTGCCCCCGAATCCGAATCCCTCGAGGTGCGCAATGCCGTCACAGGACGGCTCCTGCGAACGATCAAGGAAGCCGGCACGCCTTACCTGCTGCAGAGGTTTTAAATGAACAAGCTGATCGCACTCCTGGATGCGCGCGTCGCCCGCTCGACGAGATCGCTTGCAAAACGCGTGTCGCGGCGCGGCTTCCTCAGCCGGTTCGGCGCTGTTCTGGTGGGCGTCGGCGCTTTTCCTCTGCTGCCGGTGGTGCGCGAAGCCGCGGCGGCAAACGACATTCCCGAACTCGGTGATCCACAGAATTGCGACTATTGGCGCTACTGCGCTTTTGGCGGCAACCTCTGCAGTTGCTGCGGCGGCTCTCACACCAAATGTCCGCCGGGGACGGAGGCCTCTCCGGTGGCGTGGGTCGGTACCTGTCGCAACCCCGCCGATGGTAAGCAGTATCTGATCTCCTATAACGATTGTTGCGGGAAAACGTCCTGTGGCCGCTGCAACTGTCATAGATCCGAAGGCGATACCCCGATCTACGCCCCGAGTAAGTCCAACAACATCCTGTGGTGCTTCGGTACGCAGAGTCACAGTTATCATTGCACGGTGGCGTTGATTTACGGTGAAAGCTCACAGGTAAGTTGAGTTGGCAACACGCCTCGCAGCCTGCTGCGCTTGCTTGGTTCTCCTGACCGCCCTCCTCACCGCGTTCGGCCCTTCGGCGGTCGCAGCCGATAAGGCGGAAATTAACTACCTTCTGTATTGCGGTGGTTGCCACTTACACGATGGCAGGGGTGCGCCGCCGGAAGTTCCGACGCTGCACGATGTGCCTGGGCGCATTGAATCCATGAACGGCGGGCGTGATTACCTGGTTCGCGTGCCGGGCGCGGCACAGGCGCCCATGACAGATGCAGATCTGGCAGTCGTTCTGAACTATCTGCTCGAGACGTTCAGTTCTGCCACGTTGGCGGATGATTTCAAACCTTATACGGCGATCGAAGTTGCCAGCTATCGGCGCAATATCCTGCAGGATCCGCTGAAGAGGCGGGCTGAAATAATCGAGGCGAATCGCTGATCTCGGGCAGCTTCGCACTCGTCGAAATGGCTCAGTAGAGCGTTTTTTTTCGTGGGTTCGGGATGGTCCCGATCGTACTTTGCACCCCTAAAGCCGTCACCCGCGAGCGCTTGCGCCATCTGGCCGGCGGTTGGCAGCTCGCTACGATCACGCGATGATTCAACGTCGCAAAGGCCGCAGCGTGCCAGTGCTTTCTGGCACTGAAAGTACCTCCGCGCAACAGTGATATCGATGCTGCTGCGAGGCAATTTGCCGTTGTGGCTGAAACTCTCGCACAGCGCAGGATCGGTGTTGAGTCTTGCCCGACCGTTGAGCCGCAGGGTTTCGCCGACACCCGGCCCCGGAAAGCCTGTACAATCCCCCTCCCTTTGGTCGAATTGGACTGTGTACGCATCGTGAGTAATCGATTTTGAGTAAACAGAAACAGAGTAATCCCACCCCTGCTGATCTGCGTCGGAAACTTGACGAAGATGTCGAGAAATTTCTGAAATCCGGCAAGAAGATCCAGCATATTCCGACGGGCGTGAGCACGCAGGATTACGCCAAGGGGCGCAAGCATATCGTCTTAGGAAAATCCAACAAGTCTTAGCCTGGCCGGCTCCAAAGGAGAATCAATGGCCGGCTGGCGGCGCACTCGGCAGTATCAGAATCATCATCTCGATTCGACCCGGTGGGACTCGATTCCATACAGGGCGGACGACGTCGTCATCACGACATCCTATAAATCCGGCACGACGTGGACGCAATGGCTTGTCTACAACCTGGTGTTTCGCGAGGAAAACGATCCGCCGCCGTTTCCACTGTGCACGCCATGGGTCGATGAACGGCTGTCGACTTCACTGCCGGATCTGATCTCGCTCTTAGAACAGCAGACGCATCGTAGATTCCTGAAAAGTCATCTGCCCGCCGATGGGCTGCTGTTTGATGAACGCGTGAAGTACGTTGTCGTCGCTCGTGATGCCCGGGATGTCTTCATGTCGCTGGTCAATCACTGGAGCAACTATACGGACATGATCTATCAGGTCATGAACACGGATAACGTTGGTGACGATTTTCCGGTCTGGCGAGGTGAGGTTCGTGATCGCTGGCGGGAGTGGATCACCCGAGGCTGGTTCGAATGGGAAACTGAAGGCTATCCGTACTGGAGCAATCTCTATCACACCGCAACCTACTGGCCGTATAGAGATCTACCGAACGTATTGTTCGTGCACTACAACGATCTGCAAGCCGACCTGCCCGGTCAGATCGCGCGTCTTGGCGAGTTTCTGGACGTTGAGGTGACACCTGACGCCGCACGGCAGATTGCGGCCGCAGCCCACATTGACGAAATGCGGGCCAATGCAATGCGAGATGGTGATCCACTGGCGATGGCTTTCAAAGGCGGTTCGCAGGCTTTCTTTTTCAAAGGCACGAACGGCCGTTGGAAGGATGTTCTCAGCGCGGATGACATTGCACTGTATGACGCCGCGAAAGAACGCGTGTTGGACGCCGATGCCGCACACTGGCTGGAACATGGCTGGCTCGGATAGTTGATCAGCTGTCGATCGACCTGCTGGGTAGCGATGTTTCGGTCACCATCGCCACGCCACGGACGCCAAAGCAGATGATGATGCTCAATGGAATCGAGATACCTGCGTCGATCGCAAAAGTCTCCAGCAGACAGTAGGCTCCGGCGCCAGCGAACGCAGCGGTTGCGTAAATCTCCTTGTGCAATACCAGCGGCGCCTCGTTGCAGACCACATCTCGCATGATTCCACCGACAACCGCGGTGGTGACCCCGAGCATGATGGCAACCAGAATGCTGTCTGTCATGGCGAGCGCCGTCTGCGCACCGAGGACGCTGAAAACGGATAGTCCGACACAATCACACCACGCGAGGAGGCGGCCGGGCTTAATGTGGTTGCCGACCGCAAACACCAGGACGGCCGCAATCAATGCGAGTGTGACGTTGAGCTGGTCATGAATCCAGAACGGTTGCAGATCCAGTAGGAGATCCCGCACGGTACCGCCTCCCACTGCCGGTAACAGGCCGACAAATATGAAGCCGAAAATGTCCATGCCCCGTCTGCCTGCGGCAAGTGCACCCGATGCGGCGAACGCGAATACGCCGACGTAGCCGAAGATGCCAATCAGTTCCACCATCGTTTCAGTTCCTCGTGCGCTCGCCGATGACACAATGCATTCATGTCTCACCCCGTATCACTGGTAGGATACCCGCTTGAAGACTGAGTAGGTCATTGTGAGTTCTGGCTGGTTGCTGCGCCGGTCCGGCTTTGCCGGATCACGGTTTTTATTGCTTTTCATTGCGCTGGTGGCCGCGCCCGTCACGCGTGCGGATGCCCGCGACTATGATCGGGAGATACGCGCGCTGGCCGAGCGTGCAGACGTGCAGGAAGCCTTTCAGATAATCGAGTCGCTGGCAGACGTAAGTGAATCTGAATTGATCGAACTCACCGAGATTCCCGCTCCGCCGTATCAGGAATCGCGCAGAGCTCTGCGTTTCGCTTCGATGTTGCGTGACGCGGGAATGGAAGATGTTGCGCTGGACGAGCAGGGCAACGTTCTCACACGCTGGCACGGCGCAGCAGGCGCGCGCACCGTCGCGCTCGTCGCACACCTGGACACTGTATTCCCGCCTGGCACCGACGTTAAAGTCCGGCGTGAGGGAGACAAACTGTTCGCGCCGGGCGTGGCCGACAACTCGCGCGGTCTGGTGGTGATGCTGGCGCTGATCAAGGCGCTGCAGGCCAGCGGGATTACAACGCGTGATGACATTCTGTTTGTCGCATCCGTGGGTGAGGAAGGAGTTGGCGATCTGCGAGGAGTGAAGTATCTGCATCGAGCAGACGGGCCGCGGATTGACGAGTTGATCGCGATCGACGGTGGCAGCGATGAACGGGTGGTGAATCACGCAATTGGGTCAAATCGGTATCGCCTCGTATTCAATGGGCCGGGCGGCCACTCGTGGGGTGCGTTCGGTCTGGTGAATCCGGCTCATGCGTTGTCCAGGGCGATCTACTACTTCGATCTGGAGGCCGGCGATTTCGTCGAGTCGGGTGTGAAGACCAGCTACAACATCGGTCGTGTCGGCGGCGGTACTTCGGTAAATTCGATCCCGTTCGAAAGTTGGGCGGAAGTCGACATACGATCGGAAAGCCCCGCTCGGCTCGAATTGATTGATGCCATCTTCCAGCGATCTGTTGCGCGAGCGCTGGCGGAAGCCAACGCTCAGCGCGATCGTGGGGAACCCCTCAGCGTCGATGTGGAAACTCTCGGCAGGCGACCCTCCGGAATCGTGGCGCCGGAAACACCACTAATTCAGCGAGCTTTGGCCGCAACGCGCTATTTTGGCATCGAACCGGTGTTGGGTTCGGGTTCGACCGATGCGAACGTGGCAATCGCGCTGGGCATACCCGCAACCACGATCAGTCGCGGTGGCATCAGTGGCGGCGCGCATTCCCTCGATGAATGGTGGTCGGGCACTAACGCACATATCGGGATCCAGAAAGCGCTGCTGATTGCGCTGGCAACAACCGGAGTGGTCGATCGGTAGCGCTGAGCGTTGCAGATGCTGTAACTTGATGACGAAATTCACCAGATTCACTTTGATCGTGAGCGCGATCTGCACTTGTGTGATGCTGCCTGCACCTGGCCGTGCGGCGAATCAGCAAAGTTCGGCAATCCGCACGCCACCACCGGTGCCGCCGGTGATGCAGGCCGCGCGGCTGGAACGTGCGCCAATCATCGATGGCAACGTTTTAGACGATCCCGTGTGGCGCCGGGTGATACCCGCCTCCGGGTTCTGGCAGATCAAGCCAGATGAAGGCCAGCCTGCCTCGCAACGCACGGAGGTTTTCGTCGGATTTACCAGCGAGACTCTTTATATCGGTGTGGTCTGCTACGACGACAATCCGGACGGCATTATCGTTTCCGACAGCCGGCGCGATGCACCGCTCAACGAAACGGACAGCTTTCAGGTCATCATTGACAGCTTCCTGGATCGACAGAACGGCTTCGTCTTCGGTACCAATCCGGCAGGTATCGAATATGACGCGCAGGTTACCAGGGAAGGAGCACAATCCGGTTTCCGCGGCACATCTGGCTTCAATCTGAACTGGGACACGAGCTGGGAGGTTAGATCGGTGATCTCCCGGATTGGCTGGAGTGCCGAGATGGCCATCCCATTCAAGTCGCTGCGCTATGGTTCTGCAGACGTGCAGAACTGGGGCATCAACTTTCAGCGCAACATCCGACGCAACAATGAGATCGCGTTCTGGTCGCCACTGCCGCGACAGTACAATTTGTATCGCACATCCCAGGCCGGTCGGTTGGATGGGATCGCCGTGCCGCCGCAGAAAAATCTCAAGATCACGCCGTATGCGCTGGGCCGTGTCGAACGCGGTGGCGACTTACCCAGTGGTAGTCATCGCGATGAGGAATTTGGCATCGATCTCAAGTATTCCATCACCCCTGGCCTCACGCTGGACGCAACCTACAATACCGATTTCGCGCAGGTGGAAGTTGACGACGTCGTGATTAACCTCGACCGATTCAGTATTTTTCTGCCGGAGAAACGACCGTTTTTTCTCGAGAACGCAGGCCAGTTCCAGGTGGGAACGCCGCGGGAGGTGGAACTCTTTTTCAGCCGCAGGATCGGCATCAGCGACGATGGCGGCCAGATTCCCATCGACGGTGGCGTAAGACTCTCGGGCAAACTGGGTGATCGCACCAATGTCGGATTTCTCCAGATGCGTTCGGCAAGCGTTGCTGGTGAAGCGCCGCGCAACGACTACACGGTGGCGCGATTGAATCAGGAGTTCGACAATCGCTCCGCACTGGGTGCGCTCATCGTTTCCCGCGAAGGCGATGGCAGTTATCTGGTGGCTGACAGTGATGACCACAATCGCACCTACGCAATCGACGGTCGCCTTGGCATCGGTGAGGATGGGCTCATTTCCGGTTACATCGCGAAAACCGATACGCCTGGTCGCGATGGCAAGGATCACGCCTTTTCGCTGCAAGGCCAATACAACTCACAAGCCTGGTCGAACAACATCGCTTACTCGGAGGTGGGTGAAGACTTCAATCCTGAAGTTGGCTTCCTCTCCCGAACAGACTACCGCAAGTTCTCGTTTCGCTCGCAACGGCGATTCCGGCCGGAGAATTTCTGGGGCCTGCATGAGCTGCGGCCGCACGTTTCCTATCGGGGTTTCTGGGATTTTGATGGTAACTATGAAACAGGTTTCCTCCATATCGACAACCACTGGGAATGGCGTTCAGGAATGCAGATTTCCACCGGAGTGAACTTTACCCACGAAGATGTCCGGACGGCCTTCGAAATTATCGATGGTGTACTCGTGCCGATCGGCGAATATGACAACGAAGAACTGCAACTGGCGTTCAAATCCGATCAGGGGGCGCCGCTGAGCCTGGACGTCTCAATGCGCGTTGGTGGTTTTTTCAGTGGGGATCGTCTGTCATTGGAACCCAAGATACGCTATCGATTCAGTGAAAACTTCATTACGGAGTTCTCCTGGAATTACAACGACATCGATTTGGACACGCCGGACGGTGATTTCGAGGTAAACGTCGGCCGGTTGAGGATTTCCTATTCCTTCACGCCAAAGATCGCCCTGGAGACCTTGATTCAATATGACGATCGTAGCGACTCCGTCGCGTCGAACATCAGGTTTTCGTGGCTGCAGTCCGCCAATGCCGGTCTGTATCTCGTCTACAACGAGCTGTCGAGCGACGAGAAATTCCCGGGTGATGACACCAGACGGGAGTTCATCATCAAATATTCGCGCATCATTGATCTAATAAACTAGCAGCGTGTTGAAAAACACGCGGCTAGTCTCGCGACAGGACGTCGCGAGCATTTATCGAGCGGTTAAGTGCTTGATAAATGGGGGAGCCCCGAGGCCAGGGATGGCCGAAGGCGGGAAAAAGGCGCGCTGCGCGCTTTTTTCAACAGGCTGCTAGCGCGGCGGCTCCACGATTTGTGTTTTTGTCACCCGGCGGGTAACTTCAATTTGCCGATCAGCCCGGGGAAAAATGATGGCAACATCCGCACTCACCGCCGATGAAATTCAATCTGAACTGAAATCGCTGAACGATCAGGCCGCGGTACCCTGGGAAATTGAGGCAGACAAACTTCACAAGACGTTCCAGTTTTCTGACTTTGTGAAAGCGTTTGGTTTCATGTCACAGGTTGCGTTGATTGCGGAACGAATGAACCATCATCCTGAGTGGTTCAACGTCTATCGGACCGTTATCGTAGATCTGACCACGCACGACGCAGGTGGCCTGACAGTCCGTGATTTCAAGCTCGCCAGAGCGATGGACCAGGCTGCGAATGGTCGTTGATTCTTGCAACACTTCCTGCACCGTCAAGGGCTTGTGATCAACCGTCGCGGTAGGTATCGCTGTAGGCATTGATGGCCGGCACACCGCCGAGATGGGCGTAGAGTATTTTCGCGCCTTGTGGAAAGAAGCGTTTGCGAACCAGGTCGAGCAATCCCTGCATCGATTTACCCTCATAGACCGGGTCCGTCAACATGCCCTCGGTACGGGCGCACAGACGGATTGCGGCATTGGTCTCCGGCGATGGAATACCGTAGGCCGGGTAGGCATAGTCACGCTTCAGGACCACGTCGTCCGCTGTGATGGGTTGCTTCAGACCCACCAGAGCGGCGGTTTTCTGTGCAATATCGAGAACCTGCGCGAAGGTCTGATCCGGCGTGCCGGAAGCATCGATACCGATGACGTTGCGTGAGCGGCCGTCCTGGGCAAATCCGACCACCATTCCGGCATGCGTGGAGCCGGTTACCGTGCAGACGACGATGTAGTCGAACGTAAAACCCAGTTCCTGTTCCTGGATGCGAACTTCTTCTGCGAAGCCGACGAATCCGAGGCCGCCGTATTTGTGTACCGATGCGCCTGCCGGAATTGGATAGGGTCGGCCGCCCTTTGCCTTCACGTCTGCAATCGCAGCTTCCCAGCTCGAACGTACGCCGATGTCAAAGCCCGCATCGACCAGTTCGATATCGGCGCCGAGCACGCGGGAGAGCAGAATGTTGCCGACCCGGTCGTACAGTGGTTCTTGCTGTGGGACCCAATTCTCCTGGATGAGACGACATTTCATGCCGATTTTTGCGGCCGTGGCGGCCACGAGGCGCGTGTGATTGGATTGCACCCCGCCTATGGTGACCAGGGTGTCGGCGCCGACTGCAATGGCATCCGGGACGATGTATTCGAGTTTGCGTAGTTTGTTGCCACCAAAGGCGAGGCCGGAGTTACAGTCTTCGCGTTTGGCGTAGAGTTCTACTTTGTCATCCAACGCAGCTGAAAGACGCGGCAGCTTCTCTATCGGCGATGGTCCGAACGTCAGCGGATAGCGTGCAAAATCCGCCAGCATTCTCAATACACCCGAACGCCGCCGAACTGACTTCGCACGCGGCGGTCAAGCCAAAGGTAGCCCGCGGCCCAGCCCACAGCCAACGCCGTCATTCCTGCCACAACTAACCAGTACCACACAACGTGGGTGCCTTGCGCGGCGAGTTGCGCGCGAAGTGCCGCGTTGGCTTCCTCGAGCGCGGGGAGTTCGAGAATACCGCTGTTGGCAGTCGCAAGTTGTGCTTCGAGTTCTTCGATTCGAACGCTCGCCGTTTCTTCTGCTTTACCGGCAGCGCTCAGCGCCGTTTCCATTTCGGCGTTATCGGCGGCAAGGGCAATTATTCTGCGTCGCGCAGGTTCCACGCTTACCGTATAGCCGGACTTCACCCAGCCGATATCGCCCTGTTCGGTGCGCACCTGGATGGACATCATGGAACGCTCGAGAACCTCCAGTTTTGCGCCGCTCAGCAGCGTTTTGGAGGGCGATCCTGTCGTCATCTCTCCCTCGTACAAACCAAGACGCAGTTCGTCGGTGACATAGACTGTCGTGGCTTTCTCAGCCGCTGCAGCTCCACCGATCTGGCACGCAACGACCACGATGACGAGCCGACTGAAATTTCTCTGTCTCTGCAGGAATCGCACCTAATTCTCCAGACGTATGAAAGGCTGCACTGTAGCGCACCTTGCACGTGCAAAGCGCGCGCTTACAGAAGGTGTATCGTTCGTACGCGGTGACGTACGCGACCGGTGTCACGGGATCGCGTGCTGGCTACGTGGTGCCGGTAGCCGCGTCCTGCCAACGACGGGTGTTCCTGGCACTAGAAACGCCCCCGGCTTTGTCAGACAATTCAAGGGGGGGTTGGCAGCAGCGTTGCCACGGTATGTTTTTACAAAAAGGACTCAACGCATGAAATTACTGACTTGGTTGCTGGGAGCGTGTCTGGGAGTTGCTGCTTTGGTTGCCCACGGCGCGTCGCCGACCGTCGTGGAAACTTTTGGCTGCAGCTATTTAGAAGGTAAAAACAAAGCCGACATGGATGCGGCGATAGAAATCTGGTCGCAGAAAGTAACGGCTATCAACAATGTCGACCTCAACCGCTATCAGGTCTTCGTGCTCACACCGTTGCGGGCTACCACCGAATTCGATTTCGTCTGGTTGGGTGTTTCACCGAACCTAGCAATCTGGGGCAATGGCCTGGATGCCTACTCGAGCAGTCCCGAAGGAATCGAAGCTCAGGCGATCTTCGATTCAGTGGTGAGTTGCGAATCCGGCATCTGGTTTTCAGAAAGAGTCTTCGGTATCGAAGACTAGAGAAACACGCTGTTAGCATCAGGTGCCGAACCGGTAGCGCAGCTTGATGACAAACACATCGATGAGCGGGGTGATCAGCGCATCGTGGAACAGGTCGCTGAAATCCTCTGAAATCTGATTGTCCAGATTGCTGCCGCGCGTATAAACCACGAACAACTCCGACAACGGAGCGATCTCCCAACGGTAGCGCAACTGTACGGTCAACTGGGATATCGTAAAGTCGTCGGTCGGCGCCTCAGGGTCTTTGGTGACACGTTCGAGCTCGCCATCATTTTCCGGGACGCGCCAGAACTCCTGCTCATCTGCCCGGATGCCGGCCCATTGCATCGTCAGTCGAAACTGCTGGCGGGCGGACAGGAATACGTCCAGTGCGAGTCGTGGTTGCCAATCGGTAGCGGCGAAAGTCGTCAGGTCTCTGTCTTCCTGATACACCAGCCAGCCATCGCGGCGAAAGTAGTTTGCATCGAGATCCAGCGATACTCGATCGTTGGGTTTGTAGGTAAACCCCAGGGCTGCGCGTTGCGTCCAGCCACCGAGTTCTTCCTGTCGTACGCCGACGAGCGTGCTGAAACTGAGCTTCTTGCCGGTATTGGTACCGAATCCGATTTCCGCAACGAATCTGTCTTCGGTCTTGTACGCGCCGTTACCCCGGCTGTTGCGGTCGTCCCAGCGTTCCGGGAAGTAGTCGAATTCGGTGCGTAGTTCTGTTTGATTCAGGAACGTCCACTGATTGCGGAAAAACACGCCCGCACGTACCAGCTGTCCGTCGCCATTGCGTTCGGCACTCAGCAAGTACGAACCACGTTTGTTGCGCAGTCGAGTCAAACCCTGGGAAACGCTGCGGCTGAGGTTGTAGATGAACCCGTGCGCATCATTGCGACGGATGAAACCCAGGTCCGATATGTCGAGTTTGTCATCGAAGTAGTCCAGCTGAAGCGTGTGGCGAATCTCCCGGTTCGGCACATAGCTGAAGTCCATGAAAGCGCCATATCCCAGTTCGTCGTCCACATCACTGGCGACAAGTTGCGCATCCCAGGAGAGCTTGCCACTGGGTGTCAGCGCGTGCGCATCGATGCCATGCACGATTGCATCGTAGTCCGGGCGCTTGGTTATGGTTGCAAGGTAACCCGCAGACAGGCGACCCTCGCCGCTCGACTCATAAAGCAGGCGTGCGATACCGAAATCGCGGCCGTCCTGTTCCAGCCTGACCGGGTCGCCATCAAGGTCGCCCACGCGCCGCACATCCTCTTCGAACGCGGTCAGCACGCCATAGCGAAACCCGCCAATCTGTCCTGTGGTCTTGATTGCGCCGATGAGTTCCGTTGGCCGGCCTTCCTCGACACCGGAGAGGCTCACATCATCGGGCACGTCGACCAGGTCCGGCGCGCCGCCAATTCTGCGGGTGTTGACGAGCGTGGTGGGTGTTGGGTTGAAGGTGGATGTCGTCTGCCGCGTACCGCCAGAAGAAGCACTGCGGCTGCGTGAACGCGAGCGCGGGGTGGTGATAAAGATTTCGTTGCCTTCTGTGAAGAACAGGCGTTTCTCCGGGAAGAAGGTTTCAAAAGCTGTGAGATTGATTACGACGTCGTCAGATTCGATGGCTCCAAAATCCGGGTTCAGTGTCGCGGTGACCTGAAAATTCGACGATGGCCGCCAGAACAGATCGAGGCCCGTGCGATATTCATCTTCTTCGGCGATGTCATCGTAGGTATAGCTGGAATACGGAAAAAGCGCGAATTGTTGCGCCGGATTCATTTCTGCCATTTGAAAAGTTCCCAGTGCCGACATGAAACGGGCACTGGTGAACGGCAGCGCTGGCGTGCTCCAGCGTTCATCGATATGAGCTACCTTACGATTTGCCCAGAAGCCGATCTCTCTGGGTCCTTCGATTCGCGGCATCGCCATCATCGACCAGGGCAGGAACATCTCAGTGCTCCAGCCGTCGGCCAGTTCTGCGGTCGCCCGCTGCCAGGGACCGTCCCACTCCCGCTGGAACTGGCGCTCGGGGAGCACCGTGCCATCCATCACCGAGCCGCCGAGATTGACGACGAACCAGTAGCCGTAGAGGCCTTGGCCGGATGTATCGAGCGTGACGCCGAAACTGTCGCGGTTGATAAACGTGTCGCGGCTGGAGAGTCGTGCAATCAGGGTTTCCTGCGGCTGTTCCATCTTCACACCGATGTACATTCCCTTGTCGGTGTACAGATAGTGCGCGCGAGTCCGGTAACGGGGAGCTCGCAGCGTATCGGGATCGACGACCAGCATATCGTCGTACCCCGCCACCTCCTGCCAGACTGCTTCATCGAGCCGACCATCGAGGAGGATGTCGAGATCTGCTTCGTGAAAGTAAGGCAGCACGATAACAGGACCGTCACCAGTGGCGATCACAGATGAAGTGATCGTGTTCAGCACGTCTGCGAGGGGTGGTGTGCCGCTGTCTGTCCGAATCGTGTGGGGTGGTACGGCAGCCGCGGGTTGGCCCAGGGCAGCGCCGATGTCGCCCGTGGTTTCTGCCGTCGCCACGGCAGCCGAATCGTCGCTGCCGTCTGTGGTGGCGTCGGCCAGTCCATGGCTGGCGCAGAACAAAAGAAACAGTAGGCAAAGCTTGAGTGGCTCAACCGGCATATCGATTAGTTTTGCTGGGTAACTGCCTATTATAGTGAAGATAGCCAATTGTCGATATTGCCCGGCAACACCGCTTGCGGGACAGTGGCGGCTCAGCGAGGGCAAGTGGGGCTGTTTGCGGAGGAATCCCGCTGCTAGTCGAAAAGCGCAAGTCGCCGCGGATCTTTGGCAAATTCGAATGCGGCTACCAGGTCCTTCTCCAGTACCCGGCCGGTAGATAGGGCCGGTAACTCGGCCAGCGGGAAAAAGCCGACTTCCGTGGTTTCGAGTCCCGGGCTGGGTGGTTCGTCATCAAGTTGCCGACAGACGAAAAACAGTTTGTAGAAGTCGCGTGCGTCGGGCGCGTAGTCGTGCTTCGCCTTGTGACGTATCCCATACAAGCCCTGCGCGCTCACCCGGATACCGGCTTCTTCCCAGATTTCTTTGACGACATTTTCGCTCGGCGAAACGCCGATATCCGCAAAACCGCCAGGCAGCGTCCAGAGCCCGTCACTTGCTTCGCGCACCAGCAGGATTGCGTTGCCTTCGATCACAGCGCCGCGCACGTCGACTTTGGGAGTGGCATAGCCCTGGGCAAAGTCTGAGACCAGATTTTGAATTTTGTGGATGGGGACGCTACCCAGGGTCGCAAGCATTTCGTTGGCGATAGCGGCAATCTCTTCGTAGCGGATGGTGTCGTAGGGGTCTTCACTGTAGGCAATGCCGGTCGATGCGATGCCCTGAAGTTGCTTTGCCCATGTCAGCCAGGTGTTCTCCATGGTCTCTCCTGCTCGAGTAACTCGCGCATTGTAGAGTGTGAGCTGGCAAGTTGCTGCTGTCAGCGCCGTGATGGCCGGCAGCCGGCCGTGTGGTGGGTCGGCGCGGTCGATAGTGCGCGACCGCGTGATCGAACTTGCCCTGAGTGGATGAGCATCACATCCTCGATGACGGCAGGTGTATATTATTGGCAGCATCAATGAGCTGACCGGGGACGAAAGCAATGGTTGATAAACACGAGGACCCGATGGCAGGATTCGACTGGCGCGCAATTACGCCGGAAGATTCGCCGAAAACTCCGATGGAGATAATGGCGGAACCCAGGCATCAAGCGCTGTCGACACCGGAAGTCAGCCCCGGTGGTGCAGCCTTCGATTTCTCTTCTCCGATCTACGACTTCAGCGCCGGCCAACAGATCATCACCGGCCAGCGTTTCAATCTTTTCGATGCAGCGCGGGAAAAACCCGTTGCGCTGATATTCGGCTCCTATACCTGACCCCCTTTTCGCGCTCAGTTGGGCGCTCTGCATGAGCTGTGGGAAAACTGGCAGGACAAGGTGACCTTTGTTGTCGTCTACATTCGCGAAGCGCATCCCGAAGAGGGTTGGGTGATCACAGCCAACCGCGATGAAGGCATCCTGATCAACGACCCCGATAACACGGACAGCCGGGTTGACGTGGCGGCCTCCTGCGCCATCAACCTCAAGATCCGTATCCCGGTCGTGGTGGATGAGGTTGAAGATGAGATCGCAAACGCGTACGGCGCCCTGCCGGACAGACTGTATCTGATCGCCTCGGATGGCACCGTTGCCTTTCAGGGCGAACGAGGCCCCTGGGGATTCAAGCCGGCAGAGCTGGAAGCGGCTATCAAGAGCGCCTGCGGCTGAACCGAGCGCCTGCGGCTGAACCGAGAGCCTGCGGCGGATTCGAGCGCCGTTGGCGGATCAAAAAGAGACGGATTCAGCGGCGTCGTGGTGGGTTTGGCGTGTGCGCTAGCGCGATCGCAGCGCGAACCCGCGACCGGGTATCGTAACGATGATCGGCAAGTCGAATTTGCGGTCGACGTCCTGTCTGAGCCGGTGAATGTGGACTTTGAGGATGTTGTAGCTGGGTGTTTCGTCGCCCCAGATCGCTTGTTCCAGCTCTTCGCGCGTGACGATGCCGGGACTTTCACGCACCAGGACTTCCAGAATCTTGCGACCAATGGGTGTTAGCCGCAGCAGGCGTCCGGCGCGGCGAACTTCATTGCGTTGCAGGTCATACACCAGGTCATCGAAGGTCAGGCGAGTGATCGGTTGCATGAGTACTTCGTTGGCTGGAGCGATTGCGTTCATGTGGGTCTCTTAACGCGGTGAATGCGTGCCTGGTTCGCAGTCTCGCCGTTACCGGTCGGGAAAACCAAGACGAGCGTCACACTTTGATCGCCCCTGATGATGAGCTCACGGGCTCTTCCTGAGCCGGTGAAGGGCAATACCCGCTTTTTTCAGTCGCCTGCGACCGGGTTGGCAACCAGGTACATGCTGCAAGGAGCGTCAGTTGCTGATGACCTCCAGCGGCGGCATGCCAAGAGCCTCACGATAGGTGTTGTGGTAGTGGTGCAACGCCGGTTCGTTGCGGCCGAACGTCACATACTCCTGCGCACCGGAGACCGCCCCCTGATGGGCCGCGGCGGCAACAACATAGTCTTCGTCGCGAATGACCTCGGCAAACCCCTGCATGCGTTGCTTGACGTCTTCGATATCAAAATCACGTCGCGCAGACTGGGGGCTTTCCTGTTCGCTGAACATCGGGTCGAGGTAAAAGGAAATCTGTGAGCGACTCATGTGGGGGTTGGCGCCATGGGGGTACACGCGCACCAGTGTCGGACCGCCGGCGCCGATGATGAGTTGCACGTTGGGAAAGATGTAGTACACCGGAAGGGCTGCGCCCAGCACGTGCCATTTGTCCTTCGGCTGTTCGCGCATGGCGTCGATACTTTTCAGACACAGCATCATGCGGTGGTTGCGTTTGTACGTATCGTAGGTCTGCACGTTGCCGTAGAAGTCTTGGGCCAGGGTATTTCTGTGCAGCGTACCGAAGTGGTACGTCTCGCCAAACGTGTCGATCGCGAGTTTCCAGTTCATCGGGTGGTCATAGGTGGTCAGGCCCTGATAGTTGTACTTCCCAAGGTTCCAACTTTCGAACTCGGCGGCGAGATCGCCGAGCTGGTCGTCCACCTCGAGGCTGGCGTTTTGCCGGGGATGGACCCACAGCAATCCATAGCGCTCTTCGGCTGGCAGGGCGATCAGGGAATGACACTCGCGATCCACCGGACCGAAGTGTTCCTCCTTTGGCACCGCAATCAAATCGCCGCTCGGCGCATAGCTCCAGCCGTGGAACGGACAGGAGAAGATCGACTTCCTGCCGCGTGGCTCGTTCTCGACGATGGTTCCGCGGTGGCGGCAAACGTTGAGGAAGGCGTGAAACCGGCCGTCTTTGTCACGCGTGCACAGAATCTTTTTGCCCAGATCGTCGCTGGTGAAGAAGCTGCAGGGTTCCGGTAGATCCGACGACAGGCCGAGCACTTGTGCATGGTCCTGAAAGAACGACTGCCACTCCTGCTCGGCGATCTCCTGGCTGGTGTAGCCGGATACCGGATTGCGCACCTGGCAGCCGGCGTCCACGTTGGTACCCCGATCGAGATGCTGCATGAGGCCTTCGATGATCCGGACCTGTTCGCTGTGCTGCATTGTCTCCCCTCTCTTCACAAGGCTATCGTTTGTTATACCTTCTCCGCTATATCCAGCACAATGGGATAGTGAAATGCGTAAGGTGTGCGAGTTGTGGTAATGGCTGTACGACTCTGAGATGAACTCGGGGATGAGGGGGGTTATGCGGATTAAGAAAAGTCTGTCGCGGCGTGAAGCCACGAAAAAACTGGCGATTGCAGCCGGTCTTGCGCTGACCATGCCAACCATCGCGCGGGCGGCGGTGCCGACGCCTGAACAGGTGGAAGGCCCGTTTTATCCGGTCGTGCCACAAGCCGATATGGACCTGGATCTGACGCGAATCAAGGGACACAGCAGGGCGGCAACCGGTGAGACGATTCTTGTCCAGGGCCGGGTCCTCGGTGCGGACGGCCGGCCGTTGCGAGATGCGCTCGTTGATGTCTGGCAGGCAAACCACCACGGCCGCTACGCTCATCCTGAGGATCCCAATACCGCGCCGCTGGATGCCGATTTTCAGGGCTGGGGCATGATCAGGACCGATGCTGAGGGACGTTACAGCTTCAAGACCATCAAACCAGGCGCTTACGCGTTGCCAGCCATGGCTGACGAAGGCAGTTGGCGCAGCAGGCACATACACTTCAAAGTATCTCGTGAAGGTTTCAAAGCTCTGACGACACAGATGTACTTCCGCGGTGATCCACTGATCGAACAGGATCGGCTGATAGCCCAGGCTCCGGCAGAACTGCGGCATCTGTTGATTGCGGACTCGGTAATCGACTCTGTGAGTGGTCTACCCCTGTATCAGTTTGACGTCGTGCTGGCCTCCGGGCTGGTATCGTAAAACCGATTTCGTAATACCGATGAAGGACAGGGTCACCCGGCGGGATTTTCTCAACGGCACGCAGATCGCCCTGGGCGCCACCCTGCTGTCGCCCTGGACGGGCCTGTTCGGTGCACCGCGGAGCGATTTCAAGCTTGCTGCAGACTACTATCCACCGGCCAAAACCGGTTTGCGCGGCAGTCACGAGGGCTCGTGGGAGACGATGCACGCTCGGGTGACGGGTGCAACCTGGCCGGTCGGTCGACCGGAAGAGGACTTCGATCTGATCGTCGTCGGTGCGGGCATCAGCGGTCTGTCTGCCGCTCACTTCTTCCGCCAGAGCAAACCGCAAGCCCGAATTCTGATTCTCGACAACCACGATGATTTTGGCGGCCACGCCAAACGCAACGAATTCACCATAAATGGCAGAACGCGCATCGGCTATGGTGGCACGGAGTCGATCGACACGCCGTCTTCCTACAGTCAGGTAGCCAAGGATCTACTCGCCGACATCGGTGTCGATGTGCAGAAATTCTACGACGCATACGATATGAAGTTGTATTCATCGTTGGGCTTGAGCAAAGGAATTGTCTTCGACAAGGCTACGTACGGTGAGGAAAAACTCGTCGTTGGATACAACCGGATTCCGTGGCAGGAGTTCGCAGACCGCAGTCCGCTGAGCGAGCAGGCGAATCAAGATTTCGTTCGTTTGTGGACGCAGGATCGTGACTACCTCCCCGGTCTCAGTCGCGAAGAGAAGCTCAAGAAGCTGCGCAAGATGAGCTACCACAGCTTCCTGAAAGATATCGTCAAGGTGGACCAGCAGGTGCTGGAAATCTTCCGGCGCTGGGGTATGAGCTTCTGGTGTGTGGGCAGCGACGAGATACCCGCCGCGTCAGTCCAGTCATACGATGGGGGCATGCCGGGACTGAATCAGACGTTGCCGAGGGTCGGCTATCGCGGCAACGAGCCATACATTTTTCATTTCCCCGATGGCAATGCCTCCGTTGCCCGTCTGCTCGTGCGCTCGCTCATACCTGCCGCGGTACCCGGACACTCCATGGAAGACGTCGTCACCGCCCGTGTCGACTACAGTGAAATTGATCGCCGAGATGGTGCGGTCAAAATTCGCCTGAACGCCACCGCGGTGAACGTCGCCCACACGGCGGACGAGCGCGCAGTCGACGTCACGTTCGTCCACAACGCAAACGCCCATACCGTGCGAGCGGGCAACTGCATCCTCGCCTGCTATAACGGGGCAATTCCGTATATCTGTCCAGAGCTTCCTGCAGCACAGAAGGTAGATCTCGCCTACGGCGTCAAAGTGCCACTGACCTATACCAAGGTCCTGATTCCCAACTGGCGCGCATTCGCCGATCTCGGACTCGATTTTGCGTACTACACGAATGGCTTCTTCAAGCAGGTTGAGTTGGACTACCCGGTATCGCTTGGTAAGTATCAATTTGGCGACTCGCCGGATGATCCGATGGTTTTACATATGTGCTACGTACCCTATTTCGCGGATATTCAGGGTCCGGATCAGTGGCGAGCCGGCAGGCGCAAACTGCTGGAAACACCCTTCAGCGAGTTTGAGGCCAATGTCCGCAGTCAGCTTGACCAGGCACTTGGCGGTGCCGGATTTGATGCGGGGCGCGACATTCATGCCATCACGGTGAATCGCTGGCCGCACGGCTATGCGTATAGTCCAAACCTGATCTGGGAGCAGGATTACGCGAACGACGAAGAAAAACCCTGGATTAGAGGCCGCAAGCCTCATGGCAGAATTGCGATTGCAAATTCTGACGCGGCGGCGGCCGCCAACACCAACGCGGCGATCACACAGGCTTGGCGCGCAGTACAGGAATCGCTTGGCGCCTGAGCTGAACTTCGCAGCGAGCGACAGACTATAGATGGACTATAGAAGATTGACCCTCAGGCCGCAGAGTCGGATCTGATCCGGCCCGGACACCGCGCCTCGTGCCTCGGCGGCAGCGAGAATGGCCGTCTTGTCCGCACAGGCGATATCAATGCCGCCCAGCCCCTCGGGCCGTCCATCCGTGCAGGCAACAAAGCGAACCGTCGCGTTCTCCAGCGGCAGAGTCGGATCGCCACTACCATGCGCGAGTGGGATCTCAGCAATCTGCGACCACCGTTGTGAAACCTCTTCTGGAACGTCGCACTGGACTTCCGCCGCAACGATGCCGGTTACCCGCTCGAGCTTTTTCGCCCGTTGCCAGTCTTTACCAGCCGGTTCCCACGGACCATCCCGGTCATGTGCGTTGGGACCTACCATTTCATCAATTTCGAAAAACGAACCACCCGTGTCTTTCGGGTGGAGTTGCATGTTGCGAAACTCGCCGGAGTCGTATTGGTTAACAATGCGGATGCCGAGAGATTCGACCCTTGCCTTTCTGGGTGCATGATCGTTGCATTGCGTGATCACCATGTAGCCACCGTTGCCACCCCGGCGTTCGAGGTAGCGTCCGCCAGCCGTGTTCTCCCGGACGGGAGCGACGACTTCCAGCAACTGATCGCCTATGGGGAAAAGTGCATTCTCCAATCCGAAATGAATGATTCCCGGATCGCGAAAGCAGACTTCGATTCCGAGTACGTCAATGAGCTCTTCTACCACAGGTGCCAGCTTTTCGGCGACCAGTGCAATTTGCCGCAGGCGCAGCCACATCGGTTGATTGTTTGTCACGAGGTCTCCCCCCAAGCGATCTGATTGCCATACTAGCAGCCTGCGCCTTCAGCCATCCATGGCCTCGGGGCTGCCCCATTCTGCAAGCACTTAACCGCTCGATAAATGCTCGCAACGTCCTGTCGCGAGACCAGCAGATTCTGTCACGCAGCTTCCCTCAAATACCCGCTAACGGCTCGTAACTGTAAGAACTTGAGTACAAGTTAATACGTAGCGCGCTTTTAGTTACAACACGCTCGTAGCTAAGCTGCAGGCATGAATAGTCCAACCTATCCGTATCGCGCAGTTTCGGTCGTACCCGACATCCTCACGCAATGCAGCGCCGCAGTCGAACTCCGACGCAAACGGTTTCTGAGCCCGGAAGCACCCTCGCTGCCACTACCGAATTGCAGTCTGCCGGATCAGTGTCAGTGTAAGTACAAGTACTGGAACGATCGCAGGGGAATGGATCGTCGCGCCCTCCAGGGGGAACTCACAAATCACTATTTCGCCGGTGATGATCGCCGCAGCGGTAGCGATCGGCGCGAGGTTGTCGAGCGCCGCGGTGCAGAGAGCCAGGGCGCTGAGGACAGGCGCAACGGCGCAAATCGCCGCTTCGGCTAACAATTACAACGAACGTTGTCTTCTGCCGATGCTGCACGAGCATTTTCGCGCAGCACTGTCCTGTTCGCCATTCGTTGCGCCACCGCAGGTTTACGAGTCAACAACGGTACGGTGAAGCCCCACGAGGCAATTTGTGGGAGACTGACGCTGCGAACGAATGCAACTTTTCGCAGCGCGGAGCAAAGAGCCGATGACGCAGAATAGACCTGATCCAGCCGACGCATTTCGCAAACTCGTCACCGAATGGGAACGCGGGTTTGACAAGCTGGCTAATCGATTCATGGGCACGGACGAGTTCAGCCGTTCGATGAATCAAATGCAGAGCATGCAAATGAGCATGCAAAAAGCATTCAACGAGGGGATGGCGAATCAGCTGTCAGCGTTCAATCTACCCAGTCGCGATGATGTGTTGCGCCTTGGTGAAAATGTTCGTGCGGTCGAAGACCGGGTCGCCCGTATCGAAGAGATGCTCATCACCCTGACCGGTGCAGGCTCCGGAGCGAAACCCAAAGGTCCTCCTCGAACCAAACTGCCGCCCAGCCGCGATCCCGGTGGCAACCGCGATGAGTGAGATCACTGCGCTCGAGCGCACTCAGCGCATGTTCGATCGGGCCATGCGGCGCAATATCAAAGGCCTGGAATTCATCAGGGCATCGCCTGTGAAGGTTGGCCTCACCCCGAAGGAGTTGATTTACGAGCGCGGCACGCTGCGGCTGTATCACTACCTGCCGCTGGCCGATGAGTTGTACCGCGTGCCGCTGCTGCTGGTCATGGCGACCACCAACAGGGGTTACGTGTTTGACTTAGCACCTGGTCAGAGCATGGTGGAGTACCTGCTGCAGCAGGGTTTTGATGTCTACGTCATTGACTGGGAACCGCCGCTGCCCGAAGAGCGGCGCTTGAATCTGGCGACGTACACGCAGGATTTCATCCCCGCCTGCGTGCGCAGGGTGCAGCAGGATTGCGGCGAACCCGACCTGTCGATCGTCGGCTACTGTATGGGAGGAGTGCTGTCGTTGATCTATGCGGCCAGCCATGCGGATGGTCCGTTGAAAAATCTGGTCTGTCTGACCACCCCGGTCAACTGGGCGGAGATGGGGCTCACCCGGATCTGGTCGGATGAAGAGCACTTCGATGTCGACACGCTCGTCGATACACTCGGCATCATCCCGCAGGACTTCATCCAGGCATCATTCGAGATGTTGCGGCCTGCCAGCCGAGCGGCGGGGCAGATGCGTGTCTGGGAGCAGATGTGGAACGACGAGTTCGTGAAATCCTATCGCGCCTTCGAACGGTGGGGCAATGAAACGCTGCCTCTGGCAGGTGAATATTTTCGCGATACGACCCGCGAGCTGATGTGGGGTAACAAACTGTTCAAAGGAGATCTGGTGGTGGGTGGCAAGACAGCAAAGCTCGCTGACATTCGAGTGCCGGTAATGCACGCCGTCGCTGAGCACGATCACATCGTTGCCTACGAAGCCAGCAAGCCGCTGCTGGAACTCGTTGGTTCACAGGATAAGAAGGAAATCCTGTTGAAAGGCGGGCATGTAAGTCTCATCGCCGGACCCAATGCGGTTCGACGGATGTGGCCTCAGCTGGCGACCTGGCTAGGGGAGCGTTCCGTATGACTGAATCGACGCGGTATCCACGAACCGTCAGCATCAAAGACGGTGAGGTTGTCCTGGATCTCATGACCGCCGCCAGCGAAGCCGCAGTGCTTGCGTTCGCGCAGTCGTTACCCTCTCACGACCTGTTGTTTCTGCGTCGGGACATCACTCAACCCAAGGTGTTGGCTGCCTGGGTAGCGCAGCTCGAAGCCGGTGAGATTGTCAGCCTGCTGGCATCTTCGGGCGATGAGATTGTTGGCTGTACAGCCGTCGTACACGACGAGCACAGCTGGTCGCCGCATCTGGGGGAACTGCGCGTGCTGGTGGGTCCTGCCGGCCGCGACCGCGGACTCGGCCGGGTGCTCATTCAGGAGAGCTTTCTGATCGCGCTTGGGCTCGGACTGGAAAAACTCACGGCACAGATGACCGCGGACCAGACCAGTGCGATTGCGGTTTTTGAGGAGATGGGGTTTCAGGCCGAGGCGTTGCTGCGCGATCACGTGCGCGACCAGGCAGGAGAAAAGCACGACATCGTGATTCTCAGCCACGATGTTGAACGGTTTCAGTCGCAGATGCAGGCGTACGGGTTGACGGATCTCTACTAGAATCCTGCAATTTCAGCCGTTTGCAAGGCACTGGTTCCCTGTGCCCGGCTAGGCGATACGATCCAGACCGTGGCGCGTGAAGTAGTCGTTGAGCGCATCAACGATCATGTCCTGATTGGATTTGTCCAGATCGAGCCCCAGGGATCTGAGCTGCTTGTGCGCGGTCTTACCGACATAGGCGGTGACAGGCTTCTTCCCAGACCTGCTCGGCGGTTGGGCGGTTTTGTTGGATGGCACAGATCAGTCCCCAGATTCGACAATTCCCTCCGGGATTCTAGTTTGAAACGCCTGGCGGGTGCCAGAATCATTTGTCTCGGTCACATCGGACTCAAGTGGATCCGTCGCCTCGGATTCAGTCTCCCGGGAGCGGTATGCGGTGCCACTCACGCTCTCCACAGCTTTGGCGACATGTAAGATAGCCTGCACCAGCACATAGAGCTTTTCGATCTCATGCGCCGCCGCGCCGTCGGGACTGAATTCTCCGGCGGACAGGCCTTTTGCATCACAGTATTCGAAGTCTGCTCTGCGCGAGAGGCTCAACGAGAGCACTTTGATGCCGTACGCTTCCTGAATAGCGACTTGACGTTTACGAACCAGTTTCGGTGCATTTGGTGGCACCTGGTTCATCAACACATATACCGGTTTCTGTGCGCGTTCTGCTTCGGCGATCGTCGGCAAAATTGCATCAACGTCTTTCGTTGACAAGATTTTGCACGGAATGAGTATCAGATCGGCATGTGCCGCAATCGTTATCGCCGCGGGATTGTGATGTCCGGGTGTATCGATGAACACCCAATCAACACCGTTGTCTCGAGCATCTTCGAGCACGTCGCCGAGAGACTGCGGAAGAGTTTGAAGTACTTTCGGATGTTCGGCTTCTCGGCGATCGGACCAATCTTTGAGAGTACCTTGTGGATCGAGTTCAACGATAAGGGTGCGTTGATTGTGCTGTTCAGCACACACCGCTAACGATTGCACGATCGTCGACTTGCCCGCCCCCCCTTTCTGACTCAGCAAACATATAACATGCATACACGTCACCATTATTAACCAGTTGCTGTTGACTACTTTTAACAGCTACCAGTTGCCACTAGGGAATTTGGCTATTACAACACTAGCATTGTGTATACATGTATACAACAGCTGTAAGGAGAGCCGTGTTGCTGAAAATTACCGGCATGTCCCCCCCGTTCACCATGCGCTAACATGAATTGCCGACGCGGGAAGGGGCTCGTCATGTCATGGCAGGTAGATAATCTCGCCGCCCAGAGCGGCCGTACGGTGGTCGTTACCGGTGGTAACAGCGGAATTGGTTTCGAAGCTGCGAAAGTTCTGGCGGCGAAAGGCGCGCGCGTGATCATCGCATGTCGTGATGAAAACAAAGCTCAGATCGCGTGCGATGAGATCGCGGCGGTTACTTCAGGCAACATTGAGTTCGTAGTTCTCGACCTTGCCTCGTTGAGATCGGTGCACGGCTGCGCGGATGAACTCCATAGGCGCTGCGAAAACCTGGACGTTTTGATCAACAATGCAGGCGTGATGGGTATTCCGCACCGCGACACGGAAGATGGTTTCGAGGCGCAGTTCGGCACCAACCATCTTGGTCACTTCGCGTTGACAGCGCTTCTTTTTCCGCTGCTGCGCTGCGCATCCGGTTCACGTGTCGTCACCGTATCGAGCCTCGCGCACCTTTTCGGAGTTATTAATTTTGCGAATCTGCAGGGCCGGATGTTTTACGATCCGTGGATGGCGTATGGCCAGAGCAAGCTTGCGAACCTGCTGTTTGCCTACGAACTCGACCGCCGCCTGAGGTCTGCGGACTTTGACGTTTCATCGGTCGCCTGCCATCCTGGGATCGCTGCGACCAACCTTGGTTACGCGGGTCCGCAGATGCTTGGATCACCGTTGGGCGAGATGTTGGTCCAGTTGTATACCTCCATCATCGCTCAGTCGGGCGCCGATGGCGCGTTGCCGACTTTGTATGCTGGCTTTGCCTCTGAGGTCGAAAGTGGTGACTACATAGGTCCGAGTGGGCTCGGTGAGATGCGCGGTAGTCCGCGTAAGGTCTCATCCAGTTTCATGTCACGTTCACAAGCCATCGCACGTAGGTTGTGGAAGACATCTGAAGAATCGACAGACGTGCAGTTCGTGATTTAGTTGGCCGCGCGTACCGGACCTGAATTGATGGGGAGATCAACTTGAGCGAAAATTTGCCGGCGCAGGAATTAGGCAAGCCGCGGGAACTTTTTACTCGGCGCGACCGCTATTACATGCTGGCCGTGCTCACCACCGTCTACATCTTCAACTTCATTGATCGCCAGATCCTGGTCATCCTCCAGGAAGACATCAAAGCGGAATTGTTCCTGTCAGATACGCAACTCGGTCTCCTCTCTGGCTTCAGCTTTGCAATCTTCTACGTCACGTTTGGCCTGCCTATCGCGCGCTGGGCCGACAAAGGTACTCGACGCAATATCGTAGCTTTGGCGGTGGGTACCTGGAGCTTCATGACGGCGCTATCGGGGATCGTGGGCAACTACTGGCAACTGTTGGCAGCCCGCATCGGCGTTGGTGTTGGCGAATCCGGCGGCAGCCCGCCTGCCCATTCGATGATCTCCGATTTGTTCCCACCGGAAGAGCGAGCCACCGCGTTGTCGATTTACTCGATGGGCATCAATTTCGGCGTGCTGCTGGGTTTTGTTATCGGCGGCTACGTGAACGATCTGCTGGGTTGGAGGATGGTTTTTTTCGTGATCGGGGCGCCCGGGATCATCCTGGCGCTGATCGTGCGCTTCACATTGCGCGAACCGCCGCGGGGGCATGCCGAAAAAATCGAAAACGTAGCCGATGCTCCACCGTTTTCGGACGTACTGAAGCTGATCTGGTCGCGGCCGTCGTTCCGCCACATGTCCATCGCAGCAGGCCTGCACGCTTTTGTCGGCTATGGAGTCGGGCAGTGGATCGCCTCGTTTTACATTCGCACTTACGAACTCTCCGGCACAGGGGACATCGGCCTCTGGCTGGGGCTGATATCCGGTACTGCGGGCGCCGCCGGCACCTTTTTCGGCGGCTATTTCGCCGACAAGCTGGGTAAGCGTGACAAACGCTGGTACATCTGGGTACCGGGTCTGGCAACGGTGTTCGCCATCCCGTTTTCACTGACGGTCTATCTCCTCAACAACTATGCCCTCTCGCTGTCGATCTATCTGATCCCCGTGTTTCTGGGAGCCATGTTCTTAGGTCCCACCCTCGCCATGACCCACGGTATTGTCAGCGTCCGCATGCGGGCCCTTGCTTCGGCGTTTCTGTTTTTTGTGCTGAACCTGATTGGCCTCGGCCTCGGCCCCCTCGCCACCGGCATGATCAGCGATTTGCTGGAACCGAGCTACGGTAGCGAGGCCTTGCGATACGCCCTGGTCATCGTCGTGCTCGTGTATTTCTGGTGCGCTTTCCATTACTACATGGCCGGCAAGACGATCCGCGCGGATCTGGCCCGCGCGCCGAAATAATCCCTCGGACTAGTGCTCTGGCCACTTTAAAACGGTCCACCAGAGGTTGTGACAATGAGCGTGACCGCGGAGCACTGCAACGAGGTAGGTGGCCCCGTTAATCCCGAACGGCCATACCCCGGTCCCCAGAGCCAGAGCAACGTATGAATTACCCGCCTCGATACTGATCGCGCCCACCAGGACGTACGTCAGATAAAGGGTGAGTTTTGCAATGAAGTGATCGGCTGCGTAGTGGGTGGAAGGGTAGTGGGTGGACGGGTACTGGGAGGAAGATTTCATCGTTTCACCCCTGACGGGATCGGTTGCATCCGGTATGGGCCAGGCCGGGCGGGAGTCGGGTTCAACGTCGCACTTCGTCTGGCAATCCGTTCAGACAGACCGCGCGATTCAACGATAAAGATGGCGACACCGGGCTGGTTTCGTCGTTGTTCGAGGGAGGCCGGCAGATGCGCGATTTGCGGCGGTTAGTCGCTGCAAGAGCACCCTGTGGCAAGGCTACTGGATCAACACCCCGCCGAATCGGATGTAGCCTGCGCAATCACGGGGAACTGTCTCAGTTGCACGTGACTCGCACTGAAGCAGCCCGG
>SMVA01144578.1_pt1 | contig 40735 bp, 36 predicted proteins | sample 2456451 | NCBI WGS metagenome assembly SMVA01 (sample SAMN11095933, study PRJNA526329) | marine sediment metagenome | biome: Marine sediment; feature: Surficial sediment; material: Deep marine sediment; isolation source: Hadal surficial sediment | place: Pacific Ocean | collected 2014-05 | depth...
CGCCCTCGCCGGCGTCGAGGTCCCGGGCAACTTTCTCGATCCGGCCCTGTCGAATGCGTAGATCGCACTCGTCGATAAGACCTTCATTGACGATCGTGGCGTTCTTTATTATCAATGAGTCGTTCTTCATCGCGCTCCGCCGGTCACCGGACCAGTATACTGGATATATAAAGAGCGAACGCCCCGCCGTTAATCAAGCTAAAATTCCGCAACCCCGATAGACATTAAAGTCAGTTCCGAATGAATCCGAAAAATCGCCTCCCAGTACTCTTCATTTCTGCCGGACTACTTTGGTTTGCGAGCATGGCGGCAGCGGCAGATGAGATCGATATCCCGTACACCAAAGTCGTGCTCGATAACGGCCTGACCGTCATTGTCCACGAAGATCACAAGGCGCCGATCGTGGCCGTGAACATCTGGTATCACGTCGGCTCGAAGAACGAGCCCCCGGGTCGGACCGGCTTCGCACATCTGTTCGAGCACCTCATGTTCCAGGGCTCTGAAAACTACGATGACGAATACCTGCTATACCTCGATCAACTCGGCGCGACGAACCTGAACGCGACGACCTGGTTCGATCGCACGAACTACTTCGAGACGGTGCCGAAGAACGCACTCGATACCGTCCTCTGGCTCGAATCGGATCGCATGGGCCATTTTGCCGGCGCGATCACGCAGGAAAAACTCGACGAGCAACGCGGCGTCGTCCAGAACGAGAAGCGCCAGGGCGATAATCAGCCATACGGCAAAGTCTGGGAGCGCATGCTGCGCCAGGTATTCCCGGACAATCATCCGTATTCGTGGGAGACGATCGGGTCGATGGCGGACCTCGAGGCCGCGACACTCGAAGACGTCAAGGATTGGTTCGCGACCTATTACGGGCCGGACAATGCGGTCCTCGTCATCGCCGGCGACGTCGACACGGACGAGGCCATCGCGAAAGTCGAAAAGTATTTCGGTGACATCCCGCCCGGCCCGCCGCTGACCCGACCCGGAACCTGGATTCCCGTGCACGCCGCCGAGCGCCGGGAAATCATGCAGGACCGCGTACCACAGGCGCGCCTCTATAAAGTGTGGCCGGGGCCGCAGTGGGGCACGGTGGACGCGACCCAGTTTGCCTTGGCCGTCGCGATACTCGGCGGGGACAAGAACTCACGGCTTTACGAGCGACTCGTCTACGCGGATCAGATCGCAACGGATGCCAATATCGCAGCGCTGCCGCTCGAGATCTCCGGTACAACCTATCTCGTGGCGACGGCGCAACCGGGCGCGGGCCTGACGGAAGTCGAGGCCGCCGCGAACGAAGTCCTGGCGGAATTCGCCAGGAAAGGACCGACGCGCAAAGAACTCGAGCGCGCCAAAATCCAGGCGCGGGCAGCATTCCTGCGCGGGATCGAACAGGTCGGCGGATCCCGCGGCAAGGCCGGAATCCTCGCACAGAATATGGTTTACGGCGGCTCGCCCGATCTCTACAAGCAATGGCTGGCGGACCTGGACGCGACGACGCGCAGGGATGTGCGCGATGTCGCAGCGAGGTGGCTCGGCGCAGGGGCATTCGTCATGGAGGTCCATCCCTACCCGGAACTGACGGCCGCGACGGAGGGCGCCGACCGTTCCGAGATTCCCGAACCCGGCGAGTTTCCGACGGTCGGTTTCCCGGCCTTCGAACGCACGACACTCAGCAACGGACTGGAAATCATCATCGCCCAGCGCGCAGGCAACCCGCTCGTCGAAACGACGCTGATTCTCGATGCCGGCTACGCGGCCGATCAGTTCAGCCTGCCGGGCACGGCGTCACTCGCCATGGCGATGCTCGACGAAGGCACCACGCACAGATCTTCCCTGGAGATCAGTGAAGCGCTCGCCATGCAGGGTGCGAATCTCGCACCGGGTTCCAACCTCGACGACAGCTTCGTCGTTTTGTCGGCGCTCAAGAGCCGGCTGGATGCATCGATGGATATTTTCGCCGACGTCATCCTGAACCCGAATTTTCCGGAAAATGAACTCGAGCGGCTCAGGCGCATATCGCTGGCGAAGATTCGCCAGGAAAAAACCCAGCCAATGTCCATGGCATTGCGGATTTTGCCGGGCCTGATGTACGGCAAGGAACATCCCTACGGGCAACCGCTGACGGGCAGCGGCACGGAAGAATCGATTAGCGCGATTACGCGCGACGACATAATCAACTTCCACGATACCTGGTTCAAACCGAATCACACGAAGCTGGTCATCGTCGGCGACGTAACGGCGCAAGAGATGACGCCGATGCTCGAGAGACTGTTCGGCGGCTGGCGAGCCGGTGAAATTCCAGAGAAAAATCTGGCCGCCGAAATACCCGCGCGAAGCAATGTGCTCTATCTCATCGACCGACCCGATTCAGATCAGTCGATCATCTTCGCGGGACAACTTCTGCCGCCCAAGACCAATCCAGATGAAGTTGCAATCCAGGCACTTAACGATGTGCTCGGTGGCATGTCTTCGTCGCGCATCAACATGAATCTGCGCGAAGACAAGCACTGGTCATATGGCGCCTATAGCACGATCATCGAAGCGCGGGGCGAACGACCGCTGCTGACCTATGCGCCGGTCCAGACGGACAAGACCAAGGAAGCCATTCAGGAGCTGATCAAGGAAATCGACGGCATTGCCGGCGACGCGCCACCGCGGGAGAGCGAACTCACGATCGTCAAACGTAGCGACACGCTGTCCCTGCCCGGGCGCTGGGAGACCGCCGCCGGCGTCATGAGAGCCATCAACCAGATCGTGCGCTTCGGCCTCCCGGACGATTACTGGGACACCTATGCCGCCCGGGTGAATGCACTCGACATCACGGACGTGACCGCCGCCGCACGAGCATTTATCGACGTGAACGATGTTGTCTGGGTCGTCGTCGGCGATGCGGCGAAAATAGAATCCGGACTGCGAGAACTCGATTTCGACGAGATCCGCCGTATCACCCCGGACGGAGAAATCGTCCCGGGTGGTTAGTCCCACGCAGCCGCGTGTCTATTACGGCTGGTACATCGCAGGCGTCTGCCTGCTGATTTATTTCTTTACCAACGGGATGACCATATTCGTCCCGCAGAATCTCTTTCCGAGGTTCATGGAGACGTTCGACGCAACGGCCGGCCAGGTCAGTTGGACCGTCGGCACCACCTTCTTGTTAGTTATACCGCTCGCGCCGCTCGCCGGCGCCCTGATCGACCGCTACGGCCCGCTGACGATTATCCGCATCGGGCTGGTGATCATGGCGTTGTGTTTCAGCCTCTATCCGTTCGCGCAGTCCATCACGCAGCTCTACATCCTGCATGCCGGGCTCGCCTTCGGCCTGGTACTCGGCGGGTTGCTCGTCAATGTCGTCCTGCTCTCGAACTGGTTCATCTCGCGGAGAGGGGCCGTCATCGGGCTGCTCGTCGCGATGTCGAGTCTGAGCGGACTGATTCTCCCGAATCTGATTTCACCGCTCGTCAACGACGCCGACTTTGGCTGGCGCTGGGGCATGGGAGCGCTCGCACTCGCATTCTGGGTATTCGCCATACTGCCGGGATTCTTTTTGCTCAAGGAACACCCCCGGGACGTCGGTCTGCTCCCTGACGGGGAAGCCGCCCATCCAGAGACGGATAGCGAAATAAATACCGTGTACAAAGAAGCCGTGCCCGAGGAAGCCGGCGTGTCGTTTGCAACGGCGCTGAGATCGAAGACGCTCTGGGCGCTCGCCCTCGGGTCGGCATGCCTGTGGTTCACGTTTCAGGCAATCAACAGCCAGATCACGATATTTCTCGAGCTCGAAGCCGGATTACCGCCGCAGGATGCGACGCGGCTCTATTCGGTCATCTTCGGGTTCAGCGTCGCCGGAAAATTTTTTTTCGGCGCCATCAGCGACCATTACCAGAAGCGTCATGTCATGATCGTTACGAGCATTATTCTGCTGATCGGTTGTCTGCTGATTTTCGCGCCGGACATCAGCACAGTGCGACTTACCAGCAATCTCACGCAGTTGACGCTTTTCACGATCGTCTTCGGCATCGGTTACGGCGGCAGCTTTACGATGATACAACTGGTGTGCGTCGAAACTTTCGGGCCGCGCGCGCTCGGCAAGATTCTCGGAATCGTGATCTGTATCGACAGCGTCGGCGGGTGGCTCGGTACGGTGCTGACCGGTCAACTGAAAACGGCAACGGGTAATTATCTGATTCCATTCGGAATCGTCCTCATCGTCGCGATCGTCGCACTGATCAATGTCATCTTCATCCGTCCCGTCGTCGCCGAGACTCAGTCTGATGCGGCTTGCATCGGCGGATAATCTGTGGACAATACCGCGGTTCGAGGCACGGGTCGGCCTCTAGCGATAGCGATTCGAAATAAAGGCGACAGGCATGATCAAGGCGGAAGCGCTGACCAAAAAATATGGGTCTCTGACCGCGGTAGACGGTATCTCTTTCGAAGTGCAACCTGGTGAGGTGCTCGGATTTCTCGGGCCCAATGGTGCGGGCAAGACCACGACCATGCGCATGTTCGCCGGATTCGTCGAACCGACCTCGGGCCGCGCGGAAATCTGCGGACACTCCGTAGAACGTGAGCCGACCGAGGCCAAGCGTTGTCTCGGCTATCTCCCCGAGGGCGCCCCCTCTTACAGTGAAATGACGCCGCGTGATTTTCTCGATTTTGTCGGCACTATCCGCGGCCTCGAAGGCGACCGGAAAGCGCAGAGAACGGCCGAGGTTGTCGACCTGCTGAACCTGGGACAGGTGCTCGACCGCACGATCGAAACATTATCAAAGGGTTTCAAGCGACGGGTCGGATTCGCACAGGCGATTTTGCATGACCCGCCGGTATTGATCATGGACGAACCCACCGACGGTCTGGACCCGAACCAAAAGCACGAGGTGCATGAGCTCATTCGCGCGATGGCGCCGGATAAGATCATCGTCATCTCGACGCATATTCTCGAAGAGGTCGATGCCGTATGCAGCCGCGCGATAATCATTTGCGAGGGCCGGATCGTCGCCGATGAAACGCCCGAAGAGCTCCGCAGCCGTTCCGAGACCGGGCGACTCGACGAAGTATTCCGGGCCCTCACCACGACAGGCGCGTAGTGAATATGATCAAGACAATCGCCATGCGGGAACTGCGCAGTTATTTCGCCACGCCGCTGGCCTACGTGTTTATTGTTATTTTTCTGGCGCTGATGGGCACCTTCACATTCTATCTCGGTGGATTCTACGAACGCGGTCAGGCCGACCTCGCACCATTTTTCAATTTTCACCCGTGGCTCTATTTGTTTCTGGTCCCGGCGATCTCGATGCGGCTGTGGGCCGAGGAGCGCAAGTCGGGCACCATAGAATTGCTCATGACGCTGCCCGTCACGATGGGTCAGGCCGTGCTCGGCAAGTTTCTGGCCGCCTGGTGTTTCACAGCACTGGCGCTGGCATTGACGTTCCCGATCTGGATCACCGTCAACTATCTCGGCGATCCTGACAACGGCGTCATCGCGACGGCCTATCTCGGCAGTTTGTTCATGGCCGGCGCTTTCCTCGCCATCGGGGCGTGTATTTCGGCCGCCAATAAAAATCAGGTCGTCGCATTCATCATTTCGGTCGTCATTTGTTTCCTGTTCCTGCTGAGCGGCTTCCCGCTCGTGTTGGACGCCTTCAGCTGGGCGCCACAGGCGTTAATCGATGCCGTGGCCGGGCTCAGTTTCCTCACTCACTTCAATTCGCTGAGCAAGGGCGTGCTCGATCTCAGAGACGTGCTCTACTTTGTGCTCGTAATCGCCATCTGGCTCTATGCGAACACAATTGTCTTGAATATGACGAAGGGCCAATAGGATTCGCCCATTGTGACTCGAACAGGTATGGAACACAGTCAATCCAAAATCGGACGCATGGGCCTGCTCGCGGTCGCCGCTGTTTTCATCGTCGCGGTATCGTTGAACAACGTCCTGTTTCGTGGCTTTCGTCTGGACCTCACCGAGAATAGTCTCTATACGCTATCCGTCGGCACCAAAAAAATTCTTCGATCCATTCCGGAGCCCGTCAATATTTATTTCTTTTTCTCTGACCGGGCCACGGCAAATAGCCCGGTCCTGAGAACCTATGCCGGCCGGGTACGCGAGATGCTCGAGGAATTCGCGCAATATGCCGGTGGCAATTTACAGGTTTCGATCGTCGATCCGATACCGTTCTCGGATGACGAAGACCGCGCGGCCGAATTCGGCCTGCAGGGCATCAACCTGGGCACCTCCGCCGAGCCGATATACATGGGTATCGCCGGGACCAACAGCGTCGGTGACGAAGAAATCATCGCGTTTCTGGATCCGGGCAAGGAAACGTTCCTCGAATACGACCTGATCAAACTGATCGATACGCTGGCGACCCCCGTGCGGCCGGTCGTCGGGCTCATCAGCACCCTGCCGATGACGGCGGAATTCGATCCGCGAACGCGACAAATGGGCGAACCCTGGATTATCACGTCCCAGCTCCGGCAGATTTTCGAACTGCGCAACCTCCCGGCATCGGTGACCGATATTGGCGACGACATCGCCGTGCTCGTCGTCGTGCACCCGAAAACCCTCCCGGATGCGACCGTGTACGCCATCGACCAGTTCATACTGGGCGGCGGACGCGCGCTTATTTTCGTGGATCCGTACGCCGAGGCTGACGTGCCGAATGCGGACCCGAACAACCCGGCCGCAGCCATGATGGCCAACCGGGCATCCGGCCTCGATACGCTGTTTTCGGCCTGGGGCATCCGCGTCGCCCAGGACGAAGCCATCGGCGATGACCGCTTTGCCCTGCAGGTCACCGGTCCAGGGGGTCGTCCGACCCGCCATATCGGTCTGATCGGCATCGATCAGTCTGGCATGGACGCAGCGGATGTCGTCACGTCGGGCCTGAGCAGCATCAATTTCGGGTACCCGGGCGCGATTGAAGTTGACGAGAATGCACCTGCAACCGTAACACCACTCGTGCAATCGAGCGATCTCGCCGGACCTATTCCGACGGGCATGCTCGGTTTCATGCGCGACCCGAATCAGCTGCGCCAGAGCTTTTCACCCACCGGAAAGCACTACATCCTCGCCGCGCGCATCCAGGGCATCGTGCCGAGCGCGTTCGCGGATGGGCCGCCCGCATCCGCATCGGGATCAGGCGAAAGGGTGCATTTGAGCGAAGCGGAAGCGCCAATCAACGTGGTCCTCATCGCCGACACGGACCTGCTGACCGACCGTCTCTGGGCGCAAGCACAAAGTTTTTTCGGTCAGCGTATAACGACCGCGTTCGCGAGTAACGGCGATTTTGTAGTCAACGTGATCGACAACCTGACCGGCAGCGGTGACCTCATCAGCGTGCGAGGTCGCGCAACTTTTACGCGGCCGTTCACAAGGGTGCAGGCACTTCGCCTGGAAGCCGAAAACCGCTTCCAAATGACCGAGCAGCAACTGCAGCGCGAGTTGCAGGCAACGGAGCAAAAGCTCAGCGAATTGCAGGCCAATCGCGAAGATCGCAGCGCCTTTATTTTGACCGTCGAGCAGAATGCCGAGTTGGAGCGCTTCCAAGACAAGCGATTACTGATTCGCAAGGAACTCAGGCAAGTCCGCAGGGACCTGGATCAGCAAATCGAAAATCTCGGCATCATGCTGAAAGTCATCAATATCGGGCTCGTGCCCACCGTCATAACGGTTTTGAGCATTATTCTGCTGATCGTGCGCCGCCGCGCCAGGGCGCGAGCCCACAGAGGACGATAGCCGATGGGTCAGCGCACTTTGCGGATACTGATTGTCGCGGCTGTGGCCATGGCCGCATTCCTGTACTTCACGCAGACCGATTTCAAACGGGCTGACAACGAAATTCTCTTCCCCGGCTTGCGAGAGGGCCTGAACGACGTACAGAAGCTGACGATTACTGCCGGCGGCGATCGCATCGTGGCAACGCTGGAACGCGGTGAGACGCGATGGACGCTCGCGGAACGGTCCGATTATCCGGCCGATGTCGGCAAGATACGCCAAAACCTGATCGCGCTCGCGGATGCGACGGTCGCCGAGCAGAAGACTTCGAATCCGGAGTTATACGCCCGTCTCGGCGTGGAAGACATCGGCGATCCGGACGCCAGCGGCGTCTTGCTGGAGATCCACAGACCGGACGCCGGGACAGAGAGCCTGATCGTCGGCGACACAGGTGTGCGCGGCGATATGGCCTACGTCAGGAAACCCGGAGAGGCTCAGAGCCTCCTTGTACTGGCGAACCTCGACCTCGGCAAGGAGACGGTCGACTGGCTCGCGCGCGAGATCGTGAATATTCCGCTGAAGGACGTATTTGCCGTGACGATCAGTCATCCCGACGGCGAAACCCTGAGAATCGAGAAACCGACCCGGAGCGACAGCGAATTTTCACTGCTCGAAATTCCGGAAGGGCGAACGCTGGCCTACGCAACGATCGCGAACTCGATCGGTGGTGCCCTCACGGCATTGTCACTGGTTGACGTTGCGGCCGCAAGTGAAGTCGACACGACAGGCCTCGACCCGGTTATCGCTCGATTCGAAACCTTCGACGGCCTCGTCCTCGAAGCCAGCACTTATATGATTGACGACGACATCAAGGTCGCCTTAAGGGCCGTTGCCGACGAATCGCTGGCGAATCGTTTTCACGCGGATGCAGACCCGCAGAACGAGGGTGACGAGACCAGCATATCGAATTTTGAAGAAACGGTGACGCGCGCCCGGGAACTGAATGAAAAACTCGCGACCTGGCTGTACACGATACCGAGTTATAAGTCGGAACAACTGGTCAAGCGGACGGATGATCTTCTAGAATCCGCAGACTGATCAATTCTCGGCGGTTGAGCGCAAATGAGCTCGGATATCCTGAATCGAATTCTCAGTGCCCGTGTCTACGATGTCGCGATCCAGACTCCGCTGGAGCACGCCGGGCGTCTGTCGAATCGCCTCGACAACAATGTTCTCTTCAAGCGCGAGGACCTGCAATCCGTCTTTTCATTCAAGCTGCGCGGCGCCTACAACAAGCTCGCGCAATTGACGACAGCGGAAATCGCCGACGGCGTGATATGCGGCTCGGCCGGTAATCACGCACAAGGCGTGGCGCTCGCGGCCAAAAAGTTTGGCGTGCGCGCCGTAGCGGTCATGCCGGTTTCGACCCCCGCGATAAAGCTCAGTGCGGTACGGGATCTCGGCGGTGAAGTTATCCTGCACGGCGCCAATTATGATGAAGCCCATGCGCATGCCATCGGATTGGCGGATGAACAGGGACTGGCTTTTATCCATCCGTTCGACGACCTCGACGTCATTGCCGGTCAGGGCACAATCGGTCTCGAAATCCTCAAGCAGCATGACGGCCCCATCGACGCCGTTTTCGTGCCCATCGGCGGCGGCGGACTGATCGCGGGGATCGCGATCTGCATAAAGGCCAAGACACCGGGAACACGGATCATAGGCGTCGAGCCCGAGGAGTCCGCCAGCATGCACGCGGCCCTCGAAGCCGGCGCGCCCGTGACGCTCGATCATGTCGGCATATTCGCCGATGGCGTCGCGGTGCGCCGTGTCGGCGATGAGACTTTTCGTATTTGCCGTGAACACGTAGACGAAATCATCCTCGTGAGCACTGACGAAATTTGCGCTGCGATACAGGACATCTTCGAGGATACGAGGGCCATCGTGGAGCCGGCCGGCGCGCTCGCGGTTGCGGGATTGAAGCGTTATATAGAAAAAACGTGCGTTACCGGCAAGTCGTTCGTGACTGTGAATTGCGGTGCAAATGTTAATTTCGATCGATTGCGGCACATCGCCGAGCGGGCTGCAATCGGCGAACAACGCGAGGCACTGTTCGCCGTCGAGATTCCAGAACACCAGGGTAGTTTTCTTGCATTCTGCAATGCACTCGACAGGCGTAACGTCACGGAATTCAATTATCGTTACGGCGACCACGCGACGGCCCGGATTTTCGTCGGTGTCGAATTAAGCCGTGGAAAGGCCGAACGCCGGGAGATCACCGAAGAACTCAAGAAATCGGGGTACCGGGTCATCGATCTGAGTGATGATGAGATGGCGAAACTGCATATCCGCCATATGGTCGGCGGCCAGGCGCCGGGAATCGAGAACGAGCGGCTTTTCCGGTTCGAATTTCCCGAGCGGCCGGGCGCCTTGCTCGCGTTCCTGTCAGCCATCGGCAATCGCTGGAACATCAGCCTGTTCCACTACCGGAATCACGGCTCCGATTACGGCCGGGTACTGGCCGGCGTCCAGGTCCCTGAAACGGAACTGCCGGATTTCGACCGTCATCTGAAAGACCTCGGTTATCCGTATTGGGACGAGAGCGCCAATCCGGCGTACAGAATGTTTTTGGCTTAAAGTAGACCGCAGCGAGTTGAAGTCACTTTCCGTCTCCGGCATCTGTCATCCGGCAGCGCTAAAAAATAGGGTCTGACCCCATTCCCCCCAAATTCGCTAAGGCTTGACGAATTTCAGGGTAAAGCGGTCACTTTCGCCGATCGCTATATATTCGTCACGATTTTCTTCGCCCGCACGCAGGGTCGGCGGTAGGGTCCAGACGCCGGTCGCATAGTCTTTGGTGTCCGCGGGATTCGCGTTGATTTCAGACTTCGCTTGGAGCACGAAACCGGCCGCCTCGGCCAGTTCGATCGCATAATCCTCGTTGACATACCCGGATGCCGCCTTCGGATCCTGGGGAACCGCCGGGTTCCCGCGATGTTCGATCACGCCGAGAACCCCGCCCGGCTTCAATGCTGTATACATCGACGCGAACATTGCATCCGCGAAATCGCGTGCCATCCAGTTGTGAATATTGCGAAACGTCACGACCATATCGACGGACCCGGGCGATACAAAATCCATCTTATCCGGGTACATCAATACCGCCATTTCGACATTTTCATACAGATCCGGACGCTCGGCCAGTTTGTCCTGGTATGCCTTCACGCCCCGCTGAATGAATTCGATTTCGGAATCCGGATCCCAATGCGCGGCGATATATTTGCCACCATCATGCAAATAGGGTGCGATGATTTCCGTGTACCAGCCGCCGGCCGGCCAGATTTCCACTACGGTCATGTCGGCTCGTATGCCGAAAAACTCCAGCACCTCGACCGGATGACGGTAACCGTTCCTGGCAACATTTTTCTCGGCGCGCTGGTCGCCGACGGAGATCTCGGCCAGACTCGGCCCGGCGTCAGGGGCAGAACCGCCACAAGCCGACAATAACACTGCAACAAAAACAAACAGACCCGGGGCCCAGGGAAACTTCACCATGACATGACTCCACGTGCGACAGCGCGATTATTATCATCGCACTTTAGAGCAATCGTGCGTCTCAGGCAAAGAATACGGATTGTATATGGCTGACTTTGGCTGCCTGGGGCAACCGGTAGAATTCTCGGAGCTCCCGGATCATGTCGAGGCCGAAATGAGCGGTCTGGAAGCGCTTTTCGAGGCTGCGGCAGTATCGGCCTGCAAATAGGCTCGCATCGCGATAGCGAGCGAACTCATGCGAAGACAAATTAGCGTCATAAGCCGGCTCATCGAATAACCGAGCGAACAGAGACTCGCCGAGACGGCTGTCAGGTTGATCCTGTAACAGGGCACGCGCGCCGATATATTTGTCGACCTCGGCCTGCATTTCGAGTTCCATGAGGGTGACCGATTTATCCGCCGCCGCATTCCATGCGAGGTAGATCAGGTGACTGATTCCTTCCAGGACAGTACAGAAATCGGCCAGATTCGCGCGCCCCAAGCGCCGCCGCGGGTCGCTCGCGGACAACCGCTCCAGCAGTCCGGCATCGAGGAACAAGAGCATCCTGAGTTCGTCATCGTCTTCTCGAATCAACAACTTTTCCTGAGTCGGCCGCGCCGTCCCGGGTGTCTCCCACGCAGCGAGAATGCTTGCATCAGTCACGAGATAGTCATAAACGTCAAGCGTCTGATCGATTGCGTAGACCGAACTCAACAGGGTTTGAAAATCGCGCAGCATCACGGTAGGGGGCCTTGGCGGACTCAGTGCTCGAACCGGACTCCGGACTGCGGTAGAGGATGCACACCTAATTCCCGAAGCAAACGGCCGGCCCTGCGGCTTCCGGTCTTTACCCATAATTCATATAGCCGCAGCAGATTCGTGTCCGAATTCGAACGCGCCGATTCGCGCACTTCATTAAGGACATCAACCATGTCCTGAAATTTTCGGCCCAGTTCCAAGAAAACACTTTCCAACGCCCGACCACGCGGCGTTCCGCGCATATGAACCGCAAGAGAGTGATATGCGCCACCGCCCATGTAGACGTAATAATCGACATCAACAGCTTTGTTCCGCAGGCCGTCGGCAAAAAATCCCGCGATGAACAACGCCACATCGCCAAGACGTTGCAAATTACTGTTTCGCTCTCTCTCATTTGAGGCCTGAACCGCATCTGCGAACATCAGCGCAAGCGGCCTGAGCTGATAACCATCCGGTGTCGCATCATAAAGCGCCTCGGAGCGGGCAAACACAGCGAGAAGATTGACGACATAGTGTGCGGTGTGGTCATCCAGAACCACCTTGTTCGCCGACATCGCAGCATCAACCGAGTCCCGAAAAAACTCGCGCAAATCCGCCGTCTCGACGAGTGTCTCCGCTGATTGTCCCGTGACCTCCGCCATGTGCTCTCCTAACGGACTAACTCACTATATTTATGCCAGATATTGAGATCATCCCTCGTGAACCGCGTCACGATTAAGACCGGTCGATTCAACTGGCCAGCGCTATATACGGCCGCCAGAAAACCTCGCGCACCCGGCATTCCTTTATCTCCTGCATGAAGCGAAACGCCACGGATTGGCCACCGCCCAGCTCGAATCCCGCGATTAACGTGACCCCCGGAGACACGCCATGCTTGCCGGTGCGATTCGTTTCCTGGTCGCAGATCACGTAATACGCATTCTTCGGTACATCGCCGACGGACGCGCACTGGCTGAATAAGTCGCGCAGAAAGTCTTCCACCTGCTGACGAACTTCTGACCAGATCTGCGGCGCGTTGTCCTCGAATGCCGCCCAACGCGTACCACGGATAATGCTGTCAATGACGAATAGAGTGAGTCGGCACTTGCGTAGATCGTCGAGGTTGGGGTGATATCCTCTGCCGCGGGCAAACGTAACGAGTCCGTCGAGACTCAACCGGCCAGCACCAAGTTCCCGGAGCGGATTAACTCCTGCGCGAATCAGAGTTTTACATTCGACTTCACTCAGATTCTCTTGCACTCGATTCCGACATCGCAGCATGATCGAATCGCCAACCGGCGCGCCGCCAAATCCATATGTTGCATCTTCCGCAGCCAGACGGCCTGCAATCGCGCCGAGTGCACTCGACAGCGATTCCTCAGATCGCCCGTCGATCGGATTGAGGCGCGGAAAGTAAGTCATCACGTTCGGGCTCGACGTGTCGCTATCGCGATTGAACTTTCGTATCTCCGCTACGGACGACCAACTGACCGGCGGATCCCGAAGCAGAATCGCATTACGCCGGCGACAGTAGCGCTCGGCCGTGAACAGGGCGACGGGACCGATGTCCTGCGATTCGCTGCCCGGAATCAAGCATACGAGATCCAGATTCGGCACTCGGTCAAGTGCGAAAAGGCCGGTCGAATCGGCGATCGAACCCACGAGGTCATAATCGGTAAACGATTCGGCGTCCTGCCAATTGCAGTCCGCATAAATATAGGCAGCGCCCGCTTCTATGCCAAGACTCAGGGTACTATCGGGAGGTTGTTCGGGTGGATCCCCGCAGAGGCCAACCAGATGCGAGTTCATCAGAATATGGCCGACGAAATCCGCATCTTCCCGATCCACCGATACGCCGCTGAATATTTCCTGTTCCTCGACGATATGCGATCTTGGGGAGGTCAATCGATGAATGATGAGATTGAACCGCGCGCTATGCTGCACATTGATGTGGTCGTAGTCGACGGATGCGCGCAGATATTCCCACGGGCCCGGGTTGCGAGCTTCCAATACGAGTGCGCCAGCTGGCCCACCCAGGAAAATGCGGCAGCGGCGGGAACTCGGGCAGACGCGCACGACGATTGCGCTGCCACCGCCATTGTTGAAGAACTGCGCAAGAATATATCGGAAGCGATCCGGATGATCAGCCGAGCCGAAACGTTTGAGATACTCGTCGACGCTTCGAATGGAAACGGGAATGTCGATCGGACCCCTCGGTGCGAAACCGACAAAGGCAACCGCAGTATCCCGGCGAACAGGAATTCTCTGCCCCCTGGACATTCCTTCGAGCACGAATATTCCACTGCTCGTAGTACTGGTCAATCAGCGCACCAAAAAACAACAACCCACGCGCTATGTTAATCGAGCATCGTCAAAAATTCCATTGGCTTATCGAGCAACGCGACGACTCGGCTACTCGAAATTACTCGCTGCCACGAACTCGAAATCGATAATGTTCTTCACGCGGCGCGCACGACGAACTTGTACTTCCATGTCCTCGCCGTTCCGGAAAACCGAGATCGGGAATCCGCGCTGGTTTTCGGCAATCACTTCTATTCTTTCCTCGTCCAGAAGTACAGACTCGCCAGCGTATCGGATAAGGCTGGACCTTGCGCGCGCAACCAGTCCCGCGGTCCAGTCGCGACTGTCTTCATCCAACGGCGCGTGCACCTCGAGTAACAGATCGCCGTCCTGCCAGCCGTACAGAGTGGGTTGGTTGACGATTCGCACGCGACTGTCGATGTCCACGCGCTCGTAAAGATGCTCGATATCCTCTGGAAAGAGTCGTATGCAGCCGTGGCTGACCCGCATACCGACACCCGCAGGCTTGTTGGTGCCGTGAATCAGGTAACCCGAAATACCGAGCCCGAGAACATATTTCCCGAGCGGATTATCGGGGCCCGGGAGTACCTGTTTCGGCAACGGATCGCCAGCCTTGGCGTGCTCGATTCGAACCGACTGCGGCACAAACCAGATCGGATCCCGCGCCTTCGAAACAACTGTCGTATCGACAGTCGGCGTCTGCCATCCTGCCCGGCCGATCCCGATCGGGTAAGTTTCGACCATCGCGGGTCCGCCATCGACGGGTTCGGGAAAGTAAAACAGCCGCTTTGCGGCCACGTTCAGGACGATGCCGCGCCTCGGCGCCACCGGTAGCACGAATCGTGTTGGCAGAATGACCGCCGTGCCTTCGCCCGGCAACCATGGGTCCACGCCGGGATTCGCAGCCACGAGCTCATCGTAGCCAAGGCCATAAGTGCGTGCGATATCTACGAACGTGTCTTCGTATTTCGTAACGACCACCTGGATCTCGCCGACAACATCCTGGTCGGCGTCGAGACGGAACCGGTTGCTGTAAATGGGGGTCTGCTCCTCGACGGGTATTTCGTCGTATGCATACCCATCGGGCGCCTTATAGATCGCGTCGATTACCCCACAACCCGTGACGGCCAGGCTCAACAGAATGATCGTCGAGAGACCGCGCGTGCCCACGACTATGGACTGCACTGAGGAATCTTGCCGGCTGATTTTGCTTCGTTATATTCTTGCAGCGCTGTTGGAAGATCACTGATCAGGTCGTCGATGCGAGTATCGGACGACGGGTGCGTCGAAAGAAATTCCGGTGGTGCACCCTTGCTCTTTTCCGCCATATTTTTCCACAGCTGGACGCTCTGGCGAGGATCGAACCCCGCGTCGGACATGTAGACGAGGCCGACGACGTCGGCCTCGCTTTCCTGCGCGCGTCCGTACGGCAGGCTCAGGCCCAATTGCGCACCGAGCTGAACCAGGTCGCCGGTCGAGCCTCCGCCCAACAAGGCGCCGGCCGCGCTCACGCCAAGCTGAGTCGTCAGCTCGCGGTTCGCGCGCTCGACGGAATGATGCAGCGTGACGTGCGCGACTTCGTGCCCGAGCACGGCGCCGAGCTGATCCTGATTCTCGGCCACCTCGAGTATTCCCGTGAAAACACCGATCTTGCCCCCGGGCATCGCAAAGGCGTTGACGGCTTCATCCTCGAAAATCTCGATTTCCCAATCGAGGCTGGCATAGGGCTCTTCGAGCTGGGCGATGATGTTTTCCGCTACGCAAAACACGTAACGCCGGATGTTAACGTCCGTCGACACCAGCATCTCGGCACGCATGGCGCTGAACTGCTGATCGGCCTCGATCGCTATCTCCTGCTCGCTGACGAACGGAATGCTGCAGCCGGCCGCAAGAATGCCAGTAAGAGTTCCAATGATGAGCTTACGCATCAAGAAAAAATATCCCGGTTACGAATTCGATTCAGTGACGACTCGAATGCGGCCATAATCCGCTCCTGAATGGTCTGTTTGCCCTTATACGTAACATGAAACACGTCCGTGTCTGCGATAGCATTGAGCAGATAATCATCGCTCGAACCCAGCGCATCTACCAGCCCGAGTTCCAAGGCGCGCGTTCCGTACCAGTGCTCGCCCGTCGATACCGCTTCGACATCCAAGTCTGGCCGTTGTTCGGCGACCAGCGTCTTGAACAAAACGTGAACCTCCTCGAGCTCCTCCTTGAGTTTCGCCCGGTCTTCGTCCGTATTCTTGCCGAACATTGTGACCGTCCGCTTGTACTTTCCAGCTGTGATCTGCTCGAAATCCACTCCCTTTGACTCCAGCGCCCGGAAAAAATTCGGTATCTGAGCCACCACACCGATGGAGCCGATGATCGCAAACGGCGCCGCGATCACCTGGTCCGCGATACAGGCCATCATGTACCCGCCGCTCGCTGCAATCTTGTCGACTATTACCGTCAGGGGTATGCCCCGATCCTTGACACGCATTAACTGGGAAGCCGCCAGGCCGTGCTCGTGGACGGCCCCGCCAGCATTCTCGAGCCGCAATACGACTTCGTCCTTGTCCGTCGCAACCGCGACAATAGCACTGATTTCTTCGCGCAGATGGCCAACGCCCGTCGCGCGAATGTCGCCCTTGAAATCGACTACGAACATGCGCTTGCGCTGACTATCGTCTCCGGACCCTTTATCTTCCTGTTTGCGGCTCCGTTTCTCTTCCTTTTCGCGCTTTTTCCAGGCCGCCTTATTCAATACCGCATGACGGAGAACGTTCGCCGCATCCCCATATTTATGGTTCAGCTTCTCCACGCTCAACCCGACCACGCTCGAACCGCGTCGGGAGAACGCGGCCATGAGAATCAATATCGCGGCGACCGATGCAATGATGGTCACGGCCTTGGCCAGAAAAATGCCGTATTCGAAAAAAAACTCGCCCATGAATTGCTGGTTCCCTGGTTACTTTGAATTGACGTTCGTGCTGCCTGTCAAGCCCACGTTATTGCATTCGAGCACTTTTTCGGCGCGGTAACTGGACCGGACCAGCGGACCGGACACGACTTCGAGAAAGCCCCTTTCCAACCCCCATTGACGATAGCGGTCGAAATCGTCAGGCGGCACATATCGCGCGACCGGCAGGTGATTCACAGTCGGACGCAGATACTGGCCCAGTGTGAGCACATCCACATCATGCCGGCGCAAATCATCCATCGCGCATTTAATCTCGTCATCTGCTTCGCCGAGACCGAGCATGAGACTGCTCTTTGTCAACAGATCATCTCGACACGCCTTCGCCTGTTCGAGCACACCGAGTGACTGTCGGTATCCGGCGCGCGGATCACGAACCCGGCTGGTCAGGCGCTCGACGGTTTCCAGATTATGCGCAAATACCTCGAGCGGCGCCCCTACGACAGTGCGGATCGCGTCCGGGTCACCCCGGAAATCGGGCGTAAGCGCCTCGACGGCTGTATCAGGATTGATTCGCTTAATGAACTCGATGCACTCAGCGTAATGAGCCGCCCCACCGTCGGCCAAGTCATCCCGGTCGACCGACGTCAAAACGATATATTTGAGATTCATGATGCGCACTGATTCAGCCGCATTCTCGGGCTCCTCGGGGTCAAGCCAGCCGGCCGGATTGCCGGTATCGACCGCGCAAAACCGGCAGGCGCGGGTACAGACATTCCCCATAAGCATGATTGTCGCCGTACCGCTGTTCCAGCACTCTCCGATATTGGGGCAGAAAGATTCCTCGCAAACCGTAGCCAGCCGATGCTCGCGCACATTTCGCCGCATCTCGGCAAAGCCTTTCCCCGTCGGCAACGGAGCGCGTAGCCACGGGGGCTTCCGGCTGCTGACGACCTCCGACCAGCCGCGGCTCTGACTGATGCCGTTCTTGATAGCCGAGAAGCCACCGGCGGTGCGATATTTTTCTCCGCTGGTTACCACTGAAATTTGCTTCAACTTGCTCACTTATGGATGATCCGGACCGAATCCCGACCACGTATTCTCTCATGGCTCAAGATTGCATGGGAATAACGTTAAGCCAAAAAAAGCCCGGCATAAAGCCGGGCAATACAGGGGGAAGCCTAGAAAATCCAGCTAACAGCCAGTTAGCACCTAAAATCCTTCAATGCAGTCGAGACCAGTTCAACAGCTCGACGTGCTCCGCGTCCAAGTGAAAATTCTGCGCCAAAAGAGCTTCTATTTCAGTCGTTTCCAGGACCTGATCCGTAAACTGATTCAGCTCAACAACGCCGCTGTATTCGTCAGCACAGCCGCGCTCACTGGATCGAAGCAAAAACCTTGTGTAATACTTCGCACGCATGGGATAAGGCTACTTAACAGGTCGTTAAAAAACTGTGAGCCAATGCACAGATACTCGAGGCTTAATGGTGCGTCCACAGGTGCTGTTATGACACCTCTGGCGCAATTCCTGCCTATTTTCTGCTTCGCTATCGCCGCAGCTGCAACCGCTTATTCACAGGAAAATACGGAACCTATATTCGTCGGGGCGGAGGAGGCTCTGGCGGAGGCCGATTCGGTTAATGCGCCACTCCTTTCACCGAAGAATTATGCGCTCGGAAAGAAAAAGTTCAACGCTGCCAGAAACGCATATGCGAGTGGCGAGCATTCGGAGCGCATCGAAAAACGTCTTGTGCAGGTAGAAGAAATTTTTCGGCAGGCGGTTATTAATTCGGAAAGGGCCGCGTCCACTTTCGCATCGACGATCAAAGCACGCGAAGACGCCAAGCTCGCAGAAGCAAGCCGTCTTGCACCGACTAACTGGGCGACTGCAGAAACCCAACTCGAAAAGGCCGCACGCGAGTTAGAAGACCAAAAACTCGAGTCAGGCGTGCAATACAGCGCTATCTCAGAGGACAACTACCGGGTAGCCGAGTTTAATGCGATCAGGGCTCAGCACCTGACGACAGCGCGTCGATCGATTGCGGACGCTGTCCAAGCCAAGGCCGGAAAATTCGCACCGCGCACCCTCGGGCGCGCGCAGAAACTGCTTCGCGAAGCGGACGCCGCACTCGCAAAGGACCGCTACCGGACCGCGGAAGCAAAGGCCCTGGCGGACGAAGCGAGTTATGCGGCGCGGCATGCAATCTACATCGCAAAAATCGCAAACAGGATTCAGTCGACGACGCTCACGCTCGAGGACGTGATTCTGGACTTGGAAACACCGCTCTCCGAAATTGCCGATATACTTGAAATCGATGCCGCCCAAACGAGCGGGTACGAAAAAACAACTGAGGAGATCATTGACTCTGTACAAAACTTACTCGCGTTGCCCGACGAACTCGGCGAACGCGACAGGCTGATACAGGGTCTGGAAGAAGAGATTCGCGAACTCGATGCACGTCTCAGGGGTGCATCGACTGAACGCATCGAGCTGGTTCGGGAGATCGAGAGCCAGGCAAGAGAGCGCGAGCAGCTCGAGCTCATTGGCAGCTTGTTCACTGATGAAGAAGCGCTGGTTTTACAGAATGGCAACGGAATCATTCTGCGGTTGGTCGGGCTGAATTTCGCCAGCAATTCTTCCGAGCTCGAGCCGGAGGCGATCGACCTCATCGTTAAGGCCAAGGCCGCCGTGGATATATTCCCCCGGTCAGGCATCACGATCGAAGGCCATACCGATTCGTCGGGCGACGCGGACAGGAATTTGCAGTTGTCGAAAGACCGGGCTCAAGCGGTCGTCGACTACATGGCGGATAAGCTGCGCATTCCGGTCTACCGAATGACCGTCGTCGGTTACGGCGATACGCGGCCGATAGCAAATAACAAGACGGCGGAAGGCAAGGCAAAAAATCGTCGCATCGACCTGATTATCGACCCGAAACCGGGTGGCCTCCGATAATCAATTGCGCCAACATTGGGCAATAACGGCGCCGATCTTCTCGTTTGCCAGGTAGCCATAGCACTTGTGAACGTCGAGTCCGTTCGGGCCGCGAAAATAGTTAACGATGTCGAGGTGATCGGTGATGCTTTCGACAAGCCCTAGATTAACCATCTCGCAAAAATCATCGGCAAAGCGCCGATCGAGCGCCGTCATTTCACCGATGGCCGATAAATTATCCCATTTGCGAATGTTGCCGGGGAACCGCCTGAGTCCCACCTCGCGCGCACCTAAAAAACGGTGCTGAACGAAATTCAGCCCGAGTGGACTACCGATGGTCACGAAGCGATCCACGCGCAGATCGTTCGCCTCGCGGTGAGTTAATTCCCACAAGACATCATATGCGATGACGGACCCCAGGCTGTGGCCGATCAAAATGATTCTTCGCCCGGCCCGGTACGCGGTTGTCAGCGCATCGGCAACCAGTCTGCGTATCCTCGTCGCCACGCTCTGATGATTGAGGAAGTAACGTTGCGTATCCCGCAGAGTCGCCTTCATATTCGGATCGGCGATCAAATTGATCAATACCGGGAAGGCATCGCTGATCAGGTAGGCTAATCTCCCTAGCCGCTTATGCCAATGGAGCGCTTCGCGCAGGTCGCGGTCGTCAGGACCGTTCATCTGCAGCATGCGTTCGACGCCCGGCAGGTCGACCGCCAAGTCTTTCTGTTCACTGTAGAATAAATGTGTCCATGCGACGAGCTCGAAAGCATTTCTTTTGTGGTCCGACATTTCTTTCATCGTCGCAGGATCAGCACGCCTTACACCGTCGAGAAGACATCTCCAGAGGGTCGCGCGATGCTCGGCTGCCGGCGGCTTCGGCTTCATGCCCGGCACGTAAATGATAACCGGCCCGTCAATATTCATGCGTGCAGCTTTACCTAGAGGCATTAGCTTTGCAAGATACTAAAAAACCAAGGAGAAAAAGTGATGAAATACCTGCACACGATGATTCGGATTACGGATATTGAGGAATCCCTGATTTTCTATTGTGCGAAGCTTGGACTGAAGGAACTTTACCGTCAGGAGAACGAAAGTGGCCGGTTTACGCTCATATTTCTGGCCGCCGAGGGGGACGAGTCGAACTGCATCGAGTTGACGTACAACTGGGATCCCGAAGAATATTCTGAGGGCCGCAATTTCGGGCACATCGCGTACCGCGTCGACAACATATATGAAATCTGTCAGCGCCTGAAAGACGCCGGCGTTGTAATCAACCGGCCACCGCGCGACGGATATATGGCATTCATTCGATCGCCCGACAATATCTCGATCGAATTGTTGCAGGAGGGTGAAGCGCTGCCGCCAGTCGAACCCTGGCGTTCGATGCCCAACGTCGGGCACTGGTAGGCGGAACGAGGCTTCAGGCCGTCGCTCTTTTGCGGGAGCGAAATCGCCCCGTTTCGAATTCGCTGTCTGACGATACCTTGATCACGACCCTGTTTCTGCCCTCTTCCTTGGCCTGGTAAAGGGCTTCGTCCGCCATCTGGATCGCGCCGGCCATGCTGCGTTTGGCGTCCGCCTTCACGATCGCAACACCGATGCTGACGGTCAGGTACTGATCGGTCGGTGACGTCTCATGATATATCTTGCAATTCCTGACTTCCTCGCGAAGTTTTCTGGGTATTTCTTGACCGTACTTTTCGCCCGGCCCGTAGAGAATCAGCGCAAATTCCTCGCCACCGAATCGGGCCGCATAGTCGAGGGGCCGCTGCGCGTTCATGCTGATGACGTTCGCGACCGTCCGGAGTGCGTCGTCACCGGCCTGATGCCCATAGTAGTCGTTGAACGGTTTGAAGTGATCGATATCGATCAACATGACCATGATCTCGACCTGTTCGCGCCGCGACTGCCTCCAGATTCGTTCAATGTGTTTGTCGTAGCTGCGCCGGTTGAATAGCCCGGTCAGACCATCGCGCTCGGCGAGTTGAGCGAGTACCTTCGACTCGAGGAACGAATGGCGCACTGCATGTTCGAGCTGATAACAGCTAAGCCCGCCTATTGCGTTCACGACGACGAGCATTGAAGTCGCGAACAGGATTTCGGAGGGCTGAAAATTCCAGTTCAGATTGCCGAATACGTACGCGCATGAAATAAATAGCGATACGCCGGCCGCATAACGAAAGGGCAGTCCCAGTATCAGCCAGGTGATGAAAATCCACGCTACTTCGGCGCCGAAAAAGTAGGGCATGTCCTGCAGGCTCGCACGCGTAACAATGGATGTGATCCACAATCCGATCAAAAGAGTGCTCGCGGCAAGCAGCAATTGATAGCCGCGGTGCCAGCCGGGTTTTGTCGATGCATACAGTGTTGCAGACAAAATCGGCAACATCAGGAGTATGTTGTAAGTCAGCATGACGGCCTTGGACTCGTCATCACCGAGCATCACGCCAATTGAGACGCAGATAATCATCATTGCCAGGATTGGCATCAGACGGGCGCGCTGGACAGTATTCTGCGCGTAGTACTGTCGAAACTCTTCCTCGACGAAATCGTTAAACCGCAGCCACCGGAATCCGCGTTGCCGCTGATCCGCAAAGGGTGAGTTCAGGTTGTCGCTTGTCTGATGTTCCACCGGCCGTTCCGCCGCGCTTGTGTCCAAGACTCAATGAGCCCACTACGTTAGACGCGAACAGGGGCGGTAACCATGGCGTGAATCACAGTTCCGAACACGCAGTCAGGGCGATGTTGCGGTCAGAACGTGGCTGGCACAAATATCTTGTTTTTGGTCTCTTCTTCAAATATAGGCTGATAAGCCGGCCCGTGACGCGGATGACGCGTCTTCTCGAACTCGAGCAGCCTCGATTTCAGCTCGACGCCCCAACGGTAGCCGCCGAGATCGCCATCCGAACGAATCACGCGGTGACACGGGATAAGGCAGGCGACCCGATTGCGGGCGATTGCGCCCGCGACGGCTCGCACGGCGTTGGGACGGCCGATCCGGCTCGCGACCCAGGCATAGGTTGTCGTCGTGCCGGGTTTGATCGTCCGTAACACATTCCAGACCGTGACCTGAAAATCCGTGCCACGCAGATCGACTTCCAGCTTTGCCGCGCCAGCGGGATCGAAAGCCATGTCCGCCAGATGATCAAGGCCGCCGGGGCGCCGGCACAAGGTCTCGCCGGCGTGTGCGATCGCGAGCCGGCAGCGTGATTCATCCCGTGTATCGATGACGAAATCCAGGAAACAAACGCCTTTACCCGACCGCGCGATCAGGCACTCGCCGAACTGGCTCTCGAAAAAATCGTATACGATGATCCCCGCCACGTCGCAGATTCCTATGGATTCCTATAACCGGCCCTTGCAGTTATCCTAGCAGACCCGAACTGCACTCGTTCATGACCATCACAACAAATATCGACAATCGCCCGCCTCGGCCGGTCAGAGCCCTGATCGACCTTCTCGGCGTATTCATCGCGCTCATGATTTGCTTCTGGGCGGCAAGCCATGCGTTACAGCGACCGGGCACTGTGCCGAGTGGAGGCTTTGCGACGACGCAAGCCATGGCGCCGTGCCTCCTGAACACGGCCGGATCCCTGACCGGCCGGCTGTACGGGACGCTCTCTCTGGACATCGACTGGCGCGGCCCGAAAATGGACTGCGACGGCATGATGCGGCCCGGCAACAACGGTATACGGCTCTTCTTCAGCGCGTCGGACAGCGGCGATAGCGACCGGCTCATTTTCGTTATCGGCGTCGACGGCGCGCTGGACGAACTCAGCGGTAAAGAACGCAAGGCAAATATCACGATAATCGATGAGCGCACAGGCAGCTTCTTCAGCACGGGCGGCAAGGAGCGCTGCTGGACGACGGTGCACTCGGTCGAGACGCTGCCGGATAGAAACAGTGAATCGTATCAGGTGAATGGCGAACTCTATTGTGCCGGCGCGCTGCCCTCTTTGACGGGTAACGGGTCGGTCACGCTCGGTAATTTTCGCTATTCCGGCAGACTCACGGTCGATGATGACTAATGCGACAATGCCGATACGCGTCGCATTACTCGCTGTTTGTCTCGTTTCGTTTTACTGGATACCCGCCGGCACCACCAGCGCGGCGCGGCCGTTACGGCTACTGGCCGGCTTTGATCAATCCCGGGGTGTTATAGAAACCTCCCGGGGCATATGCCTGTTGCTCGATCTCTACCTGGCCGACACGCCGCGGCAGCAAGCGCAGGGACTCATGTATGTTGAGGAACTGGGCGAATTCGAAGGCATGCTGTTCCGCTATTCAAAATCGGCACGCCTGACGATGTGGATGAAGAACACCTATATTGCGCTGGATATGCTTTTTATCCGGGGAGGTGGGTCCATCGCCGGCATCGCACGCGATATCGAGCCGCTCTCGACGCGCAGGATCAATTCGCCCGATGCAGTCTCCGGCGTACTCGAGGTGAATGCCGGATTTGCCGACCGCTGGGATATACAGCCCGGCAATCGCCTGTTGACGATCAACTGACAAACGCGTCTAGCGCCTCAGGATGGCCCACCACCGGCTGACGTTCAACAAACTCATGAGAGATGCCGCGACATACGTGCAGGCTGCCGCGGTCAGAAGCCGTCGCGCGTGCGACTCATCGCCGGATCTCAAATAACCGCCTTTCTGCAACATCGGCATGGCGCGGCCGAAGCTCGCATCCAATTCCATCGGCAGCGTGACGAAATGAACCAACGTGCCGAGACCCAGCACCAGGATCCCTCCGAATAGCATGAGCAGCCCGGTAACCGGCGCTCGCGTGATGAGCGTTACGAACGGCGCCAGCATCAACACGGCCGCACCGACGCGCTCACCCGGCGCCGCATACCGGACCAGTCTCGTACGCCATTTGAGCGGCCGGTAATTCGTCGCATCCTGATGGGCGTGTCCGACTTCATGCGCCGCAACCGTAATCGCCGTCAACGAACGGCCATTGAACTTGTCCGCCGTCAGCCGCACGGCCTTCGCGATCGGATCGTAATGATCGCCCTGGTCCGTTACTTCCGCCTTGACGTCATGCAATCCGAGCTGATCCAGGAGGTGGCGAGCCAGTTCGCCGCCCGTGCGCGAATAACGGTCATTCGGACGACTGTATTTGGTCAATACGCGTTTGACCCACAGGCTCGGACCGAAAATCAGGAGCAGGACAAGCGCAGCAAGAATGAAATAGGGCATGGGCCGGCATCAACCGGTCGGCTCTGACCGACAGGTAAACTCATAGCGAATATCGTGATGCGCCGGATTGTTTTCCAGATAGCCAAATTCGCGGCGCGTTATGATTTCGTATCCCTGCGGGCAAATTTTGCGCTGCTCGAGCCAGCCCTCGAGCCACTCCATGCGTAACTGTTCGGCCGCCGGATCGTCATCGGGAAACTGAGCGCTAAATGTGGCGTCGAAATACAGCACGTCTTTTCGGTCGTAAGGCTCGACCACCTGGCTGTACTGATGCCGTTCGAAGTCGGGCGAATCATGGATACTCATGCACCCGCCGGCCGACAGGCTTACAACCAGTAGGGCGGTAGATACAAACACGCTGCGTGTGGCGCCACGCTCACGTAAAGTGGTGATTGCCGGCATGGGCGTGTTTCCTCCTGATATGCTCGCAAGGCCTTACTCGAGGCCCTACGTTGCCAGAGCTTTGCGTCCGGTACCAGCCCGGACGGCGCTGTGCCGTATACCCGGGATTGCCACCGGAAAAACAATGCGGAGTAGACTGTGCCGACTTGCCGTATCGGTTGACGAAGATGCCAAAAAATACCTTCAACGCCTTCTTCAAGCTCGAAGCAGCCGGTGGATTTCTGCTGCTGATCGCGGCCGTAGCGGCCATGATACTGAAGAATTCACCGCTCGGTGACGCGTACGATCATCTGCTGAATTTGCAAATTCAGGTACGCATAGGCGTACTGGACATCAACAAGCCTCTGTTCCTGTGGGTCAATGACGGCCTAATGGCGATTTTCTTTTTTACGATCGGAATGGAAATAAAGAGAGAGGTACTGATCGGGGAATTGTCCGATAGGCGTCAGATCGTCCTGCCGGGGATGGCCGCATTCGGTGGAATCATCGTGCCCGCGCTGATTTATTACCTGATCAATAGTGGTGACGAACTCGCACTGCAGGGCTGGGCAATTCCGACGGCGACGGATATCGCTTTCGCGCTGGCCATTTTGGCGATGGTCGGCAACGTACCGACCTCTCTGAAATTATTCCTGATGACCCTGGCAATCATCGATGACCTCGGCGCCATCATTATCATCGCCGTTTTTTATACGACGGACCTGTCGGTCGGTTCACTCCTCGTGGCATTGACAGCGATAGCCGGTCTGGTATTACTCAAGCTGAAGGGCACCATGCGCGTCGCGCCGTTTATCCTGGTCGGAATCATTCTGTGGATTGCGGTCCTTAAATCCGGAGTACACGCTACGCTTGCGGGTGTCGCCCTGGGATTGTTTATCCCGCTCGGGCCAAAAGATGCGGTCGGCGATCATGAATCGCCGCTTGACAATGTATTGCATGGTCTTCACCCGTATGTTGCGTTCGGAATTCTGCCACTTTTCGCATTCGTCAACGGCGGCGTTTCGCTGGAAAACTTTCGCCTCGCCTCGCTGCTGGATCCGGTTCCATTGGGGATCATGCTGGGCCTGATCGTCGGCAAACAAGTCGGTGTTTTTGGCTTCGCGTGGATAGCCATCAAGTCGGGCATCGCCAGCCTGCCGGATAAAGTCTCGATGACTCAGCTATACGCAACGTCGATACTCTGCGGCGTCGGCTTTACGATGAGCCTGTTTATCGGCGGGCTCGCGTTCGAAGAAGTCGGGGTTGGATATGATCGTCCTGATCGCCTCGGCATTATCGCCGGCTCTCTCTTATGTGGCATTCTTGGCTACGCCCTGCTGAAGCCGATGACCAAAAAAGAATAGTTCAGCCCGCGATTCCGGACTCTGGTGCAATATTCGGGCTAGGCCGGGCTCCGTGCGGGCAGCGAGGCGCGTTTGCCGAATTGCAAATCCGCACCGATTCCCAGCAATGACGGCACAAAGAACAGCACCAGAAACGGCGAGAACAACAATCCGAATATCAGTGTAACCGCGAGCGGCTGGACCAGCTGCGCCTGCAGACTCCGTTCGAACAGCAACGGCGTTAGCCCGCCGATGGTTGTAAAAGTCGTCAATATGACCGGCCGTAAGCGTTCTCGAGCGCCGGTCAATACCGCATCGGCGAGCTCCGCGCCTTTCGCCAGCTGACGCTGAATCGTCGTGACCAAGATGATCGAATCATTGATCATGACACCGGCCAATCCGAGCAATGCCTGCAGGCTGAGCATAGTCAGGTTTAACCCCATGACGTAGTGCCCAACGATCGCGCCAACCAAACCGAGCGGAATAATCGACATGACGACCAGCGGTAATTTGTAGCTCGAAAATACCCAGGCCAGAACGATATACATCATGGACAACGCCAACAACACAACGACGCGCATGTCTCCCATGGCTTTACGTTGTTCCGCCGCCCGGCCCTCGAAGCCCATATCGACGCCATATTTGCTTTTGATATCGGGCGCAAATTCACGTTCGACGATTCCCATTACGACATTGCTGGTGGTTACCGCGGTATCCACCTCCGCCGTAACTGCAACCTGGCGCACGCCGTCATCTCGACGTATCTGTGAAAAACCGACAGCGGATTTAAGATCGACGACCTCGGTCAGCGGAACTTCCGACCCGTCCGGTGCTCGCAGGTAAAGATCACGAATAGTCTCGTGCAGAACGCTCGTGTCCTCGAGCTTGACGCGGACGACGATCTCCTCCTGGTCGCGGGAAAAACGCTGTGCGATGGCGCCCTCGAACGTATTGCGAACCTGACGGGCGACGCTCTCCGTCGTGAACCCTTTGGCCTTGCCCGCCGGCGTCACCTCGAGGACGATTTCCTGCTTGCCATACGGTAAATTGTCGCTGACGGCCATGAGGCCGGGAATATTACGAAGGCGATTACGTACATCCATCGCCGCATGCTTGAGCGTCTCCAGATCGGCGCCATATAGGCGGATATCCAGATCGCGTCCAGGCGGGCCGCCCGCACTGAATTCAAATATGGTCACCAGGTCCGTGCCCGGTATGGGATCGACCTCCTCCTCCCAGGCGCGCATGAAGGTGCCGGTTCTGATATCGCGGTCATCGCTGGTGATCAATTCGATTGTCAGGACTCCGGCGTGGTCGCCAACAATGACGGCCGCGCCTGCGCGCCCGCCGGTCGTGCCGACGCTGCCGACTTCAAAAGCGATCAATCCGCCGGCGCCATTCGTGAGACGGTCTTCGACGACATGTGCCGCCCGCACCATTTCCTTCAGCATTTTTTCGGTCTTGTGCCGCGGGGTGCCGGGACTCATTGCAAAGTTTCCAAATACCAGATCCGTTTCGGGGTTCGCGAACAACTCGAATCCGAGGCGCCCGGAAAATAACAGCGTTAGGGCGACGATAAACGTGCAAATAACCGCCAGTACCGTGCTGTATCGGCGTCGAAAACAATAAGTCACGGCGCTACTGAATTGCGTGTCGCGAAAGTGGTTAAACGCCAATCGCCAGCGGCTGGCCTCTTTTTTCGGGCGCCTGTCCATCCGCTGTAGCGCACCTTTCAAATGCATCGGCAAGACCAGGAAACATTCGATCAGGCTCGCAACGATAATCAGGACGATAACGATCGGCAGCTCACGGATAATGAGGCCGATCGTGCCGCCGAGCATCATGATCGGGAAAAAGGCGGCAATCGTGGTCAGTGAAGACGCCATGACCGGTGCGAACATCTTGTGAGCTGCTGTCATCGTCGCCTGCTCGGGCGTCATGCCGTGCCGGTGCAACATCTCCGTATGCTCGCCAACGACGATCGCGTCATCGACGATGATGCCCAGTCCCATAATAATCGCGAACATGCTGATCATGTTCAGGGTCAGCCCCAGCACCGCCATGCCGCCGAGGGCGCCCAGAATGGAAATCGGGATGCCCATTGCCACCCAGAAAGCCACACGGCCATTCAGAAAAACGTACAGGATACCGATAACCAGCAAAAGCCCGGTGAACCCGTTGTTGACCAGCATGCGAACACGCTGGGTCGCCTGATCCGCGAAAACGTCATACATGTCCACGCGCACGGTTGGCGGCAACTTAGCCCGCAGGTCTTCGAGGTAATCCGTAACCAGACGTTGCGCCTCGATGGAGTCGACACCCTTTGCGCGCCCCACGATCATACCGACGGAGGTGTACCCACCAATGAAATGAGAAACCGCGTTGTCTTCGAAAGTTTCATGGATTCTCGCGATGTCTTTCAAACGCAGTTTGGCTCCGGATTGTTCAGAAAGAATCTCGATCTCGCTGACTTCCCGAGCGGATCGTGCCAGAGCCTCGCTACGAATCTGTCTCGACACCCCGCCGCTCTCAATGCTCCCGGAAGGCAGGTCGAGACTCGCCCTCCCGATCCGCGTGCCTATATCTTCCAGGGTAAGATCGAGTTGCCTCAGGACATCGTCGGAGATCTCCACACGAATCTCCGTATCCCGCAAACCGACCATGGTGGTCCGGGCCATGCCGAGCGCGAGTAATTCATCGCGAATACGCTTCGCGATTCTCTTCAAGCTCTGCTCTGGAAATGGACCCGAAACTTCGATTCGACAAACGTCATCGCCCTGAATGAGCTGCGTGATGACCGGTCGCTCGATGTCCGCGGGAAAAGTGGTTATTTGCGAGACCGCGGCCTGTACATCGGTCAGGGCCTTGGACATGTTCGTGCCTTCCTTGAAGGTGAGCGTGAATCCCGCGCTGCCTTCAACGGCCCCGGAAGCGACGCTGTCTACCCCGTCCAGAAAGCGTACTTCGGGTTCGATGGCCTCAAGGATATTGGCTTCCACGTCAGCCGGACTCGCGCCTGGCCACACGACGGTGATGTTGATGATGTCCAACGTAAAATCGGGCAGTACCTGCCGACTCAGATTAGCAAGCCCGTAGATGCCGAAAAGAATCAGCAGTATCATCAACAGATTCCCGGCGACGCGATGCTGGGAAAAGAGATTTATCAGTCCCGGAGATTCAACGCTCGTCACCGCACCTCAACCTTGGCGCCCGCGCCTGCTTCGCGAAGCTCAGTGGTCACGATCAGTTCGCCGTCCACAATCGGCGGATCGCCGACACTGCGAATCAATACGTCAGTACCGTCGTAACCCAGGATTTGAATACGACGCTCGGCCATGCGTCCATCGCTGACCACGTAAACAATATCTTCTCCGTAGATCGCGCTTTCGGGCGCTTGCAGAACGTCCTTGTATTCCTTGTCGGCCAGACTCACCTCGACAAAAGCGCCCGGTCGCAGGTGAGTCTGCTTTTCGTCGCTGTCGATAACCGCAAACACCTCGACGCCCCCGGTGGTGGAGATAATCTCGGCCCCGACACGCTCTATGCGAGCGTCATAGTTCAGCGACTGGTCTCCGACCCGCCACCATACGCGCACCGGCCGACCAATGACCGACTCGCCGCCTTCGAGCAAACGCCCATATTGAGAATTGGACAGCGAAAAACGCACCTCGAGACGACTGGTATCTATCAGATCCGCGACCTTGTCGTTGCCAAACCCGCTGACCTGATTGCCCAAATTGGCGCTGACGTTGTTGAGCACACCGTCGTATGGCGCCAACAAACGTGTCTCGGCGAGATCCCGCTGCGCCTGGCTCAAATTAATCTCGCGCTGCTCGACGATGGTTTCCTGCTGAATTACCGCGAGTTCAGCGTTTTCCAGAAATTGCTCGGGAACGGTTTTCTCCTCGAATAAATCCTTCGCCCGTTCGAGATCTCGTCCGAGCATTTTCAGGCGCGCTCGAGCCTCTTTCAGTATGGATCGTTGTTCCGCGAGCGCGGTCTCATAATCAAAAGGATCGATCTGGACCAACACATCACCCTGCTTCACAATTCCGCCATCACGGAAATTCGCGCCGATTTCGATGATGAGTCCGGATACCAGGGGACGTAACTCGCTGCGGCGCCCCGCAACGACTTCGCCGAAGAGATTCAGCTGCGGCTGCACGAGATCGTAATGTGCTACGACGGCATTGACGGCCCAAACCTTCTCCGGCTGTTCGACCGGCGCTAATCGCGGTCGGGTTGAGATCAATATGAAAAGAACGACAACCGTCACACCCACTATCAGGGACGGCAAGCGCATGGCTTGCAGGCGGGATTTTTTGACCGGCTGATCAGACGTCATGAATCGGTGGCGTTTATCGTTAATGTTTTGGGTTCGAATTTCAGCCCTGCAGCCAAGCCGGCGGCCGTGATTCGAACAGCTAATATTACACGTGTGGCGAAACCCTTGGTATCGGGATATTTACCGATCAGGGCGGTGAGCTGACGCTCGACGGACTGGGCTGGGTTGACGAATCCACCGCTGTGAACCGGACGAGTAACGCCCAGATGGCAATAACCGCATTGACACCGGCCATCATCGTGAACGGCGCCGAATAGGCGAATTTATCGAAGACCTGCCCGCCGAAATAGGTCGCGAACAGGATACCGATCGTACCGATCAGGCCGAAAACGCCGACCGATGCGCGCGGGCGCCTGTTCACCGAGCAGCGTATTTCCGGCAACGATGGCGCTGATTTCGCCGATGCCCAGAAGAAACGTGGCCGGAATCATGACCATCATATTGTACGGGTCGCCGACCGTGCCGATCGTGAAGTAACCGATCGCGGCCAGGAACATCGCGATGGCCAAGCCTGTGACGCGGTTGATCCTATCGACCAGGTAACCAAACATAGGCGCCCATATCCACGTCGCAACCAATAAGGCGGACATGGTAATGCCCGCCCTGATGAGCGCGTCGCCGGTCGAGACATCCTGTTCGGCGCCGGCGCGAACGAACCAAAGCGAAAAGAATGCACCGATGACGACGAGGTCGCCCCGGGCCGCGAATGCGGAACCGTACGACAAGGCGAGGCGCGGGTTGACGCGAGCCTCTCGAAGTCCTTCGCGAAACCCGGCAAACGGGGAACGTGTAGCGGCGCTCCCCGCTATTTCCCCCCGAAGAATCCGAGCCGGCAGATCATCGCCGCCATAACCGCCATTCCAGCCCCGATCCAGAACGTAAGCCGGCCTGCCTGGACCGGATCAAATCCTGTCTCGGTGAACATATTCGGCAATCGCACGAGGAACAGCGACAAAAACAGGATGGCGAAGCTCGTAACGAAGCTGTTGAATCCGCTCCACTTGCCCCGCGAGACTTCCTGGGGATAGTCCTGCATTGTGGCGATAACCATGACCGATGCGGTCGCAACGCCGATGGCGACAACGAGTCGGAAAATATAAAGCTGCCATACGGAGACGGCCAACGGAAAAAGCACGAGACCCACCGCCCAAATGAGCAGGCCGATGACAATCAGGCGTCTGCGACCCGTACGGTCGGACAGGGAACCGGTAATACCCATGAGTATGAGCGCGGTTGCTTCATGAAAAAAATTCAGACCGCCGGTTACGGCCCCCTGTCTCTCGGCGGGAACATGAAGAATTTCATCGAGAATATAGGGCTGCAGAAAATTCAGAAAAGTGACGAGCGTAACGAACATAAATGCCGAGAAAAAATAAGTCGTGGCATTCAACCTGCTTATTCTCGGAGTGAGCCAGAACGGACCGAATTTAATGCCGCTTTCGTCAGGTTTCATCACGTTTCTCTCGGCGAGCAGATGGCATTCTAACGATCTCGCTGCATACCTGATAATATTGATCGTCAGGCGCGCGGCACAAAAGATACGCCCGGTCCTTCCTGCCCTGGACTGATCTTTCGGCGGGTCCAGACGGTCCGAAAATTATTTATATGGTCTTACCGAACGAGCCTTGCGTGAGAACGTTCTTACCAATTGCAATCACTGTCTCGATGCTTACGATCGCCGCGCAGGTCACGGCGACCGAGGTGCTAACCATTGACGTCAGAGTCGAGGGAGGTACGTACTACATGCATGGAGAGAGCATCATTCGAGCTCCCGCTGAATTTGTATTTGACATCATGCTCGATTATGACAACTTCTACCTTCTCGCTGCCGGCATTGCTGAAACCCGCTTTCTCGAGCCCGAAAAAAATGGGACGTTGCTCGGCTATACGCGCATAGATAGCTGCATTTGGTTTATATGCCGGAAGTTCGAGAAAGTGGAGAGAATATGGGCGACCTCGCCGACCGAAATCGTGACCGAGGCTATACCCGAAGAAAGCGATTTCGAATTTAACAAGGCTCGCTGGTCATTCCAGAGTATTGAAGGCGGCACACTGGTCATCTATGACGCACAGATGGATCCATCCTTCTGGATTCCGCCTGTAATTGGACCGTGGGCATTCAAAATTAAATTAAGGAATTCTGCCGAACAAATCGGTTATCGCATCGAATATCTGATGGCAACCGGAAAACCGCTCAGCAGTTTCGGTAATCGAGTCGAAGCGGATTCTGAATGATGACCGGAATTTTCACGAGCCGCGCCCGTTTTCTTGTCGGGATTTGTATCATCGCCGCAATCGCGAGTGGCTGGTGGATTTTGCAAACCAAATCGAAACAAAAAAGCGTCTCGGTCGTCATCTACCTCGTAGACACGTTGCGAGCGGACCGGCTTGGCACCTACGGTTATTCGAAGCGGGCGACGTCGCCTGAAATCGACGATATCGCAAGAAACAGTGTTGTTTTCGAAGAAGCCTACGCGCCGGCTCCTTGGACCCTGCCGTCCGTCGCATCACTCATCACTTCGACCTTTCTTTGCGAACATCAGATTTTTTCTGGGCGACAGAGACTGAATGCGTCGTTCGACACGCTGCCGGAACTATTACAGGAGGCCGGTTATTTTACCGGAGGAGCCTACTCCAACCTGTGGGTCGGTCCGGGACACGGGCTCGCCGGCGGTTATGAGAACTTCATATTCACCGGTGGCGACGATCAACGGCATGCGCCCGAAGTATTAGACCTCCTCCAACAAGCCGGTGATTCCCCATTTTATTTCTACCTTCACACGATGGAGCCGCATGACGCTCATGCCACGCTGCCCGAATATATACAGCAATTTGGTCACGTCAGCGTAGGCGACAGGCTGGCATATAAACAGACACATGAACGCTATATCGCATTGAAGGAAGCCGACTGGGAGGCTCATCAGGCCCTGGGAACGACCGATAATACTGCCCTGCAGTTGGAGGCCATATCATTTTTCCGGCGTCACGACGAAGACCTGAATCTTCTTTACGACGCGTCCGTGCGACGGGCAGACGACAATCTCGGCGAAGTCATCGACCTGCTCAAGGAAACCGGGGCCTGGGACAGCACTATTTTCGTTTTTCTTTCCGATCACGGCGAGGAAATTGGTGAACACGGCGGCTGGTTTCATGATCAATCAGTTTACGAGGAATTGATTCACGTACCGCTGATTATCCATTTTCCCGGAGATGAATTCGGCGGTCGTCGAATCCTCGGGCCGGTCTCGCTGATTGATGTCATGCCGACGATCTTCGATTATCTTGGACGGCCGGAGTTATGCGGAAAATGCCGTGGCCGGAGCTTAATGAAAAAATTAATCGAAGAAAATCCGTCGACTGACGACCGTAGCGGCGTACTGTCGATCAGGTATAACGTCAGAACTTTTTTCGAGCCCATGAAAAGCGAACGCGGAAACGTGAATGTAGCCATTCGGCAAGGCTCGCTGAAGGGCATCTGGAACGCCGAAGTCGAAACCGTCGAACTTTATGACCTGTCAGCCGACCCGCGCGAGCAGAAAAATCTCGGCGCCGAGCGACGGGAGTCTTCCAGTGAGATCGCCCGGTTGGCCAGTGCGTGGCTACAGTCCTGCGCCCAAAATGCCCGTCTGCCGGAAGGTCCGGCCCAGCTCAACGAGGAATCGCGCGCGCAATTACGTTCCATGGGCTATCTGGACTGAATCGTCGACAATTCGGTCGCGCGAGGCCAGCGGCGGCGCGGCGGGCAGAGACGTGACACATCTCACGGAAGTCTGCGGACGGCGATGCAAAAGTGCTTCTAATCAGAAGTGCATGAAATTCACAGAATTTTTCCGAAACACGTAAATGGCGAAGCGGCATCAGGTACTCGACTCGATCTGTCATACCGAGGAGCAGATTCGGCAACTTCGCGGCGTACACGACGCATTCACCGATATTGTAGAGAAATGCTTGCAGCCGCTCGATATCGGGCTGGCGCTTATGACGCTGCCTGAAAAAAGTATCGTAATTCGCTGCGAAGATCCCAAGGTGCCCCTCGAGCGCGCGGTGCGACTAGTCCAGCAAGTCGAAAAGGATTTTCAGAGCTGGCTTAAGGCGACCGACAAGGGTGTTACGACAAACTGCGATTCGCAAGCCAAGCGACTGAATATCAATACAGGCATACAGTGCAAGGTAGCGGCCGCCCCGATCTCGACCAGCGGTGACAATGCCGGCGGGATTCTCGTCATCGCCCGGCGCCCTGATGCTCACGACTTCACCCGCTCAGATCTGAAATTTCTCACATCGATCACCGCCAATATCGCCAAAATTATTCAGGCGAATTACGACGACCTGACCGGTTTGATCAATCGCAACGAATTCGAGTTCCTCATGGAAAAAGCGCTGACTGACAGCGGCGGTGAGAGCACGACTCACTGCGTGCTTCACATCAATCTCGACGAACTGCAGACCGTGTACGAATCGATGGGCGCCGATGCCCATGACGAAACCATACGTCAGGTCGCGATGCAGCTCGAACGACAGTTGAACGAAGTCGGGCCGGTCGCCCGTATCGGCGAGGACGAATTCGGCGTACTCGTCGAGAACTGCCCACAGGACCTCGGCTGGTTCATCGGCGAGGACATTCGCCGGAGCATCAGCGGGCTCGACATGATCTGGAACGAACAACCGATCAAGCTGACGGCGAGCATTGGAGTCGCAAAACTGGCGACCGATTCGGAGACCGTCGAGAGCGCACTCGCAGCGGCGAAAATCGCGTGCATCGCAGCCAAAGATCGCGGGCGCGACCGCGTCGCAATGTATCAGCACCGTGATGCGATGCTATTGAACGGCCAGCACCGCATGCAGGTAATCCACAGTATTCAGCAGGCGCTGCGGGACGATAATTTCATCTTGTATTGCCAGGCAATCAAGCCGCTCAGGACGCGTGAGCGAATACCCCACTTCGAGATTCTGGTGCGCGGCATCGACGAGAATATGGAGCCAGTCCTGCCGGGCAAATTCATGTCCCACGCTGAACATGCGCGGCTAATGCCCGAAATCGATCGATGGGTCGTAAAACACGCCCTGCAGGAATTATCAAAATTTCTGGCCGGCGGGGAAAAAATCGAGGGCCTGTTCGCAATCAATCTGTCCGGCCAATCTCTCTGTGACGATAGTTTTACGGATTTTGTCAACAGGGAATTAGCGCGCACAAAGGTGCCGCCGGAATACATTTGTTTCGAAATTACCGAGACAGCGGCCATACTGAACGTCGCCCGCGCAAAGCAATTCATGGCGAAACTCAGGAAAAAAGGTTGCCGATTTGCGCTCGATGATTTCGGCGCCGGGCTCAGCTCATTCGCGTACCTCAAAACCCTGCCGGTTGATTTTCTCAAGATCGACGGCCAGTTCATCAGGGGCATTCTAGATGACCCGGTTTCGAGCGCGATCGTTTCCGCGATCAGTCAGATGGGTCACGCGATGGATCTCCGGACGATCGCAGAATTCGTCGAGAATAGTGACACCAAGAGCCTGCTAAAGCGACTCGGCGTCGACTACGCTCAAGGCTACGGTGTCGCAAAACCGTTGCCGTTCAGCGACCAGCTGGACGCACTGGCCAAAGGCGGAAACAAAAGCACCCGCAAGACCATGCGAAAATCCGGCCGCCGACAGCCAGCGTAACTGCTCGCCACGTCAGCCCGTAAAAATCGCATCGGTCTGAGTATTCGTGTAATACTCGACCGCATAATAACTATAAGACACGGAGGACGGAGTGTGATCACTCACGAACTGCGTCGAGATGAGGGCATATTGATTTTCACGCCGGCAGGTCCTCTAAAATCCAGCGACTTCGAGGAACTCGCAAACATCGTCGATGAATATATTACAGAGCAGGGTGCTTTAACGGGCGTGATGATCTACGTCGAGTCGTTCCCGGGCTGGGAAGATTTCGGCGCACTAATATCTCATTTGAAGTTTGTAAAAAATAACCATGGTGATATAGGCAAGGTCGCCGCGGTCACCAACAGTCAGATCGCATCGATCATGCCTAAAATCGTCGATCATTTTGTCAGCGCCGACGTACGACATTTCAAATACGAAGACCGGCAGGCTGCGCTCAACTGGCTGCGCACCGGACTTTTGCAGCAGAACGCCTCCTGATTCAGCGCCGCCAGACCAAGCTCTGGTTGTTCGCCGGCATGGCGACGTCCTTTATCAACTTCAGCCCTTCGGCCTCTGCCAGCGCGTTGACGGCTTCGAAATCGCGAATTCCACGCAGTGGATCGGACTGTCGCAAGTACTGGTCGAAATTCGCGTTGCTGGCGCTCGTAAACTCGTCACCGTAACGAAACGGACCATAGACGCACAGCACCGCATTTTCGTGCAATGCTCGTCCCACCCCCCGGAAGAACTGTTCGACACATTCCCACGACATAAAATGCAGTGTGTTGGCGCTGAAGATGGCATCGAAGCCGCTGACCGGCCAGGGATTCATACGAACATCGAGCTCCACCGGTCCGGCCACGTTTTCAGGCGCCTCGGCGTCGAGTCTCGCACGCAGGCCGCCGAGATATTCTGAAGTGTCGCAAGGCTGCCAGACCAAGCCGGACATCTGCCGTGCGAAATGCACGACGTGCTGGCCGGTGCCACTACCGATCTCGAGCACGGTCGAACACTGGACAAACGCCTCCCGCAGCACATCGAGAATAACATCCTTGTTGCGCTCGCTGGCTTCCGAAAATCCTGCTTTCGCCGTCGATTCAAACGAATCTTGCATCAACTCCACCCTACGCCACCCGGAACGATGTCATCACCCGACATGATCAGGACGGTTAGAATATACATCAATATTTTTCAGCGCCAATGACAAGGCAATGATGGATCATTCTCAGTCTATAAAGGATTTCGGCAGCGCAGAAAGAGCTGGCCTAGCGGTTCTTATCGGCCTCAGCCTGTTCCTGAAGCTCTGGAATATCTTCGATCCGTTCGTGCTCGGTTTTGTTTCAGACGAAGCCATCATGGGTTTGATGGCAAAGCATTTCTGGGATGGCAATTTCGCTCTGTTTTATTATGGCCAAACCTATGGCGGTGGGATCGAATACCTGCTCAACGCCGTTTCCTATTTTTTCCTACCGAATGATCTGACTCCTCTGCGGCTCACGAGTGGTGTCTTGTTGCTGACTGCCGAGCTGCTCGTGTACCAGTGCGCGAGATCCGTGTTTGCAACACCGTTCGCCAGGCTCGCAAGTCTGGCGATTTTTATTTGCGGCTCGTATGTGATTACGTTTGAGCTGTCGGTTTCCGCGGGCATACATCTCAACAATGTGGTGGCATTCGCGGCCCTGCTGGCAATCTACCTGCGCAGCGACCGTGTCCTACCCATGCCGGTCGTTGTTGGACTGATCGTCGGTACCGGTTTCTGGGTCTCAAATTTCATCTGGGTCCTGTTTGCTTGCGCAGCGTTGATCCCCCTGCTGTCGGGTGTTCCCGTCAAACGCTATCTGGGCCTTTCTGCGTCGTGGGGGCCGATCCTTTTCTTATCGTGTGTCGGCATCGGCGCTCTACCTCGAATCATCTACCTGCTCGACCCGGAAGCTTGGCATGTCGTGTCACAATTCGGCGGCTATGCGTTGGACTCGCCCGCAGCGGTAGGCGATCGGCTGATTTTGATGCTCAGCGAGGGACTACCGCGGTTCTTCTTCGGCACGATGGCGGGTCCGGCACCGGCTATCGCGGGCGGGTTCACGATCGTGTGGGCCGGCTTGCTGGGCTGGACGCTGATTACGTCTCGAGATGGATCAAACCGCGCACGCGCTTTGCTCCGCGCCATTGCGATACTCTGCCTGGCGACCACGCTCCTCGTCGTGACAAATCGCTTTACCTACGATTCCGGATGGAGATATATATGGCCGTTATTGTTTCTTTCCGCATTTTCGGCCGGACATATCGTCGATCAATTCAAACAGACAGCATCTTTCGATGCGACGCGCGCCGTTGCGGTCGGCGCTCTCGCGCTCGTCAGCCTCCTCGGACTTTGGGCGAATATCATCACGCCGAGGCTAGTCGATCCACAAGATGACAAATTTTCGGAAATTATATCTGCGCTGGAACGTAATGGCTGTGAGTTCGGACACGCACCTTATAACTACGCCTATACCATCAGCTACCTGACTGATGAATCGATTATTCTGGAGTCGACGGGCATGAAGCGCATAAAGCAATATGGTGATATCGTTCGCAACGCTTCCCGACGCTGCGTTATCATCGATATCGATTCTCAGCCGGGCGCCCGACAGGCGATCCTGAGTCGCTATGCGCCTGAAAGACATGATTCATTCATGGTCGCCGAGGGAACACCGAGCCAAATCATTATTCTTGTGGAACGACCATGAGCAACCGGCGCACGATGCTGCTCGTCGCCGGCCTTTTCGTCGCGATCGTAGCCTTCGTGGCAGTCGTGTTCGGCATCGGCGACGAAAACCGTTTGATACTTGCCCACGATGCCCGCGAGGTTCTACCCGACCGCATGGGGTTTTTCAGGGATGCCCTGCTCGGCGGTCGGCTACCTCTCTGGAATCCACACACGTTCAGCGGTATTCCCTTTCTGGCCAATCCCGCGACGGCCGTTTTTTATCCGACGTCGTTGTTGTTTGTCGGCCTATCGCCATCGTCGGCAATAGTCATTCAACTCATTGTGCATTTGCTGTTTGGCGCGTTTGGCACGTACCTGCTGGCGCACAGGACTTACGGGCTGTCCGTCGGGGCCGCCTTGTTTGCGGGAATGCTCTATGCCCTGAGCGGTCGCGTCGTCGGGCATGGTTTTGCCGGCCACTCGAATCTCCTGATCGCGCTGGCCTACATCCCCATGCTCGCCTATCTCACCGACCGTGCCGTCGCGAGTTTTGCGGACAACCCTCGCGGCGGGCCTATGCTGGCACGATTCGGCCCATGGCCCTGGATCGCCGGATTGCTACTCGGCTTGCAGATCTTCTCGGGCGGACTGCCCATGGTCTGGCTCGGCATGATATTCGTGGGGCTACTCCGGGTCGGTCATGTGCTGACTCATTCACCAGTGAACTGGCGGTCCTGGTCGAGGGAAGCCGTCGTGCTCGCCCTCATCACGGGACTGGGCTTATTGCTCGCAGCGATACAGCTATTGCCGAGTTATGAATTTGCGCTTGCATCCAACCGCCCCCGAAGTTTGCAGTACGCCAGCAAAAGCTCATTCAATCCGATCATGTTCGCGATGATGTTCAACCCGCGCGCCACACTGAGCGGCAATGCATTCTTCTGGGAATTCTACTGTTATCTCGGGCTGTTACC
>SMVA01252781.1_pt1 | contig 40609 bp, 36 predicted proteins | sample 2456451 | NCBI WGS metagenome assembly SMVA01 (sample SAMN11095933, study PRJNA526329) | marine sediment metagenome | biome: Marine sediment; feature: Surficial sediment; material: Deep marine sediment; isolation source: Hadal surficial sediment | place: Pacific Ocean | collected 2014-05 | depth...
GGTTGCTCAGGGCGCTGTAATTTTCCGCATCCAGGTGAATTGCCCGCAGGTAGCTGAATTCAGCCAGGTCATTCTGACCGGAACGGCGCATAGCGGCTCCCATGTTACTCCAGGTATCCGAAGATAATGAATCCAGTTTGAGGGCAATACGAAGGTACTTGATGGCATCATCAAGCCTGTTATCGACAATGCCTTCAGCACCAAGATTATTGTAATAAAGCACAACGGCATCCCCATCTGAAATAATGTAAGCGCGCATGTCACCAATAATAAACTCCGGCAGGAAATCGATGATATAAATGCCGCCTTCCGAAACTTTGCCTGTCGCGACGATGTGCTCGTATCGAATCATGGTGTTACCCACATGATCCCAGGTCGGATCAACGGCTACCTTCTGGTATTTTGCCTGAAGGCCAACATGACGGGCGGTAGCAATAAACAACCCCGTCATTGACAGGCAGTTCCCGGCCCGGGCAGCAAATGTTTCAGTTGCCGTTAAGGTATTGCCCGAATCATAGCGAATATTCAGCTGATCTTCGTCATACAGCAGTTCGCGAAGTGCCTTGAGCTTTTTACGAGAACCCCAGCGACCATCAATTTCGCTATCGAGAAGTCCCTGGATCTCTGGGCTTAGCGCCAGGATATCAGTAGAACCCACGGCGGTATTAGCGCTATCAGGATTACCATCGCCGAGAACTCGGCTGATAAGTGAGGATTCTTCGGTCTCATCATAGTTGTAATCCACTGGCGTTACACACGCAGTGCTGCAAAGTATGATCGTGGCAAGTAGCCATATTTTGAGCATAAAGCAACCCGGTATTATCCTAAGTCTATGTTCGCCCTTTTGTGCAATGTGTTCAATTGTCCTGAAATGGCTGCGCACCAAAATCAACAATCATCTGCCTGACTTTTTCAAGCATGAGGTCAAGCGCCTGCTCATCGGTGCCCCGCATCACCAGATTAGTGCCATAGCCGTCCTGGCGATAGAATGGATAGGAGCCAAGATCAATCTCCGGGTGGTCTTCCTGTATGGCCCTGAGGCGAACAGCCACCTGCCCTTCACTTAAATATGCAGCGACGGACCTGGCACGCACCGGGTCACCTCCTTTTATTGATTCCCGGTTAAAGGTACTGGCCATTGCCTGCATCACCATTGGAACACCTGCCATGACAAACACATTCTCCATCCTGAACCCGGGTGGTCCACCGGTTGGATTTTCAATCAGTGTGGCGCCTTTGGGTATCCGTGCCATTCGCAGCCTCGATTCCATCACCTCGGGAGGCGCTTCCCGGCGCTGGATTATCTCAACGATATCCGGATGCATTTCCAGTTCCGTATCGAATGCCAGGGCGATGCAGTCCGCCGTAATGTCATCGTGAGTCGGCCCAATACCACCGGTGGTAAAGACATAATCGAAGTTCGCCCGACATTCATTGACAGTATCCACAATCGTTTGCACCACGTCGGGAATCACCCTGGCTTCCACCATGCGAACACCCAGCTCGTTGAGTTCCTTTGCGAGGTGCGCCAGGTTCGTATCTTGTGTTCTGCCAGAAAGAATTTCATTGCCAATGATAATGAGACATCCGGTGACCAACTTACTCGCCATTGTTAACTCCTGTGTTGCACCTCATGGGGAGGCAGATGGGTTGTTTGATCGATGATTAAAGTATTCACGCAGGCTCTTACCTTCAGTATCCTCAAAATATTCTCCACTATTGACGACTTCAGACATCAGGTCCACCCGAAATGACCGGAACGCCCCTCGCAATTCACACCAGGCGCCGAGGGTCCATTTGTTTCCCCAGAAATAGAGAATGAGCGGCCAAATGGTCCGCGTGGTGATTTCCCCTTTGAGGGATCGGTAGTGTATATCTAATATTGCATTTTCGTCAGATGCAATACGCACTAACTCAAGGTTATGACTTAAACCCTCGGACATCTGGAAGCCGGGCACCTGGATGGCGGTTAGCTGAATCTCTTTCTTTAGCTTCTCCGGTAAAACAGACTCTATTTTGCGAATGGCCGTGGCAGTGGTAGAGGCCAGCTTTCTGTCTGACCATGCCCGCACCATCTGCGCTCCCAGTGCCAGGGCTTTCAATTCCTCGCTATTGAACATCAGGGGCGGCAGCCGATACTCATCCCGTAATAGATAGCCAACACCGGCCTCACCGTCGATGGGTATGCCAGAACCCACAAGATCACTAATATCCCGGTATATTGTTCGATCAGAGACCTCCAGCTTTTCGCCAAGGTATCGGGCGGTTCTTACTTTTCCCTCCTGGAGCAACAACATTAACTGAAATAGACGGTCTGCACGGCGCATGATTGATCCCTGTAAGCCAATCCTGAAAGACTACTGACACAAGGCTGTCAGTAAGGGTTGGCTATAATTTCCTGTGTCCACCTTGATTCGGAAAAACAATCATGGCGAGCCAGCTGCCTCGCACTGCCCGGAAACGGGCAGTTTCTTTTATTCTTGACAACGGCAACAATTTACAGCGAATGCGCTATGCATTCCACTTCGCCGGTGGTAATGCAGATTCAGTTCTGCACGACCTTGGGCATTACCAGAATCAGGACGGCGGATTCGGTCACGGCCTGGAACAGGATCTTCGCACCAGCAACAGCTCCGTCATCTGTACGACCGTTGCCCTGCAAATCATCAATGAAGTTGAAACACCACAGCAGCATGCCTTAATAGCACAGACTATGAATTATCTTGAGCTTCAATTGCAACATAATAACTGGCCGGTGATCGTTGAGAATTGTAATGACGCACCCCACGCACCCTGGTGGCAATTCGATAAGAGGTGGGCCTGTACAGATAAATTCCTGGCGAATCCCGGGGCAGAAATTATCGGTTACCTCCTGTTATATGGCACTAATCTACCTAATCAGGCTGTTAACGACTTGTTGCGACGGGCAATTGAGCACCTCCAACAATTTGACCTGGAAATGCATGAACTGCTGAGTTATTACCGCTTATACCATTGTAAATTTCTCGGTGAGAATTATCGTCAGTTGATGTTACCCCTCCTGCTGGAGCAGGCATTTCAACTGGTAAAGGTTGAAGTCAGGGACTGGGAAGAATACGGGCTCACGCCTCTTGGACTGGTCGATCGGCCCGATTCTGCCTTCAGCGAATTTTTTGGTGAATCACTGGAAGCCAATTTTGCCTATCAAATCAGTCAACAATCTGAAGAAGGTTGCTGGGTACCCCGATGGTCGTGGGACGGCGCCTATCCAGCGACATGGAAGGTCGTCGAAACTGAAATCAAGGTTGAATTGACGTTAAAGTTCCTGATTCAACTGCGCAGGTTTGGCCTGCTCGATAGTTAGTGATTTACTGGGCTAAAACATGTATATATATACATGTATTACAAATAACCATCATCATAAGAAATAAATGAAAACAGCCTCAGAAGAACTGGATCACATCCTGATCCGCGGTGCACGCGAACACAATTTAAAGTCAGTGGAAGTTAAAATCCCAAAGAAAAAGCTGGTGGTCTTAACCGGCGTATCCGGCTCTGGTAAATCTTCGCTGGCGTTCGACACATTATATGCAGAAGGCCAGCGGCGCTACGTGGAATCACTTTCCGCCTATGCCAGGCAATTCCTCGGTCAAATGGAAAAGCCAAAATACGATACCATTCGCGGTCTCTCACCCACCATTTCCATCGAACAGAAAACCACCAGCAGGAATCCCCGTTCCACGGTCGGTACCATTACCGAAATTTCAGATTATCTTCGCGTATTGTTTGCCCGGGTCGGGGTTCAACATTGCCATCAATGCGGTGCTACCGTTCAGGGGCAGACAGCCCAGAATATTACCCGGGAACTTTTGTCTAATCCTGAAGGGTCCCGTTTATTGTTACTCGTGCCGCTGCTCGTTAATCGCAAGGGAGAACATCGCGAGCTGCTGGCGGATGCAAAAGTGCAGGGATTCGTCCGCCTGAGAATCAATGGTGAAATTGTCCGCAGTGATGAAATCGACGTATTGGACAAACGAAAAAAACATACTGTGGAAGCTGTTATTGACCGGCTGGTACTCAAAAAAAATATTACCGAAAGATTGACAGAATCAGTGGAGCAAGCACTTTCCCTGGGTGATGGCATGCTGATTGCAAATCTGGACGGGAACGGAGACCGGATTTATTCGGAACATCTTTCCTGCGGTACCTGCGGCATTTCGTTCCCGCCCCTAACGCCACAATCCTTCTCATTCAACAGTCCGCAAGGCATGTGCCTTGACTGCAATGGACTGGGCACCCAGGTCGCCTTTGACCTGGATCTACTTATTCCTGATCGCAATTTAACGTTGCGCGATGGCGCTCTAAAACCCGTTGGGCGAATCGATGAAGATCGTAATTCGACCGGTTCCATTTATCACCGGCAAATCTTTAACTATCTCAAAATCCCAATCGATAAACCCTGGCGCAAGTTATCCAAAACGCAACAGAATAAAATTCTTCAAGGTACCGGTGAAACGAAATACAAGATCAACTGGGGCAGTCACGGTACCAGTTCGTCCCGCTATGAAGGCGTGATGAACAGGCTAATGCGCCGCTTTCGAAATACTCGCTCGGATGGCATGAAACGCTGGTATTCACAATTCCTGGCCAACAATCCCTGCACGACATGCGCTGGAGTACGCTTGTGTGCAGCGAGCGCGTCAGTACAAATCGCCGGTACTACAATCGTTGACATTTCCAGTTGGACCATCGATAAAACCCATGAATATTTCCAGACGCTCAAACTGCCCGGTGCTGCAGGTGAAATCGCAAGAGAAGTCTTGAAAGAAATTTGTAATCGGCTGAATTTCCTGAACTCAGTTGGCCTGTCTTACCTGTCCCTGGATCGTCCCGGACCTTCCTTGTCTGGTGGCGAGTCCCAACGGATTCGCCTGGCCAGCCAGGTGGGATCAGAGCTATCAGGAGTCATCTACATCCTCGATGAACCGAGTATCGGATTACATCAGCGAGACAACGAAAAGCTGCTGCGCACGCTGCTTAAAATGCGGGACATCGGTAATACTGTCATCGTCGTGGAACATGATGAAGAAACAATACGAAGCGCAGATTATGTTGTCGATTTTGGACCCGGCGCTGGTATACATGGCGGCAATATCGTACACGCTGGCACACCCAAGAGCCTGGAGAAGAAACGAAGCTCGGTGACCGGCAATTATCTGTCCGGGAGGAAACGAATCGAATTCAGCCACAAAAGGCGCCAACCCAGTGGTATCGTTAGTGTGATCGGCGCCAGCGCCAATAACTTAAAAAACCTGGATGTTGATTTCCCGCTTGGAATACTCACAGCCGTGACTGGCGTCTCCGGCGCCGGTAAATCCACCCTGGTAAATGATATTCTGCATCCAGCACTGGCCCGGCAGTTTCACAATTCCACTAAACGAATTGGCGCTCATGATCAGATAAAAGGCCTGGACCAACTGGATAAAGTTGTCGCCATTGACCAGCGTCCCATCGGCCGCACCCCGCGGAGCAACCCGGTTACCTACATCAAAGTGTTCGATGAAATTCGTCTTTTCTTTTCCATGTTACCCGGGTCAAGAATGCGCGGATATAAACCCGGTCGATTCTCCTTCAACGTCAAGGGTGGTCGGTGTGAAGCTTGCCAGGGTGACGGCGTCCGTAAAATCGAAATGCATTTTCTATCGGATGTATTTGTTCGCTGCGAAGAATGTGATGGTCGGCGCTTCAATGAGGCCACCCTTGAGGTGAAATATAAAAACAAGTCCATTGCTGACATTCTTGAACTGACTGTAGATGAAGCAGTCGATCATTTTTCTGAACATCCGAAAATCTACAACAAACTAAAGCTGCTGGTTGATGTGGGCCTGGACTATTTACATCTAGGCCAGCCATCGTCAACATTGTCCGGCGGGGAAGCACAGCGAATTAAACTGGCGCGGGAGTTATCGAAAGTTGCCACCGGTAAGACTTTTTATATTCTCGATGAACCCACGACTGGATTGCATTTCGATGATGTTAAAAAATTACTCACCGTGTTAAATCGCCTGGTGGATGCGGGCAATAGCGTTACCGTTATCGAACACAATCTTGATGTGATAAAGACGGCAGACTGGGTCATCGACCTGGGTCCAAATGGCGGACCTGAAGGAGGCGAGCTGATCGCCGAAGGAACACCGGAACAAATCTCCAAAATCATGAAATCAGAAACCGGGCGCTATCTGAAACCACTCTTGCAGAAAAAGACAAAGAAAAAGATACGGAAAAAGGTACCCAAAAAAGTACCCAAAATGAAATAGCAGCGCGCTATTGCATCGCTCCATGAATGCGTTTCACCTTCGGATTGTTCATTAGCGCTTTGATCCTGGGATTCCTGGCAAGTGCCTCAAGATTAAAATTCTGAATCGCTCGCATCACCTCAGGATCTGCCAGTACTGCCTGCATTTGTGGATCGTTTTGTAATTCCACGATGCTGCTCATGATTCCCGGGTTACTCATTATCGTTGATTGAATAGACTGCAGCCGGGATTGAGAGCCTTCAGCGGATAAGGAGCCTTCAGCGGGTAAAGAGCCAGACTCTTCACTCGAAGACCCGAAAAGAATACTCTGGATCTGGTTACTGCCGAGCAGGATGGTGCCCATCGAATCGCTCTCGATTCTATACAGGCCATCTTCTACCGAGATTATTTCCCCTCGAATTCGGCTGCCGTCCTTCAGTACGATTACCCTGTCTACCCTGTCAGCAATCACGGCAAAGGAAAGGATCAGTCCAAGACTGAGAGCCAGCGTCCTTCTCACCCATGTTCTCCTGTAAATTGCACTCTGGTCGCGTAACCATGATTCATGATAGTTTCACTATTATGAATGATTACGATCCAGAACAAGTTCAAATCCGACCAGCGGCCACGGTAATGTTGATAGACGACAGACCCGATCTCCAGGTCTTCATGATGGAACGGCATGCCAACACTGTCTTCGCCGGGGGTATGTGGGTTTTCCCCGGCGGTGCCGTTGACCCAAGCGATGATCCCGCTGCATTTCAGGATATTAGCATCCACCGAAGCGATGCCGAGGCTAGTGAACTGATGTCCCTGGATTCTGGTGGACTGGCCTACTACATCGCTGCAATTCGGGAAGCCTTTGAAGAAGCGGGAATTCTACTGGCACTCGATAAGCAGTCTCTGCGACCACTAGACCTCACCGAACCGGCCGCTCAACGGCGGTTTCAGCAGCATCGGGATGACATCAACGACTCCAATCGAAATTTTATCGAAATTATCAAGGATGAGGCATTGATCCTGGATGCAGGTCAAATGCACTATATCGCAAGGTGGGTTACGCCCCTCGGCCCACCACGCAGATTCGATGCCCGATTTTTCATCACCCGCATGCCCTCCAACCAGACGCCGATACACGATGATGGGGAACTGGTTCATTCTAAATGGATGTCGCCGAAGGAAATACTGCGCCAGGCCGCAGCAGAAAAGATGGTGCTCATGAGTCCAACACTGCGGATGGTAAAGAACCTGGCCGTGTTTGATTCGGCCGAACAGGTCATCGAATCCGCAGCGGCAAACCAGGCTGATGACCGCGCCAGGGTAACCAGGGATACGCGTATCATCGTTATGCCCGGCGAAGCGGGGTATGAAGACGGGCTTGATAACATCGAAACGGGATATGTCAGGTTGCGGCCGCTGCTGAGCTAGGGGAATTCATTTTCCACCCTGGTAAGCCAATAGTCCGCATCGAAGGAATCATCACCCAATAGGTACCGCCATAATCGTATGCGGTTGAGATACTCGAGTCTGCCGGTGTCATCTTCGAACCAGCGTTCGGGTTTTGTCAAAATACTGTGGAGATGTTCAGGATCCGCTTTGTCTCCTGTCCAGAATATTGGCCGCTGTTCAAAGTGATCATTCGGCAGGTCTGAATCATCCCAGAGCCTTACCTGCTTTTCTGTGGGACAGAGCCGTATTTTAAACATATAGCGCATCTTGTCTGACTGATTGAGGCCACCACCGTGCCAGGTCCCCATGTGCATGAAAAGCAGGCTTCCCGCTTCACACACCATATGTTGCTGGCCGCGGATATTCTGGTAGCGGCTGATGGCCGCTTCGCTCACCACCCTCAGGTGCGTTCCTGGTATAAATCGTGTACCCCCCATATCGGCGCTTACTGTGTGAGGAAAATACATAATTTGAATATCGAATGCCTTTCTCGGATCGATGGTGGAATCCTGGTGGTTATGTTGTGAAACCTGCGTATAACCGGAATCCTCAAAGAAACTCGGTGGAAATGTAATATGCAAAAAGTGGTGATCGAGTTTCGGAGAGGTCCCGACGAGGCTCTGGATAGCGCCTTTCACCAGCGGAAGATCAATCAATTTTCGCAGGGCACTACCCTCAGGGTAGGCATCTTTTAGCGCCGTACCCGCATTTACCACAGGCACCGCACTGGTTGCCATGACTTTTGCATAGTGTTCACTAGGTGATCCGATTTCATCTTCATGCACATGGCCAATATCATCGAGAAACTGCTGGTTTATCTCCGCCGGAACAACCGCATCCAGCCGCAGGCAACCCCTTGCGGTAAATTCTGCCATCTGCTTTGAACTCAAGAGAACAGGCTCACCCATCAATGTTTACCATCTTTTCAAAGAAAAATTCATATTTCAGGTAATCAGTCTTAAACTCATCACCCGATACATGGCCAACAAGCGGGTTCGCCTGAATTAATCGCCACCCATCCAGCAGGGCATCGAGTCCTGTCTTGAAGGGAGGTTCGTCACTATCCCCCGCCATGTGGCGCTTCTGGCCGGTGCCGTCGTAAAAACTCCAGGCAATAACCCGGGTATCCAGGGCCGAACTCGCCAGGAATAAAACCATCACTTGCTGTCGAAACGCCATCAATACCCCCTGCTTCGGGCGCTTACCATGGGATATACCATGAGATATATCGCGACGTTTGTCGCCTTTTTAGTGCGAATTAGCCGCTTTTCATTGAAAGTGGAGGAACTATGAATATAATGGACATACCTCCATATTGTGCGATGCATCATAGCGATGAAGTGGTTACCCATTACTCTGGTTTTTATACTGTCACATCCGGTCAATCCGGTTCTGTCTGTGCGAAAAGCACCCACGGCCAATGATACATCCATCGGAATGGAATTAATAAAAGAAACACCCACCGAAAAGAACTTCAACACGAATATAGACAACAACAACATCGACAAGTATGAAGCCGCCGTCGCATTCGCGACACTGGATGCAAAATCCCAGGACGAGAGAATTCCTGATTTTTCTGCCTATCTTGATGTGAAGCAGAAAAAGCGGGTCTTTTTTGAATTCATGCTACCACTCATCCGCGAGGCTAACGCCCGCATTCGCAATGATCGATCTGACTTAATCGCCCTATCCGAGAAATTGGAGAGTGGGTTGGTGTTGTCTGGGGGGGAGCGCCAGGCATTAAGTCAATTGTTCAAGCGATATCGCTTCAAGTTGCCGCAAACGGCAGAAGCGCAAAACGTGGATGAACTTCTGCAACGCGTGGATATCTTACCCGCTTCTCTCGTTCTGGCTCAATCTGCCAATGAATCCGGCTGGGGAACTTCAAGATTCGCTACCGAGGCCAACAACTTCTTTGGCATCTGGTGTTTCCGCACTGGTTGTGGCATTGAACCAAGCCAGCGAAGTAAAGGCCTGTCCCATGAAATAGCCGCTTACGCATCCGTGCAGGAAGGTGTTTTTGCCTATATGCACAATATCAATACTCATCGGGCCTACAGAAAGCTTAGAGCCATCCGCGCCGAGCAACGTACATTGCTGAATGATTTAATGGGTATGGAACTCGCCCAGGGCCTGCGTCATTACTCCCAACGCGGCGAAGAATATGTACGCGAAATTCAACAGATGATCCGTGCCAATAGACTCGACGATTATACTTTACCGACAATCTAAGTGCCCTCAAGCGTCTGATTGCCTTATCGTTGGCCGCCAGCAATTCATGTTTAAACCAGATCGTCTCTTAACGCATCTAACTAGCACATACTGTACCGGAAAGAGTTAAAGTGAAAAACCTGATCCCCGTAATCGCAATCCTTACTGCCTTTTCATCAACGTCTGTCATGGCTGGCAGATGTTCTGCAACCAAGACCATCGAAGAAGAATTATCGATGCAGGGGGTCTCACTTTTAAAAGTGAATGTCCTTGCCGGGTATCTCGAAATTACGCCATCAACGGATAAAGCGATTCACTTTTCCGGCCGTGCCTGCAGTGATGAAGAAGAATGGCTACAGCGCATGACCCTTGACGTGGAAAGAAATGACCAGATTCTGGAGCTGACTGTCATCATTCCTTACAATGATACGGATTTCGACGCCGACTATGCCTACATGGACATCGATCTTAAGATACCTGCAAATCTGCCCACCGAGATCCGGGATAGCAGTGGTGACATCAGCACTGAAAAAGTATCGATAACTTCTATCGATGATAGCTCCGGTAACATTCGCGTTCGTGACAACAATACCAGTCTCATCATCCAGGATTCATCTGGCCGCATTGAAGTTCGCGAGTTACGCGGTGATCTGGAAATTACCGATAGTTCCGGGGATATTGATGTTAACGACGTCAAGGGTAAGGTGACAATTCCCCGTGATAGTTCAGGTGATATCGATATTGAAACCGTGACCGGAACAGTTGTGGTGGGTCGTGATGGTAGTGGTGACATCGATATCCAGGATGTAAAATCAGATGTGGAAATAGGCAGCGACGGCTCCGGCAGTATCAATATCCAGGATGTCGAAGGCTCCGTCACGATTGGCAGCGATGGCTCAGGCACAGTTAACGTCGCCAATATTTCCGGGGATCTGCTCATTGAGGCAAAAGGCAGCGGTAACGTTCGTACCCATGGCGTGAAGGGAGAGATTTCCCTGCCGCGTTAATTATCCGGAACAGACTACCCGCAACAGTAATCTGCTAGAGTTAGCAGATGCACTGCTATCAGGTAAATCTACTTAAAGACCCGGACCACCCTGGACCGAATTTTCTGGTCGATTATGTGCGCGAAACCCTTGCCCCGATTCTCGCTGAAGAAGGGTTGACCCTCTTTGGACTATTTCAGGGTTTATTCGGCCTGGACAGCAACGAGTTATACCTGGTTGTAAATTCAAAAACACAAATTAGCGGTATACGTGAAAAACTCAGCGACAGCAGCTTCCAGCTATTGAATAGTACCAGCCTCGTCCCTACCGAGCGCCCAACTGAACATTCAGCCAGGAATCGAGAGGGTATTTATGTATTCCGCTGGTTCGATGTCCTGAATAAAAACGTAGAGGAAATTGCAACGCTAAGTGCCAGGGCCTGGGTCACCTTCGAAGGGGGCTTTGACACGGAAGTGCAGGGTCTCTTCGCGGAGCCCGATCGCGACTCAACTAAAGGTAAAATGTTGCTCATCACCTGGTACAAGGATCTAACCGTCTGGCAACAATCACGGCAACCACCCGAAGAAGCAAGAGAAAACTTCATGCGCCGGCAGGCACTCACGCTTCAGGCTCACCCGATTGCGACCCGGCTGGTTCAGGTCACTTCTTGAGGTCACTTCTTGAGGTCATTTCCTGAGAAAGTACAACATCCGCCAGAGCGTCGATGTTACCAGAGCGTGATCGATTTCCCCTGAAACAAGAAAATCAGCGACCTGTTCCATGGGGATTAACTGCACTTCGGTTCTTTCCGTCGATGTATTGCTAATTTCTGCCACTGACGTTACATTCAGTGCAAGGAACGTGTGTAATCGGTTACTAAAAATAGCCGGGTTAGGATTCAGGACGCCCAGGGATATCAAATCATTGGTTTCATAACCGGTCTCTTCCAGGCATTCCCTGGCGGCAGATTCAATAGGTTCCTCTCCCGGATCGACAATTCCACCCGGAATTTCAAGTGTAATCTCTTCACTACCATGCCGATACTGTCGTATGCAGACGAGTTCATTGCTGGCCGTCACCGGTACGACATTGACCCAGTCTGCAGTCTCCATCACATAGAATTTGTGTTCCTCTTCAGTTTCAGGAGACACTGAAATGGATTCATGTACCGTAAATATCCGGCAATCTGCGATTTGTTTTATATCCTTTCGAGTCCAGGCTTCTGCGGGTTTAATCATCCTACTTCCCTTAAAATTACTTCCTCAATTTGGTCCTTTTGCTGGTTCAGGACAAACCATCTACCGGAATACCGGCGCCGTGTACTGCATTAGCATCATCAGATGCTAGAAAACCAATCACCCGGGCGATGTCGTTGACCGGCACCCACTTATCATGGTCAGCGTCGGGCATATCCTGCCTGTTCCGCTGCGTATCAATGGTGCCCGGCAGTATGCAGTTGACATTAATACCCCGATCCCTCAGTTCCAGTGCCATGCTCTCCGTGAGACGCAGGACAGCTGCTTTGGACGCGGTATAAACGCCCATTTTGGCCGCCCCATGGGTGGCGGCTCTCGCTGAGATATTAATAATTTTACCTCGATTGACCTCTAACATAGCCGGCACTACCACCGCGCTCATATTCAGGATAGAGCGCGTATTTAGGTTAAATAGAAAGTCCCAGGTTTCATCTGAAGTTTCATGGACATCTGTTCCCATCAAAAAGCCGCCAGCGATGTTACAGAGCACGTCTATCCGGCTAAATTCGTCTATGATCTTGTCCGCGGCCCCTTTACATGAGTCCCGGTCAGTCAGATCGCAGGCCAGATACAAATTGCCTGATTTCTTTTCTGGAAAGACCTTGTCCAGAATCTCATCACTGTAGTCCAGCAATGCGATCCTGGCACCCGCTGCCTCAAAATAATGAGTGACAGCCTGCCCAAGTGCTCCCGCACCCCCGGTTATTACGACACAACTCTCATTGAACATTAGCGCTTAACTCTTTGTGAATAACGCTTTATGCTAAAGCGTCAGGAGGAACAAGCCAACATGAAACGAGTAAATACTTTTTGCCGCGCCTGCGAGCCATCTTGTGCGTTAATCGCTGAGGTTGAAAATGAGGAAATCATTTCTCTTAAACCAGATAAGGACCACCCGGTAACCCGGGGATTCGCCTGTCATAAGGGGCTTGCCACGCTGGACCTGCATAAGGATCCAGACAGGTTGAACTATCCTGAGCGGAAAACCGAAAATGGGCACTTTGAACGTATTGGCTGGGACCAGGCAGCAGATGAAATTGCAGGAAGGATCAAAGCCATCAAGGAGAAATACGGTTCAGGCGCACTTGCATCCTATACCGGAAATCCGCTGGCATTTAATTCAACGGCAGGCCCAGCGATCAGTTCTTTTCTGATCAAGAATGAAATTCGAAAAAACTTTAGTTCCGGCACACAGGATTGCAGCAATAAATTTGCAGGTAGTGAAGCCTTTTTCGGATCAAGCACTATCCACCCGATCCCGGACATAGACAATACGGATTTCCTGCTAATCTTTGGTTCAAACCCTCGAATATCCCATATGAGCTTCCTATCCATTGCCGATCCCATGGCTTCACTACGCGCAGCAAAAAAGCGAGGAGCGAAGATCAGGTTTGTGGACCCAAGGAAAAACGAGTCGGTTACAGGGATTGGCGAACTGGTCCAGGTTAAACCTGACACTGATGTCTATTTGATGGCGGCGATGCTGCAGCATCTCGAGGAAACAGGACAATTCGACAAACCCTACATTCAGCAACACGCCGACAATATTGACGGCCTGATAAAATTTATCGCTTTATACCCACCAGAGCGAGTCGCAGATGCCATCGGGATATCCGGCGATGAAATCAGGAAGCTGGCCGATGAGTTTGCTGCTGCCCCCACTGCCGCGGTCTATATGTCCACCGGCGCTAATATGGGAAGGCAAGGAACCCTGGCTTACTGGTTATTATTCATGCTCAGTGTCGTGACCGGCAACCTGGACAGGGCGGGAGGAAATATTTACTCGGATGGCTTTTATCCTGCGGCCAGAGCCGGGCGAACGGCTGACAAGGCAATCAAGTTTGAGTCGACACCCTATGGTGACGTGCGCAAGATTCGTGGTTCACTACCGGGAAACCTGCTGGCGGATATGATATTGGCGGAAGAAAACCCCATTCGGGGGCTCGTTGTCATCTCCGGTAACCCGCTGATTTCGATGGGTAACAGCAGGCGTCTGGAAGAAGCATTCAGTAGGCTCGAGTTCATCCTGGTTATCGATATCTACCCCAATGCGACCGCTGAATTTGCGCACTACCTACTACCTGCAACGGATATGTACGAACGGCCTGACATCAATCTCTGCGGGCTGGGATTGCAGGCCCAGCCATTCGTGCAGGTCACAGACTCCGTCGTTCCGCCCAGGGCCGAGAGAAAACCGGAATGGTGGATACTGGGCAAAATAGAAAAATCCCAGGGATTTGATTCCATTATCGACGATGAGGAACCGGACCTGTTCGGAAGAATCGACCACATGCTGAGCCATAGCGAACTTAGCATCGACACGATACGGGAGATGGACAGCCAGACGGCAGTCCTGGCCACGCCGACTGCCGGGCAGTTTTATACAGACAGGATCCAGACAGAATCCCGCCGGGTAGACTGTTGCCCGCCGCAGTTTTCAGAGGCACTCGAAAATTGCGAATCAATTTTCAAGGAACTGGAAGTTGAATCTCCTGGCCAGCTAAAAATGATTTCCAGACGTACCAATTACATGCTCAATAGCTGGTTTCACAACATCGACTCACTGAAACGCAAGAAACACCTGACCAATCCGGTTTATATGCATTCTGAGGATGCGAGAGCAAGAAACCTGGGTGACGGCTCCGAGGTCAAGGTTTCTAATCAGTTTGGTGAGTTGACATCGATAATTTCAGTGGACGATACGTTGAAGCCTGGCACCGTTGCCATGACCCATGGCTGGGGCCACCAGCGTACGCGCATGCAGATCGCCAAAAAATATTCAGGCAGCAATACTAATAATCTCCTGCCATCGGGGCCCGGCAGCTATGAGAAACTCAGCAACCAGTCGTTCATGACAGGCATACCGGTAGAGATTGAGGTGGCCTGAGACCAGATCGAACCAGGCTTAGAGCGGGACCTAACCTGTGCCAAATATTGCCTTGAACATATAGAAGAAAATGATGGCGAGTACCGCACCAATGGGCAGCGTAATAATCCAGGAAATGAAGATCGTGCCCACCACGCGCAGATTCAATGCAGAAAGACCACGTGCGAGACCGACGCCCAGTACACCGCCAACAAGCGTATGAGTGGTTGATATCGGCAAGCTCGCCCCGGAAGCCACTACAACCGTGGTAGCAGCCGCGAGTTCCGCCGCAAATCCACTACTGGGTGTCAATTCCGTTATAGAAGTTCCGATCGTTCGAATCACCCTGTAACCGTACATGGCAAGACCGGCAACAATGCCGCCTCCTCCCAGCAGCAACAACCAGGCCGGCATCCTTGCCTGCTGCGCGACTTCACCACCACTCGACAGGATGCTGTTGATCGCGGCAAGTGGCCCAATGGCATTGGCAACATCATTTGATCCGTGGGCAAATGCCATGGAACAGGCAGTGAACACCATGAGCACACCAAAAATTCTCTCCACACTAATCAGGTCGTAATGCACGGAGACCCCTGTTCGCTTGATCCTGGCGATGGCCAGGATGCCAATCAGGCATATCCCTGCTGCGGTTACAAGGGAATAGACAAGCGCCTGTTGAAAAGATATGTCCATACCTACATGTTTTAGTCCCTTCACCATGGTCACCATGGAAATCATAAAACCAACCATGAAGATATAGATGGGTACGTATCGCTTGGCATAACGGAAGGGATCACTGGTATTAAGAATGAAATGGCGCACACTCAAATACAACAAGAATGACATGGTACCGGCAAGCACCGGAGAGACGATCCAACTGGAGACGATTTCCGCTACCTTGCCCCAATTGACCGCGTCAACAGATATGCCAACCGAGGCAAATCCGACAATCGACCCGACGATGGTATGCGTCGTGGAAACCGGCCAGCCGAATCCGCTGGCAATCATCAGCCAGAGACCCGCTGCCAGTAATGCTGACAACATGCCGTAAACCAGTAACTCAGGGTCCTCCGCCAGTATCTGCGGATCAATAATGCCTTTGCGAATAGTAGATGTGACCTCGCCACCCGCGAGATAGGCACCGGCAAATTCAAATATCATGGCGATGAAAATTGCCTGCTTGATGGTGATCGCCTTGGCGCCAACGGAAGTACCCATCGCGTTAGCGACATCGTTGGCCCCGACTCCCCAGGCCATAAAAAACCCAAAAATGATGGCGAGCAGCAACAAAATACTGCCATATTCTTCAATCACACCCATATGCAGTGCCCTAATTGTCTACCTTGCAATCAGGTAGAGCATTCTATTACCAACCGTTTGCGAGTCATCAGCCAGATCACCTATCCAGTCAATAATTCGATACAAAAACATAACATCGATGGGATTTAGTTTGCCCTCAACGGACATCAACATTTTCCGCACTGCGATTTGTTTTACATCTGAATCATGTTCAACATCACCCAGACTATCGAGCATCTTTTCAATCAATTCAATTTCCCGCCCGCTGAAACCGGACACGATCAGTTCATCCAGTTCTTCCAGTGCCTGGAGCGCAAAGGTCGTGGTAAAGACGGAGACCTCCAGATATTCTTTCAGCAAAGGACGAACTGCCTCTGGAATTGGCATCTGCCTGCCGAGAACGATCCCGGCAATATCCTTGGTCCTGTTTGGGATACGGTCCTGCATGTGCAACAATTCCAGCAGGTCGGATCTGGATACCGGCAGGAAAAGGCTCTTCGGTAGATTAATGCGTATTTCACGCTTTATTTTATCGGCCTCATCTTCAAGGTCCCTGATTTTGTTGTATTCAGCCTGCACTGACTCCCAGTCTTCTAAAAAAACAGCCTCAAAATAAGGCAGTAGCTGGGCAGCACACTGCGCGGAAACCTTCATGTGGTCCTGTAGGGGTGCGATCGGTGAACGGCCAAATAACTTAGTGAAGAGTGGGCTGCCAGCCATTTGTATAAATCCATAATATTTGCGAAGGCATTATAAGCAAGTTTTCGTCCCTTGTGGTATAAATGGCACCCTCATGAGAAACCCCCAGCAAAACAATCAAACTGGCAGGCAAGATCAGGCACCAACACTGGACAGCCTTGGCGTCATCCTGTCCGGCACATGCATGCTGCATTGCCTTGCCCTGCCTGTGCTGGTGACATTGTTCCCCATCGTACAGGGCAGTCTTTTAGAGGAACAATATTTCCACCTGATCATGTTGGGTCTGATCTTGCCGACCAGTTTGATTGCGCTGACGGTGGGTTGCCGGAAACATAAAGACCCCGTAACGATCGCATTGGGTGCTGCCGGGCTCCTTACCCTGACAGTCACAGCGCTCATTGGTCACGAACTATTCGGTGTGCTGGGGGAAAGAATTGTTACAACCATCGGAGGATTGATTCTGGCGACGGCCCATATCCAGAATTATCTTTGTTGCCGCAAAGAGAATTGCCAACACGACTAGTTGCTTCTTGAGTAGGGCATCCGGAAATTTAGCAACGCCTCATATAGTCCAATCATGACCGACACTGAATTAGGATTCGCACGCAGAACATAACCCGGCTTCACCAGTGCGACAACGGGAATGATCTTGAAACCTGCCTGGGTGTAATAGGGACCGAGTTCACCCAGCACTTCAATATGCTCATCACCAAGATTTATCTCTTCATGGGTTTCTCCGGGTGAGGGTTTCGTGTTTCGGATAAAGTCCCGGGGTCGGCAATACAATCCCTGATCAGTTGGATGTCGGGATCAAGTGCCTGGTGCTTAAGAAATTGTTCGTGGTGACCTTCAGACATTCATACTGCAGAGATTGTTTGTATTGATTGTTTGTATTGATTGTTTGTATTGATTGTTTGTATTGATTGTTTCTATCGGGCGTTCGGGAGATCATAACAAATATGGCGGACTTCACTCATATCAAGGTTTCACCCATTTCTCCGCTGATAGGGGCAGAGATTTCCGGCATTGATCTTTCAGTACCGCTTGACTCTGAAGTCATCGCTGATATTCAGCGGGCGTTGTTGACCTATCTGGTTATTTTCTTTCGTGACCAATCACTGGAACCGGAGCAGTTGAAAACAGCGGCAACTCAATTTGGCCGTCCTGTGCCATATCCTTTTGTTGATGGAATCGAGGGCTTTCCGGAGATTATCGAGGTGTTAAAACTTCCTGGTGAGCAAGAGAACTTCGGTGGGGTCTGGCATTCCGATACTGCCTATCTCCAATCGCCCAGCATGGGAGCAATGTTATATGCAAAAGAGGTCCCGCCAGCCGGTGGTGACACACTCTTTTCCAATATGTATGTGGCATATGAACAGCTTTCTCCGGGCCTACAGAAGTTTCTTTCCGGGCTTAGTGCCATCAACGATGCGGACAAAATAGATATTGCACAAACAAGGGTTAACCGTATTGCCAGCCCGGCGAATCCCCTGTCACAAAAGAACCTGAAAGCGATCCACCCGGTTGTGCGAACCCATCCGGAAACGAACCGAAAACTGCTCTATATCAACAGGGCACACACAACGAGATTTAAAGGTATGAACCAGGCCGAAAGCGCCGGACTTCTCAACTACCTGTTCGCGATTCAGTCAAGACCGGAATATTGTTGCCGTTTTCGCTGGCAGCAAGGAAGCCTGGCATTCTGGGACAATCGTGCCTGCCTGCACTACCCCCTCAATGACTATCCAGGACAGAGAAGATTGATGCATCGGATTAGTCTTGCCGGGGACAAACCCAGCCAGGTTAGACATCACTTATTTCCGGGAGATTGAATAATAAATTCACCAGCGCATCCGCTTCACCCGTCTGCTCATTTTTCAGCCGTTTACTCAGTTACCTCAGGCCCGGGCAACTGCTCAATCCCCATGCTGAACAGGGTAAAACCGAATATATCCGCATACAAATCGATGATCTTCGAAACCGGTGTTCCTGCTCCGTGCCCGGCTTTGGTCTCAATCCGGATCACCATGGGGTTATTGCCGGTATGTTTTGCCTGCAATTCGGCGGCGAACTTGAAAGAATGCGCTGGTACCACGCGATCATCGTGATCGGCGGTGGTCACCAGTGTTGCAGGGTAAGCCACGCCTTCCCGGATATTGTGCAGCGGAGAATAACCCTTAAGATACTCAAACATCTCCTTGCTCTGCCCCGAAGTTCCATAATCGTATGCCCAACCGGCACCAGCAGTAAACGTGTGGTAGCGAAGCATATCCATGACCCCGACAGCGGGCAGGGCAACTTTCATCAGGTCTGGTCTTTGTGTCATGACCGCGCCCACCAGCAGCCCCCCATTTGAACCGCCCCGGAGGGCAAGGTAATCAGTGGACGTGTACTTCTTGTCGATCAGGTATTGCGCAGCCGCGATAAAATCATCGAATACATTCTGCTTTTTCAATTGCGTCCCGGCGTCGTGCCAGTCCTTCCCGTATTCACCCCCGCCGCGGATATTCGGCACCGCATAGATACCACCCAGTTCCATCCAAACCGCATTGGTGATGCTGAACGCCGGGGTCAGGCTGATATCGAAACCGCCATATCCATAAAGTATGGTGGGATTCTTACCGTCCCGGACCACTCCCTTTTTGTGGGTGATGATCATGGGTATTCTCGTGCCGTCGCTGGAGGTGAAGAACACCTGGTTTGACTCGTAGTTACCCGCATCGAACCGCGCTGCTGATTTTCGATAGATGACAGATTCACCTTTCTGCACATCGAATTTGTAGATGGTTGACGGCGTCATATAGTTTGTAAAGGTGTAATAGAGTGCTTTCTCGCTTTGCCTACCTTCAATTGCGCTCGCCGTGCCAATACCCGGCAGGGCCACTTCCCGAATCCTGGACCCTGTGACGTCATACTGGTAAACACGGGAGATAGCATCAATCATATAATGCGCAAAAAAATCACCGCCGCCCACCGAGGCACTCAGGACTTCAGTAGTTTCGGGGATAAAATCCAGCCACTTGTCCTGGGTGGGTTCACTGGCATCGACCGTCACCACCCGCCGGTTTGGGGCATCGAGATTGGTCACGAGAAAAAGTTTGCTGCCCCGGTTGTCGAGCAGGTAGGTATCCGAATCCATATGATCCAGAATCGTGACGAGTTCGCTATTCTTGCTACTCAAGTCCTGGAGATACAGGTCATTACCGCTGGTCGACTGCGCCCCCTGAATTACCAGGTAACGGTCATCTTCTGTCACCGAGGCGCCAACGTAACGACGTTTCTGCTGCGCAGACCCACCGAATATCAGTTCATCACTGGATTGAGGTTGCCCCAGTTTGTGGAAGTAAAGTTTGTGCTGGTCAACCCTGGCAGAAAGTTCACTGCCCTCAGGTTTGTCATAACCTGAATAGTAGAATCCCTCATCACCTCGCCATGATATACCAGAGAATTTAATGTCAACCAGCGGTGCCTCGATTTGCTCTTTAGTGATGGCGTTAAGCACGATAATTTTTCGCCAGTCGCTGCCACCCTCGGAAATCGAATAGGCAGCAATGGCGCCGGTTCTGGAAAACGACAGGGTCGACAAGGATGTCGTTCCGTCTTCTGAAAAAGTATTTGGGTCAAGGAATAATTCTTCTCTGCCAGACCTATCCTTTCGATAAACGACATACTGATCCTGCAGTCCATCGTTACGATAAAAATAAGTGAATTTTCCTTCGCTGAAAGGTTCAGTTTCTTTCTCGTAGTCCCATAAATTTTCCAGTCTTTCCTTCAACTGTGCCCGATAAGGTATCTGCCCAAGGTATTCGGCGGTAACTTCATTCTGTGCATTGACCCAGTTCTCTGTCTCTGTGCTGAGATCATCCTCCAGCCAACGATATGGATCAGGGACTTCGATCCCAAAGTAAGTATCAACAACGTCGCCCATTCTTGTTTCTGGATAAGTGATTTTTACTTCCTCCCGGGATTCCGGTTGCGAACAACTTATGAGCAATGTGCTAAATAATGCCGCTATTTTTATCGAGGGTTTACCTGATATCATTTCAATATTCCAGTGCTTCAAAGATAAAGTGTTCTAAAGATGCGCCCTCAGCTCCCGGTATCCGATATGTTTGATACCCGCTGCCTTTATATAGGCTTTGAGGTCAGGGTCGCTGAATGCTTCATAATCTGCATTTCGGGAAGCAAAAGTGTGAGCAATGGCCTTTAACTCTTCTCCATTTTTTGCCGGGTGGAACAGGAGATGAGTGAGCCCGGGTTTGATACCGTCAATTAATTCACGATAAAAGGACTTTTTATCATCAAGATCAATGAGCGTATCGATAATAATTTCATCGAGCGTGGGCACGCTATCGGTATCAACTTTATCAAGCACTTCCAGATAATCGCTGGCCATCTCGTCTTCCCGGAGGGCCTGTAGCCTGTCTCGAGTAATATTCGGCAGGAAAGCAGGGATGCCATATTCACTGGCAAGTTTAAGATAGATTCGAAGAAATTTGGGGTGCACCACCGAGCCCATATGAGTATCAATATGTGTCACATCAATTCCCGCGGCCAGTGCCCGGTCAATTTGCTCTCTCATTTCAGCTTCAGCGGCATCTTCTTTTACATGACGAACAGCGTCTTCACGGGTATGCCACATGTAACCCTCGGCATCAATTAGCCCGCTTGATGGATCCCTGGAGCTTAGTGCAGGCCAGCGAAAAGTGGGGTATTCACAGGTCAGGGTCAGGTGCACGCCCACATCGAATTGCGGATTTTCAGCGACGATTCTTGCAGCTTCCATAAACCAGGGTGCGGTGACGATCACTGAAGCGCAACTGGCCGCACCGCTACGCAGACACTCGAAAGACGCTGCATTCGCTGCGTGGCAGAATCCCATATCATCGATGTGCGTAATGAGGACCCTGTCTTGCTCGTCATATCCCATCTTTTGCAAAAATGTATTCATGTTCCTACAGGATGCTTAGCACACCCGCTCCGTTGATGCAGGCCCTGCGGCCACAAATTTCTGATTGCGTCATGTCGATTGGCTCATCACCAATTTGCTGGTCTGCCTGTATATTGGAATGTCGTTGCTGAATTTGTGAAATGCCAATAAAAACGGGTGTATCCGGGTTCATTTACGGGTGCTCCAATGACTAATTTGCAAATTCACGCATTCTGCCACAGACACTAGCTGTTTTCAGGCAGGTCTAAATGTGTTTTTCTTGTGTTATGGGAATAAAAAATCTGAAAGTCGCTGTTACCGCCTGGAATTTTGATAAAGGCGGGTTGGCCGCCAATCTTGCCGAGCAGGGGGAGATAGCGGAACAGATTGGATTTGATTCATTCTGGTTACCGGAAAGTCACTTCGCGGGCCATACCTCTATCCCCTCGCCCCTGACCCAGCTGGCGGCTATCGCCTCGCGAACGAGCAAGATTCGCCTGGGCACGACCTCCTACCTTCTTCCAATCCGGCATCCTATACAGGCGGCGGAAGAAGTCGCGGTCCTGGACCAATTATCCAATGGCAGGGTAATCCTGGGTGTCGGCCGGGGATTTCAAAACGCCATGTTTACGGCATTTGAAATTCCAGCGAAAGACAAGCGCAAAAGATTCAAGGCAAACCTACAGATAATGAAAGACGCATGGGAAGGCAAATCCCTGGCAACGGATGAGAATGATCAACCGATAATCCTTGCACCCTTACCGGTACAAAAACCCTACCCGCCCATCTGGGTTGCTGCCTTCGGTCCGCTGGCGATAAAACAGGCAGGTTCACTGGGCCTGCCCTATATCGCCTCACCGGTCGAAACAATGCAGTCCCTGTCCGCAAATTACCTTAAACACCAGGAACATGCTGATGAAGCAGGATTTGGCAAAATCGATACAGTGCCAGTCATGCGGACACTTTTTGTCAGCGAAGACAAAAATCTGGTATCTACCATCCGCGCCAACCTTCAGCGGGAAGCATCCCATCGTATGAGGACTGACTCGTCCAACGCCATGGACTGGACCATTGTGGGTGATACCAGCTTTGTGACAGACAAGATCGCCCAATACCAGGAAATACTGGGATTGAGTCACCTGATTGCACGGGGAAGAATTCCCGGCCTGACCAATGAGCAGCAAATAGATTCGCACGAACAACTGGCCAGAATTATCAATCTCTGAGGTTTGCCCCTAATCGACAATTTTAATCAGTTGGCCAGGTACAGGCTGACCATCTGGATACAAGCCGTTGATCACTCTCAGCTTGTCCAGCGCATAGTTGGTTAGCGGTGATTCTGCAGCCAGGGACTCCATGGTGGTATCTTCTTCGGCACGCACGACTTGCAATCTGGGCACTTTTGCAATCCTAAAGTCCTCGCGAGACATTCGATCAAAACTGAATATCGTCTTAATGAAGTCCTTGTCATTCGCGATCTTCCGCAGGTCATGCTTACCCGCACCCTGGAGGATGATCGCCAGGCGTTTGCGTGTATCAAATAGAACCGCAAAACGAACGGGTCTTGGGCCAAAAGGGGAATCTGCCCTGTCTGCGATACCCAAATACGCCGGCATACCAGAAATGGTGATGGCACGACCATCTCTCACTTTGTAACCCAGTTTTTCCTCGGCAAAATTCTGTGGTGTGGCACCCTTATATAATCTATCCGTTGAGATAAAAAATACTGCGTCAGAGACTCTAGACACGAATTGCACGCCCTTCCTTGCTGGCTCAAGTCTCCAACCTCGTGGAAATGAAATCTTGATACCAAGTTTGGGGTGGTAAAATCTATTCTTCCTGATGACACCCACTTTCCTGCTACTACCCCATGCCATGCCATTTAATTTTTCCAGAAATTCATCTGTTTTAATAAACTCATCATAGTCTTTAACCAGTTTTTCTGATGCCCGTATGGCCTCTTTATAGCGCGTATCGTGGTCTGGGTGTGTCGATAAGAATCCGTGATAAACATTAGGCTTGCGCTTTTCAAGACGCGCCTGTTGTATTTCGATACGATCCTTGGCCTTGAGAATTTCTATCGTCTTCAACATTGCCTCGGGTGAATATCCAGCCATTGCCATATATTTTGCACCAACTTCATCCGCCTCCAACTCAAATTCACGACTGTATCCTGAGAGCAGGACACCACCAAAAATATTGCCTAACTCATATATCCCGGGCTGCCCGGTACCGATGGCAACGACCCTGTTAATAAGGTCCAGGCCTTTTTGGCGGGTTTGCCTCTTGAGTGCATGTTTTTCGGTAATGTGAGCCACCTCGTGACCCAATACGGCCGCGAGCTCTGATTCCGAATTCATATGGGTCAACATACCCCGGGTCACGTATACGAAACCCCCGGGTAAAGCGAATGCATTGATGATCTCATCGTTGAGAACGGTGAAGTGGTACTCAAGGTCAGGTCTGCTGCTTTCTTTGGCAACACGCTGCCCAACCATCGAGATGTACTCCTGCAGATCTTTGTCACGATAAACGCCATACCGCGATATGATTTTTTGGTGTTCTTCCCGGCCAAGTTTAATTTCGTCTTCCTCAGACAGGGCGTACACCTGGGACCCAAAACCGCCCGTTAACAAACAAGTTAAACCAATCGTCCTGCCGATCGCCTTCAATTTAAGCCGACTCTTCAATTTAAGCCAACTCTTCAATTTAAGCCAACTATCATTCCACAACAGTTCCACAACCTTAATGTAGCCCTCAATGTAACCCTCAACGTATTTATAGCCCCTTGACTCTAGTTCCCTGCCTGACCCCGGCCGTTCAACCCATTATGACCGGTCATCTTACTTTAATCAGTCTGAATATTAACTGAACCTTGCTATCTCAAATACGCACTGATTTACAGTTGTGACCTGCTGCAGGATAATAGGGGGAGTTTTCGATAGACATTTTAAATGAGCTACTGGTCCCGTGTCTTCACAATTTTACTGTGCAGCCTGTTACCCGCGTTATTAGCGGCCCAGGATACACTCAACATCGCGACTGGTTACGAAGTCAATGGTGACCATGAAGCTGCGCTGGCAGCCTATTCGCTACTGCTGGACGAAGTATCCAGCGAGAAAGGCGAGTTTGCCATCGATCTTTTAGAACCGTTGATGGGGCTCAGCCGTGGCTACATAGCGACAGGGTCTCCGATCCTTGCTGAGGAAACATTAAGGCGAGCACAGCACATTGCTCACCGGAACGAGGGCGTCTACTCCCTGAAACAGTTTGAAGCCATCGAGCTGATGACAAGAATCGCCCTGGACTCAAACGACCCACTGGCGGCAGATAAACAGCAACAATTTCTATTTTTCCTTGGAACCCATAACTTTGATGGCCTTGAGGTCCTGCCGGTCTATATCAGGTACAGCCAGTGGTTCATAGAAACCGGCCAATACCGACGCGCACGAAAAATCCTTGAGGAAGCGATTGCGCTGGTCCTGGAAACGAGTACAGAACACGATCTCAGGCAGCTGGAACTATTACAGATGCTAGCTAAAACGCGCAGATTACAGGGTTCATGCTGTGGTGAAAAATCACTCGAAAGAGTTCTGGAAATTATTTCCAAAAATGACACCATCGCCGGGGATCTGCGTTCTGATGCTTATTCGGAGCTGGCTGATGCCTATACGCTGCGCGGCAAAACAGAGCAGGCAGCCAGGCTCTACCTCCTGGCCTGGCAGGCGGTCAATGACGGTACAGATCAAGCGCCAAAAATGATAGCAATGTCAGGTAAATTGAATGCTGCCCGGCGCCTTGCAAAGAAATCATACCGTGTCGAACGGGATATATTCGCTGGTTATAATCAATTGAGACGAATGTCAATCGATGAGGAACTTGCCGCCGAGTACCAGGCACCACAGCTATTCCTTGTTCCTCTCGATGACAGCAGCTACAACATAAAAATCAAGGATGCAATGCAATCCATAAATACCGAGGAAAAAACGCAAAAGATGATCGGTTCGCCATTCCAGTTTGTTTTGCATCAGATACAGAATATATTGCCGAGATCCCTGAAACATGAAGCCAGTCTCGCCAGCATTTCGATCGGCCTTGAATTTACTGTGACTGACAAAGGCACAATTCGAGATGTTGAGTTCACAAGGTCAAACGCACCGGTCAAATTAAATCGACTGATGGAAGAAGTGATGAAGAAGGCCCGATTTCGGCCGGCATTGGTTGATGGACACCCGGTAACGACGCAAAATGTAACCATTATTCAATCATTTGCGCCAAACTATAGAAGAGAATAGAAGAGACAAACTATGTTGGTCAATAACCCCTCCAAGGCAATATCGTTGATCTTGACGGCTATACTCTCCCTGGCTTGCCTTAACATTTCGGCAGAAGAGACCATACTCGACTATTTTTTTGATGACATCAGCTTCTCCGACCCAATGAGCGAAAGGCGATTCCAACACCTACGGGCCAGGATGAGGGACAGTCAGATTGAACAAGCGGCGCTATTAGCAGAAGATCTGGTTGACCAGCACATTGAACTCTCTGAAACCCATCCCATCCGCTTTGGCAAATTACTCTCTAATCTTGGCATACTGCTTTCCTACCAGGGCTTTTTCCGGGATGCAATGGCCTCTCTCGATGCTGGCCTTGAGTTTGTAGAACAAAAAGCAAATCCTTTCAGCAACACCATTCTCAAGGTCACCATGGCCAGGGGTTTAACGCAGGCTGAACTGAAATTTTATGAGGACGCCGAGGAGTCCTTTCGCCGTGCCCAACATATCTCACACCGAAATGGCGGTGTTTACAATCCAGCGCAACTTGAAATCATCAATCACATTACAAGGTTAAACCTGGAACAGGGCCTGTACACCGATGCTGATCGAGAACAGAATTTTGTTCTTCGAATTAGCGAGCAGGCCTATGGTAAAAACAGTGAAGAACTCATACCTATCCTTGATCGCTTAGGTGGTTATTTCGCAACTCGCGGAGACATGATCCCCTTGACAACAAACCTGGCAGAATTTCGATACTATCGAGACTCCCTGTTTAGACAATCATTGGACATGTTTCGCAGGGCCATCAAGATTATCGAGGATAATCACGGCGTAAACGATTTGCGGCTTGTAGAACCCCTTCGCGGGCTTGCGCGCGCAAGGCTCTTGCAAATTACAAATCGCGGTGCCTCCGAAGCTGCCCTGGAACGCGCTTTAAGTATTGTGGAAAGTAACCCTGATGCCGATATACCTGATCGTGTGCGGGCAATGATTTATCTCGGGGATATGTACACCATCACCGGGGACGGACGAGCCAGGGAGGTCTACCTCAAAGCCTGGACAACCATGCAAAACGACCCTGCCTATGATGAGTTACAAGCCGATATTTTCGGCACACCAACACGACTGCACCCGGAGTTAACGGGGGTCCTCTATCTCAAGAGAAGACCGGACGCAGCGGTTACTCAAGATATCGAGTTATATATTGACGTGTCTTATTCTGTCAAAGCCAATGGCCGTGTAGGAGATATCCATCTTGTTGACAAGAATGTGCCCAACGAACAGGTTCGATATATAAGAGCGCAGCTTGCAGACACGCGTTTCAGGCCGAGAATTCTCGATGGGGAACTGGTTAGCACTGAAAATTTGATGATCCACCAGATATTTCAAGTCATTGACGATCGGCCAGTGGAATCAAATATCTCAATCAATGAACCCAGCGATCAATCGAACCTATTCCCCGATGATGAATTCCCGCAGTTGCTTCGCTAGCCCCTTACAGGCTGCATTACCGGGACGCGCCAGGATTGGAATCGGAATTACAAGCCCCGCCAGGTAAGAAGTTCCATTGGCATTTGCGCTAATTTGTCCGGCAGCGGTAAGATTTCGCAAATCCCATATGGTGGCTTCATATTTTGCGTCCTGCTCCCAGTAACTCATTCCGAAACAGCCACCACCAAAGGTGCTAATCGTGCAAGTCATGGAGCCGCCACTATCGATTGTCACCGTATCGCCATCTATCCAGGCAAGATATCTAACCTTCGACTCGTCAATACGGTCTTGTACACCCGGTTGGGCAAACAGCTTGCCGAGATCACCTGCGGAAGTTGGCGCTGTTCTCGGTTCAAACCATGGATACAGGCTATCCTTGAACTCATCTTCTGGAATGACGCGAACCGGACGCGATCCGGAAGTAAGAATATCCACGAGGCAGTCTGTGAAACTCTCTTCGGTTTGATGATCGTTGTAGCTGGCCCTGCCCAGAATAACCATCGCTTCATCGGCGCCCAGGCCCGTTTTTGCTTGCCTGGATTGCTCAATTCGTGAAGTAACACAACCCGCCAGCGTTGCCGCAAGCAGGGTCATCATCACCGAGGTTAGTAGAAGCTTCCTGTTCAATCATCCATTCCGGAATTAAGTTTATCAAGCCAGGCAATCACCTGGGGTTGTTCTGCCATTTCAATGGCTATTCTCGCGCCTCCATCCCGAATTGCCAGCATTGTCGCCTCACCGAGAGCGTCGTCAGCACCGAATAAACCCCCTTCACTTTTCCCGTATCCTACTATGTTCCAGTCACCAATCACCTCCCCGCCCCTGTTATACAGCAGGATTTGATACTGAATAGATGCCGAGTAGAAATTAAGACCTGAAATTGAGGGTGTGAGAAAGCCATATTTTACTATACTGGGAACGAGCACACCATCCAGGTGTTGCATTTGACCGATAGGAAATGGCGGTTCAGCGACCTCTTCTATGCTGCTGAACATATTACTCAGAAGGTTCCGGAAAAAACTCAAATTCTGTACACCCAGGTCAATTTTCCAGGTACCGGAATCCCTTATGACCTCTTTGTACTTGTAAGTCTGGAATTCATCAGAAAAGTGCACACCAATGTTGGCGGGAATCCTGGCAACCAGCGGCGTGGGGAGGGTACCCACTACCTTCACGTTCGTCGTACAGGCGACGAGTTGATACACTATCATCAGGGTGAGTACGGCTGTACGATATTTCATGTAATTCATGGAACCTGGCTGTACCTCTGTTATTAGTTCTCTAAGACCCGTTTGGGTTCATTTTACTTTCTATTGATCTAGCTGATCCAATACTAACTCTATGCATTGAACATTTTCTACCTATTCTGGGTCAAAGAGAATAGCTGGACATATTCTGCACGGGAGAGGCCTATTGAATTAGGCTTATTCAATTAAGCTTATTCAGTTAAACTTCAGGTTACGTCTGGGAAAATAACAACTATCGGCGCAGTGGGAAATTATAGTCATGTTTGAGTACATCGGGAAACGAAAGATAGCAATGCTAGCGGGTTTAACATGCCTGCTCTTACTCCAGGCCTGTAATAGCCCAAACCAACCGCCACCGCCTACGTCGGCACCGCCACCACCACCAAGTTCACCACCGAGTAGCTCATCTCCGCCGCCCAGCTCACCCTCGACGCCAAGCGAATCATCGAAACCTCCACCACCCTCGCAGAGCAAGAGCAAATCAATGCCAAGTCCCTCTTCGTCGCCACCCAAACAGGCATCTATACCTGATCCATCGCAACAGGATCCCTCCACATCGCCACCGAGCCCTTCATCCGAGGAAAGCGAAAAAAGTGAAAGTAAGAGTAAATCTGCATCAAAGGATCAACAACAAGCTGCAGAGGACCTAAAAAAGGCCGGGGAGAGAGTGGCCAGTTCCGGAGAGGAAATGCAGAAGGCGAGTGAACAGCCACCAGAACTACCCCGGGACCCCCTGATGCCACAGGAAGCAGGTTCAAGTGAACCAGACCCCCTGATGCCGGAAAGCGATGAGGCGTCGACTTCTGAATCAGAAGTATTCGCAGACAGTGATGCAGAGCCTTCCTCCTCTTCCTCGGAGTCCGAATCCAGTGAGTCGGCGCAGGCAGCACCGTCAAACTCGGAGTCAAATCCAGCAATGGCCGGTGAATCAGGTCCAACTGGAGAAGAAGCTGATCCCATGATAGCAGGTCAATCCGGTCCACCCGGAGAAGAATCGGACGCCATGATGGGAGATATGGGTTCACTAAGCGATGAAATTCGCGCTGCCCAGGAGGCACTGCAGGAAGCCGGGATCGCCCTGCAAACAGCAGGTGATATACTTGAACATGCTGCTACTGATGAGGAGTTAGCAGCAGCCGGAGAGGCCCTGGCAAATGCTAGAATTGCTATCATTGTCGCAGGACAAGACCTGATCGCAGCCAGGGATGCAGCGGCTGGCGGCGACCCGGGAATGGAAGAGATTATTAATGAAGCGGAAGATGCGTTGAATGCCGCAAATGTCGCTATTGTTATTGCAACAGATTCGATTTTATCGAGTCGAATAGAATTGCCACAGACCGCAGGCAGCACCAGCGGAGGTGGACGAATGAGTGAACTGGACAAGGAACTGGAAGAATCGCTGGTGATATTTGAAGGTGAAATACTGGAAGCTCGCAGAAGTGTCATCGACTCAACACCACCCCCAACAACAAATGCTTCCATTCCCGGTCCTGTGGTGATGGGAGGAGGCGGTTCCGAGGGGGAAGATGAGCCTTCAGACGATCCGGGCATGCTGCCTTCCGAAGAAATTCAGCAGGGCAGAATGCAGACCAGTGAGGAAGAGATTAGCATTGCCAGCGCAGCCAGGCCGCTTCCTGAAGATATACCCGATCCACAGGGGGACGACATCGTTGCCCAACAACTTCGCGAAGCGGCAACCTTTGAAACAGATCCGGAACTCCAGGCAAAGCTCTGGGTAGAATATAAAAGGTACAGGGCAGGACTATGAGCCACCCTGCAAGAATGAAGACTATGAAAAACTCAATCATAAAATATCTGACCACGGCGTTGATACTGCTATCCCAGGCCTGTACCTCGACCGAAGTCGTTACGGCTAATTCAACACCTGCAATCCAATCAACAGAACAAATTCCGGAAGAGCTTCTACTGGATATCGGAATTTTGCCGCTGGCGCCTAACATTCCCGAGATGGACGAGGATGAGAAAAAGAATTCTATTGTTCCGGATGTTCGCAACGCCGAATCCAGGTTCATGGCCTATCACCTGAAAGATACGCTTGAGCTAACAGGGAATTGGGGGGCAGTGAGAGTAACCCCTGAAGCATCACAAGCCGTTGATCTACAGCTAGAGGGTAAAATTCTGTTGTCGGACGGTGAACAACTAAAAATCAGGATCCGGGCGTCAGATTCCACTGGCAACGTCTGGATAAATAAAGAATACAGAGACCTGGCCAGCAAGTTTTCCTACGAACTGCCCAAGGAAGATCCATTCCAGGACCTTTATAACGATATTGCTGATGATCTGCTGCTAGCACGGCAGAAGTACTCCATGGAAGATATTAAACTGATCAGGCAGGTCTCTTCACTCAAGTATGCACGAAGCTTGTCACCCGATGCATTCGGCGGCTACCTGGTGGAAGATCGGCGTGGTAATGTGGATATCAAGCAGCTACCTGCGAGCAACGACACAATGCTCACCCGGGTCAACCGGATCAAGGAGCAGGAATACCTCTTTGTAGATACCCTGGATGACTACTACGGCCGATTCTACAGGGATATGAAGCCATCATACGATGAATGGCGCTTCGCCACTTATGATGAAGCCATTCGCTTGAGGTTAATGAAAGTACAAGCAAGGAACAGGTTAATTACCGGCGCCGCCTTAATTGTCGGCGGTATCTATGCCGGACAAGAGAGTCGAACCTGGGCTGGCGGTGCTGCATCAAGTGGTGCAGTGATCGGTGGTATCGCTGCAATCAAGAGCGGTCTCGATCGAAGAAAAGAAGCTGAAATCCACGCTGAGTCACTGCGTGAGCTTAGCCAATCACTGGGTGCGGAAATCACTCCTTTCGTGCTGGATATTGAAGGCAAGACTATTGAACTAACGGGTACTGCTGACGATCAATATCAGCAGTGGCGCAAAATACTCAAAGAAATCTACATTGAAGAGACTGCTATTCCTGTAGAATAAATCCATCGTTTTGCCGACCCTTTTTTAGAAGAGATTTAAACCAATTCATGACGCTAGAACTCCTTGAAGGGCAGGAATATTCTTCCCGCTATTCCCTTCTACATCAAATCGCACAACATGAGTTTGCCGAGGTATGGCTTGCTCTTGACAAGGATACTGACGAGCGCATTTGCCTGAAAATATTTAACGGCAATGCCGAAGTACTGGCCAATTCCGTCGCGGCTATCGATGCAACTCGCGGGCTGGTTCACGCAAATATTGTGAGGAGCTTTGAGGCCGGAGTTACCGATGGCAATCTTTTCATCTCCTCTACCTACATCAGGTCAGGCAAGCCATTCAACCCGACATTGAGCAAATTTTTGAGCAGCTGGCCAATTCTGGAACAGCTGTTCTCAGCACTGCAGTTTGCCCATGACCTCGGCGTCAATCACGGGCACCTTCACCCGGGAAATTTACTCATCGACGACCAGGGTCAACTACATATCACGGGTTTCTCGTTACCTGTCGCCATGCCCAGGAGTGGCTCGGCTTACCTTAGCCAGGATGCGAGAAGCGGACAGTTCGCGGATGTCTCGGATGATATCTACTCACTGGGTTGCATCCTCTTCACCCTGCTTACCGACCGACCCTGGCATCAAGGTGAATCATTTCAGGCAAATTCACCCATTCCGATGGAAGTGCAGCAAACCGTAGCCACCCTGTTGAATCCATCGCCCTATGAGCGACCAACTAACTTAAGGGAAGCAAAAGAAATTCTGGCCAACTACGCACAGGGTGTCTCTGGCGCAAAACCGATCGAAATTCCGGAGTCCACATTTAGGCGCGCCAGTTCCCCAGCCGCCGGGCAAATCAGTACTGCTGATGTACATCGGCTGCCACGGGAGCGAAACCTGGTTTCATCGAAAATGGTGGCTGGTGGCCTGGCAGTCCTGCTGATCCTGGCCGCTTTTGTTTTCTTTGTCCTTCCAGGTTCAAGAACCGCGTCCGATATCACTTACGAGGTTACCCCTGCTGCAGAATCGCATGCCGCCCAGGAATCATCGAAACAAGAGAGCACTGAACCAGAACCTGCGCAACTGGGTCCCCATGAAATAGCAGAACTGGAATTCCTCAAAGCAGAAGGCAAGAGAATTGCATCCCTTCTCCTGCGAAAACAGATAGAACTGGAAGACCAGGGCGCGCTTCTCTGGGGGGCTGATCGCTATGGCCAGATTAACGAGCAAGCTGATTCAGGGGATGCATTCTACCGCGAAGAAAACTACCAGGCTGCGATAGATGCCTATGAGTCTGCAATTGAGCAACTTGAAGTCTTACAAGACACCATCCCATCCATTCTCGAAAGAAATCTTGCTGCAGGTGAAGCGGCAATTCTTGAAAGCAACATCGAGGCAGCCATTAGTGCCTGGACAATCGCCAGTGCCATTGATCCTGGAAACCGGGAATATAACATTCAACTCCTGCGCGCAGAGAGCCTGGAACAGGTGCTCACCTACATGAAAAATGGTGAATTTCAGGAGCGTGAGACGGCGCTAGCGGATGCGCTCAGTTCTTTTCGAGATGCAGCAAGGTTTGACCCTGACTGGCGTCCGGCGAGGCAGGCAGTGAACCGGGTAGGCCTTAAAATCGCCAAGTTGAGATTTACAGATGCGATGTCCGCAGGCTTCTCAACCCTCGCCGCAAGGCAATATGAAGAATCAAGGCAAGCCTTTGCGAGGGCACAGAAAATCTTCCCGAACTCAACTGAACCTATCGATGGGCTCTTGCAAATCGACCTGGCCGAACGAATGGATACCATCAATGCACACAGGGATGCCGCAGCAGAATTCTTTCGACAGGAAAACTGGCCAATGGTTATTGCTGAGTATGATGCGGTTTTGGTGCTGGATAATACCCTGGTATTCGCGACCACTGGTATTGAAGATGCCAGGAAGAGGGTGGAGATCGGTGGAATCCTCGACCGCTTCCTGCAACAGCCGACACTGATGCAAAACGAGGATGAGTTTTCTGCCGCAAAAACTGCCCTGGTGACTGCGAGCAGAATTCGTCAACCTGGTGAGCATCTAAAATCACAGCTCGCGACACTTTCCCGACTGATTACGGTCGCTCGCATTCCTATCGTCGTTGAATTGACCTCTGACAACAAAACGGAAGTGACCATCTACAAGGTAAGGAAATTCGGAAAGATAAACAGCGCAGAGGTTGAACTTTTTCCAGGCGATTACACAATTGTTGGCAAACGGCGCGGCTACAGGGATGTCCAGCACCAGCTAACATTGCTGGCAGGCGAACCCATCTCAGCAGTCTTTATCAGTTGTGTCGAAAAAATCTAGTATGTCTGACCATCATCAAGAAAATGCCACCGCTAACATCGCAATTGATGCAACGCCGTTTACCCGGGCTGATACCGGCCCAAGAAAGAAGAAACTGGCCCTTAAACCCGTTCCAATCGCCATCGGCGTGGTTTTCCTGGTACTGTTTTTATCAGCACTGTTTATGTTTACTGCAAAAGCAGTTCGCATCAACGTTTCCCCATTACCCGAGCAACTAGAGATCACTGCAGGATTCTTCACATACAAACTTGGGGAAAGATACCTGATGTTACCAGGCAACTATGCGATTGCCGCACAGCTAACGGGATATCACGACCTGGTTAATTCGTTCCTTGTGGGGGATGATCCGGATCAGGATTTCACCTTCGACATGGCCAAACTACCCGGAATCCTATCCATCAGCTCAATCCCTGATGTAAAAGCTGAGGTTTTTATTGACCAGTTATCGTTAGGTACCGCGCCCCTCAAACTTGATGAGATAGAGCCCGGTCTCCACGACATCTCGCTAATCTCCGAGCGATATCTTCCATACGAGACTGAAATCACCATCGAGGGCCGGCGTCAGGAACAGACGCTCGATGTCCAACTTGAACCCGCATGGGCAGAAATCACATTCAAATCTCTACCCACTGAAGCAACTGTATTCATCGACGACATCGATTCCGGAACAACATCGGTTGTTGTTGAAATACTCGAGGGTACTCGTCAGCTAAGAATCAAGAAACCCGGATACAAAATCTGGCAATCCGAGCTTAGCGTCAAGCATGGGCAGCATCAGGAACTACCCGAAATAACCCTGATCAAATCGGACGGCAAAGTTGCATTCAAAACCAGTCCGCCCGGAGTAAACATCACCATCGACCAGCGTTACAAGGGACAATCTCCATTGTCCGTCAGCCTCGCACCCGGAAAATCTTATCAGGTATTGCTATCCAAGGCTGGCTATGAACAAATTAATCGCACAATACAGGTTGAACCTGAGGAAGATGTATCCCTGAACCTGACCCTCAAACCTATCGTCGGCGTGATCCGCTTGCAGGTTCAGCCTTCCGGTGGAGAATTGTTTGTGGACGGAAAGTCGATGGGTAATCCGTCACAACAACTTTCACTGACCGCCAGCAGACATGAACTGCGAATTGAAAAAGAAGGGTATGCGACGCATCAGGTTACCGTTACGCCACGGCCCGGGCTCTCCCAACAACTCCTGATTACGTTGCAGACGGAGGATGAAGCAGCAATCGCTGCTATCCCGCAGACTATAAGAACCTACAGCGACCAGCTGTTAAAACTTATTCTACCGGGCGATCTGAAAATGGGAGCAGGAAGAAGAGAAAGAGGCAGACGCTCCAATGAGATACAAAAAGATGTGGTACTGACCAAAGCCTACTACCTTGGTGTCCATGAAGTCACGAACAAGCAGTACAAGGCCTTCAACGTCAGTCATGATTCCGGGATTTTTGGACGTGCACTGCTTAATGAAGAAGACCGGCCTGTTGTTAACATCTCATGGGATTCGGCGGTCCGATACTGCAATTGGTTAAGTGAGAAGGATCGATTGAGCGCTGCCTACAAACAAAAACAAGGGAAATGGCAACTTGCCTCACCCGTCACTACAGGGTACCGTCTCCCCACTGAGGCAGAGTGGGCCTGGGCGGCGCGTTACGCTACAGGGCCAATACCCCTGCGTTTTCCCTGGGGCGAGACGATGCCGCCACCAAAGGGCTCTGGCAACTACGCTGATGAATCTGCAGCGGGCATGGTGCCCTACTATATTGTAGGTTATAACGATGCTTTTCGCGGACCATCACCCGTGGGTAGCTTTGAGCCTAACGAATTCGGACTACATGATCTTGCTGGCAATGTTTCTGAATGGCTTAATGACTACTACTCCGTTGAGCTTGAACGCAAGCAACTTACCGACCCTGTTGGACCGGATAGCGGGGACTACTATGTCATTCGCGGTTCTAACTATGCCAACGGCAGATTCAGCGAATTGAGGTGGACATTTCGAGACTATGGAAGCGAAGCAAGGCGCGATGTCGGTTTCAGGCTCGCGCGGTATGTGGAGGCCGCAGAATGACAATATCATGCCGCATCAGACTCACCTGTTTTCTCACACTACTCATCGTGATGCCTCTGCAGGCGCAGGAAGAAACAACGACCAGCAGCGAAACGAAAGCCTCAGGCACTGATCCGGCGGCAGTTGATGAATCTCCGGAACAACTAAAGACCAAGGCGGAACAAAATGAGCCACAACCCCAGGCTGACAACCTGAAAAACCGGGATCTGGGTGCGGCATTCAAGTTATTTAGACCCAGCGAAGAAATTAGCGCTGATAATGCCGTTCCCTTTCCAGTCGATATATAGCTACCTACACGCCAGAGAACCCAATGAAAAGACAGTTACCCGTTGAATTTATCTTCCAACTATTCTCACTCATCATTGCCGTCATTGTTGTGCATGGTGTTTATGTGTCGATCATCAGGCCAAATGCGGTCGCAATACTTGAGGAGCAGGCCATCCAGATTAACGCCAATCCTGATTATGTGCCCGAGAGATCAACTTATGTTGTCATCAAAGACCTGGAGCAGGAATCCTGTTTTATCTTGATGTTCTGGGCATTATCACTCATGGGTTACAAGGCGATGCTGGCGGTTCAGGAAAGGAAAATTTTAGAACTTGATCTGATTCCATTGAATCAGGGTACAAGTATCCTGCCGGAGGATACGCGAGAGTATTCAAGACCGATTCAGGCACTACCGGAATCACAACATGGATTTCTGCTTCCTCGATCCTTACTCACAGCATTGCACCGCTTTCGATCGACCCGAAACATCCAGGACGTCGCCAATTCAATTCGAGCAATCTGTGATTCAGAATCAGAAAGACTGGATTCGGAACTGTCAATGATTCGCTACATCGCCTGGGCTATTCCCTCTATTGGATTCCTGGGTACGGTGCGCGGCATTGGACAGGCGTTGGGTCAGGCCCATAAGGCAGTGCAGGGAGATATTGCAGGTGTTACGCAGAGCCTGGGAGTTGCTTTTAATTCGACATTTGTAGCACTCCTGATCAGTATCCTCATTATGTTCCTCATGCATCAATTACAACTAACCCAGGAACGACTGGTACTCGATGCAGCGGACTATTGCGACAACCGATTGATTAGACACCTGCAAACATAAGGCGAACTCACCTTGGCACTTGGAATTATTGACATTAGCGATGCTGGTATACAGGTCGCGATAGAAAATGAACTGCTTAAGTCCAGTCCGGGCTTTGCAGTCATGGACGGCAATCGTCTGCTCGTCGGTGAAGAGGCACTTAACAACGCGCGTCTACTGCCAAGGTGGACAAACAACCGATTTTGGAACCAACTCAACACTGATCCCATCCCTAACGGTACTGACGAGGTTCGGCACCATGCGGACCTGGCATTCGCCCACCTGGAATCCTTGTGGCTGCCGTTGAAGAATGAAGTGGATAATGTCATTCTGCTGGTTCCCGCTTTTTATGACCACCCACAACTGGGTTTACTTTTAGGTATGGCAAAGGAATGTGGCATTCCCGTGTCCGGAGTCGCAGATTCATCACTTCTGGTGGCAAGCGAGCAATCCATTGAACCCCTGAGCTTACATTTAGATGTGCATCTTCACCGAATCACGCTGACTATTTTATCAAGCGGCGCCACCCTTGCCAGGAACGATGTTACAACCGTAACGGAAACAGGCATTTTCACCCTCTGGGATCGTTGGGCAAATATCATTGCGGACCAGTTTATCCAGACTTCCCGTTTTGACCCAATGCACCAGGCACAAAGTGAACAAGCACTTTTCAATCAGCTACCAGGCTGGATAGAACGTCTTAATGGGTCACGTGGCAATGCATTCGAATTGAACCTGGGTGAGATCAATCAGACTGTCTCTGTTTCCAGTGACCAACTGATGGCCGCATGTACACAGATATACCCCCAGATAGTTCAGGCGATCCGCTCCCAGATTCCCCCTGGAGAGACAGCTTCCCTGCTCTTGTCACATCGGTTTACCGGTTTCCCGGGTTTGAAAGATTCACTGGGACTAATCAACAATATCGAGTTGATTGAGCTCGCCGGTAATCAGTCACTATCGAGTGCATACGCCCTGGCAGATAAGATTATTCCGAAGAACGGCGCTATCAGCCATATCATCAGTCTGCCGATTAGCAGGCAACGCGAAAACCGGCGCCAGGCTGCGCCCGATACTTCGCGTGCGACGCATCTGTTAATGGGAAATCATGCCACTGCCATCGGCAAGTCATTTCAGTTATCTCGAGATAATTCAAATGGTCTAAAGAGTGACTTAAACAATCCGATTTGTACCATATTCCCTCGCGGAAACAGCCTGTTCATGGACATCCACATGGCAAATGCCTTCCTGGTCAATGGTGAAGTTGCAGATCAGGGCAATCCACTCAAGCCCGGTGACGTCATTACGATCGGAGATCAAACCATCACCCTTATTTCGGTCACCTGAATATGGCGAAACGTCGGGAATTTAATGTCTTTAGCCTATCGTTCCTCGACGTCATGTCCTGTGGATTCGGTGCTGTGATATTGATCTTCATTGTCATCAACCATTCCACAGAGACTACTTCCCAGGAGATCAATGCACAGTTGCTTGCTGAGGTCAAAAAATTAGAAATCGAAATGAAAGACGAAACCCTCAACATGATTCAGATAAAAAACTCTCTTGAAGAGACCAATGATAAAATCATTACGACTGATGCATTGGTCCTGGAAATTATCAGGGCAATCAAGGAACTGCAGGCGAAGATTATCGAACTCGCCGAATCAGGTGCCAGCAAGGAAGACACCATTGAGGCACTCAAATCCGAATTGAAACTGCTTGAGGAAGAAGCCGCTAGCCTGGAGGGCAGCGTGGCGGGTGCGCAATCAAGCGGCTCGAGCCTACGGTCATTTGTCGGCAAAGGTGATCGCCAGTATCTCACCGGTCTTAAAATCGGCGGCCAGCACATACTGATCCTGCTCGATGCATCCGCAAGCATGCTGGATAAGACCATTGTGAATGTCATTCGCCTGCGCAACATGCCGAACGATCAAAAACTGAAATCAGAAAAGTGGCAACGGGCAATCTCGACCGTTGAATGGATCACCGCGAATATGCCCAAAGATGCAAATTTTCAGTTATTTACATTCAACACGGAAGCCAAAGCCGCCATTAAGGGTACCGGAAATGACTGGCTCCGGGCTATTGAGAAAGCCGATACAGACCAGGCCCTGGCGAACCTGAAAGAGGTTATCCCCGCTGGTGGTACCTCGCTGCATTATCCATTCGCCATTGCCCGGAAAATGCAACCACAACCCGATAATATTTTTCTCATCACTGATAGTCTGCCAACCCAGGGCTTTGAAAAACCGAAAGGGAGTGCAGTCAGCAGCCGCGAACGTGTCGCTTTTTTCAGCAGCGCCCTGGAAGAATTGCCCGATGCAAGCCCAGTCAATGTCATCCTCTTCCCGATGGAAGGTGACCCGATCGCTGCGCCTTCGTTCTGGCGTCTAGCGCAGATCACCGGTGGTTCTTTTCTTGCCCCGCCGAAGGACTGGCCCTGATGCGCAGGCAACGACGTGAAATAGAAACCGTCAGCCTATCCTTTCTGGACGTAATCAGCTGTGGATTCGGCGCCCTGATACTATTGTTAGTATTGACCAAGGTCTACGAGCCCATCGTTTTGGAAGATACAATCGAAAATCTTGAAGGTTATCTCGCCGCGCTTCAGCAAGATTTATTCGATATGCGGGGTGAAGCCAAGGCATTAAATCGTGAAATGGTGCACAAGGAAGACAAGCAGAAGGAGGAGTTGGACAAGCTTGCCCACCTGAACGCGGATCTTTCCGCACTACAATCGAAATTCGATGCCACCATAGACAAGAGCAAAATCGACAACATCATTGAGGGCAGACTGGCCGATGCCAAGCAGTCCCTAACCGCAGAGATGGAACGCCTGCTTGCTGAATACAAAAAAAGCATCGATGAAAACAAGATTGGCGGCATTCCCGTCGATAGCGAGTACGTTATTTTTATCATCGATACTTCCGGCAGTATGTATAACTATGCCTGGCCCCTGGTGCTGCAGAAAGTATCAGAAACACTGGCCATCTACCCAAAATTGAAAGGAATCCAGGTAATGAATGACATGGGTAACTATATGTTTTCCCAGTATGCGAACGAATGGATTCCTGATACATCGGCAAGGCGCCGGGCAATACTCGAACGGCTGCGCTCCTGGAGCGTGTTCAGTAACTCCAGCCCGGTAGAAGGCATCAC
>SMVA01177177.1_pt1 | contig 40522 bp, 41 predicted proteins | sample 2456451 | NCBI WGS metagenome assembly SMVA01 (sample SAMN11095933, study PRJNA526329) | marine sediment metagenome | biome: Marine sediment; feature: Surficial sediment; material: Deep marine sediment; isolation source: Hadal surficial sediment | place: Pacific Ocean | collected 2014-05 | depth...
ACGAATGATAACGACATCCTGTATCGCGCCCTCAGCGATGGTGACTACAGCCGTCGAAACGTTCACGCCACCATCAGCCCGGCAATGGATATTCAGGTTTCCAGCAATTTTGAGCGGCTGTTGTTCGACATGTTCGACCGCAATGGCCCAGCGCTTGCACAGGTAATGGACGTGTTCGCCGAAACAGGTGATCTGCAGATATCTGAAGAGCAATTGGCAAAAGTCCGCGAAAAGCTGTTGCCGCATAAAGTGTTAGAGGCTGACGTCCTGTCGACCATCAAAAGTGTCTTTGAACGTACAGGTGTTGAGATTGACCCGCACACCGCTGTTGGTATGGCCGCAGGGCTTCGGATTGACCGCGCCGATGGTGTGCCGCTCGTGGTACTATCGACGGCCCACCCGGCTAAGTTCCCTGACGCGATGGAGCAGGCCTTGGGGCATGAACCGCAGACGCCCGACCGGCTGCGCGCCGTGATGGACGGCATTGAGCGTTTTGCAACGCTGCCAAATGATGTGGATGCTTTAAAAGCTTATGTGCAAGGTGACAGGTAAATGACAATACAGCAGACAACATTGCCCAATGGATTGCGGATCGTGACCGAGTCCATGCCGGGCATCGAGTCAACGTCGCTGGGCGTATGGGTCAATGTCGGCGCACGGTCAGAGACGGCCGAGCTCAACGGTATTTCGCACATGTTGGAGCACATGGCCTTCAAAGGTACCAAGACGCGCACTGCCCTGGATATCGCCCAGGAGATTGAATCGGTTGGTGGTCATCTGAATGCCTATACATCGCGTGAGCAGACTGCCTATTTTGCCCGGGTGCTGGGTGACGACGTGCCTTTGGCGGTCGATATCCTTGGTGACATCCTGTTGAATTCAACGTTTGAGACTGACGAAGTTGAGCGCGAACGCGGCGTTATTCTACAGGAAATTGGTGAAGCTCATGACACGCCGGACGATCTGGTGTTTGACCTGTTGCAGGATGCCGCATTCCCGGATCAACCCGTAGGCCGGCCCATATTGGGAACGCCAGATCACGTCCGCAGTTTCAATTCGCAAACTCTGTCGAAATATATGGCAGACCAATATCAGGCGAAACACATGATGTTTGCAGCTGCTGGTAAGGTCGACCACGACACTTTGGTTGCCCAGATTGGCCAAATTTTTGATGGGTTACAGAATGCGGGTGCCCCTGGGTTCCAAAAGGCGACGTATCAGGGTGGTGACCGCCGGGTCGAGCGCCCTTTGGAACAGGTCCACCTGACGATCGGTTTCCCCGGTTTCTCTTATGATGATGACCATTTCTATGCGGGGCAAATTCTGTCGGCTGTTTTGGGGGGTGGAATGTCGTCCAGATTGTTCCAGGAAGTCCGCGAAAAACGCGGCCTGGCCTATTCTGTCTATTCATTCTCGGGTTCGCTGATGGATAGCGGCATGTTTGGCATCTATGCGGGAACCGGACCAGATCAGGCGAACGAACTGGGCGCGGTAATTGCGCAGGAAGTCAAAAAAATCTGCGACGGTATCGGTGTCGATGAGTTCGAGCGGGCCCGAGCACAGCTAAAGGCATCGACCCTGATGGCATTGGAAAGTTCTGGCACCAGGGTTGAACAATTTGCCCGGCAGCTCTTCGTCTTTGATCGCATCATGCCCATGAGCGAATTGGTTGAAAAGCTGAATTCCGTCACACCTGATCAGGTGATGGAGGCTGCCAACCGCTTGCTGACGTCAGGGGACATATCGGTTGCGGCCGTTGGTCCTGCGGGCTCGCTGGTCGACTATGACCAATTGGCGGCGCAGTTCGCTCATTAGTTGGGTCAGGCGTGACCTGCCACTGATGACAGCATCGATACATCAATGCCCAGTTTGGCCATGGCTAGTGGCCACTTCAATTCTGGTTCGGTGGCAAACACCAAATCAGAATCGGTTTCCGTGTGCAGCCAGGCGTTAGCCAGTATTTCGCTTTCCAACTGGCCGGCTGACCAACCTGCATACCCCAGCACCAACAAGCTGTTGCTGGGGCCTTCATTGGCAGCCAGCGCGCGCAAAATCTCGACGGTCGCAGTGATTGCCAAAATTTCGGATATCACCATGGACGAATCTTGTGTGTAGTCCGCAGAGTGCAGCACAAACCCTCTGTTGGGTTCCACTGGCCCGCCGGTAAAAACGCTGATGTCGGCATGAATTTTCGGGATTGAGATGTCCAATTGTTCCATCAATTCGGGGAATTCGATGTGTGTGGCCGGCTGGTTGATGACGATACCCATTGCGCCTTCTTCGGAGTGTTCGCACATACAGATGACCGCCCGTTCGAAGCGCGGATCACCCATATTGGGCATGGCCAACAGCAATTTGCCGCGTAAATGGCCTGGTCTCAGCGTCTGTTCGGTGGCAGAACTGCGCATCTCTATAACGAAATTGTGACCATACAGGCCGTCCCCGTCGTGCAGACTTCCTTCGTAAAGCCCGATTCCTTCCCTATATTATAGCGCATGACGCCCAAATATCGGGCATTCCTTTTGGCTACATGAAAAGCGAGCATCCGTGCCTAAACATATCCGCCTACATCGTTTTTTCCTTGCAACCACGTTCGCTGCCATTTGGCTTGCCATAGGGGCAATGGGTGCCGCTGCCGAGCCATCATCTGACTGGGTGCGCGCTGAATACGGACAGGTGCGACTGATCGCGGCTTCAGAGGGATTGAATGACAATGGGCAGGTCATCATCGGCGTTCAGATGCGGCTATTCAAAGGTTGGAAGACCTATTGGCGTACACCTGGCGAAACGGGCATCCCCGCAAGCTTTGACTGGTCGGGGTCACAAAACGTTGCAAATGCCGATTTGCGCTGGCCGGCACCGACACGCTTTGATGAATATGGCAGTCAGGCTTTTGGCTATAAGACCGAAGTTATTTTCCCCGTGACGATACAGGCCCAGGACAAAGGCGGCCCCGTGATGGTGGCCCTTGACCTGCAGTTTGGTGTTTGCCGGGACATCTGTATGCCCGTCGAAGCCCAGCTGACGATGCCTGTTAATCAGACAAGCACAACTGAGACGCCTCATGCCCGTCATATTGCCAGGTTTGAACGCAAAGTGCCCTTGTCGTCAGCTGACAGCCCGATACAGATTGAAAGGGCACGATACGACAGCAAGTCAGAAAGGGTGATCGTTGATCTTTCTGGCCCCGACAAGATGATTGCGCCAGATGTTGTGCTAGAGCTTCCTGCCGGTTTCGCGCAACAAGCGCCTACCGTCAAATTGGAAGGCGATCACGCGACTGTAGAAATTCCGGTATTGATTGATCCTTCCGAAGGCGGCCTGGTGGGGCGGGCAATTTCTATTGTGGCTTGGGACAAAGGCCGCCGCGCTGTAGAGAAACTGGTCACGATTGCGCCCTGACAATTCTGCCCAGGTCTGGATTGAATCCGTCTTGTATTTCCGGGAAAACTGCTATGATGCTGGCAGATGCCGCCAAATTGACGGCGCGGTTTATATTTCAGAGAGAGTAAGACACATGACAATCAGCGTAGGCGACAAGATCCCCGAAGCAACACTGATGCAGATGACTGGCGACGGTCCTGCACCCGTATCCTCATCAGACCTTTTTGGTGGCAAAAAAGTCGTGCTATTTGCTGTGCCAGGTGCGTTCACGCCAACCTGTTCTGCCCAGCATTTGCCAAGCTATATCGATAATGCTGATGCCTTGGTCGCTAAGGGTGCTGACAGCATTGTTTGCATGTCTGTAAACGACGTTTTTGTTATGGATGCCTGGGGCAAAGACCGTGGCGTTGGCGACAAAGTGCAGATGATTGCCGATGGTAATGGCGATTTCACGACAGCGCTTGGTCTTGGCATGGATGGATCTGGCTTTGGCCTAGGCCAGCGATCGCAGCGTTTTTCTCTCATTGCTGAAGATGGCGTTGTGACCCATCTAAATCTTGAACAAGGCGGTGAATTCAAGAATTCGGCTGCTGAAGTTGCGCTGAAACAGCTATAGTATTCTGATGTTTTCATCATGATAAGTATAAAAGGGGGCAGTAGCCCCCTTTTTGTTGCGGAAATTCATCACCATGTAGAGAACTGGATTGATGAAATATTTTAACAGGAGGATTTGAAATGGAAATTTTAGTCTATGTATTTGTAGCAATGGTCGTTATTACTATTTCATTGGGTATCAAGACTGTTTCCCAGGGAAACGAATACACTGTAGAGCGTTTTGGTAGGTTTACCAAGACGTTACGCCCTGGATTGCACTTCATCATTCCTGTCGTTGACCGAATTGGTGCCAAATTGAACATGATGGAACGGGTCATGGATATTTCTTCTCAGGAAGTGATCACCAAGGACAATGCCATGATCAAAGCCAATGGCATCGTGTTCTTTCAGATCATTGACGCGCCAAAAGCGGCGTATGAAGTAAACAATCTGGATCTGGCAATCCTGAATCTGGTGATGACGAATATTCGGACTGTTATGGGGTCTATGGACCTGGATGAACTGTTGTCAAAACGTGATGAAATAAATGTGCGGCTGTTGAACATTGTTGATGATGCAACCACCCCGTGGGGTATCAAAGTCACCCGTATTGAGATCAAGGACATCGAACCACCTGCAGATCTGGTGCAGGCTATGGCCCGGCAAATGAAAGCAGAGCGCGAAAAACGCGCGACTATCTTGGAAGCTGAAGGCGTACGCCAATCAGAAATTTTGCGCGCTGAAGGCGAAAAACAAGCTGCAATTCTTGATGCAGAGGGGCGCAGGGAAGCCGCCTTTAGGGACGCCGAAGCGCGAGAACGTGAAGCCCAGGCGGAAGCGGCGGCAACAACAATGGTTTCAGATGCCATTTCGAATGGTAATCAAAATGCAATTAATTATTTTGTAGCCCAGGAATATATTCGCACCCTGAAAGAGTTTGCGAATTCGCCTAACCAAAAACTGATCTTCATGCCTCTGGAGGCCTCGAGCGTGATTAGTTCGATCGGCGGCATCAGCGAATTATTCAAAGAGATCAACTCGCCAGTCACGCCGTCTGGCGGCAGCAACATTCCCAATGTAAGCCGCGACTAGGCCCAATGCAATTCACGACGAGGCCCAATGTAATTCACGGCAAGGAGAGAGTTGATGGAGGACTTTGTGTTTGAATTCTGGACTGTATGGAGCTGGCTGGCGATTGGTGTTGGCCTGATCATTGTCGAAATGATCGCGCCCGGTTTAATCTTCGTATGGTTTGGTGTCGCGGGCATTGTGACCGGTCTGGTCGTTGGTGTTGCACCCATGATGGCCTGGCCTGCCCAATTAACTCTGTTTTCTGTGTTGGCGCTCGTCAGCTTGGTCTCGGGCCGAATGTGGTTGAAGAAGCATCCGCTGAAAACCCAGGATGAAAGCCTGAACCGGCGGGCAGATCAGTATGTGGATCGAACTTTTACGCTGTCCGAGGCCATCGTTAATGGTCAGGGCAAAGTGCAGGTGGATGATTCTATCTGGAAGGTTCGCGGGCCCGATATGGACCTGGGGTCTTTGGTTCGCGTGGTTGGAACCGATGGCACCGTCCTTAATGTAGAGGCGGAAACCTAGTCCCTTTGATTATGAATATTTGAAGGGATCCATGCCTTTGTTGGCGAGCATGTCAGCGCGCTCGTTGCCGGGGTCGCCTGCATGTCCCTTTACCCAATGCCACGTAATGTTGTGGGCGCCGATCAAGGCATCTAATTGTTTCCACAGATCGTCGTTCTTGACCGGCTTTTTCTTGGCGGTGCGCCAGCCATTCTTTTTCCAATTGTGAATCCACGATGTGATGCCGTCGCGAACATAGACACTGTCCGTATAGAGCGCGACATCACTAGGTGACTTTTTCAACACCTCAAGCGATCTGATGGCCGCCGTCAGTTCCATCCGGTTATTGGTGGTGTCGGGCTCGCCGCCGCAGAGTTCTTTTTCATGGTCACCATAGCTTAACCACGCGCCCCAGCCGCCGGGGCCCGGGTTGCCTGAACAGGCGCCGTCTGTGTAAATCGTGATCATTTAATTAGCCTAGTCCGTATTCGCCAGCGTTCTTAACGCGCTGGTGGAATTGTAATTTCTTGGCATATTCCATGGGGTTCTTGGTTTCCACCATCGCCCCTTCAACCTGGTTGATGGAATCATACAAGCGGGTCAGCAAAAAGCGCAGGGCGGCCCCACGTGCCAGGATCGGCAGTGCGTGAATTTCATCCTCAGTGTAGGGGCGCTCCATGCCATAAGCGGCCGTCATCCGTCGCGCCTTGGTGGCGTTGAACGAGCCATCGCGTTCGAAGCACCAGGCATTCATGCAGATCGCCAAGTCATAAATAAAGGTGTCGTTGCAGGCGAAGTAAAAGTCGATCAAACCCGACAGATCATTCCCCAAAAAGAATACATTGTCCGGAAACAGGTCGGCATGGATCACGCCCTCCGGCAGCCCTTCAGGCCAGTTGTCATCAAGGTATTTTAACTCATTGGTGATCAGATTAGCCAAGCCAGGCTCTATTTCATCGGCAGCCTCCAAACACGTATCGGCCAACGAGCGCCATCCTTCATGGGCCAGGCTGTTGGCACGTTTGCCCGGGAAGTCGACCACAGCATTATGCATCTGTGCCAGTCCACGGCCAACCTCGGCACAATGATGCGCCGTCGGGCGACCGACAGAAACGCCATTCAGGAACGAAACCAATGCCGCGGGGCGACCGCACAGCTCACCCAGCTCATCGCCATTCCTGGTTTTGATGGGGACAGGGCAGGCGAGGCCATTTTTGGACAGATGGTCCATCAGGTCCAAGAAGAACGGCAGCTCGGTCTTGTCTATGCCTGGTTCGTACAGGGTCAGGATGTAGGCACCCTTGGTGGTGGTCAGCAGGTAGTTGGTGTTTTGCACACCCTCGGCAATGCCTTTGAAGGCCTGGATATCGCCAAGGTCATAATCTTTCAGGAAGGCTTCAAGCTCTTCTTCTTCAACGTGGGTAAAAACGGCCATCTAGACTATTCCGTTAGCATGGAAGGCAGCTTGAAGCTGACATCTTCGGTGCGGGTAATGACTTCCTCCAGCAATACTTCGTACCGCTGTCTCAGGGCTTCAACGACTTCTTTTACCAAAATTTCAGGTGCCGATGCCCCAGCTGTGATGCCCAAAGTCGATACGCCCGCCAAGGCAGACCAGTCAATGTCTGTGGCGCGCTGGATTAGGGTCGATTGTGCGCCACAGCGTTGGGCCACTTCGACCAAACGGCGTGAATTTGATGAATTCGGCGCACCGATCACCAACACATGATCACATTGGCCGGCGATGGCCTTGGTGGCTTCCTGCCGATTGGTGGTGGCGTAGCAGATATCTTCCTTGCGTGGCGGGGTGATGGACGGAAAACGTCTCATCAGCACGTCAATGATGTCGGCTGTATCGTCAACGGACAGGGTCGTCTGGGTGATGTAGGCGATTTTGTCCGGTCGGTTAGTTTCAAAATCTTTCGCGTCGTCGACAGTTTCAATGAGGGTCATCGCCCCGTTTGGTAATTGCCCCATGCTGCCGATGACTTCAGGGTGCCCAGCATGTCCAATCAGTAAGATATGGTAGCCTGCGGCGAAGTGTCGCTCAGCCTCGCGATGCACTTTGCTGACCAGCGGGCAGGTCGCGTCAACAAACATCAGATTGCGCCGCTTGGCCTCATTGGGAACAGATTTGGGCACCCCATGGGCAGAAAAGACCACAGGTGCATCGCCTGGGACTTCGTCAAGTTCATCCACAAAAATTGCGCCACGCTGTTGCAGGCCTTCGACGACATAGCGATTATGCACGATCTCGTGGCGCACATAGACAGGGGCCCCGAACTTGTCGAGGGCGGTTTCGACGATCTGGATGGCACGGTCAACGCCGGCGCAAAATCCACGCGGACCGGCGACCAAAACCTTGAGGGATTCTTTTTTATTCATCCTGCTTTCATCTTGTATGGCTATCTTGTCCAATGTGCAGCCGTTCTCTACTATGCCGGTGACTAGCCGTTTATATACAACTGAGTGCGAGAGGAATACCACACATGTCTGAACCTGTAATTGCTGCGACAGAACCGTTTGCCGTCGATGTTAAAGAAGGCAAGAGCTATTGGTGGTGTGCATGTGGGCAAAGCGCCAAGCAGCCTTTCTGTGATGGCAGCCACAAAGATACCGACTTTGAGCCCCTGGAATACAAGGCGTCGAAAGACCGCACGGTCTATTTCTGCGGCTGCAAGCAAACTTCGAAAAATCCTATGTGCGATGGCACCCATTCCAAGCTATAAGCGCCTACCAAGTTAAGAGATTTGGGAATACTCAGGAACATCCCCTTTATGACGAGCTTTCGCCGCCTTCTACCAGCCCTGTCTGTGATGATATTGCCACTATTGGCCGGGTGTGGAATCTTTGGAAACCAGGTAAGCCTCGAGTTTACTGACGAAGATAAACAACGGTGCCCACCAGTTGGCATCGTTGCCTATACGGGCGAGATCACGCGGTTTTTGCCGGGGCCCAGCCGAACGACGGATGATGTTATCAATCGTGGCACAATCAGCGGATTGACCGTCAACTGCTTCAACACCGAAACCGGGGTTGATGCGACATTGTCCTTTGATGTCAGTGCCTCTGTCGGGGCAGCGCGACCCAGCGGTTCGGTGGATTTGACCTATTTTGTCACCGTGACGAACGAAGTTGACCAGCCTTTGGAACGCAAGCTTTATCAGGTCAGCGTGCCCATATCGAACAATCATGGGTTGGTGCGTCAATATGTTGGATTGCAGGTCCCCTTTGACGAGGATGGCCGACTGGTAGACAAAGAAGTGCTGATTGGTTTTCAACTGACGACTGAGCAACTGACCTACAATATCCACCGCTAACTCATTTAAAATTCAACGCCCCCCATAGAGTTGTGTCGAATTTGACATACTATATATGGTTTGACGTTGACTCTTTTCAGGCTCTTGGTATTTTCAAACCTGTCTCGTGCCCGTGCGGGAGAGATTGGTTCTGAAACAGGGTTTGGTTTCAGGATCGGCGCCGAAGAAGCAACCACCCCGGAAACTTTCAGGCAAACGGACCGCACGGGTTTGGACACTCTGGAAAGTAGGCGTCACAACGCCTCACCGAAGGGGTAAGCCAGGGCCACAATTGGCGCTGGTCAAATCTCTCAGGTTCCGTGACAGAGGGGGTGGCCGCCAATATCCATTGGCGGACTACTTTGTCGAATCAGGAACAGAATGAGCCAGTCACCACAAGATCAAGCCCTACAACAAACAGCTTTGCATGCACTGCACGTGGAACTGGGTGCCGAAATGGTCCCCTTTGCAGGCTATGACATGCCCGTTCGCTATCCGATGGGCATCATGGCCGAGCATCTGCATTGCCGGGAAAAAGCAGCCTTGTTTGACGTGTCGCATATGGGGCAGTTCAACCTGGCGGGCGATGACGCCGTGGCCGAGTTGGAAAAGCTTGTGCCAGGCGATATCAACAGCTTGAAGACGGGCCGCATGCGTTATTCGCTGTTGTTGAATGAACAGGGTGGCATTCTGGATGACCTGATGATCACGAGGGGAGCCAAAGACCTGTTTATCGTGGTCAATGCGGCATGCAAAGACGCGGATGAGGCGCATATGCGCGCGCACCTTGCGGGGGATACCAGGCTGACAAAATTGGATGATCGGGCATTGTTGGCGCTGCAGGGACCACAAGCTGCCAATATGATGGGACAGTATGATGCCAAGCTGGCCCAAATGCCGTTCATGAGCGGGATGCAGGCCAGCCTCGATGGTCTGGACTGTTTTGTTTCACGCTGTGGCTATACTGGTGAGGACGGATATGAAATATCTGTCGCCAATGACCAGGCTGAAGACCTGGCAAGGGCCCTTTTGGCCTTTGATGACGTCGAGCCTGTCGGCCTGGGCGCGCGCGATACGCTGCGACTAGAGGCAGGCTTATGTCTCTATGGCTCAGACATCGATACAAATACAACGCCCATCGAGGCGTCCCTGACCTGGACCATCGGCAAACGCCGCAAGATCGAAAAAGATTTCCCCGGTGCTGGCCCGATCATGGATCAATTGTTTGATGGACCAAGCCGACTACGCGTTGGCATCAGGCCCGATGGGCGGGCACCGGCACGGGCCCATACAGAAATACTCGATCTGGATGGCAACATCATTGGCGAGATCACCAGCGGTGGATATGGGCCGACAGTCGGCGGCCCTGTGGCCATGGGCTATGTGGACGCGGCCTTTGCCAATGACGGCACAGAGGTCGGATTGAACATCAGGAACAAGGTACACAAGGCGCATATAGCGCCGATGCCATTCATCAAAAAGGGTTGGAAATAGTGATCGTACAAAGGACAGCAATATGAGCGACATTCGATACTCAGAAGATCATGAATGGATCATACTTGACGGCGATGTGGGCACCATTGGTATCTCGGACTATGCCCAAGGGGCCCTGGGTGATGTTGTCTTTGTCGAAATGCCCGAAATTGGCGCGTCCCTCGACAAGGGGGCCGAAGTCGGTGTGATTGAATCTGTCAAAGCCGCCAGTGAAATCTACACACCCGTGTCTGGAGAAATTGTCGCCGTCAATGAAGCCGTTGATGGCGACCCGTCCCTGGTGAACACAGACCCATTGGGCGAAGGTTGGCTATTCAAGATCAAGCTTTCGAAGCCGGAAGAGTTGAACGGCCTGAGCAACCAAGACGCCTATAACAAGTTCCTGGAAGGGCTCGACTAATGCGCTATCTGCCACTCACTGATCATGATCGACAAGACATGCTGGCCAGTATCGGCGCGTCGTCCATTGACGATCTGTTTGTCGACGTCCCAGAGGGGCTGCTTCAATCTGGTCCTCTGGACCTGCCTAGACATCAAAGTGAGATGGCGGTGGAACGCGCCATGGAGGCGCTTGCAAAGCAAAACAGGTCGGCCGGCGAGGGGCCATTTTTCCTTGGTGCTGGGGGCTATCGACACCATATCCCGGCCACTGTTAAGCATCTGATATCGCGGGGGGAATTCCTGACCGCCTATACCCCGTATCAGCCAGAAATCAGCCAGGGAACACTACAGGTGCTGTTCGAATTTCAAAGCCAGGTCGTGCGGCTCACCGGCATGGAAGTGGCCAATGCATCGATGTATGACGGCTCGACCGCCTGCGCCGAGGCTGTGTTGATGGCGCGTCGGATTTCCAAGAAGAAAAAAGTGATCGTCTCGGGCGGGCTGCATCCGCAATATGCCGATGTCATTCGGACCATGACGCGATTCACAGATGATGATGTGAACTTTCAGGCGCCAACGCCACACATCGATGATGATGCGTTGATTGCGGTGCTGGATGATCAGACATCGTGTGTCGTGGTGCAGAATCCAGATGTGTTTGGCAATGTCCGCGACCTTACCAGTCTGGCAGAGGCAGCCCATGCGGTGGGGGCTCTGTTAATTGCCACCGTGACCGAGATTGTCTCGCTGGGGGCCATTCGATCTCCCGGCGAAATGGGCGCTGACATTGTTGTTGGCGAAGGCCAATCGATCGGCAACGCGTTGAGTTTCGGCGGGCCATATCTGGGCCTGTTTGCAACCCGGCTACGCTATGTCCGCCAGATGCCAGGGCGTCTGTGTGGTGAAACAGTAGACAGCGATGGCAAGCGCGGCTTTGTGCTAACCCTGTCGACCCGCGAACAACATATCAGGCGGGAAAAAGCGACGAGTAACATCTGCACTAATTCTGGTCTTTGTGCGCTGGCATTTTCCATTCACCTGTCTTTGCTGGGTGAGAAGGGGCTGCGGCAGATGGCCCATATCAATCATATGCGGGCTGTTCAACTGGTCGATGCCCTGGGACAAATAGAGGGCGTCGAGGTCCTCAACGACACCTTCTTTAATGAAGTCACCATCAGGGTGCCGGGCGATGCACGTGAATTGGTTAACAGACTGGCCGAACTTGGTATTCTGGCCGGCGTTTCCGGTGGCCGATTGTTCGATTCACTCACAGATATGGCCGATCTGATCATACTGGCAGCAACCGAAACAACGACAGATGAAGATATCCATGCCCTGGCCAGTGCCCTGCGGGAGGCACTGTCATGATGAACCGTCAGGGCAGGCCGTCCCAGCCTAGCGATGCAACGACTGCACCCATTTCTGCGACGTGGACAGGCCATCGCGCGCTTGACCTGAACGAGCCTTTGCTATTTGAACAAGATCGACCGGGTGTAACCGGCGTTGATTTCGAACCGGTGAGTGAAGGCAAAACTCGATTGGGTGGCCTGGAACGGGATGAGAAAATCGGCCTGCCTGGGCTGACGGAATCGCAAGTCGTGCGACACTATACCCGCCTCAGTCGCAAGAACTACGCCATCGATATGGGCATATTCCCGCTGGGGTCCTGCACCATGAAACACAATCCGAGGCTCAATGAAGCCGTGGCAGCCATGCCGGGTTTTGCCGATATTCATCCGCTGCAGCCCATGGCGTCAGTGCAGGGGGCCTTGGGCGTGATGGAACAATTGTCGCACTGGTTGAAGACCCTGACTGGCATGCCAGGGGTGTCCCTGTCGCCCAAGGCTGGGGCTCATGGCGAATTGTGTGGCTTGATGACCATTCGTGCAGCGTTGGAGGCACGTGGTGACGCGCGGGTGCGCGTGCTGGTGCCAGAATCCGCGCACGGGACAAACCCGGCGACGGCAGCCCAGTGTGGTTACAAAGTTGATTCTATCCCCGCCAATGATGAAGGTCGGGTGGACATTGAGGCCCTGGCGGAAAAACTGGGTGACGACGTTGCCGCCATCATGTTGACCAATCCCAATACGTGCGGATTGTTCGAACGCGACATCATCGAAATTGCCGCCATGACCCACGCTGCGGGGGCCTTTTTCTATTGTGATGGCGCCAATTTCAACGCCATTGTCGGCAAAGTGCGGCCCGGCGATCTGGGCATCGACGCCATGCATATCAACCTGCACAAGACGTTTTCGACCCCGCATGGCGGGGGTGGGCCGGGGTCTGGGCCTGTTGTGTTCTCAGAGGCGCTGGTGCCCTTCGCTCCGTCGCCATTTATCGCCAGAGAGGGTGATACTCTGCGGCTGGTCGAAGATTGTGCCGACGGGGCCGTCGGCCGAATGGCGGCTTTTCACGGACAGATGGGCATGTATGTCAGGGCACTGACTTACATGTTGAGCCACGGAAGTGATGGCTTGGCTCAGGTAGCCGAAGACGCGGTTCTCAATGCGAATTATGTGTTGGAAGGCCTGAAGGATGTCATGTCGCCCTCTTTTGAAGGACCCTGTATGCACGAGGCGTTGTTTGACGACCGTTTCCTCAAAGACACTGGCGTGACAACGCTCGATTTCTCGAAAGCTCTGATTGATGAAGGGTTTCACCCCATGACCATGTATTTCCCTTTGGTCGTGCAGGGGGCCATGCTGATTGAACCGACCGAAACCGAAAGCAAAGAGAGCCTCGACGAATTTATTGGCGCCTTGCGCCATCTGGCGACAATGGCCAGCGCGGGTACCAGCAACAGCTTTGCTGCGGCACCGCAATATTCCCCCGTGACCAGGTTGGACGAAACCCAGGCGGCGCGCAACCCGGTGCTGTCGTATCAAGTGCCGGATCAGGATGCCGCCGAATAGCAAGAACCGGGTGGTTATCATCTGATTGCGGGCATAGATTGGCCCTATGAGCAATGACACATACACAATGATTGAAGGCGTCCTGGACCAATTGGTCCAGATGCCTGACCCGCAACCCAGCCTGACCGATCTGGCCAATTCCGTTGGCCTCAGCGAGTTTCATTTCCAGCGACTGTTTAAGGATTGGGTTGGCGTCAGCCCCAAGAAGTTCATGCAACATCTGACGCTCGAGGCGGCCAAAGACCGGCTGCGTGCATCTGCCAATGTGTTGGATGCCAGCTATGACGCAGGGCTGTCAGGGCCGGGACGCCTCCATGATCTGATGATCAATGTTGAAGCCATGACCCCTGGTGAATACAGAAAAGGCGGCAAAGGCCTGACGATCTATCATGGTCGCCATGACACACCGTTTGGGGTTTGTGATTTGTTCATGACCGATCGGGGTATATGTGGCTTGGAGTTCCCAGCAGGGGACAAATCATCCCGGGTCATGTTTGCGCGCTGGCCCCATGCAGATTTTGTTGAGGCACCCTCAAAAACTCGGCCCTTCATTGACCTGGTATTCAGCCGTAGCGCAGTGCAGAGCGTGCCAGGCGTCCTGTCCCTGTACCTAGGTGGCAGCAAGTTCCAGTTGCAGGTATGGAAGGCACTTTTGTCGATACCCTCGGGAACTCTGTCGACCTATGGCGATATTGCCGAAAGCTTGCATATGGGGCGACAGGGCGCCCGGGCCGTCGGTGGCGCGGTTGGGGCAAACCCCATTGGCTGGCTGATCCCCTGCCATCGGGTTATTCGCCAAAGTGGTGCTATCAGTGGCTATCGCTGGGGTGAAACCAGAAAGCTGGCCATGTTGGGCTGGGAAGCCTCTTACGACGGCATACCCCAAATACAAAAAAGGGCCGCCCGATAATCGGCCAGCCCTTCAGCGCGCGTCTAACAGACGCTTAATTCAGATGTTGTCCCAGTTCGGCAATGGATTTGTCGACAAGGGCGTCGGCCTGTTCAGCATGCAGGTTCTCGGCCACCAATATACGAGCAGCGGCGACGGCGACTTCAACCGCCACATCGCGAACTTCTTTGACGGCCGCAGCCTCAGCCCGGGTGATCTTGTCCTGGGCCATGGCTTCGCGACGCGCAATCGTTTCTTCCAATGCGACTTTAGCATCAGCAGTGGCGCGTTCGGCCTCGACCTTGGCGTGGTCCAAAATTTCCTGAGCCTCGCCTATGGCGTCGCGCTGTTGGCGTTCGTACGAGGCCAGCAGAGTTTGCGCTTCTTCACGCAGTTTACGGGCTTCATCAACCTGGCTGGCGATGCCTTCGCTACGTTCGTCCAGCACCCGAGCAATCATTGCGGGCAGTTTCAGGAACACGAGCCCAACAATGAAGAACGTGAACGAGATCAGAACCCAAAAGGTTGGATCCTCGTAAAAGGCTTCTTCAACCCCGGGAAGGGGACCATCGATGGCCTGTTCCATCGTGGCGGCAAATTCGTCGACCGGCGCAGTTTCATTGGCAGGTACAGTCTCACCGGCAGGTGCAGTGTCTACACTATCTATCGCTGTTTCGTGATGGGCCATCTTAGTTCAACCCTGCGCGTGTCAATTCAGCATCAAGGGCTGCGTTAACAATTGCGTCATCTGGTGTCGTGCCCAGCAATTGCGAAACAACATCACGCGTTGCAGACTCTGCAATTTCACGGACATTGGCCATGGCATCATCGCGGGCAGCCCTGATTTGGGCCTCTGCTTCGGTTGCACGTTCAGCCAGTCGGGCCTCGGCTTCTGCCTGTTGGACAGCAGCGTCTGCCTGGACCTTTGCGCGGGTTTCTGCGGCAAGAGCGCTGGCTTTGGCACGCGCTTCGCTTAGGGCTGCTTCATAGGCCCTCAGCGCGTCCTGGGCCTCATTATTCAGCTTTTGCGCAGCATCGAGGTCATTGGCAATGCGCTGCTCGCGTGACAACAAAACGTCTGATACGCGGGGCAGGGCAACCTTCGCCATGAGCAGGTAAAGGGCACCAAATGTGATGACCAGCCAAAAAAGCTGAGGCGCAAAATCATTGAGTTCGAGCTGAGGCATGGGACGGGTTCCAGTTCTGAAAATTGGCCCTGACAGCGACCCCGACAGAGCCCTTTACAGGTGCCCAGACAGAGAAAGTCAGATTAGCCGAACAGAATGATCATAGAGACCACAAAGCCGAACAGACCTGTTGCTTCGCAAAGTGCGAAACCAATATACATATTGGTGGTCTGAGAGGCCGCAGCGGCTGGGTTGCGAAGGGCACCGGCAAGGAAGTTGCCGAACACAAGGCCAATACCAACACCGGCACCGATAAGGGCCGTTGCCGCGATACCAGCACCAATCATGCGAGCTGCTTCAGTTTCCATTTTAATTTCTCCAGTTGAGAGGAAATAAATCCGTTTTAGTGAAGGTGAATTGCATCATTAAGATAGATGCATGCGAGGATCGAGAAGATATAGGCCTGTAGAATGGCCACAATAATTTCCAGTCCGGTCAGCGCGACCATAAAGGCCAGCGGCAAAATACCGTACATACCCAGCGAAATCACAAACCCAGCGAACACTTTCAGCATGGTATGGCCGGCCATCATATTAGCGAACAGACGGACAGACAGGCTGATGGGGCGGATAAAGTAAGAGATGATTTCGATCGGGATCAGAATAACGAGCAAGATCGGCGAGGCGCCTTTGGGCGCGAACAGCTTGGTATAGCCTATGCCGTGGCGGGAGAAGCCAATGATGGTAACGCCTATAAAGACAAAGCCAGACATGGCGAAGGTCACAACGATGTGGCTGGTAACAGTAAAGCTGTAGGGGATCATACCCAGCAGATTAAGGGCGAGAATGAAGGTGAAGAGGCTGAAAATAAACGGGAAATAGCGCTGCGCTTCTGAGCCAGCGGTGTCTCGTATCATGTTGGCGACAAGTTCGTAACTCATCTCCACCATCGATTGCCAACGACCGGGTACCAGCGCCTTCTGCCGCATTCCCAAGATAACAAAAGCACAAATCACGATCAGGGCAGCAACCATAAACACGGACGAATTCGTAAACGATACATCAATGCCGCCGGCTTCGAGTTCGACGATGCGGTTGATCCTAAACTGGTCGAGAGGATTGTGGGCCACGATATTATCCTTGGAGGGGTTGCTTTAGCAAATGATCAGCTTGTGTGTTCAGGTTTGTTAATCTTCTTCATTCAGTGTCGCTGCCGTGCGAATGACATTTCTGATACCAGCTGCGGTGCCCAGGACCATCATGACGATCAACATCCACGGAGTTGTTCCCAGCCATCTATCCAATAGCAGTCCGCCGATGACGCCGAATGCTACACCCGATATCAAGTCAATTCCAATTCGAAAAGCAACTCCCGCCGAGCTTAAAGACTGTTCCGATTTCGGCTCGTTCTCCGCCCGCACTTTTTTGATGCGTGCATCCAGTTCTGACATCTCCCCGTGGGGGTCATGTTCTTTCAAGCCGACCTCCTTTTAAATGCCGGGAATCGGCACCTTGAAGGCGGGTGCACCATAGTGGGTGCCCCATATGGTGTCAAGGGGGTTGAGAAAGTTCATAACCCATTGATAATAATAGATATAATACGTTGTCAGTTACTCTGCTGCAATCAATTCTTCTGCCTGATCCAGGTCTACAGAAACCAGTTGAGAAACACCCTGTTCACCCATCGTTACACCGTATAATCGGTCCAGATGAGACATGGTGATCGGATGATGAGAAACGATCAGGAAACGGGTGCCTGTTTGCTCGGTCATTTCGTGTAGCAGTTTGCAAAAGCGCTCGACATTTGCGTCATCCAGCGGGGCATCAACTTCATCGAGAACGCAGATCGGCGCCGGGTTGGTCATGAACACGGCAAAAATTAGCGACAGGGCGGTCAATGCCTGTTCGCCGCCAGACAGCAATGACATGGATTGCAGGCGCTTGCCTGGTGGGCTGGCCATTATCTCGAGGCCGGCTTCAAGGGGATCATCAGATTCCGTCAGTTCCAGATGTGCGTTACCGCCACCGAACAAGCGTTTGAACAGATCTGTGAAATGTTCATTTACTTCAGTAAAGGCGGTGGCCAGGCGATCCTTGCCCTCGCGGTTCAGGTTGGTAATGGCCCGACGCAATTTGTCGATGGCGGCTTGCAGGTCGGCTTTCTCGTTTGTCATGGTGGTCAGGTCCGTCTGGATTTCCTCGGCCTCCTGATCTGCCCGCAGATTAACCGGGCCCATGGTGTCGCGTTCGTGCCGCAATCGCTCAAGACGTTTGGAGACATCTTCCAGATCAGGTAGGGGCGTGTCTGGTTTGTGGCCTGAAATTTCCAGCGTGTCTTCGGGGTTGCATTCCAACTCTTCTTCGATCCGAACCTTCAGGTCGGCAATACGTTCCTGCGATTGTTCCACCAGGCCCTCGGCACGCACACGTTCCTCGCGGGCCTCTGCCATGCTGCGCTGGGCGCTAGTCAAGGCTTTGTCGAAACCAGCAAGATCAGAGTCGGCTTCGGCTAATTGGGCTGCGGCTTCCTGACGGGCCTTTGCTGCCTTGTCCATTTCCTCCGTCAGTGATTCACGACGGGCCTTCAATTGCGCAGGCTTGGATTCCAGGGCGCTCAGCTCTTCTTCTGTCTGACGCTTTCGTTCTGCCAATTGCTTAATTTGAGTGTCAGCACCGGATTGGCGTCCAATCCAGGATTCCAGCTCGCTTGTGATTGTCTTCAGGCGGTGTTGCCTTTGCTGTGCTTCACGGACCAGGAAGTCACGATTTTGGCGGGCTTCGGCCAGTTTTTCCTGTGCTTCATGCAAAGATGTGCGCGCCGTATCCAATTTGTCCTGATAGTCTTGGACGACGGGCATGTCGGCCAATTCTTGCGCCAGGGTTTCCTTGCGCTCGGCCACATCTTTGCGATCCGTGCGTAGTCTGGTCAGGGTTTCGTCCAACGACTGAATGCGGCTTGTCTTTTTGGCATCCAGTTGGGCGATATCAGCTTCTTTGTTTCTGGCGTCGATCAGTGCGTCCTGGGCATCCTGCAAGTCAATCCGCGCCTGGGTTTCCAGTGCGACGGCTTCACTGGTGCGTTCATTGGCATCGGTCCAGGCGGCCTCTGTGGCATTGACGACGCTTTGTTTGCCTTCAATATCGCCTGCCAATGCGTCCAGACGATTGCGTTGTTCCAGGCGAACCGCTGCAGCCGACGGCGCGCCCGCACGGGATGTTTTGCCATCCCATCGCCACGCGGCGCCGTCTCGACTAACCAGAATTTGTCCAGGTGCCAGCGCTGCCTGCAGCGCATCGCCAGCATCTTCGTCAACAACACCAATGAATCCCATAATGCGGCCCAGTGCTTTGGGCGCAGCGATATGGTCGGCAAGGGATGCCGTGCCTGTCGGCAGATCCGGTACGTCGCTAAGAGGATCGAGAGTTCGCCAAAAGGCCGCCGCTTCGTCATCAGCTGACAAAGACAGATCGTCACCAAAGGCTGCTGCCAACGCTGTTTCGAACCCAGGGTCGACCTTCAATTCATCGAGAATGGGTGATCCATTGTCGTCACTGTCGGCAATCAGTGATTCCAGTGCTTTTTGTTCTGCCTGCAAGGGTGACAGATCATTACGAGCGTCTTCAAAGTCTTGGCGGGCTTCGGCCTCTGTGTCCTTGGCTTTGCTGGCGCTGAGGGTATGGGCTTCGAAGCTCTCCTGGGTATTTTCTGTCGTTTTGCGGGCTTCTGTCGTCGCGGCGGCCGCTTCGCGGGCTTCTGGGTTGTCCTTCGCCGAAGCAGTCAGCGTGGCATGTTCGTCCATGGAGCCTTCGATGCGGCGATCCAGGTCACCCAATTGGATGTCGAGGCTGGCGGATTGCTGGGTCAGGCTTTCTTTTTGGGCACTAAGGCGTGTGTATTCTTCGCCTGCAGCGTCAGCCAGATTGCGCGTTTTATCGACGTTATTGGTGGCTTCATCAAGACGGATTTCTTCGGTGGCTAATACCTGATGATGATTGTCTTCTTGCGAAGAAACCTCCCTTTGTTCGGTCGTCAGGCGTTCGATATGGCCGCTTGCGTCAGTCAGCATGGCTTTTTCGCGGTCTTCATCCTGGTCTATCTGGCCATGGCGCCCCTTCAGTTGGGCAAGCTCGCGATTGGTGCGTTCTTCTTCGGCATCAAGGCTTTCTTTGGCGACTGTCAGACGATGTTCTGCCGCTGCGCGTTCTGTCTCTACCTGTCGTAGGGGCGGGACCCTGGCACCCGCAGTTGCCTGTTCTGTGCTGGCCTTGGCCTGGATGCGTGTGCGTTCTGTCACCACCAGATCGATGGCTGTCAGGCCGCTCTGCGATTGTTCCAATGCCGCCTGGGCATGAACCCAGCGCAGGTGCAACATCATGGCCTCGGCAGCGCGCAAGCGGGTCGACAGGGTGCGATAGCGCGCCGCCTGACGCGCCTGACGTTTCAGGGCGGATAATTGACCCTCGATCTGGGTCATGACGTCTTGCAGACGCTCCAGATTTGTCTCAGCAGCACGCAATCGTAATTCGGCTTCATGACGGCGGGAATGAAGCCCAGAAACGCCTGCGGCTTCCTCTAACAGGGCAGCCCTGTCGCGCGGTTTGGCATTGATCAGCGCGCCGATGCGACCTTGCGATACCAGTGATGGAGAGTGCGCCCCTGTTGCCAGATCGGCAAACAGCAGGTGAACGTCCCGGGCACGGGCCTCGCGGCCATTGACCCGATAAGCCGAGCCGGACTCGCGTTCGATCCGCCGTGAAATTTCAATCTGTTCAGAATCATTGAGAGCGGCTGGGGCTTTGTGGTCAGAATTGTCGATCAGCAGGCTGACTTCGGCAAGGTTTCGCGATGGTCGTGTGGCGGTACCAGCAAAGATGACATCATCCATGCCGCTGCCACGCATGTTGGATGGCTTGGTTTCGCCCATCACCCAGCGCAGGGCTTCAAGCAGGTTGGATTTGCCACAGCCATTGGGGCCAACAATGCCCGTTAAACCAGGTTCAATGTACAATTCCGTCGGATCAACGAACGATTTGAACCCCGATAGTCTAAGCCGTGTAAATTCCAACCGTTCCTCCCCTATTGATCACCGGCTTATTGATCGCCGGACAACAACCCTTCGATGTGCCTTGCCAGAGTATTGTAATTGGCACCGCCTTCGACCAATTGTCCGTTGACGACGATGGCAGGTGTCCCACTGACGTCATAACGTGTACGGCCTTCGGCTGCTTTTGCGGCAATGCGCTTTTGCAGCGCTTCATTTTCCTGGCAGGTTTCGTACATGCTTGCCGTAATGCCTAAATCCTCGCCGATGGCTCTCAGCCGGCTACGGATTTTGCTGGGGCTGCTGGCCAAGATCCATTCTTCCTGGCGCACAAACACTTCGTGGACGACTTCAAAATACCGATCTTTGCCAGCGCAACGGGCCATGATAGAGGCCTCTAGCGCATACGCATCAAGCGGAAATTCCCGAAATACGAAGTTGATTTTGCCCGTATCGATATAATTTTCTTTGAGGCGCGGGTAGACGTGTTTGTGAAACCCGGCGCAATGCGAACAGGTCATGGATGCGAATTCGATGACCGTAACCGGTGACTCTGGATTTCCCTGCATCATGTCGCCCATTGCTATCTTTGGAGCGATCTCTGAAGCGGGACCCTGGGCTTCGACAGAAACATCAGTTTTACTGTCCGAAGCAGTGGCATTTTCGTTGCCACAGCCAGCCAAAACAGCCAATAGGGCCAGTCCCGCAAAAGCGGCTAAGGGCGAAAAGGGGCGTTTATATAGAGTGTCAGTCATATGCTACCTACTAGATGTTGTGTCAGTATAGGGGGATTCGGGTGATACAGACAATAGATCAATTCGTCTGATTTCAATTGTCTGCTTCATCACCTTTAGAGGTTGGTTCGGCGTCATTGTCGGTGTCGTCATCGTTGGGGGTGGCCAAAACGTGTTCACCAATGCCGCGTAGGGCGCTGCGGAGACGATTGTCTTTGGTATCGCCAACCACAGTGTCGAGATGGCTTTCCTGCTCGCGGGTCAGTGATGGTTTTGTCTTCCTTTTTTTTAGGACCTTTGGCGGTAAGGGGCCTTGTTTGATGACGAGTTTTTCCACGGCCCCATACCCAAAATAGGTATTGATCCTGTCGAGAATTTCAACACTGCGATGTTGTAGCTCGAGCGCGAAAGCGCCTTCAACTCGAACGAACAATGTGCCGCCATGGCGGGCGGCACGCGGGAAGCTGATGCGTTCAGGGTGGGAATACTGACCCATGGAAGAGCCGACAATGGTTTCCCACTTCGTGACAATTTCCTGCCGGGCAAAGCCTTGCCTGCGAAACAGCGGGCCCAACATGCCACGCGTCAGCTGAGACAGGGATCTGTTGCCTCTGATTCGATCTGGTTTCGGTTTGGCTTTCATATCGTATTTTTGTCAGGCGCCAGATAGGATGGCAAATCCTTTATACACCCAGAACAGAATGAACTTGATGAAGCCTGCTGAAATGCCAACCCAATTGCTTGACTGGTACGATCAGCACAGGCGGGTTTTGCCCTGGCGTGCCCTGCCTGGCGAGGAAGCCGATCCGTATCGGGTATGGCTTAGTGAGATCATGCTGCAGCAGACAACGGTGGCAACGGTCAAAAATCGATTTGAGACTTTCATGCGCCGCTGGCCGACTGTCAGCGATCTGGCGGCGGCATCGTTGGACGACGTCCTGACTGAGTGGGCCGGGCTGGGCTATTACGCCCGAGCCCGTAATCTGCACAAATGCGCCATCGCAATATCCAATGAACTGGGTGGTCGGTTCCCGAACTCAACAGAAGCCCTCAAGGATCTTCCGGGTATCGGTGACTATACATCTGCGGCGATCACAGCCATCGCCTTTGATCAACGGGCCACCGTGGTTGACGGCAATGTGGAACGCGTCATTGCCCGACTACACCGAATTCAAGAGCCTTTGCCCCGTAGCAAAAAGAATATCAAAAAGTTTGCCGCAGCCATGACTCCCGCAAGGCGGGCAGGCGATTACGCGCAGGCCGTGATGGACCTTGGAGCGACAATTTGCACCCCCCGCAAGCCGATGTGCGGGAATTGTCCCTGGTCGAATGCTTGTGAAGCGCGCTCGGTCGGCGATCAAGAGCTGTACCCGGTTAAAGCACCCAAGAAAAAGCGACCAACGCGGCGTGCGTCTATTTACTGGATTGAACGGCAGGCTGACGAGGGTGCGGAAGTCTGGATGAGACGCCGGCCTGAAAAAGGCTTGTTGGGTGGCATGATGGAGTTTCCATCAAGTGAGTGGCTGGAAGCCACGCCTGAAGGGCCCTCTGGCGATGGCTGGCAGCCGTTGAACGGCCAAATTATCCACGTCTTCACCCATTTTCGGCTGGAACTGGACGTGTTTCAACGTACTGATGGCGTAACGGCTGGACTAGATGGGAAATGGGTCGCTGTGCGTCGGCTGGGCGATATTGCCCTGCCGACGTTGATGAAGAAGGTCAGTGATCTGGTGCTACAGGACCGCCAGAGCCGTTAGCCAAAGCCCCTAAGACGCCATTTCGGAACGCAATTGCTGGCGCAGCAAATCAATGGAAACCAGGTTCCCCTTTTGCTCGAAGTGCCAGAAGGTCCAGCCGTTGCAGGCAGGCGCGCCCTGCACATGGGCGCCAACCTGGTGGATAGACCCCGTCCGGTCTTGGCTGGCAATGGAACCGTCGGCCCTAACACGCGCTCTGTGACGTTTTTGTTGGTCACACAGCACCGTGCCAGGTCGGAGTAGCCCCCGTTCAACGACTGTTCCAAAAGGAATACGTGGCAGCGCGCGCTTGGAAGGCGTGATTTCGATGTCCTCATCCTTCAGCACTTTGGTGTTCTTCAGGCGACGCATGGCCAGCTCGACATATTCGGCTTCACGCTCGATACCGATATAGTGCCGACCCAGGCGTTTGGCGACGACGCCGGTGGTGCCTGTGCCGAAGAAGGGATCCAGGATGACGTCGCCCTTGTTGCTGGTTGCCAGAATGATGCGGTGCAACAGCGCTTCGGGTTTTTGCGTCGCATGCGCCTTCTGGCCATTTTGTTTAAGGCGTTCTTTGCCTGTGCAAATCGGCATCAACCAGTCAGAACGCATCTGCAAATCATCATTCATGACCTTCATGGCGTCATAGTTGAAAGTGTACTTTTTCTGATGTTCGCTCTTGGCGCACCAGATCATTGTTTCGTGTGCATTGGTAAAGCGCGTGCCACGGAAATTCGGCATCGGGTTGGTCTTGCGCCAGATAACGTCGTTAAGAATCCAGAATCTCAAATCCTGCAAGATTGCGCCAACCCGGAAGATGTTGTGATACGAGCCAATGACCCAAAGCGCGCCATTATCCTTTAGCACCCGTTGTGCCTCGGTCAGCCAGTCGCGCGTGAAGGTGTCATAGGCCTCAAAACTGGCAAATCTGTCCCACGCATCATCGACGCCATCGACCTTGGAATTATCTGGTCGATGCAGGTCAGATTTCAACTGCAAATTGTAAGGGGGGTCAGCGAAGATAAGGTCGACTGACTTCTCTGGCAATTGCTTCAGCACCTCGATGCTGTTGCCCCGAATAACCCGGTCCAAAGGCAGCTTGCTCAGCTGATCGGTCCCGGTGCCGCGCGATGAGGCGGTCTTTGTCTGCTTTGTTCCCATGACGGCCATCCTGATTCATCGGCCGAATCACGTCAAGAAATATTTTTGATTCAGTGTTTTAAATCATGACTTTATAGAAGAATCTTGAGTCATAATCTTACGTATGGGGGCGTAGGTTTTTCGGTGATGTGGCGAAACCCCTACCAGATTTAGCCCCTGTTGGTGCAGCGATGTACCATATCCTGCGTTTCGCTCCCAACCGTAGTCCGGCCAGGTTTTTGCCAGGTCAGCCATGATTTGATCACGCGTAACTTTTGCAATAATAGACGCCGCAGCGATTGAAAAACTGCGTGCATCACCTTTTATGATGGCCTGGGACGGGATTTCCATTTCCGGACATCTGTTGCCGTCAATCAACACAAAGGCCGGTTTTTGGGGCAGGTTTTCAACCGCCCGAACCATGGCCAGCATCGTCGCTTGCAGGATATTTAACGCGTCAATTTCTTCGACAGAGGCCTGCCCAACACCGACTTTTGCCTGGGCCATAATCAAGCCGAACAGGATGCCTCTTTTCTTGGCGGACAACTTTTTGGAATCATCGAGCCCGTCAGGAAAATTGGTTTGATCCAGGATCACGGCTGCTGCAACAACAGGTCCGGCCCAGGGGCCACGACCGGCCTCGTCAACACCGGCAACCGGGTTGTCGTGTACAAGTTCAAATGAAAAGTCAGGCATGGGTCTTTCTATCACGAGAGGCGATCTCTCAGAAAGAACCCACTTGCTCTGTCGAAGAATATGCGGGCTACCGATGAATTAGTGGATGCTCTGTTCAAACAGGCTGAACTGATCCCCCGGCGCAGGCGGTGGGGAAAAGCTGTCGCTGTCCAGTTTTGCGCTGCCACCAGAGCGCCCCCCCATACTGTTGCCAATGCGGTGATGGACCAGACCAAGGCGTTTGCACGCCAGATCAAAACGGTCGCCCAGCATGGCGGCATAGGCACCCGTGCCCGTCATACGTTTGCCGAACCGGGCATCATTGGCTTTGCCGCCCCGCATACTATGGATCATGCGGAATACTTTACGTGCCTTGTCGGGATAGTGTTCTTGCAGCCATTCGCCAAACAGATCCTTGATTTCAAACGGCAGGCGCAAAACTACATAAGCGGCGCTGCGGGCACCGGCACTGGCGGTCTGCGCTAAAATATTGTCGAGCTCGTGCTCTGTCAGGCCCGGAATGATGGGTGCAACCATCACGCCGGTGGGGATGCCGGCATCAGATAAGGCACGAATTGTGTCGATCCGGCGAGCGGGCGTTGCCGCCCGTGGTTCCATCCGCCGCGACAATTGACGGTTCAAAGAGGTGACCGAGACAAAGACGCTAACCAGATTACGCTTGGCCATGTCGGCCAATATGTCAATGTCCCGCAAGATCATGGCTGACTTGGTGACGATATAGACCGGGTGATTATAGGCGTTCAGAACCTCAAGAATCTGACGGGTGATCTTCAGATCGCGCTCGATGGGCTGATAGCAATCGGTGTTCATGCCCAGGCCAATAGGCGCGGCCTTATAGGTGGGCTTGCGCAGCTCGTCTTCCAATTTTTCGACGATGTTATATTTGGCAAATATCTTGCTTTCAAAATCCAACCCTGGTGACAGGCCATAAAAAGCATGGCGCGGTCGCGCATAACAATAGATGCAGCCATGTTCGCACCCCTGATAGGGGTTGATGGAGCGGTCAAACCCAATGTCTGGCGAATTGTTATAGGTAATGGCCTTGCGCACATTTTCGGGCATAACCTGGGTGCGCAGGGGCGTGACCGGTTCATCAAAACTTGCCCAGCCATCATCAAACGGGGTGGTCGCAAAGCGCTCATACCGCCCGTCGGGTTGGCTGATACTACCGCGCCCCCTTGCGTGCACTCTGGGGTCCAGCGCAGCCCGGGCAGGGGCTATATCAATATTGATTGCTGTATTGGTCATGAAAACAACTTAACAAATAAATAGGAACAAAACAAGAACATACGTAATTGTGGCGTATTGGTAGGGTTGCCCCTTACACTCGCTCGCATGCTGAGCGTGATCATTCCTGTATTAAACCCTGACGACCGGCTGGCCCTTGTGCTGGCGTCAGTGCAGGTGGAGCTGGGCAGTCTGGCGTCCGAGATTATTGTCGTCAGCGCCGGCATGTCTGATCAGTGCCGTATCGACTGCGAAGAAAGAGGCGTGAAGATTATCGCTGCAGAACCGGGCAGGGGGCGACAACTTGCCATAGGGGCCGACGCGGCGACATCTTCATGGCTGTTGTTCCTGCACGCAGACACCATTTTGCAGACTGGTTGCGGCTCGTTAGCTGCCGTGTTTCTGATGGACCCGGTGAATGAAGACCGCGCGGGTTGGTTTCAGCTGTCTTTTGACGACCAGGCAAAAGGCGCGACGCGTGTAGCCCGCTGGGCCAATTGGCGATCCCGCCGTTGGGGTCTGCCTTATGGGGACCAGGGGTTGTTGATCAGCAGAACTTTGTACGATCAAATCGGTGGGTATGCCGACTTGCCGTTGATGGAAGACGTCGACCTTGTCCGGCGCATTGGCCGTGGGCGACTTGTCGGCTTGCAAGGGGCAATAGAAACATCGGCTGCGCGTTATCAAAAGGGTGGCTATTGGTGGCGACCTGCGCGAAATTTGTTTTGTCTTTTTCTTTTCTATTGTCGTGCGCCCATTGGCCTGATCGACAGAATTTACCGAGGTCGATCTTGAAGCAGCATTTGGTGGTCTTTGCCAAGCAACCGGTAATGGGCGCCGTCAAAAAACGCCTGGCTAAAGATATCGGGTTGGTCAAAGCCACCTGGTTCTATCGGCAGAACCTGACGCGGATTCTGCGCATCTTGGCGCGCGACAGTCGCTGGCAATTGTGGTTGGCCCTCAGCCCAGAAAACGCCAGTCTCTGGCCCGGTATCCCCGCCAATACGCGCATCATCACCCAGGGGCATGGCGACCTGGGCGACCGAATGGACCGCGTAATGCAGAGCCTGCCGCCCGGACCCGTGGCCATTATTGGCTCTGATATACCGGGCGTGTTGCCGCGACATATCAACTGCGTGTTCAATGTTTTGAAGCGCGATGACGTCGTCATCGGCCCGGCAGGCGATGGCGGCTATTGGGTCATCGGCATGAAACGCCGACCCGTCCCACGCGGTGCTTTCAAGAATGTTGACTGGTCCAGCGGTATGGAGATGTTCCAGACGCTGGGCAATCTGACCCGCTGGAACCGGCGCTGGGCGTCAGAGTTGCACGATATTGATGATGGCGATGACTGGGATGCGTGGCGCAGGCGTCTGAGATGAGTGCTCGGCCAGCTTCCATAGGGGTTATGGCCTACAGTAAGGGCGAAATAATCTTACCGTTCGTGCCGAGTGATTTGTGGCTTCAGCGATAAATTGTATCTAGGTACGGGTGCAGGGCGGCCAATGTTGACCTACATTGGCGGGTTCATACCTCGATACAATTCCTCCCTGCGGCCGAAACCACTCGGCACGAACATTAGCGTTAAACGCAAATAATCCTGTCATTCTTGCCGCAGCCTTTGTCGGCCTGCCGCAGCCTTTGTCGGGATGACGCGGGAATTGGTTAATCCAGCGGATCATCGAATTCTAAACCTCTGGATCACTGAACTTGTCAGTCCGAACTGTAAAAAGCCCTCGCTATTTCTCAGCTAGCTCAACAATTTGCGTATCGGTACCCATGGTTAGTTTGCGTTTACCGAGTTTTGGGAAATCAGCGATTTCAATCTCATGGGCTTCGCCCCCCATCAAGATGGTCAGATCTATTGTGCCGGTGTTTCGCAGATGATGGGCTTTGGATGGCGTGGGGAAACCAAGGAAGTCGCCAGCACTAACGGGATAGTCTTGTCCGTCAATTTCCGCTGTACCGTTGCCATTTAGAATGTACACCCATTCTTCGTCCCGATGGTGAGCGTGATAGACGAAGCTTTCTTTTCCGGGTGGGATAACGGCCTTGATAACAATGGCTCGGGACATGCCAGTGCGTCGAGCCAGTTGATTCATAGTGATTTCGGACTTTTCATTCCACGGGTGAGAGAAACTGTGGACACCGGCGCTTTCATCACCTGCTGAAACTATGGAAGTGGTCGTTTTTATGTCTGGCACGGCTGTTCCTCTATTTCGTATCAATGCCTGTCCTTACGTCGCCTAGGCAAGGTGCGCATCACTTTGACAGAAGCCAACAATTGACGGCTAGGTAGGCGGATTATCCAAATGTTCCTGCAAGCGGGGCATCAGTTCGACGAAGTTGCAGGGTTTGAAGCGGAAGTCGAGTTGGTCTTTCAGGATGCCGTCCCAGCCGTCTTTGCAGGCGCCGGGAGAGCCCGGCAGCGCGAATAAATATGTGCCGCCTGCCACGCCACCGGTGGCGCGGGATTGGATGGTCGACGTGCCGATTTTGTCATAGCTCAGCATGCGGAATAGTTCGCCAAAGCCATCGATTTTTTTCTCAAATATGGCCTCGAACGCCTCGGGCGTTACATCGCGACCGGTCAGGCCGGTTCCGCCTGTGGAAATGATTGCATCGATTTCCCTGTCGTCTATCCACTTTTGCAGCTGGCCGGTGATGGCCGAGACATTATCGGTGACGATTTGCCGGTCCGCCAGATTGTGCCCGGCCTCGGTCAATCGGTCGACCAGGATGGTGCCGGATTTGTCATCTGCAAGCGTCCGACTGTCAGACACGGTCATGATGGCGATATTCAGGGGCAAAAAGGCTCGGGCTGATTGGCTCATAGTTGGCTCTTACGGTGACGTGTTGAAGGCGGTTTGTTGGTCAAGCGAGGAATAGCGGGGCCATTGCCCGCTGGCAATTAAATCCAGCGTCGGGGCGGGCTGTCCCATGCGGATGCGATATATCCACAAATTGGCAAAAACCCGTTCCACATAATTTCGGTTTTGGCGATTGGGGATGGATTCCATAAACAACAGCCAGTCATCGCCATGGCCCGTGCGTTTCTTCCACTTGCCGATGTTGCCCGGCCCCGCGTTGTAGGCGGCGACGGCCAGCATCAAATTGCCGCCGGTGACCTTTAGGTTCAACAAGTAGAGGAAGTATTTCTGCCCCAGCATCATGTTGAACGCGGGGTCGAACAATTTGCGCCGATCTTTTTTGCGTAAGTGGCGGTCGCGTTGGATGTAGGCGGCTGTGGCCGGCATCAGCTGCATCAGGCCGCTGGCCCCGGCATAACTGACAGCCGTGGGGGTGAACTCTGATTCCTGACGCATGACCGCGAACAGGAACGCCTTGTCTAATTTATAGCCGTACGACGGCGTCCAGGTTGGCATCGGGTACAGGCCACCGTCGATGGCCTGGTCATGATCATTGATAATGCGGCGCGCCAGTTTGGCGGTGCTGCCATGCAAGTCCATCTCGATGGCGATGGGTAGTAGTTCGCGGTCATCCCCGGGCGGCAATCGCCGGTGTGCCATTTGGAATTCACGATCGGCCATTTCTGGATTGCCCATCTGCCACAGCGCGATGGACCGGCGCATGCCGTCGATTGACAGGGCGTTTTCCACTTGGGCCAGTTCAGGCGACGGGACGTCCCAGGAAAATGATGGTTCCCTACCCAGCTGCCGCAGCGCTAATTGGCCATAGAATGTGCGCTTTTCAACAGAGGCCTTCTGCAACATCTCGCTGACGCGCTCAGGCTGTTCGCCCTTTAGATAAGACCGCGACGCCCAATAGGCCCCGGCCGACCGCAGCCAACTATTTGAATCGGGCGAAGACTGCACAGCGCTGAACAGATTGGCAGCATGGGCCCAATGGCCAAGCTTCCAGGCGGCCAGCCCGGCGACCCAGCTGGCCTCGGGCAATTGATCAATCGACCGCACTGACGCGATGGTGCCCAGGGCCTCGGCCTTTTCCAGCTGGCCCCGATAATAATAGGCGGCGGCAATCAGTGACATTTGGCTATCAAAGGCTATTTCAGTGAAAATGCCTTGGTCTTCAGCAGCCCATAGCCGCTTTTCGGCCTTTTCGACCATGCCTTTCTTCAGGTACGACCGGATTTTGGAGCGTACGGCATAATTTGCTCGATTGATCTTTCGCTGCTCCACGCTGATGGGCGGCGATGGTGGCGGGGGGCCCAGGTCGGGCTCTTCATATTTGCGGGGGACAGGCGATACAGGGGCACGTGATTTTGCGGGTTTGCGTCGCATCGCCAGGCGGTAAATGCGATAGGCCTCTGGATGGTCGGCATATTTTGCCATCCATTTACGCAGTTCCTTGTATTTGGACGTGTACTTTGTCGGGTGCATATAGCGTTGAAACAGCACATGCCCCATCAGAATGTCGTTGTCGATTTTCTTGATAAGTTTATCAGCTGCTTTCCACTCTCCGTCTACCTGCAGCACAAAGACTTCTTGATAAAGTGGAATGTCTGCCTCGGTTAGGACAGACAGTTTAGAGGCAGCAGTATCTTCCTGGGCAAGCAGTGCCGGAGCGGCGGCCAGCGATACCAAGGCGACAAGTACTGCAGCATATAGGCGTCTGATTATTATGATCGTCACAAGCTAGTTAACCTCGACATGTAAATGCTTTTGCATCGATAGCAGATCCCGCCAAGCATCGCGTTTGAGCGCGGGTTGTCGCAACAGATAGGCCGGATGATAAGTTGGCAGACATGGGCATGTATAATTGCCGCCTGCGTATTCACCCCATTTGCCACGCAGTTTGGTGATGCCGGTGGTGGTGTTCATCAGGGTGCTGGCGGATGTCCCCCCCAACAGCAACAGCGCCTTGGGTTGCACAAGTTCAATATGACGCGTCAGGAAGGGCAGGCACAGCTCTGACTCAAAAGGTGTCGGCTTGCGATTACCGGGCGGCCGCCAGGGCAGGATATTGGTGATATAGACAGATGTTCTGTCCCGACCAATGGCCGCCAGCATACGATCCAGTAATTGTCCGCTGACGCCCACAAAGGGCACGCCCTGTCTGTCTTCGTCAGCACCTGGTGCTTCGCCAATTATCATCAGGTCTGCCTTGGGGTTCCCATCTGCGAATACCAGATTTTGTGCGGTTGCTTGCAAGGGGCACTGGTCAAATACAGTCAATTTGTCGCGAAGTTCATCCAAGCTGTTGCAAGCCTGGGCTATGGCTTGGGCATTGGCTGTTGTTTCTTCTGCAGATTGCAATTGGATAACTGGCTCTGACTTGCGAATGACAGGAGCGGGTCTTTTTGCCTTTGGTGTTGTTTCAGGGGCTGGTTTAGGGGGGGATTCAGGGGTTAGTTTTGCGGTGGGCTTAGGGGCTGGTTCCGGCTCGGCAACGGCGTTGAGGTGGTTGATGGGCACATCGCCAATGGCTTCATCAGCACCGGCGTCGATGTGCCATTGAAGTTGTTCCAGCGCATTTCCCAGAGGTTCCGTCGAATCCATAGGACAGGGTAACGCGAAGCGACATTCATACCAAGAGACAGACTGAGAAAATCGCCTCATTTATGTAGGACCGCTTGGGAATCATCTATAGTGAACAAAATTCACCGAAGGATTGAGACCATGGACGAACAAATAACAACAGAGCTGGAAGCCGCCGCCTTTCGCCGCCTTGTCAGCCATTTACAGGGCAGGCCAGAAATACAGAATATCGACCTGATGAATCTGGCCGGTTTTTGCCGCAACTGCCTGTCAGACTGGTATCGCGAGGCCGCCGAGGACAAAGGCCTGACCCTGGACAAAGCCGCTGCCCGTGAAATCGTCTATGGCATGCCCTATTCAGAATGGAAGGCCAAACACCAGTCTGAGGCCAGCCCAGAGCAATTGGCAGGTTTCAAAAAGTCGAAACCGGTATAGTTCTTGGCCAGTTGGCCGATAGCGAGAATTGACCCCCATGCCCGCAGACGCTTATAAAGCGGGAACAACTTATTGAACACCGAAGTGCGAAGGGCAGGATATGGAACGCGAATCAATGGAGTATGACGTTGTCATCGTCGGTGGTGGACCGGCTGGGTTGGCAGCGGCTATTCGGCTGAAGCAACTTTGCGCGGAAAATGACGCCGATTTCAGCGTTTGCGTTCTGGAAAAAGGGTCCGAAATTGGTGCCCACATTCTGTCCGGTGCGGTGATCGAACCGCGCGCCCTGAACGAGCTGATCCCCGACTGGAAAGAAAAAGGCGCGCCGCTAAACACACCGTGTACCAAAGACAAGTTCATGCTTCTGACCGAAAAAAGGTCGTTTAGTATCCCCGGCTTCATCCTGCCACCAGTGTTGCATAATAAGGGTAATTACATTGTCAGCCTGGGCAATGTGACCCGCTGGCTTGGCGAACAAGCAGAGGAATTGGGTGTTGAAATATACGCGGGCTTTGCCGCAGCTGAAATTGTCTATCATGACGATGGCAGCGTCAAAGGCGTTGCCACGGGTGACATGGGTATCGGCAAAGATGGCCAAGAAAAGCCCAGCTACGAACGGGGCATCGAATTGCACGCCAAATACACTTTCTTTGCCGAGGGCGCTCGCGGCTCACTGACCAAAGAGCTGACCAAGAAATTTGGCCTGCGTGATGGTATAGGCCCACAAAAATATGGCCTTGGCATCAAGGAATTGTGGGAAATCGACCCGGCCAAGCACAAAGAAGGCTTTGTGCAACACACCTTTGGGTGGCCCATGGATAACAAGTCCTATGGTGGGTCCTTCCTGTATCATCTGGAAAACAATATGGTCTCGGTCGGTTTTGTGACGGGACTTGATTACAAAAACCCCTATCTGTCGCCGTTTGAAGAGTTTCAACGCTACAAGGCGCACCCTGCTATTCGTCCAACATTCGAAGGCGGCAAGCGCATATCATATGGTGCCCGGGCATTGACGGCTGGTGGCTTCCAGTCTGTGCCGCATCTGGTGTTCCCCGGTGGGCTGCTGATCGGTTGTGCTGCTGGCTTCATGAACCTGCCAAAGATCAAGGGCAGTCACAACGCGATGAAGACGGGCATGATGGCTGCAGAGTCAGCCTTTGCCGCACTACAAGGTGGCTCTGAAGGTAAAGATGCGCTGACCTCTTATACAACGGCCTATGAAAACTCGTGGGTGTATAAGGACCTTAAGGCTGTCCGCAATGCCAAACCGGCCTTTGCATGGGGCCTGTTGCAGGGTGTTATGATGTCGGGCATCGAGGGTTGGCTGTTTGGCAAATTGCCCTTCACACTGAAGCACAAAAAGGCCGACCATGAGGGACTTGGAAAAGCTGCAGACTACAAGCCCATCGACTATCCCAAGCCTGATGGCGAGGTGACGTTCGATCGTCTGTCTTCGGTGTTTATCTCGAACACCAATCATGAAGAAGACCAGCCTGCGCATTTAAAACTGCTTGATGACGCGGTCCCGATTACTATCAATCTGGCCGAGTATGATGCGCCGGAACAGCGTTACTGTCCGGCAGGGGTGTATGAAATCATCGCCGAACAGGACGGCTCTAACCCGCAACTTCAGATCAACGCCCAAAACTGCGTGCATTGTAAAACCTGTGACATCAAGGACCCAACCCAAAATATCAATTGGGTTGTGCCCGAAGGTGGCGGTGGACCAAACTATCCCAATATGTAAGAGACGCGTAACAAGTAGAGGAGCAGGCCTAACTGTGTCTGACAATCAATCTAAAAATATACGCGGCTTGGCCGTGGCCGCGATCATGGTTTTGGCCCTGGGCGTGTCTGTGGCATGGTCCGGCACCGCAATGGCGACCGACGAAACCTCGGATGAAAAAACTATTGCTCTGTTCAGCGACTATTTGTCGGGTCGGTTCGCATCGACCCATCGCGATACCAATGTGGCCGCCAGTTATCTGAATCGGGCAGTCGCCAATGACCCGGACAATGTTGACTTGGTCCGTCAGGCTTTTTCGATGTCTTTGGCGAGTGGCGATTACGATGCTGCAGCGTCTCTGGCAGCCAAGTTGGCGACCTTTGAGGACCAACACACGTCGCTGGTCGATCTCGTGTTGACGGCAGACGCCATTCGGTTGGCAGATTATGACCTTACCCTGGAACGACTGGCGGTGGTTGGTGACGAGGGTATTATCACTTTGATTGACCCGCTGGCCCGTGCATGGATCGCCGCAGAGCGTGGCGACGAAGTCCAGGTCTTTGCCTTGCTGGAAAGTCTTAAGGCTAGCGAGAGCTTTGAAATATTTGGCGAAATCCACGAAGCGTATATTCTGGATTACCTTGGGCACAATGATCGCGCGATCTCAGCCTATTTGAAGGTCCTTGTTCGCCTGGAAGGGACTGACCTTCAGGTGGCTTTTGCCTATGGCAATTTGTTGGAACGTATAGGCAAGGGCAAAGCTGCCAAGCTGCTATACGATGAATTCCTCAAGAGAATTCCCGAAAACCTGATGATGGCAGAGGCGCGGGATCGTGCAGCGGCAGGGATTATTCCCAGCCGCTTTATCCGGTCGCCCGCCGACGGGCTTGCCGAGGCTTATTTCAATACCAGTCGCCGTTTGTCCAATCGTCGGTCCCGGTCGCCGGCCCAGATTTATCTGCGGCTGACATTGATGCTGCGCCCTGACTTTCCGGTCGCCCAATTGTTAATGGCTAGCCTGATGGAACGTGACCGTTTGTGGGACCAGGCGCTCGTCGAATATGAGAAATTTTCGGGGGATCCTCTCTATGGCTGGCAGGCTCGGTTCGAAAAGACGGTCCTGCTGACGCGATTGGATCGTAGTGACGAGGCCCTGGCTGACTTACGTCAGATGTATATAGAACGTCCCAAGGATGTCGCTGTTTTGGCTGCCTTGGCTAACCTGTTGCGTGACAAGAAAGAATACGCCGAATCAACGCCTTACTATAATGCAGTGATCAAGCTTATCGGCGAGCCCGAGGCAGCGCATTGGCCGCTTTACTATTCACGTGGTGTGGTGTTGGAACGTCAGGGAAAATGGAGCCGCGCCGAAAAGGATTTTCGGCAGGCTTTGGCGTTGCAGCCAGAGGAACCGGTGGTGCTGAACTATCTGGGCTATAGCTGGCTTGAACAGGGCAAAAACCTGGATGAAGCATTGCTTATGATCGAAAAGGCAGTCGAAAAACGGCCAGAAGATGGCTATGTCATCGACAGTCTGGGGTGGGCGCTTTACCAGCTGAAACAGTATGAAGAATCAATTTCTTGGCTTGAGAAGGCCATCATGTTGCAGCCCGAAGATCCAACCATCAATGATCATCTGGGCGATGCATATTGGCGACACGGGCGACGGCTGGAAGCGCGATTCCAATGGCGCCACGCTCTGGTGATGAAACCGCCCGTCGAAGATGTCGAACGCATCCGCAAAAAACTAAGGGATGGACTGCCAGACAAACATGTCCGTCGCCGCTAGACGACCATGTCAGACCCTCAGTCGACGATACGAGAGGCAGCAAAGGCAAAGCTGAACCTTTATCTGCATGTGACAGGACGACGGCCCGATGGCTATCACAAACTGGATACGCTGTTTGCGTTTGTTGAATTTGGAGATGTGTTGGCCATTGAGCAGGCAGATAAATTTTGTCTGGTTCATCGGGGCGACTATCGAAACGATCTGCCAACCCCACAAAACAATCTGGTTTGGAAGGCTGCGCATCTGCTGGCTGATGCATACAATCGCGACGCGTCGGTTAGGGTCAATCTAGAGAAACGCTTGCCAATTGCCTCTGGCCTGGGTGGCGGATCGGCTGATGCGGCTGCCGTTCTTCGGGGGCTGTGTACATTATGGGGAATTTCCGTCAATGACCCAGCAGTGCAGGACATCGCCGCCAATCTGGGTGCCGATGTACCTGTTTGTGTCTTTAGCACTGCGGCGCTGGCGACCGGGGTTGGCGATCACTTGCAGCCCGTGGCTTTACCTGCCTGCGGTGTCCTTTTGGTGAACCCAAATATTCCACTGGAAACTAGGGATGTTTTCGCTGCATTCAAACGAAGCAATGCCTCATTTTCGGGCCAGAATCAGCCCGACAAAATGGCAGACTTCGATGCGATGGTTGGGGCGATGACCTGTCGAAGCAATGACTTGGAACAGGCTGCTATTGGCTTGCAACCGGTTATTGCTGAAATGTTGAATGCCGTCGATCAACTGCCTGGTTGTGCTTTGGCGCGAATGAGTGGCAGTGGTGCCAGTTGCTTTGGCCTATTCAAGACGGCGACTGGCGCTAGAGTGGCAGCCAAAGTGTTGCAAAATAATCAACCCGATTGGTGGATACAGCCAACACAGATATCAGGGACAATGAATTGACGGCTCGATTAAAGTTGCAGGCACTTTGCATGGGATTGTGCATAGCCGTGGGGCTATCGCTGATGGGCGGTATGACCAAGGCGTATGGCGCAGTCAATGACCTGCAGCTGACCTGGATTCAGGCCCGAGTTGCGGCGTCTCATCTGAACGGTATTGGCATTGCCTATTTCAGGATGTCGACGAAAGCGGGCAAGAGGTTTTTTAGGGATTATGATGCGCCCCCTAAGCCCGTGGTTGTCTACATGCACGGGTGCACTGGTTTTTCCGCAGAAGATCGCAAGGTTATCAAGCAGATCGCAGAGGCCGGTTTCATTGTTGTTGCGCCGGACAGTATGGCAAGGGCCTACCGCCCCAGGCAATGTTCGCCGCGGGCTAAAAAGGGCGGGGCTCACCCGTTCGTCTTTGACTTTCGACAGGCCGAGATTAACTATGCCCTCGACAATCTGTGGCAACAGCCTTGGGTCGATTGGGGCAATCTGTTTTTGGTTGGCGTTAGTGAAGGTGGCCTGGCGACGGCGCACTATCGCGGCGACTACTTTCGAGCACGGGTGATTACACAATGGACCTGTCAGGGCGCGCCGTTGGTTCAGGGTATTTCGGTCCCCGACGATACGCCGATCCTGTCCATCGTTCAAAAGAACGACCCTTGGTACAATGGTGCCGAAAGCCAGCAGTCTGGCCATTGCGGCAGTTTTTTTGGTGACCGCCCTGGATCAACATCGATCATCATCGATGGGGATTCCGAGCACAGAGTAATGCAAGACGACAAAGTGATGGATCGAATCATTCAGTTCCTGAACGATAATCTGGCCCCAGTAGCAGAACCTCTCAGCCCTTCGGACCTGGTAGAATAGTGTTGATCCGATCAAGTAAGTAGTATGCCGCCAGGGACATCCACGCCCGAGCAGCGTGGTCAAACATCCTGATGTTATGGCTGACATTAAGGGTGAACAGCGGTTGACCATCGTAAGTCTGGTAATCTACGGGGTAGGGGATTACTTCCCATTGGATCCGTCTGAATACACCAACAGAACGGGGCATATGTGATGCCGAAGTGACCAATACCCAGGTTTCGGTTTCTGTCGGTTTAACCAGATCATAGGTAAAAAGCGCGTTTTCAAACGTATTGCGTGCCTTTGTTTCCAGCAAAATTTGGTCTGACGGAATGCCCAGATCTCGATAAAGTTGCCCGGCGATTTCGGCCTCTGAAAGCCTGTCCGAACTTTTCCACTTTCCGCCTGAATAGAGCAGTTTTGCCTCGGGATGGGCTTTGGCCAGGCTGGCGCCGACGATCATGCGTTCGGCCTGGCTCAGGATACTGATTTGGCCCCGAGCCTCTGTGATGCGTGGGTTACCAGCGTCACCCATTACGATAATGCCGGTCAAACGGTCAGGCAGTTCAGGGATGGGAAATCTGTTTTCCAGCGGCTCAAACAACCAAATATGCAAAGGCAGTAGGCCGATGAGCAAAAGGGCGCTGACACTTATTTGCAGCAGTCTTCTGCCAAATTTCCGGCCCGGCAACACGACGGACAATATTGCACCGAAAAGCAACACCGCGAATATCAAGTTCGATGCCAATATAAATGGAGAAATTATGGACAATATGCCCGACATATAGCCTCCAGCGGATCAGTCAGGATCTACTGTGGGCACTATAGACTGTTGGGGGTTTTTTACCCAATGCTACCTGCTGGGGGTTCAATTGGGCTCTGTTGTAAATTAGCAGCGAAATTGGCCAGAAAAGCCGTTGATCCTGAAACACGATCAGACTATGTTCGCGGCCTCGCGATGATGGGGCGTAGCCAAGTGGTAAGGCATCGGGTTTTGATCCCGTGTACCGTAGGTTCGAGTCCTACCGCCCCAACCATCTCCTCCCACCATCTGCTCCCCCACCATTTGCCAGAGCGCATGATGGCCTTGTCCAGTACGGCAATTCGGCAACAAGAGTTTTAGGCTGGGTATACCAGACCAAGCGTTTCTGCGATCAGGGCAGGGCGGTCCTGACCTTCGATTTCGATCTTAACTTCGTTGATAGACTGGACCGAGCCGTCGGGACGAACGGTGACTTGCTTGAGGGTTTGGGTGGCGCGAACGCGAGAACCCACAGGGACCATATTGGTGAAACGCACCTTGTTGGTGCCATAGTTGATGCCCCGGGCCACACCATCGATACTCATAATTTGGCCTGTCAGCATGGGCAGCAGCGACAAGGTCAAAAAGCCATGGGCAATCGTCTTGCCGTTTTCCATTTCTTTGGCGGCGCGTTCAACGTCGACATGGATCCACTGATGATCGCCAGTGGCATCGGCGAACTTATTGATGCGTTCCTGGTCAATTTCGACCCAGTCGGATGAACCGATGACTTGGCCTTCGAGGCTGGCTAGATCGTTAATGTGAATAATACGGGGGGCCATGAGCTTCCTTTCACGAAATTATGTTTTGCGCGTGCACCATAACCTCACAAAATACATAAGGTAAAGTCTAGGGTCAGGACCCACTAATGAGGCCCATTCTGCGCGAGCAGATTTTGTCAGGGTATAGGAAGAAAGTCGACGCCATATATTCATATGGCTAGGCTTACTGACGCATTCCCTGGCAAAGGATGCCGCGCCCTTCGAGTTTACCAAGATTGATCAGGGGCGGCGTCAACAAGGCTTGAAGGGAAATACCCCATCTGCGCCCTGTTTCCTTGCCCCTGATCAATCTTGGTCAACAGAATTGGACCTCATTAGTGGGTCCTGACCCTAGGCGTACGAATAGGCAGTGATATGTGTTTTTTTAGGACCTCGTCGATCAACCGTGTTGTGATCATGGCAACGATAGTTGTCGGGTTGCTTGGTGGATGTATCACAAGGACGGCTGACGATCTGGCAGACAGAGAATGGGTTGAGCTAAAGTCAGACCACTTCATCGTCTATAGCGAGGTGGGCGAATTCTGGTCGAGACGTATGTTGCAACGTCTTGAAATCTTTCGATCCTTTGTTATCAGTCACCTGGATCTGGCAGGTGCCGACAACCCCCTGCCATTTCGTATTGTGTTGATGCGCAACGCCAGTTCCTTGCAGGCCATTGTCCCAAGAACAGACATATTCGGCATGTACCAAACCACATACCAAGGTGGCATGGCACTGGTTGATATGTCAGCACGGGCGCAGGATGGCACGAGTTCACTGGAAATAATCTACACGCCTAGCGGACCCATCTACCGGGCTCGAACCGGCACAAGGCCGATCAGCATGGAAGGGGTCTTGCACGAATATGTGCACCATTTGTTGGCGAATGACACGAGCCGACGGTATCCACTTTGGTTTAACGAAGGCTATGCTGAATATCTGTCGACGTTTGATATTGCCGCCAATGGTCAGGCCATCGTGGGGCAGGCCCCCATGCATCGCGTCGAGGCGCTACAGAAAGCGCGCTGGATACCCCTTGACCGGCTGTTTCAGGTCAAGGGATATGAAGAAGGCCACGGATATGGGGATTTTTACGCCCAAGCCTGGGCGGTTGTGCACTATATGCTTGCCGATGCAGAGCGCGCCGAACAGACCGATAGGTTTCTGGATCAGCTGAATGAAGGCGAGGATCTGATAGCGGCGTTCGAGGCCTCTTTTGACATGCCACTCCAGCAAATGTCTGCTGGCGCAAGGTCCAAGGCCAAAAATCGTCGCACGTCCAGTCGTCGGCTGGACTTCGAAACAGAGATTGCATCGGATGCAGTTCCTCGATTGTTGTCTTTGGACGAACGGTCTGTACTGCTGGCTGAAATGATCCTGACGTTTTCACCAGATCGTCGGGTGGCGTTGCCGCATCTGCAACAAGCCTTGCAGTACAACGTGGCAAACATTCGTGCCCGGGCGCTGTTGGCAGGCCTGCATATGTATTATGGAGAAGATCAGTTGGCTCTGGACACGCTGAATGGCGCATCTGACGATGCCATGGACGCCGATATTCAGTGTCAATTTGGGCACTTCTATGCCGACAAGG
>SMVA01222976.1_pt1 | contig 40379 bp, 41 predicted proteins | sample 2456451 | NCBI WGS metagenome assembly SMVA01 (sample SAMN11095933, study PRJNA526329) | marine sediment metagenome | biome: Marine sediment; feature: Surficial sediment; material: Deep marine sediment; isolation source: Hadal surficial sediment | place: Pacific Ocean | collected 2014-05 | depth...
GCACATTAACGTCTAAGTATGCGGGAGGAATATCAAGCATCAGGCAGTAGTTTCCTGATTCTCCCGGATTCCAGAATCCTTCCATGGCCTTTAAGACAGCACTGTGAATGGCCTTGTCCGAAAAAAGTCTTTTATTGGCAAATAAAAATTGATGGTTTTTAGATGATCCACGAGAGCCTATGGGACTTACCATGCCAAAAACTTTATGGCCTTCGTATTCACCCGTTATAAGAATCAATTCAACATTTTGTTTTTTATTTTTTTTAAAGATCTGGATTATTCGGTCTTCCACTTTTTTCAAAGGGGCATAAATTGCTTTATCACCATTTCCATATTTAATGGAAAAGGCAACTTGTGGGTTTGATAAAATAAAAGAATTAAGGGTTTTCCATATAGCGTTTTTCTCTGAAATCTTCGATTTTATAAATTTAAGTCGCACAGGTGTATTATAAAATAAATCCTGGATATTTATAGAGGTTCCCATCTCTGAACTTTTAAAACTTACATGAGATATTTCTTTTCCACCATGGATGACGATTTTTCCGCCTTGGCCTAAACTAGGGATAGAAGTGCAGCTGATTCGCGAAATAGAACTTATGGAGGCCAAGGCCTCACCTCTAAAACCAAAACTGGTAAGTTTATAGAGTTCTTCAAATTTGTTTAATTTAGATGTGGCATGGCGGTCAAAGGCCTTAGGAAGATCTTCAAAGTTCATGCCATGGCCATTGTCTTCCACTGAGATGAGGTCGAGTCCATTATTTTCTATTTGAATATGTATTTTGGTTGCTCCGGCATCGATGGAGTTTTCAATCAGCTCTTTTAAAATGGAGGCCGATTTTTCAATAACCTCTCCCGCCTTGATTTGGTCAATTAAATGATTAGGAAGGTGTTTAATTTCGGGAGCTATTTCCATAGTCACCCAATATAAATTAAATGGAAGGGATTTAAAAGACTTTAGGCCGCGTCTAATTTGTCAGTAGGTTTAAAAAATTGAACCTGGTTTCGGCCACTGTCCTTGGCGGCATAAAGTGCTTTATCCGCCCTTTTAAAAAGGTCTTGTGGAGTGTTAACTCCTTGACGGTAATCACTTACGCCAATTGAGGCGGTAACCGGCAATTCTGTGCCGTCATAGATAAATTTAAAATCCTGAATTTGCACTCTAAGTCTTTCCGCAATAACAAAAGATTGTTTTAAATTAGTACCTGGTAGTAAAATACAAAATTCTTCTCCACCATACCGAGCAAATACATCATTTCCCCTAATGGCACTTTTTAAAACAATATTGGCCATGGCCTTTAAGACGTAGTCTCCAGCATCATGGCCATAGTCATCATTTACTCTTTTGAAAAGATCTAGATCTAATACGATTAATGAAAGGGGATCTCCAGATATTTTTGATTTTCTAACTTCCTGGTCGAGCGCCCTATTAAAATAAGTTTTATTGTAGGCACCAGTCCATTTATCAATATTGGCCTCTTTTTGAAGCTTGTCGTAGGTGAGCCTTTCAGTGTCCCCCCTAGGCAAAAATTTAAAGGCAATTTTACCAATCTTTATAATATCGCCTTTTTTTAAATTAACCTTGGATTCAATTTTATTGTTGTTTAAATAGGTTCCATTTTTAGAACCCATATCCATTAAGATCACGCTATTTTCGCCAACAATTACTTTGCAGTGTTGGCGGGAAATACCATCAAATTCTAAAGAAATTTCATTATTTATACTTCGGCCAAGATTATACTCTCGGTTATCCTCTAAATCGTAGAGACTTCCGTTCAATTCGCCACCAATCACTAAAAGGGCAGCGGGAAGCATTTCAGCTTCTTTATCGGCCGAGGCCAAGGCCGCATGAATATCGGTAATAATGTGGGTTGAGCTATCATCTGCCATTTCAATTCTTTTCGGAGAATATAAAGATAATTTTAGCGAGCCTTTTACTCGGTTATTGAGAGCAAATTCTTAGCGATGATTAAAATCATAATTTCATTAGTTCCAGCACCAATTTCCATTAACTTATTATCTCTCATCATTCGCTCAACCGGAAATTCCCTACTATATCCATAGCCCCCATGGACCTGGATAGCATCTAAAGCAATTTTGGTAGCGAGCTTTGGAATGGCCAATTTTACTTTTGCCGCTTGCACCGGCCCATGATTTCCCTGATCAAACTCATAGGCCACTTGGTAGATAAAACTTCTCATCATACCTACTTCTGCTGCCATTTCAGCAATCATTCTCTGGATCATTTGAAAGCTTCCAATAGTTTTGCCAAATTGCTTTCTCTCACCCGCATATTTCACACATTGGTCTAAACAGGCCTGAGCAATTCCCACAGAGATACCACTAATAGTAATCCTTTCAATATCTAGGTTTTTCAACATGTGGTAAGTAGATTGATTTTCTTCACCTACACGGTTTTGGGGAGGAATTTTGGCATTATCAAAAATCAGTTCACCCGTGGGGGAGGCCCGCATTCCCATTTTGTGAATAGGTTTTCCAAAAGAGAAATGTCCTTTATCTTTTTCCAAAATGAAGGTGGAGATATCTTTTTTATTTTTCCCAGTACGGGCATAGACATAGGCGATATCGGCATATTGAGCATTAGTGATCCACATTTTGGTACCATTTAAAAGGTAGTGATCTCCTTTATTTTCTGCCTTAGTCTGCATGCCTAAGGCATCAGAACCATACTCTGGTTCACTCATTCCCATGCAACCTATATGTTCACCGGATATTAGTTTAGGTAAATACTTTTCTTTTTGTTCTGGACTGGCATTGTTTTCAATATTATTTATCGTCAGTATTGCGTGGGCGAGATAACTAAGAGTTGAAGAGGCACAGGCCTTACCAAATTCTTCCATTACCAGGGTAGCGGCAGTACAACCCATTCCAGCGCCACCAAAATCGGGAGAGGCAGTTATTCCTAAAACACCAATTTCACCCATTTTACGAAAGGCATCCATATTAAAAGTTTCGTCGGTGTCATGTTTTTCAGCAAAGGGAGCTAGTTCATTGCGAGCAAAATCTCGGCATACTCTCTGGAGCTCTTTTTCTTCATCAGTAAAAAACCACATAATAAATTTCCTCTTAAAGACTCGGCGTGTAATTTTATACCCAAAATTGTTTAGAGAGGCAAATTCTTTACTCACTTTTCGCATATGGCTATAATGAAAGAAGGATGATCTTTAGCTAAAGGGCCTTATGGATGACGCCAAGAGTATTGCTGACGAAGAATGGTTTTTTTATTTCAGAATCTCTTCCTCCTTATGGAAGGAAAAAATTGAAAAATTTAAGGGCCAACAAATAATTGTTCCCATCCATTGGGCCTTTCACCAGGTCGATGAATACACTTTTGAGTTTGGGGAAAATAGGAAAGAGGCCAATTTAGCACAAATTGTTTCCTTGGCCGAAGAAGTAAACAAGAAAGTTATTTTTTATCTTCCTCTTACCCCGGCCCCCTTTCTACCAGATGGGGGTATTCCAGATTTTTTAAAAAATACTCTCTCTTTAAATAAGGAAGGGCTACTTCATACTTGTTTAGACCATGAAGGAAAAGTTAATAAACTATACTCCTTTTTTGATAAGCATATTTACCGGGGATTTAGTTACTTTGTTAAAAAACTTGGTGAGTATGTAAAAAATGAAAAAATAAATTCAGACTTCTGGGGCGTAATCTCTGGCCATTTAAATGAGGGACGTTTTTCTAGTTTTTTAGAGGACTATTCTCCCTCATTTCATAGATCTTTTGGCCAGTATATTGAGGCCTTAAGAGACCATGATAAAGAATATTCTTTGGAATCTGTAAACGAAGAATTAGTTCTTATTAACCGGTTTAATTACTTTATTGGGGATCTATATAAAAAAGTGGCCAGGGAGGGATTGGGCCCTAACTATGAAGGCCATCTAGAACTTGTCCTATTAGGGGCCAATACTACAGACTTTATCAAAAGATGTTCAAACTCAGATCTGGAAAATAATTATATCGATGAACTTAAAGAGAGTGTTTATCAAGGTCTTGTTCCCTGTTCGATCCTTTTAGGGGAAAATTCTAGATCTGAGGTCTTTGGGCGTCAGTTAAATGATCTTTTGCTCGAAAATTATTTGCCTCAGAAAATAAATCCTCCTCTTAATGAAGAAGACAGTTGTAGCTTTTCTTTGCTCTCATTTTTTAACCTCTACAAATCTCCGATAACGGAAGAAAATATTTGGGTAAATAACGGTTTGGTGGGTTTTTTAAATCAAAAATATAAATGGGCCTATAACTATTATTTTAATGAATACAATTATCCTGACTTCGCTGATGATACTAAAGTGAACTTCCTTCCTGGTGAGATAATAAATGGAAAAATTTTTGGGGGCATTTTAAGAAGTTTTATGGAGGGAGGTAAGTTTATTATCGAAAAAAACAAGCTGGATGAGGAACTCGCTAAAAAATTCGAGCTTTTTGTCCTGGAAAATTCCATAAAAGTTGAAAAGTTGAAATTTTTCTCGGAAATCCAAAATATTACTCTTGGTGAGGGACGGATTTTACTTTTTGAAGGATCCATTTTTAAAGAATTGGCCGAAAATCAAAAGAGTGTTTTTTGGGAAAAAATAATCAACACCTTCCATTTAAAGCATGTGGAATTTGAACTGCCAGAAGAAGTGGACTTTTTTTGGACTACTAGGATGATCTCTCCCAGTGAAATAGATTTTCAGGAAGTGAGGAGATTGCATCTTTATAATACTGGCAAGGGTAAACAGCATTTTAAAGTTAAATTAAGGAATAAGACTTCGTTAGTTAAAGTAGCTAGTAAGTACAACGCAAAAGTGAAGACAAAAGCACAAAGTATTGAAGCAGAATTAGACCCAAGCGGAAGCATTGATATGGATTTTGGTATCTGGCCCTAGGAGAATTTATGTTAAAAGGTAATTATTTATTTACGGTATTTTCCCGCCAACATTCTTCCTATCAATTGCTATATCTTTTTACAGAAAATGGTCCTATGACCAAAAGGGCCTGGGATGAGCTCAAAATAGAAATGGTTGATTTGAAATTTAAAAATTTGGACCGATTGAACGAATTCGTCCATAAAATGGCAGAAAAGCTCAAAGTGTCGAAGGCCTTTGTTTTCTCCCCCAGGGAATTCAACCAGGTAGTTGAAAATATGGAGAAAGGGGAGGTGTTTTTTGATATTTTGATCAAAAAAGGTCGCCCTCTTGAGGTCAAAAGGGCCTTAAAAAAGAGCAAATTTTGGGACAATTTCTGAGAAAATATTTCCAACCTAATTGAATTTAGGCCCTACCCATTGTAAATAGTTAATTTTATTAATTTGAGACTAAAAATGCGTCCATCTCTTTTTTCATATTCACTAATAGATCTTAGGGACTATTTCGTCTCCCAAGGCCTTGCTAAATTTGCCGCCGACCAGGTCTATAATTGGATTTACCGTAAATATAATTTTGATTTTGAATCCTGGCCCAACGTCTCGGCCAAGGTGAAGGCCCATATTAAAAATGAGATGGATATAACTTTGCCTAAAATTGTATGGAAAGGTTTGTCAGAAGATGGCACGAGAAAATTTTTAGTTCAAATGTCAGATAAACAAACAGTTGAATCAGTGGTTATACCGGCCAAAAATAACCGACTCACTCTTTGCCTATCAACTCAAGTAGGCTGTGCTATTGGCTGCACCTTTTGTCATACCGGAACCATGGGACTTAAGCGTCACTTAGGGGCAGGGGAAATAGTAGGTCAATTTATGGCCATAGGTAGCTGGTTATTACAGGAAGAGGGGCCAGAAACTCGCCTCACTAATATTGTCTACATGGGGCAGGGTGAGCCTCTTCATAATTTCGATAATGTTAAAAATGCTACCATAATTTTTATGGAAGACCATGGACTGTGTCTGGGGCAAAGAAAAATAACCCTTTCAACCTCAGGTCTGGTTCCCCAAATAGAAAGATTGTCGGATTTTCCGCCGATAAACGTGGCGATCTCTCTTCATGCGTCGCGTGATGATATGAGAACTGAGTTAATGCCGATTAATAAAGTCTATGATCTAAAAAGACTTTTTTCTGCCATCCAGAAGATTCCTCTTAAGGCCCATCGACATATCACTTATGAATATCTTCTTATAAAAGACCTAAATGACGGTCAGGAAGATATTGAAGGTCTTTCGCGCCTTCTTCCTAGGAAAGTCTCCAAGGTAAATATAATCCCATTCAATGAATACCCTGGATCTAAGTTTAAAAGGCCATCAGATGAACGAATCATCTGGTTTCAAAAATCACTTCTGGCAAAAGGTTTAATCACTACTATCCGGGCCACAAAAGGTCAGGATATACTCGCCGCCTGTGGACAGCTTAAAAGTGAGCTAGAAACACCAAATCTCTGGAATTAGGCCTAAGTTATTTTACGAAATTTTCTCTTTATGGGAACATATCTAAATATGGATGTGTAACCGGGAGAACACTTGATGTCGGCCAAAAACAATCGAGCTATTTTTGGAATCTTGATTTTAGTTTTATTCTTTTTTTTAATCCTGATGGGTTTTTCTGTTTATACCCTAAATGCTTTTAAAAATAGTGAGAACTCAAGTCTATCTTTTATCTCCAAAGGGGATCAAATAGCCGTGGTAGAAGTGAACGGCGTCATTTTTGAATCTAAAAAAATAGTTGAAAAATTAAGAATGGCCGAAAAAAACAAAAAAATTAAGGCCATTATAGTGCGAATTGATTCCCCTGGAGGGGCGGTTGGGCCTTCACAAGAGATTTATGAAGAGATCAGAAGAATTGATCAGGACGAGGAAAATGGAAAGCCAGTTTATGCCAGCTTTGGGTCTATTGCCGCATCAGGTGGTTATTATATAGGTGCTGCGACAAGAAAGATTTATTCTAACGCAGGAACGTTAACGGGCTCCATTGGGGTTATAATGCAGTTCGTTGACTTTTCTAAACTTTTAAAATGGGCAAAAGTGGATTCCAACGTTATAAAGGCAGGGAAATATAAGGACATAGGTCAACCTGGTCGTCCTATGACCAAAGAAGAAAAAACACTACTGGAAAAAATGCTTAAAGGGGTTCACAAGCAGTTTGTTCGAGATATTTTAGCTCTTAGAAAAGATAAAATTAAAGGGGATATTTGGGAATATGCTCAAGGACAAGTCTTTACTGGTGAAGAGGCCCAAAAAATAGGATTAGTTGATGAACTTGCTGGTCTTTGGGAGGCCGGACGAAGAATTCACAAGGAGCTAGAGCTTTCAGGAGAACTTAATTTAAAATTTATCAAAAGAAGAAAGAAGTTTTCCATTTTTGATATTTTAGAAACCCTTGATGAGAGCATATCCCATATAAAGGTTGGGCAATTTATTAAAAGCATTCCGATGTATCTATATTAAGAGGACGGATGGATTACTATATCGTTTGGACTTGGGTCCGATCACATTTACTGGCCGTAGTAGCATTCTTTATTACTTTGGTTTTAATCTATCATTACTTTAGTGAACGAAGGAAGGGGATAACCCTATCTAAAAAATACCGTAATTCCATTTTTGAGGCCCAGTCTAAGATTTATCTAAATGCCACTCAGTACCTTATTTCTGGAAACAAAGATCTGGCCATTCGTGAATTTTTAAATGCAGTAGATCTTAATAATGAAACCATTGATACCTATTTTGCTCTTGGAGGATTATTTCGGGCAAATGGGGAAATTGACAAGGCCATCAGTATCCATCGTTCACTGATTTCTAGAAAAGATATAACGGAATCCATTCGTTTGAAATCTTTAAAAGAGTTAGCAGTGGATTTTGATAAGGGTGGCTTTTTAGATAAGGCCATTTCTACCTATCAAGACGTTTTAAAAATTAACTGTGATCAATATGAGGTTATTGGCGCCTTATGCAGAATCTTTGAAGATTTAGGTGAGTGGGACCAGGCCTATAGTTATCGTAAACTGCTTTCAAAAGTTGGCCCGGAAAATCAGGCCCAAACTATTTCCCACATCTTGGTGGAAAAAGCTAAAAACTATTTTAAGGAAGGGAACCTTGCAGAATGTATAAATGAATTGTCAGAGGCCTTTAGATATTCACCTGCTGTTTCAGCGAAAATTCTTCAACTTAAAGTTTATCTGGCCGAAGGCGACCTAGACCAGGCCAATGGTTATTTTTTGGAAATCCTTAAAGAGCATCCCATGTATGCCTCTTTTGTCATTGAGTCCCTTTTTGAGATCAAGGATAGCTTAAGCTTTTCGGCCAAGTATAAGATGAATTTTGCAAAGCTAAGAGAGTTCTTTTTAAAACTAGATGATAAAGAGCTTCTCTCTTTTCCCTCAGTGATACTGGCCAAGCTAAGACTTCTAAAAGAATGTGAGAAAATTGAAAAAGCTTTTGTCATGTTAGATGATTGGATTAAGAAAAATCCTAACACTTCAGAAGTTTTGAAGGTGGAATACATCAAACTCCTTATTACCCTAGGAAAAAGCGAAAAGGCCCTAGCGGAGACATCCTCGCTACTTGAAAACTTCCAAAAAACAATGACTAAGCATTATTGTAATCAATGTGGATATGATTCGGATGAAATTTTCTGGCGCTGTTCTCAGTGCCATGAATGGGAAACGATAAAATTTAGATGGAAGGTCTGATGAAAACATTTTTAGTTTTACTCTTTCTTATGCCCCCTATAGCTCAGTCAGGGCCTATTCATTATTTATATTATGGTAATATGTACGGTCATCTTCATCAGGGCCCATCTAGTTATTCGGATTCATTGAAATCACTGACCTGTGGAGATCGTGTTCAATTAATTCAAGACAAGAGCGGGGTTACTACTGAGTTTTCCAGATTTTCATGGGTTAAAATAAAATATGGACCGAATGAAGGCTTTATCCGAGCTGAATTTTTAGATAAGAGCAAACCAAAATGCTTCCAGGCCAAATACATCAAATTTTTTAACCAGTTTAAAATTGAATTAAACGATGTTTTTACTTGGGGCCGGCTGTACGACCAATATGTAACGGGCAGCTCAAAAGTGAGGTAGGATTAATGTTTATTAGATTTAGTCTCATTCTTCTCTTATTGACCACCTTTTCCTTTGCTGGGGACAGATTGGGGGAGGGACGAAAAAAGGCAGACGCTGAAATTTTTACGGATTTCAAGGCCATCAAGGAAGTCCTGGAAAATGATCAACTTTCAAACAATGTCAAAAAGATTCAAAACGGTCGGATAGCTCAGCAAAAGAAAAAGCTGAATAAGGAAATAAAAAGTTACGATATTCCAGGTAAGAATGAATTTTGGAAGTTTATGAGTGAACTATGGGTGGTCCAAAATATCTCTAAGCTAAAATGGAATTTTGAAAAGCCAGACTACGGGCTTGATGATTATTTTGCCAGATTTCTCGAGGATTTAGGTTACTACGAAATAAAATTTAAAGTTCTTTTACTGGATACCTCTTTGGTAACCCACTTTGCCCTTCCAACATCGGGAAGAGATGCGCTTTTTCTCCTCTCGGTTCCTTTTATTCGAGTGATGGATTTAAGCAAATTAGAAATTTCTATTTTAATGCTAGAAGATTATATGAGAAGTAATCTGGGGCAGTTTAAAAAGAAAGTCACACCAAAAGGCCTAACCGAGCTGTTAGGTAGCAACTTCTACAAGAAAAAGCTGGATATGGGGATTTTTAATGGAGTCCTTCAAAATTATAGCAAGCTGGTTTTTAATACGGGTTTTAATTTTGAAGAGCAGTTTGCAGTTACAAAGCAAATGCAGGGAATGCTTCATGGCAAGTTAAAATATTGGAAGAGCTATATGACACTTTTAGGAAAGATATCCAACTTGGTTAAGGGTAATGTTGTATATAAGGATTATAACAAGATTTATCCATCCCCAGAACTTCAAATCAACTGGCTTAAACCGAAAAAGGAAATATTGTAGGAAATGAAAAACAGTTTATTAAGAGATCTCTCTTATTATGTTTTTTACAATTTAGTTACTCTCGTTTCTATTACCATAATTGTTTCGCTCATTACTTTCTTTCATTTTCTTTTAGATCATTCCATAGAGGCCATCGAAAGTTGGATATCTGACAACGGCTGGGGACTTATTACTGCTTCCAAGTTGATTGCACTTTTTATTGTCATGAAATTTCATGTCTTAAATAAAAACGATAAACCTACATTTAAAAAACTCACTTTGGATCATTTCATTTTTCCTAAGAAAGAATTTTATCCCATTTTATTGGCCTTTATCGGGCTGTTTTTTGTGCTAGAAAGCGTAAACTTTGTGGTGGGGGAATTTGAACTAGATAATGTAATAAAATCCTTTTTTTATGCTTTTCTTTTTTATTTTTCAGATTTATTTTTACTGGCCCAAATTAGCTCGAACGGAAAGACGAGTAGACTTAAAAACTTTTTGTATCCACTCATTTTTGTCATTATCGCTAAAACTTCATTTCTTTTAATAACCGTTTCAGATGAAAAAGGGCAGTTAACACTTCTCATTACGTATCTAAATATGGTGCTCTTGATGTTTATAAGCGGACTTAACCGAGAGAATAAGTTTAGTTTGCTCGCACCTTTAATTTTTTTAATCTTCTATATTTGCCCGATAATATCAATCTTTGGCCTAGATCCTGTTTGGGGTGATTCCAGGGCGGTAATGACTTTAAAGATTATTCCATATTTAAAAAATTACATTGTTTTTAGCCTGTTGATTTTATGCTATCTTTATTTAAAAAATTTCAAATACAAGGAAAATTATGGGATCGAGTGAATTAGATATTGTAAAAATAATTTTACATTCAGGACCTATAGTTAAAGGTGTCTTGATTCTCTTATTTTTCGCCTCAATTGTTTCCTGGGCGATTATTTTTAAAAAAAGAAGAAATCTTAAGAAGATTGAAAAAGATAATTCTGAATTTTTAGATGCCTATTATAGTTGTAAAGACTTAAGGGATGTTCAACTCAAAACCGAGCATCTACCTAATTCTCCCTTTAAAGTAATGTTCTCGGAAGGTTATAGTGAACTCGATAGTCTAAGGTCTAAATACGGAAGCGATATAAAAAATCATATTAAAGACTTTGGCACGAGATCCCTAGAGCGGGCGCTTAGGAAGGGTGCTAATGAGGCCAACTTAAAAATGGGAGCACTTGTGCCTACTCTGGCAAGCATTGGTTCTGTCTCTCCCTTTGTAGGGCTTTTTGGAACAGTTTGGGGCATTATCAATTCATTTACCGGCCTGGCCTCCGGTGGCGCAACACTTGATGCCGTGGCCCCAGGTATTGCCGAGGCCTTAGTGGCCACAGCAGTGGGCCTTTTTGCCGCCATACCCGCTGTTTGGTTTTTTAATAGATTTTCTGGTGAAACCTCTAAGATAAATATAAAAATGGAGAGTTTTGGGGAAGGGTTTTTAAATAACGTAGAAAGAAGCTTGGATGATTAATGGGTTTAAATCTAAACAAAAATAATAATAATAATAAATATATGTCCGATATCAATGTGACCCCATTCGTGGATGTTATGTTGGTGCTTTTGGTAATTTTTATGATTGCCGCCCCCTTAATGTTAAATGCTATTAAACTGCAATTACCCAAGACCAAAGAAATAAATATCATTAACCTAACTACCAAGCAGGTAGTCTTGTCTATGACCATGGATGGGAACCTATTTATCGGAAAAAAACTGATTGCCAAAAATAAATTGATATCGAAAATAAAAAGTGAATTTTTCAAAACTAAAAATCAAACCCTTTTCTTGCGGGCCGATTACAAAATATCTTACGGGAAAGTGGCAAAACTAATGTCTTTTCTTAAACATGGAGGAATCACTACTATTGCGCTAGTGACAGAAATTGAAAAATCTTAAAGCAAATTTACCCCTCTTTCTCGAAGATAGCCTTGTTCCCTACGCTAGATGGTCGTTTATAGTCCATTTTTTTATTGCCTTATCTATAATTTTTGTTCCTCGAGTTTTTGACCTAGGCCAGGAAATGCCAAAAATCACCCAAGTGGTCTCGGCCATAAGAGTTGATCTGGTGGCCATGCCCAAATATACGCTTAGGGAGCTGAAAAAATTAAGTGCAGCGGCCAGTGCCGCAAAAATTATACCAACCAAAGATAAAGGGCCAACCTATTTGAAAAAGGGAAAACAAAAAAGCTTAAAAGATTTGTTGAGAGGGGAGGCAGGCAAAGAATTAAGTGTTAAGGCCAAAGGAAAAACTAAAAAAACTGCCAAAAGAAACAAGTACGCAAAAGAACTTGGTGGATTGATTCTTCAGGGAAATAAAATCAGTAAGGGATGGGCCATTGTCGGTGATACCAGAGAGATGATCTTAGATGAGTTTGGTAAATATATGGCGAGTCTACCAGATTATATAAGGCCAAACTGGAAACTACCGGCCAATTTGATGAAAAAAAAATTAAATTGTCGGGTGCAAGTTTTTATAGGTTCCAAGGGAGAGCTTAAAAAGGCCAAAATGTTTAAATCTAGTGGCAATGGTGAATATGATCGGAAGGCCATGGAAGCAGTGCGGGAGACGTCTTTTCCCATTCCTAGTAAAAATATTAAGGAGAAGGCCAGAAAGGGCCAAATACTACTGGGCTTTCCCCTATAAGGTAGAATCTAAAAATGAAAAAAATTTTATTCTTATTTAGTTTACTTATTTTTGTTAACTCAAGTGCTTCCCAAGATCTAAGTATTGTTAGTGTTGGTAAAGCGACTTTAGAAAAAGATCATCTTTTTTTAGAGAATCCATATTTTAAGGGATGGGTCAGTAAATCAAATAAAAAAATTGTTGAAAACGTTATCAAACTCCTTCGATCCGATTTTTCTTATTACAAAAATCGCTTTGCCGTGTTCCCCAAAAAATATCGAAACCATCCTTCAAAAAAATCTGTGGTTGAGGATGTTAAATATGTTTCTTGGCAAAAAAAAGAAACAGATTACCTGGTCAAGATGGATTTTTCTTCTTCTGTGTCTAAGAATGAAGGACTGAGGTATGTGGCCAGGGTTTATTCTATAAATACTAAAAAGGTGATCAGGGAATTACAGGGAAATTTATTTAAAAAGGACTGGAGAAAAGAAGGGCATTATCTGGCCGATAGGATATTTCACAGTATTACAGGTAAGAAATCTATTTTTAAATCTAGGGTAATATTTGTCTCTGATGTCACCAGTACCGGCCGAGGTAAAAAAAGAAAGACGAGAAAAGAGATCTACGTGGTGGATTTTGACGGGGCCAATCGCCAAAGGATTACTCACCATGGAGGAATAGTGATATCTCCTGCCATTTCCCCTAAAGGGGATAAGCTGGTTTACTCTCTTATAAAAAAAGGAAAAGGGAAAAAAAGAATAGAATTATATCTTTTGGATTTAGTGACCAAAAAAAGAACGATTCTTTCCCGTCGCAAAGGACTTAACTCAGGGGGAACCTTTCTCCCCAGTGGCGATGAGATCCTTCTAACCCTATCCAATTTGGGAAATGCAGAAATCTATGCCATGAATCTTGCCACTAAAAATCTAAGAAGGGTGACCCACCACTACGCATCCGACGTGGATCCCTCGGTAAATGGTGATGGATCTGTGATGACCTTTTTATCAGGTAGATCAGGTAGGGCCCATATCTATACCTTAGACCCAAGTGGTAAAGAAAAATCAGTTAAAAGAATAAGTTTTGTGGGGAGGTTTAATGCCACCCCTCGGTTTTCCCCCGATGGTAAAGAGATTGTTTTTTCTTCTTGGCTAGATAATCGTTTTGATCTCTTTAAAATCAATCCCGATGGCACTGGATTGGCCCGTTTAACCAAGGATTTTGGCTCTAATGAATCTCCCTCCTTTAGCAATGATGGAGAATTTATCGTTTTTTCATCACAGCGGGTGATTTCTAGGTACCGAGCGGTTCAAAATATCTATCTAATGGACCGGGAAGGGCAGATTTTAGGCGCCGTAGTAAAGGATTTTGGTAACTGTCTAAGCCCTAGGTGGACAGAAAACTTTACGGGGTTTTAAATACTTAGCTCATTGTACAAAGAGTAGACAGCTGCTCATAACCACCTGAAATTTTCCAGGCCGTCTAAAGTATAGACAGTTTAAGTCCTTGATTTTCATCATTTTATGCCCAAAATATGATCAACCGAGTCAAAAGGTCTTGTAAAAATTATAGACGCAATGTATTATAAGGTACATTTATTTAGTCAAGTAATTCGAGGAGAACCTGTGAGCACTTTAAAAAAAACCGAACAAAATGAAATCAATACCCTTTCTTCAACCCTTCTTTCCACACTAGATGAGAAGAAGTTTTTTGGAAAACTTTCTTCCTTTATAGCGAAAAAAGTTAATGCGGATAATTCTTTTGTATTTCTAGTTTTAGAGGATAAGTCTACTAAGCTTATGGTGGAAAACGGGAAAAAGGCAAAAGGGACAAAAATTATGTCGGCAGGAGAGGGACCTTCTGGTCACGTTGTAAGAACAAAAAGTCCATATTTTAGTAATAATGTAAAAAGGGATCCACTTTTTAGTGGAGAATCTTATGGAGAAGATATTAACGCCGAACTTATCATTCCTGTAGCTCATGAAGGAATCATGGTGGCCACAATACATTTTCAGATGAAAGGCGTTGAAAAGACCTTCACTATTGATCAATTGGCCTTGGCCAAGGAAATCCTTAATACTCAAACTATTCCCGTTTCAAATATGAAAATGTATTTGGCAGCGAAAAATCTAAATGATGCCTTATCGAAAAAAATTGATAATCTTATTCAAGATAAAGAAAAAAGAATTGAAACAGGTGGGGCCTATAAGGCCTTAGAACCCGATTTTAATTATCAATCCAAAGAAATGTCGGTTCTTATCGACCTTGCCGATAAGCTGTCACAAGTTGACGGCCCCGTTTTAATTCAGGGTGAGAGCGCTACCGGTAAAGAACTGGTTGCCAAGAGAATTCACTGTCGAAGTGAAAGAAAAGACAGACCATTTTTAGTGGTAAGTGCCTCTTCTTTTACTGAAGAAAACCTGGAAATTGAGCTTTTTGGAATTGAAGGCCTAAATCCATCAGGAAAACTAATGGTTAGACCTGGTATTTTTGAAAGGGCCAATGGTGGTACTGTTGTCATTAAAGGACTTTCTAGGCTTAACAGTAATATTCAATCTAGACTGATTCAATTAATTAGCAGTAAAAAAATCAATAGAGTTTCCGGACATGCTCCAGTATCAACTAATGTTAGAATCATTGCCACTGATCAAAACGAAATAGAAGAATTAATGGATAAAGAAGTTATCTCAAAAGAACTAATTTATTTCTTTAATTCCATTAGAGTTCCAGGTCTAAAAGAAAGACAGGAAGATATTGAACTTTTGGCCACCAAGTTTTTAAACGGAACTAGAACAGGTGAAGAGCAAAAGACTTTAGCGCCAGGTGTAGTAAAAGCACTTACAGAATATTCTTGGCCAGGAAATATTAGAGAGCTGCGAAATACAATGGAGCAGGCGTATCTACTTGCAGAAGGTCGGGTAATTGAAAAGGCCCATCTAGCAAAGCGTGTTATCGAAAATAAAGGTATGCAAGAGGAAAAAGACCTTAGTCCTATCTCTTATACTGGTATGACATTAGGAGATCTTGAGCGATTACATATTTGCGATACATTAGACCATACTCAAGGCAACAAAACTAAAACGGCCAAAATACTCGGAATAACAGTTAAAACGTTGTATAACAAACTCCATAGTTACGGAATGATCCACCCTAAGGTCTAAGTTTAGGCCTTAAATTGTTTTATTCCTCATAAAGAATTACACTTAAAAAGGTGGAGGAATAGATGGCCAAAGATACAGTCGCAAACCTAGAAGTTATGAACGGAGATGCCGGTCTTACTTGGAAAAACGTGAGAAGGGCATCAGAGATTGAAACTCTCTATCGTTTTATCGATGAGCATGGGCTTAGAAGAGATGCAAAGATCGTTTTTGAAGCTCTTTGGAGCAAGCTGGGAACGAAAAAACGCGCGCGAAGAAATTCAGTTAAAAAGGTCCACTAAAAAACAAGAAACATGGATGTTTCAATAAAAAAAAGAATAATCTTTGATCCCATCTATGGGTTCATCAGACTTACTCCTCTTGAGTGGGAGATTGTCCATTCCCCTTACTATCAACGTCTAAGGTGGCTTAAACAATTAGGCTTTGCCTGCTATGTTTTTCCGGGGGCCGAGCATTCTCGTTTTGGCCATTCCATTGGATCAATGTTTAATGCCCACAATATTTTGATCTCCATCAATAAGGCAGTATCCGATGAAGAATTGGTGGATCCTAAATGTGGGTCGAAGGCCAAAAAGTTTCATCAATCCATTAGGCTTGGGGCCTTAATGCATGACCTTGGTACTTTTCCTTTTAGTCATACCACTGAAGCGGCCTATATAAAATTTGGCGAAACGACCCATTCCAAGGGCGGAAAAGGACTAAAAGATGACCATGAAAACCTTGGCGCTTTTGTAATTAAAAATACTGACTTTCCAGGCGGCATAACCCATATCTTGGAAAAGTATGGCCACGAGGCCAAACATATTTCTGATTTGGTTAAAGGAACCTCTACATCCATCTTGGCAAATCAAATTCTCCATGCTGAAGTTGATTGTGATCGTATGGATTATCTGCTTCGGGATGCTCATTATACAGGGCTTGAATATGGGACCTATGATCGTGACTATCTTCTTCACCATTTTTCCCTGGCCAAGGTGGATAACCAAGAAATTTTAACCATTAATAGCAATGCTCTTCATTGCGTGGAAGATTTCCTCATGTCTAGGTTTTCCTGGTACTCCCAAGTGGTTAGATCGCCAAGAGGGGCAAAATACGATGCTTTGGCCGAACATATATGTTTGTATATGTTAGAAAAAAGACTGTTTGTTAGATATAGCGAAATTTTAGAGATGGTGACAGACTCACCACTTAGATTTTTGGGATTTACCGATAATTTCTTTTTAACCCAGATCCAAAAAAGTTTGGCCAACGGGAATTTTGATGAGAATCCAAAAATATGCGATATGGCGATGGGGCTTTTGCTTGAAAAAGGACCTAAAAGAGTCCGACATGATGACTTAAGAAGGGTGCTTCTAAACCAAGACAATACAGCTGAAAATGATAAAATTTGTAAGAAGGCGAAGGCCAAGGTGCAAGAGATCAGGGATTTTATTAAAAAGAAAGGTGGACCTAAGGATTGGATCATTTCCGATCTTCCCACCAAGGATATAACTTTTGTTAAATCCTATAAACAAATTATTAAGGATTCGAAAGGCCCAAATATTTTACTAGAAAGGGACCCCGTCAAAATAAGCTATGAAAATGGAGATATTAAACTCCTTGGCGAAATAGAAAATTCCACCATTTCAATTTTGCAAGATACTAAAAATTATATACCCAATGTTTTTTGTTCCCAATCGGCCTATGAGATTCTTAGCAAAGCAAAACTGATAGATGAGTAGCCCGCCTATTTTGCTTTCTTTTTTAATTCGAGGTAAAATTAATTAATCTATCTTGTGACTTTCAAATTAGGATGATTTGTAAATATAGCTTAGGAAGGGGGCCAAAATGTTGCAAAACTCGATAAGAGGGTTTTCCAAAAAAAGGCCGGTAACAAGCTCTGATGATACTCTTTTTTCGTTGGAAGATGTTTCCGTCACTTTTGGAAATTTAAAGGCCTTAGAATCAGTATCTCTAGATATTCACCAGGGAGAGATCTTGTTTGTCACCGGCTCCTCAGGGGCGGGTAAAACAACTTTACTTAGACTTTTGGCCGAACAACTAAAACCTGACAGTGGCAAGATCCTTTTACCAAAAGATTTAATAGGCGTTAGACTTTTCATTTCCCAGGTTTTTCAAGATTTAAAGTTTTTAATGAATAAAACTTGCGAAGAAAACCTTTTTCACAGCTTTGATAAAAAGGTTTATAAAAATAAAAAAATATTTTTAGGTGAAATGAATGATCTGTGCAAAATTTTAGGGATTACAGATAGACTACATCTTAAAATGGAGCAGGCCAACGGTGGCCTTAAACAAAAGGTGGCCTTAATTCGTGCACTGCTGGCAAAACCTGAAGTTATCATTTTAGATGAGCCCACAGGATCATTGGATGTAGATAATGCCCGAAAGATTTATGAGGTTCTTTCTTATTATAATATGAAAAAAAAATTAACCATTATTTGGGCCTCCCATAATCGGGAATTAGTTAAAGAATTCACAGGGAGAATAATTCACCTAGATTCGGGGAAATTAGTCTATACGGGGCACGCATGTTTTATTTAAAGAATTTTTTCAAGATCATCAAAGACAATCTTTTAAGCGGGATTTTACTGTCACTTATTTCCTTGATCATTGTAATTTATATGGGAAATATAGACCTTTTTAAAAATAAAATAATCGGCCTCTATCCGGAATATTTAAAAGGGCCTTATTTTTATGCTCTTCTTTCTGCTACTGAAAACCATTCCAGAATAAAAAGAAAGATGCTTCTTTTACCTGGTGTGAACAAGGTGAGTATTATTGGTAAAAATGAAGTAAAAAACCAGACTTTAGAAATTTTGGATAATTTAAGCATGGGCCAAGAAGAGGAATTTAATTTTGAATATAGAGGCATGGAAATTGCTCTGGATCGGGATGTGAATGCCAGAGGCCAGGAGTTGATTAGAGGATATTTAAAACGGCTTGCTGGGGAAAGCAATATTACTCTTGGCAAGGTTTACCCTCCCTCTATTAGTAAAAAGCTCAAAGAGAATTTGGATATATTTAACAAATATGGAGGAATGGCCATTGGTCTTTGCTTGTTTTTGGTTTGGCTTTTGGCCTTCTTTTCTCTTAAGCAAAAAGTGAAGAAAGTTTCTTTTATAATCGAGCAATATCAGCGCAAACGAGGGGTGGAAATAAAAATAATCCTTTCTGGGGTGGCCCTTTTTTATATAATTGGCTGCTTGATCTCATACCCACTGCCTACCACCCAGTGGTATTTGGTAGCAGGGGTAGGGGCAGTATTTTTTGCTATAATGGCCTTGCTTAGTGGAAGACCTTCATGGGAAAGCTAATTCTTGCTTTTTTAATTTTAATTTCACCGGTTTATGCGAAGGTAAAAAGACCCAAGTTTAATTCTTTAACTAAACTTCAAAGCAAGATTTTTAGAATTGAAAAAAAGATCTTTAAAATTACTGGTGAGCTAGAAGAATTAGAGAAAAATTTAGAAGAAAAGAATAAGGCCTATCTTGAAAACCTAAAACAAAAAAGATCGATTGAGGATAAGCTGGCAGAGTATCGCACGATTATAGAAAATGAAAAAGGACAACTTCAGGTGAAGATTGATCATGCTCAGGATAGTTTTAGGCATGCTCTTTTAAACGATGTTGATCAAAATGATTATCCTAAAAATATTCTTGGCAGAAAAATGATTAAAAAGATCCTCAGAAAAAATTTGGAGGTCTTTTACCAGGGCAAGATTAGGTTAATTACTCTTGGGAATGAACTAATTGACCTTGAAAATAAGTTCCTTGAACATATTAATAATGAAAATCAGTTGGTAGAACTTTTAAATCATTTGGAAATGGAAAAAAAAGATCTGGCAAGTAATTACTACCGTGAGGAAGAAAAAAAGAAAAAATGGAGATTAAAATTCAACAAGCTTAAAAGTAAGCTTGTTCAAGGAAAACAACAGAAAAAGAGTAGTATGAGAATTGGCCGATTTGCCTCTCCTTTGGAGGAGTTTTCTGATTTGACCTACCAGAATAAAGGAATAACTTTTAAGTACAAAGGTATCAATCAGGTTTTTGCCGCCAGATCTGGTAAAGTCGTTTATTCTGGAAAACTTTCCACTTATGGAAATGTCGTCATAATTGATCATGGAAAAAGTACTCGTTCAGTTGTCCTGGGGAGTTTTGATATCAGAATTAAAAAAGGTGAAAAGGTAGAAAAGGGCGATGTGATTGGATATACTTCTAAAGCAGAAAGTGGAAAGTTATATTTTGAGGTAAGAAAAAAAGATAAAGTACAAAAAACCATTCTATTTATGGATGGTAATTTCATTTCTAAGAATACTACAAAAAAGAAGGTTTAAAGTGATTAAGATCTTAATATTAAGTTTGCTTTTAATAAATCCCGTTTATTCTCAGAAAACAGATCTTACCAATATTCCCCAGTCTAGGTATGAAAAGTTAGAATTGTTTAACAGGGTTTTATACCTAATTGAAACCCAATATTATCGAGACATTAATTTTGAAAAATTAATTGAAGGCGCTCTTAAGGGGATGATGTCAACCCTTGACCCTCATTCGGCCTATCTGCCAGCAGAGAGCTTCTCCAAAATGGAAGAAGAAACTCAAGGTGAGTTTGGGGGACTTGGAATAGAGGTGACACTTAAGGATGGTGTAATCGTGGTCATTACCCCCATTGATGACACTCCAGCTTTTAGGGCCGATATCAGACCGGGAGATAAGATCGTAGAAATTGAAGGCGAGAGTATGGTTGGGATCACGCTTAATGAAGCGGTCAAAAAAATGAGAGGTAAACCTAATTCAAAAATAAAAATTGGAATCTTAAGAGAAGGTGTGGAAGGAGTGAAAAGAATAACTCTTACTAGAGAGAAAATAAAAGTAAAACCAGTTAAGGCAGAGTTAGTGGATGAAAAATATGCCTATATAAGACTTGTGCAATTTCAAAGAAATTCTGCCAAGTATATCGCTTCAACCCTTAAACGTTTTAAAAGAAAGACTAAGAAAAAAGGCGGGTTAAAAGGCATTATTCTAGACCTTAGAGCTAATCCTGGCGGATTACTAGATGAGGCAGTCAATGTTTCATCCCTGTTTTTAAGAGATGGGATTGTAGTTTCCATAGAAGGACGAGATAAGAAATTTAATGAAATAAAATTTGTGAACAAAGGAGGTATGAAAGATATTGATACCCCCATGGTCGTATTAATTGATGGCTCTTCTGCCTCGGCATCTGAAATTGTGGCGGGGGCACTTAAAGATCATAAACGGGCGATCTTGATGGGGTCTAGGTCTTTTGGAAAAGGTTCAGTTCAGACCGTGGCCAAAATTGATAAGACAAGAGGAATGAAACTTACCATTGCTCAATATATGACACCAAGTGGAAAGAAGATTCAGGCCATAGGTGTGGAGCCCGATGTTTATTTAGACCAAGTAAAAGATGACTGGTCAAAGTTAACTAGAAAAAGCCACTACACCAGAGAAAAAGATTTAAGAGGACATTTAACCGCCACCATTGAAACCAAGGAAGAAAAAGCACTTCGCTTAGAAGAAGAGAAAGAAATAAGGGCCGAGCGAATTAAAAGGATTGAAGAACTTAAAAATAAAAAAGATAAGAAGGTAGATAAAGCTTTAAAAAGATATGATCCCAATGAAGACTATCAGGTTATTCAGGCCATTAATTATCTAAAGAGTTTAGAAACCTTTAGAAAGTTGAAGTTTTAAGTTATAAAGGGTTAATGCAAAGCAATCCCATCACTGTCACCGAATTAGTATTAAGCGTAAAATCTCTTTTAGAAGGAGAATTTAGGAATGTTTGCCTGGTAGGTGAAATTACTAATCTATCTAGTTCTTCCGCAGGACATTATTACTTTTCTGTCTCTGATAAAGATTCGGCGATAAGCGCTGCTTTATTTCGGGGAAGCGCCATGAGAAATCCTTTAATTAAAGAAATGCGAGATGGGGATAAAGTAATTTTGCATGGGAGCATGGGAGTCTACGCTAAAAGAGGAACTTTCCAAGTAATTGTTACCCGAATAGAAAAGGCCGGAAAGGGAGATCTACTGGCCCAATTTGAAGCGCTTAAAAGAAAATTGGCCGGTGAAGGTCTCTTTGATCCCAGCATAAAGAAAGCAATTCCTCCCTATCCTAAAAGGATTGCCGTTATTACCTCTATTGGGGGGGCAGCGCTGCATGATTTTAATAATGTTTATAAAAGAAGATCCATTTGGATGGATAATTTGGTAGTGGGTGCGGTTGTCCAAGGCGATGCTTCACCAGCTTCTCTCCGCAGAGCTCTTAAGCTTGTTCTGCAATATTCAGAGAAGGCACCTGTGGATAAAAAAATAGATGTGGTTGTCTTTACTAGGGGAGGAGGAAGCTTGGAGGACTTATGGGCCTTTAATGACGAATTGCTTGCCAGGGATATTTTTTCCTGCCCTATACCAACCGTAAGCGCCGTAGGGCATCAGGTGGACTATACCATCTCAGATTTCGTAGCTGATTTAAGATGTGAAACCCCTACAGCGGCAGCAGAAGTGTTAACTCATCATCAAACAAAATTAAAAGAGGGCCTCCAACATTCTATAACCAGATTAAACTCACAAATTCGCCATCTCTTAGCTGATATAAGGGAAGTGTTGGATAAGGCCCATCCGCGAGAAATTTTAAATAGGATTTTGCAGAATTTTTTATCTTTGCAAAAAAAATTAGAAACCCTAAATATATCTCCGCGCTTTTATGAGCTGACCCGTCTTTATGAGAAGCAATTGTTTTTAGATGAAATGATTACCCGAATGAAACAGAAGATGTTAGAATGGTGCAGAGATAAAACAGCTCAAAATGAAAAATCATTTGAGCTGCTCCGGGTTTTAAATCCCCATAATGTTTTAGGAAGGGGATACGTTTATATTCGGGATGAAAATGGAAAAATCATACCTAGTTTTAAAATATATTCTACGTTAAAAGAAAAAGAACACCTGGGCCTTAAATTTCACGACGGCGAGGGGAGTGCATTAAAGGATTGAGCGCATGAAAATAGGACTTTTACTACTCTTTTTGATTTCTTGTTCTAGTACTCAGAATAAAAAACCTTATACTCCTTATAAAGTTTCCCTAAAACCAGGCGAGGTAAAGCTTGTATCGTTTAAGGTGCCCAAAGCTAACCCTTTAGGGAAAGTCTATTGTAATAATCAAGAGATTCCTTATGTCGAAAAAGATGGGAAGATGATCATCTTTTTGGCAGAGTCTTATTTTTCTAAGCTTAAACCTTTTAGCTGCAACTATTTAGAAAAAAAGACCCAGGTTCACTTGGCCAATATTAACGTAGTGGAAAAAAAATTCCCTTTTGAAAAATTAAATGTTGATAAGAAGAAAGTTTTTTACAGTAAAAAAGATTTAAAAAGGATCATAAGGGAATCAGAAAAATTAAAAATTGTATATGGGGGGAGCAAGAAAGATCTTTTTCAAGGGCCTTTCGAATTACCTCTGCGGTCAAAGGTGACCTCTATCTATGGCACTAAAAGATTATTTAACAATAATAAGAAATCACAGCATCTCGGTACAGATTATAGGGCCAAGGTAGGAACTCCTATAAGGGTTTCAAATGGTGGAAAAGTTGCCTTGGCAGAAGATCTGTTTTTTACTGGTAATACGGTTATTATCGACCACGGACTAGGAGTTTTTACCATGTATGGGCACCTATCAAAAATATCTGTAAAAGTAGGTGAACATGTGACAAATGATCGAGTGGTGGGTCTTTCGGGTATGACTGGGCGAGTGACAGGGCCTCATCTTCATTGGGGTGTTAAGGTACATGGACATTGGGTAGATGGAAACAGTCTGGTTTTGGAAACTGAAAAATTATGAATTTACTCGCGGTATTTCTAGGCGGAGGCCTAGGAGCAGTTTCTCGGTGGCTTATTACCTATGGAGTTCTTTTAATCACTCACCGGGTTTGGGCGGGAACCCTGCTTGTTAACTGTATCGGTTCTCTTATTCTTTTTCTAATTCATAAATACTGGGTTCCAACAGCTCCAGCATTAAATTTATTTTATAAAGTAGGGCTAATGGGTGGACTTACCACTTTTAGTACCTTTTCCCTAGAGATGGTTATCTACTTCAAAAACGGTGATTATTTAGAAAGTTTTCTTATTATGTTTTTAAATATGGGAATTTGTTTTTTAATGGGGTTTTTCATACTTAGAAATACCGCAACTTAAATATGTTCTCCGGGAAATAATCCAGAATTGGGGTTTTTCCTAACAAACTTGTTGAAAAGAGCGAAAAAACCATCCGCATTATTTTTTGGAATTTCCTTATTGATTAAAAAGATATCAGTGGCCGAAAGCAGGTAGCTTTTAACTAAAGACTCAACATCACTTGAAAATGCGGTTTGTTTTATTTTTTTCCGATCTATTTTTAGGCCTTTAGAAATTAAAAATTGATGAAGCTTTTTTCTTTGTGCCGGATAGGTGAAGACTAACTGGGATCTGGTATTTAAGGCGCTGACGGGAAACACCACATATTGTCCTGGGATTAAATGGTTGGCGATGAAAAAATCCGGGAGCTTTTGATCACTTTCTTCAATCTGGAGAAATTTTAATATTTCTTTAAGGGTCTCGGGTGGAAGCTTTGAAGATATGTGGGCAAAATGGATTAGGGCCTCAAGAAAAGGCCCATATAATTTAATTGTCACCATGGCCCATTCAAGTTTTGTTAAATGACTCTTGATAAAATCTATTTCCTCCCCGTTTCCTTTACAGGGAAGGGAAAAGAGAATAACCCCATTTTTTCCCTTGATTGCTAAAAGGTAGGGAATTTTATTTTTTTTGAGTTGGCGGATTACTTCATCATTTCCCGATTCTGACCTGAAATTTTTACGGTCGAGTTCAAATCGATTCCTGGGATAATAGAGATGATTTATTTTACTAATATCTTTTTCTATAAAAAAATCTAGGTATTTTAAAAGTAACTGGGCCGCAGCTCTGGCATCATCTAGGGCGCGATGGGCCTTCGTGTGGGCGATTCCAAAAACTGAACTCATGTAATTTAAATTGGAGTTGATTAAAGATGGAATCAGGTATTTAGTCATTAAGTTGGTACAAAGACTATTATTTTTTAAGGGTAACTTATCTAACTTTTTTAAAACAGCATTAAAAAATGGAACATCAAAAGAAATATTATGGGCCACAAGGATTGAATCCCCCATGAAATCAAGGATTTCATCAATCACCTTTTCAATGGTGGGAGAGTTTTTCACATCATTATTGCTAATAGAGGTTAATTTTTGGATAAACTCTGGAATCCTAATTTGGGGGTTTATTAAGAAATCTTTTTCCTCAACAATTTTTTTGTTTTGAATCTTAACCAGGCCAATTTCAATTATTTTGTCCTGATCATGATTAGGGCCTGTGGTTTCAAGATCAAAAACACAAAAGGTGAGATTTTTTACAAGATTTTCTGAAGGTGTGGTCATAGATAAGCTCCGAGTATTCACTCGAGAAAAGTTTAATTACTTCTATCACCTAAATGATTCTTTGGAAAATGAATTGGGATAAATTTCCGCAAAATCATAGACTTGATGGCCCTGACTGCTTGCTACCACTACTTTTAAATCCTTGGCGGCAAATTCGCTCAAGACCTGACGGCAAGGCCCACAGGGAGGAAATCCTTTTTCCGAATAGATATAGATCAGGGAAATTTCCTTCTCTCCCTCAGATAAGGCCTTGAAAATAGCAACCCTTTCGGCACAGATGGTTTCACTAAAACTGGCATTTTCAATATTGCATCCAGTATAAGTTTTTCCCGAGCTGGTTTTTAAGGCGGAGGTTACTTTTATTTTTGAATAGGGTGAATAGGAATTCTTTAGATTTTCCTGGCAAAGGTCTTTTAATTTTTCAATGTCCTCTTTCACTTCCCACTCCAATTTTAATAATGACATTTTTAAGCAAAGAGCTGAAGTCTTCCATAACGGATAAGGCCTGTAGGGTAATATCTTCATGGCGAAGTGAGTCGTCAATAATTCCCGCCGCCATATTAGAAATAAGTGATACCCCACATACGTTTAATCCCATATGATGAGCAGCGATGGCCTCAGGGACAGTACTCATGCCAACCATATCTGCACCAAGAGCTCGAAACATTCGAATCTCCGCAGGTGTTTCATAACTGGGACCAAGAACGCCTGCATAAACCCCAGCTTTAAGGCCTATATTCAACTCCATGGCGCTTTGTCTGATGATTTCATTTAATTGGGGATTCCAGGCCTTAGACATATCTGGAAATCTAGGAGCAAAATCAAAAATATCAGGCCCTACCAGGGGGTTGTTTCCTGTTAGGTTTAAATGATCTTCGATTAGTACAAAATCACCAGGGAAAAAGGATTTGTTAATGCCACCGGAAACATTGGTAAGAATTAAACTTTCTATTCCGAGGAGGCCTAAGCTGCGAATTGGGTAAACCACTTGATCCTGACTATATCCTTCATAAGCGTGGAGCCTACCCTGCAAAGCAATGATTTCCACTCCATTTATTTTTCCTAGCACCAACTGGCCCTCATGACCTTCAACTGAAACATTTTGAAAATGTGGGATTTTAGAATAAGGGACAGAAATTTTTTCGCTAAAGGAAGCAATAAAATTCCCGAGTCCTGAACCCAAAACCACTCCAATTTTAGGATGGTAGGGAGATAAGGACTGAATATATTTGGCCGTTGTCTCCAGCATTTTAATCACGCTTGACTCATCCCTGAAAAGAACTCAAAATTAATTAAGACAAATAAAATGGGCCATTACAATGAAAAAATATTTATACGCACTTTTTTTTCTTAATCTTATTTTATTCTCTATTCCAGGTTTTGCTGAAGACGACACCTTTATGGAAAAAACCATCAATAAAACAAAAAGAGATTTCTTTACCATTGGGGGATTGGGACTTGGAGGTGCAGCTTTAGGTCTATCTACACTGGCCTTTGTGGACGATCCTAAGGCCAATCTTAAAAATGTTGCCATTGGTGGGGCAGTAGGAATCATATTAGGGGTAGGTATCGTCGCTATCAGTCATGCTACTGAGGGAAATATGTATTATGAATCAAACAAATTAGATCCTAAGGAGTTTGATACTAGCGAGCGAATTAGTTGGCATAAGAGGCAAGTCGAAAAAAATATTTTAGTAATTAAATCAGACCTTCCGCCTTTGACTTACGATATTCAATTCTAATCATGAAAATTTTATTTAATCATCCGGAGGTCGTACCCGTCCAGAGGTATGGAGGAACGGAGCGAATTCTGTATTGGCTTATGAAAGAACTAGTTCTTTTAGGCCATCAAGTATGTTTAGTGGGGAATTATAAAAGTCAGGTAGAAAAAATAGGGGTAGAGCTTATTCCTATTGATAAAAATCTATCTGATTGGCGCCTCCACATTCCTGGTGATGTGGACGTCATTCATTTATTTATCTCCCCCCATCTAGAATTTGAGCAACCCTTAATGGTTACCCTTCATGGTAATGGGAAAGTTGGCGAAATCTTTGATAAAAATACGGTATTTTTATCCAGAAACCATGCCCAGAACCATGGCTCTAAAGAATTTGTCTACAACGGAATAGATTTGGCAGAATATCCAGTGTCCACAATTAGAAATAAGGGGTGGGATAAATTTTTATTTTTGGCCAAGGCATCCTGGAAAGTTAAAAATTTAAAAGCATGTATTGGCGCCTGCAAGGCAGTTAAAAAACATCTTGAGGTGGCCGGTGGGAGAGGGTTTAGTCTCTCTTCCTACATTAACTATAACGGTATAGTTGATCAGGATAAAAAGTTAGAGCTCTTAAATGAAACAGATGCTCTCTTGTGGCCTGTTCGTTGGAATGAGCCATTTGGTGTCGCTGTTATTGAATCTATGGCGCTTGGTAACCCGGTGATTTCCTCTAAGTTTGGATCCTTGCCGGAGCTCATCAATGAAAAAACTGGAATTCTTTGTGATAATTACCTCGATTTTGAAAGCGCCGTTGGTTTAAACGAGAATAATTTTGACCCAGAATACCTAAGGGATTACGTGGAAAATAAATTCACTGCTAAAATTATGGCCCAAAATTACCTGAAGTATTATGAGCGAGTGGACCGGGGAGAGACGCTAAATCCTACCAATCCACATACTGTATCATCTAGAGACCCTCAGGAACTGCTTCCATTCTAGCTAGAATTATAATAACTTGACCTAGTATTCTAAAATTAGCCTTGTGCGGTGAGAAATTATTATGGCCAAAGAATTAGTTATTAATCAGACCTTAAATGAATGTCGGGCCGCCCTCATCGAAAACGGAGAAATCCTCGACTATTTGATGGATAGAAAACCGGAGGAAAATGATAATCGCCCATCGGTGGGAAATATTTATAAGGCCAAGGTCTTAAGGGTTCTTCCCGGTATGCAATCGGCCTTTCTCGATATTGGTTACGAAAAGGCCGCCTTTTTATATGTAGATGATGCATATCTTCCAACATTGGATGAACAACGGGAGATGGTTGAGCGGGCAAAAAAAAGTAAATTAAAACCTGGGCGTCCAGGTGAAATTATCCCCGATGAACTATCCACTCTGGGAGAAACTGTAGATATGAGGTTTCGACCAGAAAATGCTATTGAGGATTTTTTAAAAGAGGGCCAAGAAATAATGGTCCAGGTGGCAAAGGAACCGATTTCTACCAAAGGCCCAAGGGTTACTAGACAGATTACGCTCGCGGGAAGACATGTGGTTTTTATGCCATTTATCGAACACTCTGGGGTCTCTAGAAGAATTGAAAACGAGAAAGAGAGAGATCGTCTAAAAGAGATATTGGAAAAAATTCGGCCTGAAGGACAGGGGATAATTGCGCGAACTGTCGCTGAGGGACAATCTACTAAAACCATCAAGGCAGATTTTAATATGTTGGTTAAAATCTGGCGTGAAGTGGATAAAAAAGCAGAAAAACCCAAGGCGCCGGCCTTAATTTATAAGGATTTAACTTTCATCCAAAGGGTACTGCGAGATATTACAGATGAAGATGTCTCGCAAATTGTGGTTGATTCGAAAGATAATTACAAAGAAGTAGAAAAATTTATTGGTAAATATCTTCCCTCCATGAAAGGTAAGGTCAAACAATATGATGGGGCCATTCCTATCTTTGAACATTATGGAATTGATCTAGAAATTGAAAGGGGACTATCAAACAAAGTTTATCTGCCATCAGGTGGTTCACTAAATATTGATCAAACCGAGGCGCTTGTTTCCATCGATGTTAATACTGGGAAGTTTGTAGGGCGGAAAACCCTGGAAGATACCATTCTTAGAACTAACTTAGAGGCGGTGAGAGAAATCTCTTATCAACTAAGACTTAGAAACTGTGGTGGTTTGATTATTATCGATTTTATCGATATGGAAAAAGAAGAAAATCGCAACACCGTTTATTCCGTTTTATTAGAAGCTCTTAAAAAGGATCGGGCCAAAACTAATGTTCTGCCTATATCTGGTCTTGGTCTAGTGGAGATGACTAGAAAAAGGACCAGGGATACCTTGACCAGAATTATGTGTGAGCACTGTCCATACTGTGAAGGAACGGGAAGGGTAAAGTCTACTCTATCTGTGAGTTATGAACTTGTTCGGGCGCTCTATAAAGTATTGAGGAAATCGCGGGGCTATAAAAAGGTTTTCATCTATGCCCATCCGGAAGTTACCGCAAAACTTTGCGGGGAGGATCTTGATGTTATTGAAACTCTTGAGCAGAAATTTGGCACTTCACTCCTCATCAGGTCAGAGAACAACTACCATATAGAGCAATACGAGATATTTCCCCAGGAATCCTAACCTAAAATCAGCACCTTATAATTAATATAATCCTTTGAGTTTTCAGCTCTTTGGTGTTAGGTTACATGCAGCAATTTTAGCTTATCTCGCCCAATTATGGGCCTTTTTTGTCCAGGAGGTAAATATGATCTACGAACTGGCCGTAGTTTTAAAAGATGGTTCCGGTGATGCCGGAGTCGAATCCACAACAAAAACCCTTAAAGAAATCGTCGCTCAACATGGTGGAGAAATCCTAGTAGAGGATAACTGGGGTGTTTTAACCTTTGCCCAACCATCTTCTGCAGGCATCAAAAGAGGTGGATATTTATACTTTATGTATAGTTCAGATACTGAGGCCAACAAAGAAGTTAACCGAAGGTTTAATATTGATGAGTCGATTCTAAAATATATGGTTCTTCGCCTAGGTGAAAATGCTGAAGCTGAAGCTTTAGTTAAAAATTATAAAACCCCATATTCTACTAGTCATAAGGGCAGTGCCACTGATGGTATTAGTGAAGAGTCTGGTATGGATATGGAAAAAGACCGAAAGAAATTTGCCAAGAGAAAAACTTGTTGGTTTACCGCTAAAAATGTAAAGGCAGATTGGAAAGACCCTAAAACCTATTCATGGCTGGTTAATGAGTTTGGTAAAATTTCCCCAGCGCGTGTTTCTGGTATTAGCCGGAAACATCAAAGAGTTGCCAACAATGCAATTAAGCGTGCAAGAAATCTTGGGATTGCTTCTGCTTTATCAAGAAGAAACGCGGAATAAAATGGTCTCAGAAAACAACGACCGCCGGATGGTGGAAGAAAATGAAAGTCCTCAGTTTGGTAAAATGGTTTTTTTGATCATTATTGCTCTCGCTTTGACTTCTTTTCCTCCCCTAAGCATTTTAGCTCCGGCCCCAATCGCCTTTGGGTTGCTGCTTTTTGGCAGAAGAAGAGGACTCGTTATGGCAGGCGCCTACGTAGTAGCTCTGTCTTTCTTGTCTTACTACTACCCAAAGATTTTTCCTCTTTTAGGCCCAATAGCTTTTGCTATGGCATTAGTTGGATATCTTTTGGCCGAAGTGGTTTTAAGGAAAATTCCACCTAGAAAGGGAATGGTTTATAGCGGATTGGCCCTTTTTTTAGGAATGGGATTGATCGTTGGTCTGGCAACTATGGCCACAGATTTTAGTATTGAAAAATTGATCGAAGTAAAAGTTGTTGAAGTCATTGAGGAGTTTAAAGCTTCCAATAAACTAGATGGCCTTAAGGCCCAAAGTGGAGAGGAGGCCAGGGCCTTATTAGATGTTATCAACAACCCTAAAACACTGGTGAAAAAAATAGTTACTTGGCTTCCTGCGGGAGTTTTTGTTTCAACAATTTTCGCTGTATGGGCCTGCTTGTATGTGATTCTTAGAAATTCACTACTTTGGCGGGGGAAAGTCTCATATCCTTTTGGACTTAGGGATCTGCTTAATTTTAAGGTGCCGGATTATTTTGTCTGGCCGCTGATTGGCGCATTGGCCTTAACTTTGGGCGGGGATTATCTTTTAGGAGAAACCGGAGTCATCGTAGGCACCAACCTTTTATACATCTTGGGAATTTTTTATTTTTTCCAGGGGTTTGGTGTTTTAGTGGACTTTATGGATCACCTCAAAATATATGGCTTTTTTAGAACCCTGCTTATGGCCTTCATATTTTTCATGGCCTGGAAGGTGCTTGTCATAGTGGGTGTTTTTGACCTTTGGGTTAATTTTAGAAAATTTTTAAAGAAAAAAGAAAGTAAATAAGGAGAATGAAATGAAAGTAATATTAACAAAAAAAGTTCCTACACTTGGAAATATTGGAGAAGTTGCCAATGTTTCACAAGGATATGGAAGAAATTATCTTATTCCAAATGGGATGGCCGTTTTAGCAGACAATGCTCATAAAAAAGAATTTGAAAACCACAAAAGAAGACTGACCAAAAAAATTGAAGAAGAAAAAACTGCTGCCATGGATATAAAAAAGAAAATCGATGGTTTGGTTATCGAACTTGAAAAGAAAGTTGGCGCAAATGGTAAACTGTTTGGAACAGTAACTACTAGTGAGCTTTCCAAGCTATTAGGTGATAAAGAAATTGAAGTAGAAAAAAGGTGGATTACCCTTTCTACCCCGATTAAGAGCACCGGCTCTTTTACCGCGGATGTAAAACTATTTACTGATGTTATTGCCCAGTTTGAAGTTAAAGTGGCGATGGATCCAAAACAGGCCTTAGAACTTAAAGAAAAACAGGCCCAAGCGGAAAGAAATAAGTCCAAGAAAAAAGCTGCAGCTGAAACAAAAGAGGTAGCAGAAGAAGAAGTTGAAAAGACCGAGGAAGAAAAACTGCGCGAAGAAGCAGAAAAAATAATTGGTTAGATTATAAGGGGATGCATTATGCATCCCTTTTTTTTGACGCCACTTTATTAACTAAGATGGCCTTGTCAACAACCTCTTAAAAAAGTAGATTCTATTTTTAAGAGGTTGTAAAATGTCCGAAGCAAGAAAAGAACTCCCCCATGATTTATTGGCCGAAAAATCCCTTTTGGGGTGCTTGATTATTGATAGCTCGGCGATGGATGATCTTTCAGATTTAAAGATCGATAAAAAGGATTTTTATCATCCGCAATATGGAATCATCTTTGAATCCATTCTCGATTTAAACCTTGCGGGCCAACCGGTTGACTACGTCACCCTGACCTCAAGACTTACTGAAAAAGGAAAGATTGAGGGTATTGGTGGGCAAAAGGCGCTTTTAAATATTATTGAAGATCAGGCCTCATCGGCCAATGTCTACACTTATGGAAAAATTGTAAAAGATAAGGCCTCGCTTCGTAAGATGATTAGAACTGCTAGTCGAATTGTTGATAAAGGAATGAACTTTTCCGGAAAGATTGAAGAGTTTATTCAAGAGATTGAAGAATCCTTTTTTAAGCTAACTCTTGATGCCAGAAAAGGAGGCATGCAAAGGTTAAATACTGTTTTAAAGGATAATTTAAAAGAGCTAGAAAATACCTCCAGAAAACCTGGGGAAATAATGGGGATTCCCACTGGCTTTCCAAAACTGGATCAGATCTTACTGGGAATGCAGCCAGGGCAACTAATTATCCTCGCCTCCAGGCCTGCCATGGGAAAAACTTCACTTGCGCTGAACATGGCGATAAATGCGGTAGAACAGTCTGGACTGCCCATCGCCATCTTTTCCCTGGAGATGATGGCCCAGGAATTAAGTTTTAGACTGTTATCAGGTCGGGCCAAGCTAGATTCTAAAAAATTAAAAACCAAAAACTTTACTGATACTGATCTTAGATCTATTTCAAGAGCGGTTAGAGAACTTTCAGAATTTCCAATTCTTATAAATGATGATGGGGTGAATGTTTTAGATATTCAAAGTCAGTGCCGTAAAATTAAAGCAGAGCAAGGCCTTGGAATGGTCATTATTGATTACCTCCAGCTAATGAAATCTCACACGGGAAACCCTTCAAGGGAACAACAAATTGCCGAGATATCTAGAAGCTTAAAGGAAATGGCCAAGGAGCTTGAGTGCCCGGTTTTTTGCCTTTCACAGCTAAACCGGGCAGTTGAAAACCGTCCAGGCAATAAAAGGCCTAATGTTTCAGATCTAAGGGAATCGGGAGCGATCGAGCAAGATGCTGATGTGGTCATGCTGATTTACCGGGATGAAGTTTATAACCCAGATACCAAGGACAAAGGAATAGCTGAAATCATTGTCGGGAAAAATCGTAGCGGAGAGATGGGCACTGTTAAGTTGGCCTGGGTCGGGCCTTATACAAGCTTTGAAAATTTGTCCTACACTGAAAGTGCAGAATACTAATCCTTATTCCATTGTCTATTTAAATAAGGGAGATAAATTTTTAAAATTTTCAGGGGTGAAATCTGCCTTTGCCTATTATAAAAATCATAGAATCAACCTGCTAGATGGTTCAAGGCAACCTTCTTCTTTAAAAAAACTACAAATTAAGCTGGAGCAGTTAAAGATAAAAGACTCTTACCAGGATCCCACGATAATTCATTTGTTTTATGAATATGGATTTAATTTTATAGGCAATGAATCCCTTATAGCGGCCGATGAACTCCTTTTGATTGAACTAAATTACAAAAAGGCGTCACCCTACCAATTAAGTGGAAATAAAAATACCGTTAAAGGGCCATTAAACAATATTAAACTTAGCGATTATCAAAAAAGTTTTTATGAAGGCAGAGATCATCTTTTAAAGGGCAATTGTTATCAGTTTAACCTGACCTTTCAGCATAAATTTTCCCTGGAAGGTGAACCCGAGGACGTATTTCATTCTCTTTGGGCCAAAAAGGAAAATCGTGGTGCCTACGCCCACGCCAGTGTGATTCCAAGGCTAAACAAGATTTTTGTAAGCAATTCTCCCGAATGCCTTTTTCAAATAAAAACGAAAAAGGAAGGCCATCTTCTTTGGAGCATGCCCATAAAGGGAAGCCAGTTGCTAGAAAACAATCCCAAGCTCTCTTGGGAAAAATTAAAATCTTGTCCAAAAAATCAGGCCGAGCTTTATATGATTACAGACCTTCTTAGAAATGATCTCTCTAAAATTGAAAATCCTAAGGCCAAGGTAATTAAAAAAAAATCTCCCTTGAAGGTTCCGGGAATTTTACATCAATACTCTTTGGTTTCTGTACTGCTTAATAAAAATATTTCTCTTTATAAAATCATCTCTAGTTTATTTCCCGGAGGAAGTGTCACCGGCGCACCCAAAAAAAGAGTCATGGAAATTTTAAAAGATTTAGAATTTTCGGGAAAAAGAGGCTTTTACTGCGGTTCCACAATTATTCTTTATAAAAATTTAAAGGCAGCTTCAATAAATATTCGCTCGGCCACAATCGATTTAAACTCAAAAGAATTTTTTTATGGCTCAGGCGGAGGTATAACTCTTTTAAGTGAAGCGGAAGAAGAATATAAAGAGATGAAATTAAAAATTGGCAGCTTCATAAATATCTTAAGTTAAAAACAAATATTATCTGACATTAGAATTGAGCTTATTTGACAGGATTACATCTTTATAGATATGATTTTTTTTGACGCTAAGTAAAAACTGCAGATAAATGGTATATTGAATTTTGCAAAGGAGTGTAAATGACAATATCTGGACCTATCTTTAGGCCAATATTATTTTCTAGCAAAAGATCAGAGGATGAATTGATTCCACTCGATTGCCTCTCAGAATTGGTTGGTTTTCCTGTGGAACAGCTAAAAGAAGAGCTTGAACTAGAAGGTGATGAGGTTTCCGTGGAAAATCTGAGGGAATCAGTTCTGAAATTCCTCGATTTAACCATGGAAGAATTCAAAAAGACCGAGTAAAACATGTTATTAATTTACGGTTTTTTTTTCCTCTTAGTCCCTAATTCCTAAATAAATTCATCTCTATTAACTAATTCCCGAACAGATTTAAGTAAATCTATAAGGATATAAAGTTTATGGATATTTCCACCGTTATAGGTCTGATATTGGCCAATGCGATGATGATGATGGCCATCTTTTTAGGTGGTGCGGGATTTGGGGCCTACCTAGATGTCCCCTCAGTAGCAATTGTTATCGGAGGGCTGGCCGGTGTAACCATCGCTAAATGGCCTTTGGAAATTTCGCTGAGCTTATCAAAAGTGCTACTAAAGACCATATTCTATAAACAAATGAATCATGCCGCTACCATCAATGAAATTATTGGACTGGCGGAAAAGGCAAGAAGAGAATCCATTTTTGCGCTTGAAAAAGTTGAAATAGAGGATCCTTTCACTAAAAAGGCCGCCAATTTAGCAGCAGATAATCGTCCTCCCGAAGTAATCTATTCTATCTTGCAAATGGATGTAGACAGTATGGAAGAGCGGCATAAAAATGCCATTTCGGTAATTGGTGAAATGATCTCCGATGCTCCGGCCATGGGGATGCTTGGAACCTTGATTGGACTTGTGGCCATGCTGCAAAACCTTTCTGATCCGGCCGCCATTGGGCCTGGTATGGCGGTTGCCCTTTTAACAACTTTTTACGGTGCCTACATTGCCAATATCTTGGCCAATCCGTGCAAAAAGAAACTCGAATATAGAAGTAATGAAGAATCAAAAAATATGGCCATCGTTATTACCGGAATACTTGGTATTGTGGCGGGGGAAAACCCCAGACTTATCAGAGAAAAACTAGATTCCTTCTTACCGCCTGCAGAGAGAATGAAGGGGGAAGAGGAATAAAATATGGCGGAAGAGATAGAAGCTGCCCCAGCAAGTGAAGGGACCATAACTCCCGTTGTAAAATGTCCTCCTTGTGAGGAGGGCCTACCATTTTGGATGGCGACCTTTACCGATTTAATCCTCTTACTTTTAACCTTTTTTGTTCTTCTTTTATCATTTTCCAAAACAGAAACAGCAAAATATCAGGCGGCCTTAGGATCCATTAGAGATGCTTTTGGCGGTAACGTTCTTCGCCAAGGAGAGGTTATTGAAAAAGGTAAATCGGCGGAAGATATGCCGGTGATGATGGAGAGTAAGGATTTTATCAGGCCGTTTCCAATAGAGTTTTTAACCACTGAAGGATTTTTTGATAAGTATGAGTTCAACCGAGAATCAGAAGAGAATCTGAATCTGATGAGGGAGGATCTCAAAGAGTTTAATCTTGCCGATTCGGTAAAAATTCATGAGATGCCGGAGGGCGTTAAGGCCAGATTTAAAGACAAAATATACTTTGGCCAGGGATCAACCCGTATTTCAAGCATGGCCTCCTCAGTCTTTGAAAAACTTGTAAGGCTACTTTCCAAGAAAAATTGGACTATATTTGTTGAAGGATACTCCAGCACAGGTGAAAGATCTATCGATGGCAAATCAGATTCTTTCATCCTATCATCCTTGAGGGCAGCAGAAGTCGTAAAGATGTTGGTGGCAAAGGGTGTGCGACCTGAAAAAATTACCACCGTTTTCTATGGTGATTCAAGGCCCATCAAGGTGAATGGAAAGATTAATAAAAAATTAAGTCGCCGAGTAGAATTTATAATCAGAAAGAGAGATCTTAGTGCGCCGGGATTTAAAGTCCATGGTAAGTAAGGAAACAGAGCTTTGTTTCTTAACGAATTTTGATTCTATAGAAGAGGCGCTTAAAATCACACTTGGGATTTCTGGATCCCAGATAAAAAAACAACATTTTTCTAAAGAATTTTTAAAATCTAGAGTATCAAAAGAAAAAAGTTTTAAACTACCTCTAAATTTAATAAATAGAGGAATAATAAACCCAAAATACCTTGGGCCTGAAGTTGAGATATTGTTTGAAGATGAAAGTTTAATTGCCATAAACAAACCCCCAGAAATTCATTGTCATCCTTTAACCTATTTGGAACAGGACAACTGTTTAAGCTTTTTAAGAGAAAATCTCTTTTTTAAAAAAAGTGAATTCGCTCATGAGAGAAATTTTGACCCGGGGCTTTTATATAGACTCGATCTAGGTACTTCTGGTGTGCTTTTTTTGGTTAAGAGTAAAAAAGATTACGAGGAGATTAGAAAAAACTTTCTATCTCACGCCAAGATCAAAACTTATCTGGCCATCATCTCAGGAGAGTTTAACCAAGAAGGAGAATATAGGCATTTTTTTAAGGCCTTTGGGGAAAAGGGAAATAAAATTATGGTGGCCGATATCCCTTTTGCAGGGGACAGCTTAGGTGAAGGCAAAATAGAAATTAAAAAATTAGGATATAAAGAGGGTCTTACTCTCGTATCGGTGGAACTCGGGGCCGGTATCAGGCATCAAATTCGCGCGCAGCTGGCCCATTTAGGTTATCCCATTCTAGGTGATACTCTTTATGGTGGAGAGGACAGCGAACGTCTATTTCTTCACGCCTACCATTACAAAATTAGTTTTGCTGATAAAGTTTTTGAAGTAATTGCCAAAAACGCCCCATTATTTGGGCGTTTCTTTGACCTTGACGGTATTTTTTAAATGCTCTCTAATTATCTCTGGTGAGTTTAGGGTAGTAAGATTAACCAAAGAATCGCCCGTAGTTAAGGCCTCAATATTTAAGTTTTCGGAATTTAATTTAACTAACACGCTGGAAATATTTTCAAGGTTTGCCACTGGCGAATTTTTGGCAATAAAAGAGAGGTGATTGGCCATTTCGCGATAAAGTAAAATTTTAATTTTGGCCGGATCTGTTATTGTAGGAGGAATCTTCTCTTCAACTTCTACCAATAGATGGTTTTTATCGCAATTTGCCGACCAGTTTTCTGGAATTTTTAATTCCAACTTTACCAGGGCGGCTATGCAGGGCGTGCCCTCTAGTAATTGCCTTCTTCTGCTGAAAATACCGTTTTTATCAAAATAGATAAATAAAAGGTAACTAAAAAGGATCGCCATAATGGCCAAGGGGTATTTGAGTAGTTTTTGTGACATCATAATTTAATTATGACAGGGTATTGTAGAAATTTACACCCCGCTGATGATGTCGGTTTGCGATTTGAGGGATTCAGCATGAATATGGCCAAAAATATCCCTTACAAAGTCATCGGATAGTCCCAATTCCCGGCCCTTTTGTACTCTTTGGTTTAAAAGGAATTCGATGCGATTCTTTTGAAGGGCCGTAATTTTGCTTTTCCTTTTAGACTCGCCAATTATTTTTACAATCTCCATACGAACTTTTAGGTTTTCCAGCAATTCAAAGTCTATATGGTCTATCTTTTCTCTCAGGGCCTCAAGTTCCGGCCCAAAATCCTTGTCGGGAGAAAACTCTGTTTTATAACTGAGGTCACGAAGAATTTGCTGGAGATTTTGTGGGGTTACCTGTTGGGATTTATCACTTAGGGCATTATTTGGATCAATGTGGGATTCAATCATAAGTCCGTCAAAATCTAGGTCCATGGCCTTTTGAGAGATTTCTTGAATAAGTTCTCGCTTTCCGGCTATATGGCTTGGATCACAAATAAGAGGCAAATTAGGAAGTAAAAGCTTAAGTTCAATGGGAATTTTCCAATTGGGCCCGTTGCGAAAGCGCGAATCTAGGGTGGTTGAAAATCCTCTGTGAACTGCCATTAATTTAGTGATTCCGACCTTGGAAAATCTTTCCAAAGCGCCAATCCACAGGGCAATATCAACTGATATGGGGTTTTTAACCATAACGGGAATATCAACTCCCTTCAATGCCGAAGCGATCTCCTGGACGGCAAAGGGCCCAGTTGTAGTTCTCGCGCCAATCCATAGAATATCGACTTCATTTTTAAGCGCCAACTCTACATGAGAAGCATTTGCTACCTCTGTACAGATGGGCAGACCTACTTCCTTTTTAACCTTTAATAGCCATGGGAGAGCTTTTTCACCCATGCCCTCAAAAGAATTTGGCCTGGTTCTTGGCTTCCATATGCCAGCTCGGAAGATATGGGCCGATTCCCTGCCTTTGAGCTCTCGGGCAGTCTCTAGAACTTGCTGTTCGCTTTCAGCGCTGCAAGGGCCTGAAATGATCAGGGGACCTGTGAATTTGAATGGCCAATCTTTAAGGGGAGTTATTTCCATAGAAGCAGGTGATAGCATTTCCTTGGTGCATTATCCACCTCTTAAAAATCCCCCAAATTATTATGATAGAATTTTACAAACAGACAAGGATGGCTATGATTAAATGCGTTACCATATTGCTATTATTGATGGGAAATACCTTTGCCCAAAACCTCAATATCGAAATTTATCCCATGGCAGATGTTAAAAAAATGCAGGAATTGCCATTTCTTTTTATTGCCGATAATCAATTTAACAATTTTTTGGCAGATCCTAATATAATTAGAAATACTCTTTTTGATAATTTAAATCCAGTGTCCATAAGACCACCTCAGCTTGATTTATTTGCCCCAGACCTCACATCCTTTGTACTTAATAAATATGCCAAGTCTAAATACATTATTCATTTGGGGGACGCTTTAAATATCGCCTGTCAAAATGAGTGGAAAGTTCATGTTAATAAATTTAATCCCATCAAGTTTGGCAAGAGGGTTCATAGGGGCTGGGTGATGTTACCTGGAAATCACGACGCTTTTTATTATGGCAACACTGCGGGAAACACCTTCTTAAAAAGAGGGTTTATAAACAGATCATGGAGAGATGCCTGCAATTCAGATACCTATCCACCGGCAGGAGATGTAGAAATCAAAGATGTGGCCATGACTAAAGATATTCTTACTAAAAGATATTTTACAGAACTCCTCAAACAGGGAAAATTATTTCCAAAAGATTTTCCCCAAATAAAAGATGTCAAATGTGAAACCACCGAAAAGGCCAATCGAAATAATTTTCGGGAAAAAAGAACCAAGCTAATGGTTTGTGAGTGGAAGAGCTCAAATCCCAAAAGTTTTTTGCAGAGGATGAAATTTACCTATCCCATCGAACAGGATATTAGAATCGCTTATAGGTCTTATATCGTTCAAGAGCTAAATATGGGAGTGGTGCCGGGAACTGATTTAAAAATCAAAGGGATACTTCTCGATACCGTTGACTATATAAAGGCACCAAGATCTTTTGTCGGGGCCATTGGAATCATGGGGAAACTGTCTGTATTTGGTTCCTATAAAGCCGGTTTAATGGGAAATATAACAGATATTCAAGCGAGTGTGGTAAAAGATTGGCTTTTATCAGACGGGGAAGCTTCGCTGGTAATATTTATGGGGCATCATCCTTATATAAGTCTTTCTCCCTCATCACAAAAGCATTATATGGGATTTAAAAAATTGGCCCCCAATTCTTTTTACATATCCTCTCATACCCATACGGGATTTACCATTAATTCAGGCCCGGTAAAAGAAGTTAACGTTGGTTCCATTACCGATTATCCAAATGAATTTGTTTCCCTCTATATGA